>ERZ1034411.9-NODE-9-length-204798-cov-11.564791_pt1 | contig 204798 bp, 180 predicted proteins | sample MGYA00520583_ERZ1034411 | MGnify/ENA primary metagenome ERZ1034411 (study PRJEB33736, sample SAMEA104288481) | Azolla microphylla | place: Ecuador | collected 1982 | study: EMG produced TPA metagenomics assembly of the PRJEB19522 data set (Is there foul play in...
CTCCACAAATACTTGATTCTCAGCCAAAATTACTGCGACCGGCTGACTCAGTACGATTAGCCGAAGGCGTAATCCGCCACCCCCCCTCTCTCGCAGAGACAGAAGAGGCGGATTACGCTGCGCTAATCCGCCCTACGGCTTGCGCCTATTCCACCGGCGTCGCCTTCGCGCTGGCGTCCTTGTTCACCACGCGCTCGTCGCTCTTGCCGGCGACCATGCCGCTGCCTTCGAGCCGCGCGCGGTACACCAGCACGTTCTCGATCACGCGCTGGACGTAGTTGCGTGTCTCCGATAGCGGGATGCGCTCGACCCAGTCGACCGGATCGACATTGGGGTCGCGTGGATCGCCGCGCGCCTGCACCCATTCGCGCACGCGGCCGCGGCCGGCATTGTAGCCGGCGAAGGTCATGATCTGGTTGCCGCGATATTCCGACAGCAGCGCGCTGAGCTCGGCCGCGCCCATCTGCGTGTTGTAGACGGGATCGGAGACCATCTTGTCCCAGTCGTAAGTCAGGCCGAAACGTTTCGCGGTGTCGCGTCCGGCTTCCGGCGTCACCTGCATCAGGCCGACCGCGTTCGCGGGCGACTTGTCGCGCTGGTCGAACGAGCTTTCGGTGCGCGCCACCGAATAGATCACGCTGGTTTCGATAGCGGGGGCGACCTGCTTGTGCTCGGGGATGCCGATGGTCGGGAAGGCGTAATGGTCGAGCGCGAGCCCGCGCGCCAGCGCCGACTTGCCGACCTCCAGCATCACGCGCGCATCGTTGCGCTGCCCGGCGAGCTCACCGAGCGCTTCGAGGGCGGCGACGTCGGTGCTCTCCTTGGCGAAATCCTCGGCGTAGCAGAACACCGTGTCGCGCTCGCCGATGCCGTAGAGCATGTCGGCGGCACGCACGCGCTCGTCCGAGGACGGCGTATCGGCGGCAGCCAGCACGGGCGAGGGCGGACGCAGCTCGATACGGTCGAGGCCGAGCTTTGCACGTGCCAGCTGGCCGTAATAGGCGGTCGGATAGCGCGAGGCTGCCCGGTAGCTCATGCGCGCATCGGCCATCGCGCCCATCGCCTCGGCGGCCCGGCCGCGCCAGTAATGGGCGCGCGACAGCGCGATCGGGTTGGCCGAGCCCTCGTCGATCGCGGCGAAGTGCACCATCGCCGCCTTGGGATCGCCGAGATAGCGCAGCGCGATCCAGCCGCACATGAAGTGATAGTCGACGCGATAGACTTCCTTCTCGGGCACCGCGGCGGTGCGCACCACGTCGTAGGCGGTTCTGAACTTGCCCTGGTCGAGCAGCTTGCGGGCGAGCAGGCGGCGCTCGCGCCACCAGGCATCGGTGTCCTGGGCTGCCATGGTGTCGGGCGCGGCGGCCAGGATCACCTCGGCCGCATCGTCGATGCGGTCCTTCTGCAGGTGCCATTGGGCGCGGCACAGCACATAGCCGAGATCGCGGCGCGCCTCGGCCGGCACGTCCTCGAGATAATCCTTGGCCTTGTTGGCCTTGCCGGTCACGGCGGCGCAGGCCTTGACGATCGCAAGCTCATCCTCGCCGATCCGCTTCGCAGCGCGCCGCGCAGCCGGGTAGTCCTTGGCGCCGAGCCGCCTGTCCATGCGGGCGCGATGATCGTCGGCGGTCAGCAAATCGCGGAACGCCTCGTAGGAATCCTCCTCGCTGCGTTCGGACAATTCATCCGTGCGCCAGGCCTCGCGCACCAGGCGCGCGGCCCTGTCGGCATCGCCTTCGGTCAGCAGCACACGGGCGAGCGCGAACTTGCCCTTGGCGCTGATCGGGCGGTCCATGGTGAATTTGTGCACGGTGGCCGCGTCGCTCTTCTCCTGCCACAGCCGCGCCTCGGCGCGGCGGCGGAGCAGGTTGCGGCTCGGCCAATCCGGATTGGCGGCGAGAAAGGCGGCGTAGCGCTTGAAATTCGCCGTGCTCTCGGAGTGGCGCAGCATGAACCAGTCGGCGAGCTTCTGCCCGGCGGGGTCGGCGATGCGGTCGCGCGCGGCGCTTGCGTCCTCCGTCTTGCCCTTGCGCGCGAGATCGATCGCGTCCTTCAGCACGGCAAGGTCGCCGGTGAGCGCCGGCGCTGCCGGCTTGTCCGCGGGCTCGTCGTCTTGCGTCTTCGACTTGCGCTTGGCCTCGGCATGCTTGCCATTTGCTTGCTTGACATGGTGCGCCTTGCCGGCGGCGGCATGACGCGGCTTGCCGGCTTTCGCCTCATGCGACTTCTTCGGCGCAGACGATTTGTGACTGCTTTTCGCTGCCAGCTCGGTGGGAATGAGGGCCAACGCGGCCACGGCAACGACACACGCGAGCGAGCGTAGGCACTGGTTCATTCCATGGTCCCCCTGCGAAACCACTACAAACCCGAAACCACTACAAACAAAGGTCCGCGACGACATGCGGCTCGAGAATCAAAGGCATCGAATACGATGCCCGGCATCGTTTCGCATTCCTCACGCTGTCGCAACAATGCGGCAAAATACGGATGCGAAGCGGAACTTCGGGACGGCCGCAAAGGGCAGCCCGTTTAACCTTCGTTAACGATCCGGGCCCGCCCGACGGCCGGGCCGGTTCCCGGCGACAGGAGGAACCAGATTGCGCGTGTTCCCCTGGCCCGATCCGGTGTATGGAGTTCCAACGCTCCATCCTTTCTGGCCTTTGCCCCGCACCAATGCCGATTTTCAACCAGTCGATCCGGCGTAAGATCGTCGGCATCGCCCTCGGATTGATCGTCCTGATGCTGATCACCTCGATCCTGTCGATGGTGATGTCCAGCCAGGTCGGCGTCCTCCTCGACGAGCTGACCAACCGCTACATCCCGGCCTACAGCCATCTTTCCCGCGCCAACATCCGCTCGCTCGAGCGGGCGCTGGCGCTGCGGCGGATGGTCATGACCCGGATGGGAGCGTCGTCGGACGAGGAGGCCTATGCGGCACGGCTTCGCGACTTCGAGGCCTTGGACCGCAAGTTCGAGGAAGAGGCCGAGGCGGCGCGCAAGCTCATCAACGCGATCATCGACGATCCCAGGACCTATTCCGACAATGCCGCGCTGGCCCGGCTCGACGTCCGCATCGAAAGCGCCGTCACGGAGCTGCGGCGCGATCTGGACGACGGTAACGCGAAGCTGGTCAAGCAGGTCGAAGCCAAGGACATGGCCGCGGCCCGCGGCACGCTGGAAACTCTCGACGGCTTGCGCGATGCGTTCAACCGCAAGGTCGATGCGATCCGCGCCGACATGCTGACGCAGGTGTTCTTCTCGACCTCGCAGGTGATTGGCCGCCAGCATCAGGCGATCGTGGTGTCGGGCGTCGTGACGTTGCTCGCGGCGATCGTCGGCTTTGCCTTTGCGCTGCTGGTGTCCAGCGGCATCACGCGTCCGGTGCGGCTGCTGCTCGCCGGCACGCGCGAGGTCGAGGCCGGCCGTTTCGACAAGACCATCACGGTCTCCACGCAGGACGAGATCGGCGAGCTCGCCGCGGCCTTCAACCGCATGACCGAGCAGCTCAGGCACAATGAGCGCATCCGCGAGACCTTCGGACGCTACATCGATCCCAAGGTGGTGCAGGGGCTGATCGACCGGCCGGAGGTCGCGATCGACGGCGAGCGCCGGGTCATGACCATCATGTTCTGCGACATGAGCGGCTTCACCTCGATGAGCGAGGGCATGACGCCGCGCGGCCTCGTCAGGGTGATGAACCACTATTTCACGGTGATGTCCGCACCCATCAGGAACAATCGCGGCATCATCGACAAATATATCGGCGATGCCATCATGTCCTATTGGGGCCCGCCCTTTATCGAGGAGGACGAGCAGGCGCTCCTTGCCGGCATCGCGGCAACCGAGATGGCCGACCAGGTGCCCGCGCTCCAGCGCCAGCTGCCCGACCTGCTCGGCATCCGCGCCATGCCTGCGCCGTGCGATTTGCGGATCGGCATCGCCACGGGAGAAGTCCTGACCGGCAGCATCGGCTCCGAGCTGATGATGAGCTTCACCGTGATGGGGGATGCCGTGAACCTGGCCTCGCGGCTCGAGGCGGTCAACAAGGTCTACGGCACCCGTATCCTGATCTCGCAGGCGACGGCCGAGTCGATCGGATCGCGGCTCGAGCTGCGCGAGATCGATCGTCTGGCGGTCGCGGGCCAGAGCGCGACGCAGGCGATCTTCGAAGTCATGGCAAGGGCGGGCCTGCTCACCGATGCGCAGGAGACCTTGCGCACACGCTACGCCGAGGCGCTCGCCGCCTATCGTATCGGGCGCTTCGATGCGGCACGCGCGGGCTTCAGCGCGGCGCTCGAAGCCGTCCCCGGCGACGGCCCCTCGCGCACCATGCTCGGCCGCATCGCGCAGTTCGAGGCCGCCCCGCCGGATGCGGGATGGGACGGCGCCTGGCGGCTCGACAGCAAATAGGCGGCCGCATCGGGAAAAATTGATTCTACTCGATAACGATGTTCGCCGTGACCTATTCCGCGGGCTTAGGTTGGATGTCCTTGAGGCGTTTGATGGGGACACGCCGATGACAGAACTTCAGGACAGGCTGGAACGGTTCGAGACACTCACCGCCGAATGCGAGCTGATCGCCAAGCTCGCCACCGACAGCATCAAGCGCGAGTTCTATCTGAAGCTCTCGGAGCAGTACCGCCAGTTGGCGGTGGACATGCGGCAGGCGATCGCGACCAAGGCCGCGGCCTGACGCCGGCAATCCGTTCTTAAGATTTGGCGCGCATCCTCGATGCACGCAAGCATCGCCGATTGGCGATGCCTGTGGTGGGAAGGCCGGGGTTCGCTGCAATGCAGCGCGCCTCGCGAGTGTCATTTGCCGGGCCTGACAGGGCAATCCCATGCGCCTCGTTGTAGTGATCATCATCGCGCTCATGACCGCGGCCTGCGATCAGGAGCAGGACATCACCGGCTCGACGACGCCGGCCTGTCCGATGCGGAACTACAGCTACAATCCCCGCGACTTGAACCAGTGCGTCAGCGCCTGCAAAGCCTGCGATCGCGGCACCACGGTCACCTGCAGCACCTCCTGCACTCTCAAGGGTGCACGCTGAACGCGTTGGCAGGGAACGATCGCTCCGCCGGGACGGAACCGGCGGTGTTGGGGCACCGGAACGATTCACTTGGGTTAATGATTGAAGGGAGCGGGCAGGACGCGGAGTCCGATGGAAATGGGTATGCTCGATCCCGGTCGATTTCTGGTGTCGTGTTCGCATTGTGATGCCTGGCCGATGGCGGCCAATGTGAAGCGGTCGAGCTGGTCGGCATCCCCGCATGAGGTCCGTTTCGTCTGCACGCGGTGCCGGCGCGAGGAGACCGCGATCGTCTCGGCCTCCGGCGAGCTGACCCCCATCAGGCGCGTCGACGTTCCGCCACGCGACGTCGCTGCCGCCTGGGCCCAAGCGCAACGCTTCCGAGGCCGGACCTAAGCGCGGCCTCGCGCTCATGAACCGGCATCGGCCGGTACGGCGATGCCGGCTGGCTGCGGTGACAACGGCCGGCCGTCGATTGACTCTCCGGCGGAACGACACGTAAATGGCCGGTGACGGTTCTCCTCACGGAGATCAAAAGGGAATGTGGTGCGGGACGTCCCAACGCCGGGATCGGTCCCAACGCCACGGCTGCCCCCGCAACTGTAAGCGGTGAATCTTTCGTCTCATGCCACTGGGAATCTCGGTCCTGGGAAGGCGACGTAGAGGTTACGACCCGCGAGCCAGGAGACCTGCCGTCAGCCGTGGTCACACGCGACGATGTCGGTCGGGGAGTACAGACATTGGCTTCACCGGAGCATTCCATCGCTCTGCCGTGAAACCTCGTTCGCTGTGACGTGCCACTGACGTCATACCGAGGTTTCAACCGTGTCCCGTCCCATCTCTGCCGCCTGGCGCCTCAGCGCTGGCCTGTTCGCGTCTGTCTCCCTCCATTCGCTCAATCCGTCTGCCGCTCTCGCCCAGCAGGCCCTTGCCGAGCAGTTGCCGCCGATCGAGGTGAACCAGCGGGCCGATCAGAACCGCACGCGGGCCAGGGCGACCGGAGACGGCGATGTGGCGCGGCCGCGGGCAGCCGCCACTGTCGCGCCGGCAGGACGCAGTGCCGGCTCGTCCGGATCCGATTCTGTCGCCGGCGATGGCGGCATCGTCGGCGCCGCCACGACCGTCATCACGGCCGCCGATATCGCGCATGCGCCGTCGCAGACCCTTGCCGAGATCATCGCGGCGCAGACCCCGGGTGCCCAGCTCACGACGTTCTATGGCGGCCAGATCGGCGCCAAGACCAGCGTGGATTTGCGCGGCTTCGGCGCCTTTGCCACCGCCAATACCCTGGTGCTGGTCAACGGCCGGCGGCTGAACGACGTCGACATGGCGCAGGTGGACCTCTCCACCATCCCGCTCAATTCGATCGAGCGGATCGAGATCACGCGCGGCAATTCCGGCGCGGTGCTCTACGGCGACAACGCGGTCGGCGGCGTGATCAACATCGTCACCAGGAACGGCGTCGGCGGGCCGCCCGTGACCGCGCGCATCGAGGCCGGCTTCGGCTCGTTCAACACCAGGCTCGGCAACGTCTCGACCTCGCTCAATTCAGGTCCGTGGTCGACCTCGTTCTACGGCAATGCCGTCAGCACCGACGGCTATCGCGACAACAATCGCTACTCCCAGAAAAATGCCGTCGGCAATCTCAACTACACCACGTCAGGCCTGACTGCGTTTCTCACCGTCACAGGCGACAATCAGGAGCTGCGACTGCCGGGCGGCCGCACCGTCGATCCCTCCATCGGCCTCGATGAGCTCGCGAGCAACAGGCGCGGGACCAGCACGCCGTTCAACTATGCCAACCAGCAGGGCTATGGCGCGACCGCGGGCTTCACCAAGACCCTGGTCAACGGCGTCGACCTCATCGTCGATGGCGGCGTGCGCGACAAGAAGCAGCAGAGCGCGTTCTTCTCCAGCCCGATGCCGGTCCCGGCCTTCTTCACCTCGACCTATGTCGATTCCCATCTGACGACATGGTCGATCACGCCGCGGCTCAGCGTGAAGAGCCTCATGCTAGGCATGCCGTCTCAGCTCCTGACCGGCATCGACTATTACGATGCCAGCTTTGCGCAGAACCGCGGCGCCGGGCAGGGGCTCGCCGCCTGGCACAATTACGACCTCAGGCAGCAGACGGTCGCAGGCTATTTCCAGCACACATTGGGCGTGGCGCCAACGACCGACATCTCCTATGGCGCGCGGGTGCACAACGTCAGTCTCGCCGCACGCGACAATTTCGATCCGGCCGCGCCGTTCAACGCCGACATCGGCGCGCTGCCGCTGACCAGCAGTGAGACCCAATACGCGCTGCATCTCGGCGCCGAGCATCGCCTCAATGACGTGGTCTCGCTGTTCGGCCGCGCCGCGCGCGCGTTCCGTACGCCCGACGTCGACGAGCGGCTGTCGTCGGGGCCATCCTTCGATCCCTTCACCTTTGCAGCGATTCCGCAGACCTTCCAGCTCAAGACCCAGACCTCCTGGGATGTCGAGGGCGGCCTGCGCATCAAGGGCGGCGGGCTGCAGTTGCAGAGCAGTCTCTATCTGATGGACCTCACCAATGAGGTTCATTTCAATCCGGTCCTGTTCTACAACACCAATCTCGATCCGACCCGCCGCTACGGCTCGGAGACCAGCCTGTCCTATCGCGTCAACGACGCCCTGCTGCTGCGCTCCGGCATGGCTTATACGCGCGCAGTCTTCCGCGAAGGCATCTGGGCGGGCAACGATGTGCCGCTGGTCTCGCGCACCACGGCGAGCGCCGGCGTCACCTGGAACATCTGGCAGAACTATCTGGTGCTCGATGCCACCGCGCGCTTCTGGAGCGAGCGGCGCATGGACAACGACCAGGCGGGCACCCAGAAGCCGATCCCCGCCAACGGCACGATCGACCTCAAGCTCAGCGGCCAGGTTGAGCGCTACTTCTGGTCCCTCAGCGTCAACAATTTGCTGAACGCGCTCTATTACGACTACGCCATCGCAAGCACCTTCACCGACGGCCGCTTCAGCGCCTATCCGCTGCCGGGCCGCAGCTATCTGCTCAAGGCCGGCGCGACGTTCTGACGCCGCCGGGGCTGTCACAGACCTGCAAATGGATTAGAATTCGAAGAGAAGGAGATCACTCATGGCGCTCAGCATCCTGCCGTCTGACGACGACCGTTTCCGCCTTCATCCGGTCGCGCCGCGCCTTGCGCCGATATTCGGCTTTGCGCTGCTGACGGCATCATGCGCCCTCGCGAGCTTCGCGTTCGCCTGCGCCACGCCGTTTGCGGCCTTCGCCGTCGTGGCCGCGGCAATGCTGCGGCTCCGCCCGGCACTGCTCGTCGTCACCGGCGCCTGGCTCGTGAACCAGACCATCGGTTTCGGCGCGCTGCATTATCCCGCAGATGCCAGCACCATCGCCTGGGGCTTTGTCATCGGCGCGGCTGCGCTTCTGGCGACTGCGGCCTCGTCGACGGTGCTCGGCCTGCTGCCGCAGGGGCGCACGCCGCTGGCGCTCGCGATCACGCTCGTCGTCGCCTACGGGATTTACGAGCTCGCGCTGCTCGCCGCGACGCCGTTCCTCGGCGGCGAGGGCGCCTTCACCGCCGCGATCGTGACCCGCATCGGTCTGACCAGCGCCGTCTGGCTCGCCGGCCTCGTCGCCATCTGCGAGATCGTTCGCCTGGCCAACCCGTTCGGGCGCAAAGGGGCGATGGCGGCGTGAGCCGCTAAAAGACCCTGTGTCGCCCTCTGTCAACCAAGCGATGTAAAAATATTCCGCTTTACCGAAATTCGGTTTTGTCGTATGTATCGCCCATCCCGGCTCACCCAAGAGGGGCGACTTGAGGTCGTCTTGTTCGCGAGCCGGGCTTGCGGTGGACGCGGCAGCGTCGGCATGAGAGGTGCGGGCAGGGCGGGTAGTCCCTGTGAGTCCGTAACCGCGTGCGGACGACGGCGCTGCTAGGTTCGTCTCGCTCGTAAGTTTCCGGCTCTGTCGACGGAGTCGGGAATACTGCGGGCGAAATGGCGGGCCGTGCGTACGGCAAAACCGTGTGGTCCTGGCCGTCGTTGCCACGGTCAAGTTCTGCGAAGGTGCGAGCGAGCCCAACCGGGCAGACTGCATCATCCAAATTCGCAGGGCGAGGGAGGCCAGAAGGAATGGTCGGCTCCCGGGAGATCACGGCATAAGCCGTCCAGCCATCGCGCAGGGAAGGCCGAGTGATCGGCGACACCTGTATGCTGCTGTGCGGTTCTTCTGCGTGCATCATTCGCGCAGCGGACCGCGGGTGCCAGCCGGCACCCGGCCTTCCCTGCGCCCTCTTGGATTGGAGGGTGGAGAGATCAAGCAAAGCTCGGGCGAAACAAGCCGCGAGGCCGCGAAGGCGTGTCTGTGAGCTGATCTGCATGCCACAGCCTCGACCTCGTAGGGTGGGCAAAGCGTAGCGTGCCCACGCTCCTGTAGCCGTATCAGACAGGTGGTGGGCACGGCGCTATGCGCCTTTGCCCACCCTACGGCACCGCCGCTGCGATCTACTGAGTGCGCAATTGCGTACAAGGCTGGGAACGACAGCGGCGATTGGAGGACGAGCCGCTGCCACACACTCCGTCATTGCGAGAATCCTTCCGCGGAAAGAATCTGGATTGCTTCGCTTCGCTCGCAATGACGACGGAACGCGCCGCTTCATCCTCGTCCTATCCCAGACCCTTCCGCTGGCTCAGATAGCGAAGCGCCAGCTTGATGAAGTTATGCACGACCATCGACGTCTCGTCCGCCCTGAAGACCAGAAACACGTCGGCCGTGGGCGGCGAGGGCCTGATGGGACGGAACACGATGTCGGCGGTCGTGAAGCGCGCGATCGACTGCGGCACGAGCGCCACGCCGAAACCCGCGGCGATCAAGCTCGGGATCGACTGGGCGTCGACCACCTGCTGGGACACTTTCGGCAGGAAGCCGGCATCGACACAGCAGGTCTGCAAATAGCGTGCGAAATCGGAGCTGTCCGGATCCAGCACGACGTGCTCCTCGGAGGCGAGGTCGCCGAGGGCGATGCGCTTGCGGCGGGCCAGACGATGGGTTCGGGGCATTGCGAGAACGACCTCTTCCCGCCAGGCCAGCTTGCTGGTCAGCTCACGCTCGGCGGGGATGCCGCGAATGAGACAGATGTTGGTGGTGCGGCCGAGAAGCGCGGCGATCTGCAGCGCAGGCGCCTGCTCGTGCACGGTCATCTTCACCAGCGGTGCGACCTGCCGGTAGGCCGCGAGCAGCTCGGCGAGACGGCCGCGCAGGATGGAGCCGGTTGCTCCGACATCGAGCGTACCGATCAGGCCGGCGCCGATCGACCGCGCCTCGTCCTCCGCGGCCTTGACCTGGTGCAGGATTGTGCGCCCCCGCAGCAGCATGGCTTCACCCGCCTGCGTCAGCTCGACCTTACGGCTGGTCCGGTAGAGCAGCTGGGTCCCGAGCTCCGCCTCGAGGGCCTGGATATGCTGGCTCAGCGGCGGCTGCGAGAGGTTCAGCCGCCGGGCGGCGAGGGTGAAGCTGCGCTCTTCGGCCACCGCGATGAAATAACGGAGCTGTCGGAGATCCATAGCGAAAACCTATCAATCGTGTCGGTCTATATATTGGACTTGATGTCGCACCTGGTCAACGAATGACCGACGGAGCCTTCCAGCGTCCTGCCGCGACGAACGGCTCCGTACGCGACGACCTCACGTCGCCGCCAACGACAAGAATGGTAAAAGGCTCCGGCCGACCAAGCCAGACGGAAGCCCAGCGAGCGAGGAAAGCCATGTCCAGTTTCGTCATGCCGAAAATCTTCAAGTCACTCTTCTTCCAGGTCGTCGTTGCCCTTGCCGTCGGCATCGCGTTCGGCGTCGGCTATCCCGACACCGCGGTGCAGATGAAACCGCTGGGTGACGGCTTCATCAAGCTGATCAAGATGCTGGTGCCGGTGATCGTGTTCTGCGTCGTCGTGCAGGGCATTTCGGCGGCCGGCGACCTCTCGAAGGTTGGCAGGGTCGGCATCCGATCGCTGCTCTATTTCGAGATCGTCACCACCATCGCCCTGGTGTTCGGCATCGCGCTTGCCTACTACTTCCAGCCCGGCGCCGGAATGAACATCGACCCGAAGACGCTGGATGCCAAGGTGCTCAGCGGCTTCAGCCAGACGGCCGCCCAGGTTGCCGGCGGCGGCGTCTCCGAATTCCTGATGAAGCTGATCCCCTCGACGCTGGTCGGAGCGTTCAGCTCCGGCGACGTGCTGCAGGTCCTGATCGTCTCGATCATGTTCGGCTGTGCCGTGTCGCTGTGCGGCGAGCGCGCCAAGCCGGTGGTCGAATTCGTCGAGCGCGTGAATGAAATCATCTTCAAGATGATGAACTTCGTCGTCCGCCTGGCGCCCATCGGCGTCTTCGGTGCGATCGCCTTCACCGTCGGGAAATACGGCATCGGTTCGCTCAAGCAGCTCGGCGGCCTCGTAGCCCTGTTCTACCTGGCGGTGGTGCTGTTCGTGGTGGTGGTCCTGGGGACGATCATGCGGATCTCCGGCTTCAGCCTGTTCAAGCTGCTGGCGTACTTGCGCGAAGAGCTGATGATCGTGCTCGGAACGGCGGCGGGCGACAGCGTGCTGCCGCAGACCATGCGAAAGCTCGAGCTGCTCGGAATCAAGCGATCGACCGTTGGTTTGGTGATCCCGACCGGCTACTCCTTCAATCTGGATGCGTTCTCGATCTATTTGACCCTGGCGGCCGTCTTCATCGCTCAGGCGACGAATACGCCGCTTGCCACGGGCGATCTCCTGGCCATCCTCGGCGTCGCCTTGCTCACCTCCAAAGGCGCTCATGGCGTTCCGGGCTCGGCCATCGTCGTCCTCGCGGCGACGCTGGCTGCCATTCCGGCCATCCCGGCGATCGGACTGGTGCTGATCCTGTCGGTGGACTGGTTCATCGGTATCGCTCGCGCGCTCGGCAATTATGTCGGAAACTGCGTCGCGACGGTCGTCGTCGCCTCCTGGGAGGGGGACCTTGATCACGCCCAGGCGCGGCGTATTCTGAACGGCGAGATCGATCCGTCAGTCGAGAGTCTGCGGGCCAATCCCGTCGACGCGGATGCGCCCGTCGCGGGTCTGCAAACGCTCTGAACGCGGGAAGCTCTTGAGGTTGGAGATGGTGACGACGCTTTCGATCGAGCCTTTGACAAAAGAGGCCTTCGCCCCTTTCGGAGACGTCGTCGAGACCGCGGGGATGACGCCCATCTCGATCAACCAGGGCTATGCCGAGCGCTTCAACGGGCTCGCCAATATCGACGTCGCCGCGGAAGGCGGTGAGGTCAATATCAGCTGGTTCTCTGCCTCCGTCCGTCCGGCGCCGATCGCGATCCGTCTGATGGAGCGCCATCCGCTCGGAAGCCAGATGTTCATGCCCATGAACGGAGCGGACTGGCTGGTGGTCGTGTGCGCCGATCCCGCCATCTCCGCGAGCTATCGCGCCTTCGCGGCCAAGGGCCATCAGGGCGTCAACTATGCCCGCAATTGCTGGCACCATCCGCTGCTGGTTCTCGCAGAGAGGAGCCCGTTCCTCGTCGTCGACCGCAAGGGGGGCGGCGACAATCTCGAAGAATATTGGCTGAGCGAGCAGATGCAGCTAGGCTTTCCGTCAGCCGCGCGCTGATACGTTCGGTCGATAACTTTCACGAGGCTTGATGATGACGTCGCGCAACTATCACGTACCCCAGGGTGGCCTGCCGCCGCAGACGGACCTGCTGAGCGGCCGCGCGGTCTTCACCAACGCATACGCCGTCATCCCCAGCGGCGTTCAAAGCGATATCGTCACCAGCTACTTGCCGCACTGGGATGGTACGCGCGTCTGGGTGCTGGCGCGACCGCTGTCCGGCTTCGCCGAGACGTTCTCCCACTACCTCATGGATATCGCGCCGGCCGGGGGAAGTGACAGTCCCGAGCCGGACAAGGATGCCGAGGGAGCTTTGTTCGTGGTGGGCGGCAAGCTCGTTCTCAAGCTGGCAGATGGAGAGCGTGAGCTGAGAGCCGGCAGCTTCGCCTATCTGCCGCCCGGCTGCGCCTGGAGCCTTCGCAATCGCGGGCCGGGCCCCGCGCAGGTTCACTGGATCCGTAAACTGTACCAGCGCGTGCCGGGGTTGGCCGACCCCGAGGTGATCGTGACCAACGCGGACTCGGTCGCGCCGGTATCGATGCCGGGCACCGAGGGGAGATGGGCGACGACGCGCTTCGTCGATCCCGCCGACATGCGCCACGACATGCACGTCAATATCGTGACCTTCGAGCCGGGCGCGACGATCCCCTTCATGGAGACGCACGTCATGGAGCACGGGCTCTACGTGCTCGAGGGCAAGGCGGTCTACCGTCTCAACCGCGATTGGGTGGAGGTCGAGGCCGGCGACTACATGTGGCTGCGCGCCTTCTGCCCGCAGGCGTGCTACGCTGGAGGTCCCGGCCGGTTTCGCTACCTTCTCTACAAGGACGTCAACCGGCACATGAACCTGCGGCAGGGCGCTCCGCTGTTCTAGCTTCGAGGGCGTTTTCACGGCCTGAGCAGGCGTCAAAAAAGTATCAGTTGCACATTGAAATCGTGGTGGCGGGCCCGGATACCGGTCGTTACGATCCCTAAAAAGAGAGGAAGCGCTGAGCAAATTCAGCCGATAAGGGAACAGGGGCGGATCATCGTAAACCGCACCGGCCTGAAGGGAGCGGATATGGAACCGGACCTGGAAGTCGTCCAGATACGGCGCGGCGAATCGTTCAAGGCGTGGTCGCACGGCTATCCCTTCCACACGGTCCGCTGGCATTTTCACCCCGAATACGAGCTGCACCAGGTCGTCGCGACCAGCGGTCGCTATTTCGTCGGCGACTTCATCGGCGAGTTCGAGCCGGGCAATCTCGTGCTCACCGGCCCCAACCTGCCGCACAATTGGGTCAGCGATCTGCCGGCGGGGAGCACCATCCCCCTGCGCGGACGCGTCCTGCAGTTCTGCGAAGAGTTCATCGGCGACCTCATGAAGGTCATGCCCGAGCTTTCGGGCCTTGCCGCGCTGCTGGAATTCTCGCGGCGCGGCGCGCTGTTCACCCGCAGCACCAGCGACAAGGTCGCCCCTCTGATGGAGGAGATCGTGACGGCGAATGGCGTGCGCCGGATCGAGCTGTTCCTGATGATCCTGGGAACACTCTCCCGCGCCCGAAACGCACGTCCGCTCTCCAGTCCGAACTATCTGCCCGACCCGTCCGGCTACATGTCGGCAGGGATGAACAAGGCGCTCGCCTTCATCCGCCAGAACCTGACGCAGCCTTTCGGCGAGGCCGAGCTCGCGGCGATCGCCGGCCAGTCGCAGAGCGCATTCTCGCGCTCGTTCCGTCGGCACACCGGCATGTCGCTGGTGCAGTACGTCAAGCGGCTGCGCATCAATCTCGCCTGTCAGATCCTGATGAGCGACGAGCAGGCGTCCATCACCGACATCTGCTTCGAGGTCGGCTTCAACAATCTTTCCAACTTCAACCGGCAGTTTTTGGCCGAGAAAGGCATGCCGCCTTCGCGCTTCAGGCGATTGCTCGCGCAAAACAGCAATACGGCCCGCGCTGCCTAGCCGGCGAATTAGCAAAGGAGGACGACCACACCGGGAAGAACGACGTGGGCATGCCGATGGCAGCCCGCGGCAGCAATCGCTTGTCCAGGAATTCGCGCGGCTTCGCCGACGACGGAAGCCGAAGGCTCATCTTCAGGGATCAACCACAGCACTCCAGGTCTGGAAAGGAAATCCGAATGAAAAGCTTCTCCCCGAAACATGCCGGCACGCTTGCCCTGGCCCTGTCGCTGCTCGGCACGACCGCGACGCTCTCGTTCGCCGCTGAAGTGAAGGATGCGACCGTCGCCTTCCTGATGCCGGACCAGGCCTCCACCCGCTACGAACAACACGATTATCCGGGCTTTGCGGCGGAGATGAAGAAGCTCTGCGCGAGCTGCAAGGTGATCTACCAGAACGCCAGTGCCGATGCCGCGCGGCAGCAGCAGCAGTTCAACGCGGCGATCTCGCAGGGCGCCAAGGTGATCGTGCTCGACCCAGTCGACTCCACTGCCGCCGCCTCCCTGGTCAAGATGGCCCAGTCTCAGGGCATCAAGGTCATCGCCTATGACCGGCCGGTCCCCGACGCCAAGGTCGACTTCTACGTGTCGTTCGACAATGAAGCCATCGGCAAAGCGATCTCCGAGTCGCTCGTCAAGCATCTCAAGGCCGCCAACGTCACGGCGAAGGAGGGCGAAGGCGTGCTCGAAATCAACGGCTCACCGACCGATGCGGCGGCCGGGCTGATCAAGAAGGGCATCCACGCCGGTCTCGACAAGAGCGGCTATCCCATTCTCGCCGAATACGACACGCCGGACTGGGCGCCGCCGAAGGCGCAGCAATGGGCCAGCGGCCAGGTCACCCGCTTCGGCAAGAAGATCCTCGGCGTGGTGGCCGCCAATGACGGCACCGGCGGTGGCGCAATCGCCGCCTTCAAGGCCGCCGGCGTCGATCCGGTGCCGCCGGTGACGGGCAACGACGCGACGATCGCCGCGCTTCAGCTCGTCATCGCCGGCGACCAGTACAACACGATCTCCAAGCCCAGCGAGATCGTCGCCGCGGCGGCAGCTCAGGTCGCGGTCAAGATCCTCTCGGGCGAGACGCCCAAGGCGGAAGCGACGCTGTTCAATGCGCCATCGAAGCTGTTCGTGCCGGCGGTCGTCACGCGGGAAAACCTGAAGGCGGAGATCATCGACAAGAAAATCCAGACGGCCGATCAGCTCTGCACCGGCCGATATGCCGCCGGCTGCAAGAAGCTCGGCATCACGCAGTAACTGCTTCCGTCCCGGCCGTACGCGGCGGCCGGGACGGACGACGAAAGGGCGGACTGGCACATGACCACGATCTCGGATGTCGATCCCACCCAGCGCAAGCCGGTCTTGAGCCTTCGCGGGATCTCCAAGCATTTCGGCGCCGTGTCCGCCCTGACCAACGTCGATCTCGACGTCCATGCCGGCGAAGTCGTGGCGCTCGTGGGTGACAACGGTGCCGGAAAATCCACGCTCGTGAAGATCCTGGCCGGCGTGCACCAACCGAGCTCTGGAACGATCGCATTCGGTGGCGAGCAGGTCGTGCTGTCCGATCCCGCCACTGCACTCGGCCTCGGCATCGCCACGGTGTTCCAGGATCTGGCGCTCTGCGAGAACCTCGACGTGGTCGCCAATATCTTCCTTGGCCGCGAGCTCAATCCGATGCAACTCGACGAGGTCTCCATGGAGCTTCGCGCCTGGACCTTGCTCAACGAATTGTCGGCGCGGATCCCGAGCGTGCGCGAGCCCGTGGCATCGCTGTCCGGCGGACAGCGCCAGACGGTCGCGATCGCGCGTTCCCTGCTGACCGAACCGAAGCTCATCCTGCTCGACGAGCCGACCGCCGCGCTTGGCGTCGCCCAGACCGCGGAGGTGCTCGACCTCGTCGAGCGCGTTCGCGCCCGCGGCCTCGGCGTCATCATGATCAGCCACAACATGGAGGACGTCCGCGCCGTCGCCGACCGGATCGTGGTGCTGCGCCTCGGCCGCAACAACGGTGAATTCGAGCCCGACGCGTCCAACCAGGATCTCGTCACCGCGATCACCGGTGCCGATGAAAACGCGGTCTCGCGCCGCGCCAGCCGGCGCCGCGCCCAGCAGTCGCCGGAGCTTGGGCGATGACCGACGACACGCAACAGGTTTCGACGCGCCGGCCGCTGGACCGCAGCGACGAGCGGGTCAAGCACGCGGACACGGCCGGAAGCGTCATCGGCGCTTTCGTGGATCGCGTGCGGTCGGGCGACCTCGGCTCGCTGCCGGTGGTCGTTGGGCTCGTCGTCATCTGCACGGTCTTCGAGAGCCTCAATCCCGTCTTTCTCGCGCCGGACAATCTGGTCAATCTGCTATTCGACTGCTCGACCGTGGGCGTGATCGCGCTCGGCATCGTCTGCATCCTGATGGTCGGCGAGATCGATCTGTCGGTGGGGTCGGTGAGCGGGTTTTCCTCGGCGCTCGTCGGCGTGCTCTGGGTCGGTCAGGATTGGCCGGTCGCGGTCGCCATCGTCACGGCGTTGCTGCTGGGCGCCGCCATTGGTGCGCTCTATGCGTTCCTGTTCAATCGTCTGGGGATGCCGAGCTTCGTCTCGACGCTGGCTGGTCTGCTGGCGTGGCTCGGCCTGCAGCTGTATCTGCTCGGCTCTTCCGGCTCGATCAATCTTCCGTACGGATCACCGCTGGTCAATTTCGGGCAGATGCTCGTCATGCCGCCGATCGTGTCCTACGCGCTGGCGGCGGTGGCGAGCCTGATCGTATTCGCGACCGACTACCGGACGGCCGCGCGACGGCGGGCGGCGGGGCTGTCGGCCAGCTCGCTGGGCCGCATGGTGTTGAAGGCGCTGCTGGTCACCATCGTGCTCGAATTCGTCGTCTATTATCTCAATCTCGGGCGTGGCATTCCCTGGATGTTCGGTCTGTTCGTCGGCCTCTGCGTGGTCATGAACTACGCATTGACGCGTACCAAATGGGGCCGCTCGATGTCTGCCGTCGGCGGCAACCGCGAGGCGGCACGCCGCGCCGGCATCAACGTGCGCCGGGTCTACGCGTCGGCATTCATGCTGTGCGCCACGCTTGCAGCAGCCGGCGGCATTCTGGCCGCGGCGCGGCTGGCATCGTCCAGCCAGCAGGCCGGGACGGGCGATGTGAACCTCAACGCGATCGCAGCTGCGGTCATCGGCGGCACGAGCCTGTTCGGCGGCCGCGGCAGTGCCTATTCCGCGTTGCTCGGCGTCATCGTCATCCAGTCCATCGCGAGCGGCCTGACGCTGCTCGATCTCTCATCGTCGCTACGGTACATGATCACGGGCGCGGTCCTTGCCATTGCGGTCATCGTCGATTCGCTGGCAAGGCGCTCACGCCTGTCCCATGGCCGAGCTTGAATAAGTTTCACAAGAAGAAGGACAAGCCGTGGCCCAGGACCTTGCAGGAAAAGTTGCCGCGATCACCGGCGCCGCATCGGGCATCGGGCTCGAATGCGCCAGGACGTTGATCGGCGCGGGCGCGCAAGTGGTGCTGATCGACCGGGCCGAGGAGGCGCTGAGCCTCGCTTGCGCCGAACTGGGCGCGAATGCGATTCCGCTACGCGTCGACCTCACTGATCCCGCGAGCATGGCAACCATGATGCCGCAGGTGCTGGAGAGGGCGGGCCGACTGGACATCTTCCATGCCAATGCCGGCGCCTATGTCGGCGGCGAGGTGCTTGGCGGCGATCCCGATGCCTGGGACCGGATGCTCAATCTGAACGTCAATGCGCTGTTCCGCTCGATCCACGCGGTGCTACCGCACATGGTCGAGCGCAGGAGCGGCGACATCATCGTGACCAGTTCGATCGCGGGTCTCGTTCCGGTCGTCTGGGAGCCGATCTACACCGCGTCCAAGCACGCGGTGCAGGCCTTCGTGCACACGTTGCGCAGGCAGGTCGCCAAACATGGCTTGCGCGTCGGTGCCGTCGCCCCCGGACCGGTCGTGACCGCGCTGCTCAAGGACTGGCCCAAAGCGAAGATCGAGGAAGAGATGGCGGCCGGTGGCTTGATGCAGCCGGTGGAAGTCGCAGAAGCCGTGCTCTTCATGTTGACCCGTCCGAGGAACGTCACCATCCGCGACCTCGTCATTCTGCCGCAGAGCAACGACCTGTAGCAGCTTCCGATCGGCGATCCAGATGACCAAGCAATCCGATAACCGCCATTTTCTCGGCATCGATGTCGGCACCGGCAGCGCCCGCGCCGGTGTATTCGACCGCACCGGCAGGCTGCGTGAAAGTGACAGCGCGCCCGTCGCGCTGTGGCGCGAGGCCGGCGACGTCGTCGAGCAGTCGAGCGAGGACATCTGGCGTGCCGTATGCCGCAGCGTGCGCGGCGCGGTGGCGCAGGCCGGCATCGCGCCGGACAGCATTGCGGGCATCGGCTTCGACGCGACCTGTTCATTGGTGGTGCTGGGCGAGGGCGGCACGCCGCTGCCCGTCGGCCCATCGGGCGATCCCGCGCGCAACGTCATCGTCTGGATGGATCATCGCGCCGCCGATCAGGCGCGCAGGATCAACCAGACCGGTGAGAAAGTTCTCGACTATGTCGGCGGCACGATCTCGCCGGAGATGGAGACGCCGAAATTGCTGTGGCTCGCCGAGAACATGCCCGACACGTTCTCCCGTGCATGGCAGTTCATGGACCTCACCGACTTCCTCACCTGGCGCTCGACGGGAAGCTTGTCCCGATCGATCTGCACCGTGACATGCAAGTGGACCTATCTCGGCCACGAAAACCGCTGGGACGATCAATTCTTCCGTAAGGTCGGGCTCGGCGTGCTCGCGGACGAGCAGTTTCGCCGGATCGGCACCGAGATCGTGCCCGGCGGAACCAGGCTGGCGTCGGGCCTGACGGGGGAGGCCGCGGCTGATCTTGGGCTCGCGACGGGGACGCCGGTCGCCGCGGGCCTCATCGATGCACATGCCGGCGGCGTCGGGACGGTGGGGGCACGCGGTGCGGCGGGCACGGTGCTGACACGGATGGCCTATGTGTTCGGAACGTCCGCCTGCACCATGACGACCACGCCGGATCCGGCCTTCGTCCCCGGCGTGTGGGGACCCTATTACTCCGCCATGGTGCCCGGGCTTTGGCTCAACGAAGGCGGGCAGTCGGCGGCCGGTGCTGCGATCGAGCACCTGTTGCAGATGCATCCGTACTCCGCGCAGGCAACGCAGGCTGCCAGCCGGAAGCAGCAGACACTCGCCGATTGGCTTGCGGCCGAAACAGAAGCCCGCGGTGGTGCGGCCATGTTGCCGCAATTGGTCGGCGGGATTCATGTCGTCCCGGAATTCCTCGGCAATCGCGCGCCGTTCGCGGATCCGGAGGCACGCGCATTGATTGCCGGGCTCGATCTGCGGTCCGATCTGGAGAGCCTGCTGGCGCTCTATCTGGCGGGGCTGTGCGGCCTCGGCTGCGGCGCCCGCCAGATCGTTCGCGCCCAGCATGACAAGGGCATCGCGGTCGATACGATCGTCGTCAGCGGCGGTGCCGCAAAGAGCCCCCTGGTGCGACAGGTGCTCGCCGACATGACGGGTTCGACGGTTGCGGCGTCCGCGTCCCCGGAGGCGGTCCTGCTCGGCTCCGCCATGCTTGGATCGGTTGCCTCAGGCGACCACGCCGATCTCGGCGACGCCATGCAGGCGATGTCGGTGTTGGGAGACATCCATCAACCGCAGACTGCTCTGGCCGGCTGGGCCGATCGGCGCTTCGCAGCCTTCGAGGCCCTGCAGCAAGTCGGCCGAACCATCAGGGGCTAGCTCTTCCGGGGTTCAGCCCCCCTTTCATCATCGCGACACATATGTCATTATAAAAATACAAATGTATAGGCCGGGCCTCTTGCCCGGCGAGGGAGGGCTGCCCATGGGTAGGAAAGTCGCATTCATCGCGGCCTTGTTCGGCGCGTTGGCCATGATTGGCCCGGCGCAGGCGCGGGTCGAGGTCCAATGGTGGCACGCCATGAGCGGCGTCCTCGGCGATCGGCTCAACGAGCTGGTCGAGAAGTTCAACGCCTCGCAGGACAAGTACACCGTCATCGCGGTCGCCAAGGGCAATTATGACGAGGTGACCAACGGGGTGATCGCCGCCTATCGGGCCAAGCGGCCGCCGGAGATGGTGCAGATCGCCGAGCGCGGCTACATGACAATGTTGCTGTCAGGGGCCGTTGTTCCCGTGCAGGACCTCGTGGAGCAGAAGGGTTACAAGATCGACTTCTCCGACTTCATCAAGCCGGTGGCAAGCTTCTGGAGTTACAAGGGACGGATGTCGGCGATGCCCTTCAACTCGTCGACGCCGATCTTCTGGTACAACAAGGACCACTTCCAGAAGGCGGGCTTCGACAAGCCGGCCGATACCTGGCAGGAGCTGGAGAAGCAGCTCTACGCCATCAAGTCCAAGGGGGTCAGCGAGTGCGGCACGGTGCTGCCCGGGGATTTCTACTGGAGCCTGCTCGAGAACTACAGCGCCATCAACAACCAGCCCTATGGCACGTTGGCCAACGGATTCGACGGGCTCGGCACCGAGTTCGTCTACAACAAGACGAAGGTGGTCTCGCAAGTCGCGCGGCTCAAGAAATGGCTCGATGACGGCGTGATGCAGATCGCAGGTCAGGGCTTCAGTCCCGAACAGTTGTTCACGTCGGGACGATGCTCGACCTTCGTCAATTCGACCGCATCGCACGGCAACATCGAGCGCAACGCGACCATCAACTGGAGCGCCACCTTCCTGCCGCATGAAAGCGATATCAATCCGCCGCTCAACAGCACCATCGGGGGCGGGGCCATCTGGGTCATGAAGGGCCACACGCCGGAGCGATACGAGGCCGTCGCGGCCTTCCTGGATTTCGTCGCGCAGCCGGAAACCCAGGTCTGGTGGCACGGCGCCACCGGCTACGTTCCCGCCACCAACCGCGCCTATGCACTCGCGCGCGAGCGCGGCTATTACAAGGATCATCCGACCCGGGAGATCGCGGTGCTGCAGCTCTCGCGTGGTACGCCGAACGAGAACTCGCGTGGTTTCCGCTTCGGTAATTTCGTGCAGACCATGCTGGCCCAGCGCCAGGAGGTGGAGGCGGTGTTCGCCGGTCAGAAGCAGCCGCAGCAGGCGATGGATGACGCCGTCAAGCGGGGCAACGAGATCCTGCGGCAGTTCGAGAAGCTCAATGCCGGGAAGACTCCGGAAACCGAGCGTCCATGACGCTGCGCCTGTCGATCCCCTGGCGTGATGCGCGCGCGCCCGTGCTTCAGAGGAAGCACGGGAGCGCTGGATCCAAGGCCGTGCCGGCGGCGGCCGCCGGCAGTGCGCGCGCATCGGGCAGGGCTGCGCGGCGCGATCAGGAGGCCGGACTGAAGCGCGCGAATTTCGGCGAGGGGCCCGGCCTGCCGACGCTGCTGTTGCTGCCGCAACTGCTGATCCTGCTGTTCTTCTTCTTCATCCCGTCGCTGCGGGCGCTGATGCAGTCGGTGCTGCTCAGCGATCCCTTCGGCAACAACGTCCAGTTCGTGTGGTTCGACAATTTCAAGTCGCTGCTTGCGAGCAGCGATTATCGCCAGTCGATCGCGGTGACGTTCTGGTTCACGGTGATGCAGAACGTGCTCACATTGGGCAGCGCGCTCGTGCTGGCGTTCGCGACCGACAGGATTGTCCGGGGACGCTCGGCCTATCGCACCATCATCCTGTTGCCCTATGCCATCGCGCCCGCGATTGCCGGCATCCTGTGGGCCTTCCTGTTCAATCCGGCGGTCGGCCCGCTCGCCCAGGTGCTGCACGGCTTCGGCATTTCGTGGGACCCCAACCTCAATCCGAACGATGCGCTGATCCTGGTGACGCTCGCTGCGTCATGGAAGCACATCTGCTACGACTACATCTTCCTCGTCGTGGGCTTGCTCGCGGTGCCGGTGTCGCTGATGGAGGCCGCCGCCGTGGACGGCGCGGGGCCGATCCGCCGCTTCGTCTCGATCGCGCTGCCGATGCTCGGGCCCACGATCTTCTTCCTCACGGTGATGAACTTCATCTACGGCTTCTTCGAAACCTTCGCTATCATCGATGCCGTGACCAAAGGTGGTCCGGCCGGGGCGACCAACATTCTGGTCTACAAGGTCTTCGTCGACGGCTTCGTCAATCTCGATCTCGGCTCGTCGGCCGCCCAGTCGGTCCTGTTGATGAGCTTTGCGCTGATCTGCACGCTGCTGCAATTCCGCTACTTCGACCGCAAGGTCAATTACGGGGTCTAGCCAGATGGTGGAACGCTCACCGGTCCTCAACATGGTCTGCCACGCGATCCTGATCGCGGGCGCACTGACGGTATGCGTGCCGCTGTATTTCGCTTTCGTGGCGGGCTCGCTGACGGTGGCCGAGGTTCAGAAGGTGCCGCTGCCATGGCTGCCGGGGAGCCAGTTCCTCGACAATCTACAGCTGGCATGGGCCAAGGGCAATTTCAGCCGCACTTTCCTTAATTCGGTCGTCGTGGCGCTCGGCATCACGGCCGGCAAGATCGCGGTGTCGCTGCTTTCGGCCTTTGCCATCACCTATTTTCGCTTCCGCTATCGGATGCTCGCGTTCTGGCTCATCTTCATGTCGCTGATGCTGCCGATCGAGGTTCGGATCGTGCCGACCTTCGAGGCCGTGGCCAATGCAGCGCTGCCGCTGCAATGGCTGCTGGAGACCTCGCATGTTGCCGATCTTTGGCGCTGGATCAGTGGGCACGAGGTCGCGATCGCGCTCGAATGGAACATGGTCAATACCTATCCCGGGTTGATCCTGCCGTTGATCGCCTCGGCCACGGCCACGTTCCTGTTTCGCCAGTTCTTCCTGACCATCCCGGACGAACTCTGCGAGGCGGCGCGGCTGGATGGTGCATCGCCGCTGCATTTCTTCTGGAGCATCCTGCTGCCGCTGTCGGTGCCGAACATGGTGGCGCTCGCCATCATCCTGTTCCTGTTCGGCTGGAATCAATATCTCTGGCCGTTGCTGTTCACGACCGATAAGGACATGGCAACGGCGGTCATCGCGCTGAAGGGCCTGATTCCCCGGTCCGACAGCGAGCCGGCCTGGAATATCGCGATGAGCGGCGCGCTCCTCACCATGTTGCCGCCGGTGCTGGTCGTCCTGCTGTTGCAGCGCTGGTTCATCAAGGGTCTCGTCGACAGCAGCAAATAGGAATCGATCATGGTTTTCATCGCCGGGCATCGCGGCGGCCGCAATCTTTGGCCCGAGAACAGCCTGACGGGCTTCCACAACCTGTGCAGGGAGGACGTCGATGCGGTCGAGTTCGACGTCCATCAGAGCACGGATGGCGGTATCGTCGTGATTCATGATCCGCTGCTCGACCGCACCACGTTCGAGAGCGGGCCGGTCGGCGAGCGCAGCCTGCGGCAATTGACGGCGATGCGTCTTCGCGATACCGGCGACGACTGCATCCCGACCCTGGGCGAGGTGCTGGATGTGTTCAGCGACACCACGCACGAGCTGCATATCGAGATCAAGACGGATGCACTCGGCTATGCCTATCCCGGACTGGAGGCGCGGCTGATCGACGAGGTCAAGCGCCGGGGCCTGGAGCGGCGTGCCGTCATCACCTGCTTCGTGCCGGGGGTGATTGAAACCGTGCGGAGGCTGTTGCCGGAGGCGCGGGTCCTGATCTCGCTCGATCGCCGCTCGGCGGAGATGATGGGCGGAATGGAGTCCGCGCTGACGCAACTGGCCGCCATTCCCGGTTGCATCGTCGCGGTCGAAAAATCGCCGCTGGGGCTCGCAATGCCGCTCGCTCTGAAGGTGCTCGGCACCGAGCGCCTCGGCGTGTGGGTGACCAACGAGCCGGAGGAGATCGCCTATTGGCTCGCTCAGCCGGTGCGGCAGATCACGACCGACCGGCCGGATCTTGCTGCGAGCATCCGTCGCAGGCTGAAAACCGCCGCAGCGCAGCCGTGATTCCCCGCCGCCGCTTTCTCGTGGGGACGCTTGCGAGCGCAGCCTTCGCTGCACCCGCCGGCTTCGTGCGGGGAGCGCCGGTCTCATTTGGCGCGGATCCGTTCACGCTCGGTGTCGCCTCCGGATGCCCGCGCGAGGACCGCGTCGTCCTGTGGACACGGCTTGCGCCGCAGCCGCTCGAGGGCGGCGGCATGCAGGATGCATCGATCGAGGTCGAATGGCAGGTGGCCGAAGACGAGGCCTTCGCGCACGTCGTCTCCCGCGGCGTCGTGCGAACGACGGCAGAGCTCGCGCATTCCGTGCATGCCGAGGCGATCGGCCTGCTGCCGGATCGCGTCTATTGGTATCGCTTCCGCGCCGGCCCGGCGCTCAGCCCGATCGGGCGCACGCGTACCGCCCCGGCCGGTGCGGTGCGGACATTCCGTTTTGCCTTCGCATCCTGCCAGCAATACGAGCAGGGCTATTTCAGCGCCTATCGCGACATGGCCGCGCGCGATCTCGACCTCGTCGTGCATCTCGGCGATTACATCTACGAGAAATCCTGGGGATCGCGCCACGTCCGCCAGCACGGCGTCGGAATTCCGACGACGCTCGAGGAATTCCGCAACCGCTACGCGCTCTACAAGAGCGATCGCGATTTGCAGGCGGCGCACGCCGCCTTTCCCTGGCTGTCGATCTGGGACGACCACGAGGTGATGGACGATTATGCCAATGATCGCTCCTACACCGTGCGCGATGCCGCTCGGTTCCTGAAGATTCGTGCGGCAGCCTATCAGGCCTATTACGAGCACATGCCGCTGCCGCCCTCGGCGCGGCCACGCGGTGCAGATGCCACGATCTATGAGCACTATCGGTTCGGCGAGATGCTCGACGTGCTGCTGCTCGACGATCGGCAATATCGCTCGCCGTCGGCCTGCGTCGGGGGCGGGCGACCGACCTGGGTCAAGGACTGCGCGGACCGGACCGACGAAGCGCGGACGATGTTGGGCCGTGCGCAAGAACAATGGCTCGATGCGCGCCTGCGCGACTGCCGCGGCCGCTGGACCATCGTCGCGCAGCAGACCCTGATGGCGCAGGACAAGCGGGAAGGGGACGACGGCGCGCGCTTCTGGATGGACGGCTGGGACGGCTATCCCAATGCCCGCCGCCGGTTGCTTGATTCGCTCGTGGCGCAACGACGGCGCAATCCGATCGTGATCGGCGGCGACCGCCACGCGTTCTTCACCGCCGATCTGAAGCAAGACTTCACCCGGCCGAACGGACCGACCATTGCGACCGAGTTCGTCGGCACCTCCATCACCTCGGACGGGCCCAGCGAAGCCGGCGTGCGCAAGGCGCTGGCGGAGAATCCGCACCTGCTCTATGCGCGTGGCGACAAGCGCGGCTATGCGACCGTCGAGCTCGACGCCCGGCATTGCACCGTGGGGTTCGAGGTGCTCGACGACGTCAAGGACGCCGGCAGCGCCGTGCGCCGGCTGACGAGCTTTGTAGTCGAGGACGGCGTGCCGGGCGCGAAGGCCGCATGACGTACTCCACATGGCGCCGATTTGACGGCCAGGGAAAGATCGCCTCAAATGCTCCGACGTCTGACTGTGTTTCGAGGCCGCTGCTGGGGGCTGCGCCGTGACTGACCAAACTATCCTGCGGGTGGCCTGGCTCTATTACATGGAGAACCTGACCCAGGCCGAGATCGGCGAGCGGCTGGGGCTGACCCGCGCCCGCGTCAACCGAATGCTGTCGGATGCCCGGCAGACCGGCATCGTCAATATCCGCCTCAACTCCGCCTTTGCGAGCTGCACGGAGCTGGAGCACCGCCTGCGCCGGGAATGCGGCCTCGAGGACGCCGTCGTCATCCCGAGCCCGGAGAATCCCGAGCAGACCGGCAGCCTGATCGGGATGGCGGCGGGAGCGTATCTGTCGAAGTTCCTCGAGCAGAAGCGCCCGCGCATCATCGGGATCGGCTGGGGCGCGACCTTGCGCGAGACGATCCGTTACGTCACGCCGGCGGACTATCCCGATCTGTCCATCGTCTCGATGATGGGCGGCCTGTCGCGCGGGCTCGAGCTCAACACGTTCGAGATCGCGGGCGAGCTCGCGCACCGGCTGCACGCCCAGTGCAGCTATCTGGCGGCGCCGATTTTCGTCAGCAGCCGACGCTCGCGCGACACCTTCCTGGCCCAGGAGGTCTATCAGGAGGTGCTGAACAGCGTCGACAAGATCGATCTGGCGCTGCTGAGCATGGGAGACATGACGCCGCGCTCGCTGTTGATGCGGCATGGACTGCCGCCGGACGTGCGTGCCGAGCAACTGCGGGCGGCGGGTGCCGTCGGCGACGTCCTGGCGCAATTTCTCGACAAGGCCGGCCGGCCCATCGATCACGGCATCAACAGCCGCGCCATCGCGATGCCGCTCGAAAAGCTGGCGCGCGTGCCGACCTCGATGCTGATCGCAGGGGGGCTCAACAAGGCGCCGATCATCGCGGCTGTGCTGCGGGGCCGGATCGGCAAGGTGCTGGTGACGGACGAGAACACCGCGCTCGCCGCGCTGAAACTGATCGACAAGCAGAAATAGCCGCACTCTCGCAAGGGACAGGACCGCGCCTCGGGCATCGAGGGCGCGATGGCCCGCGCATGCGCGCCAACGGCGCGTGAAAGCATTTGTCACCCGCCGATTACATATGTAATATATCTGAGACAATTGCTCAGAAGGATGGCGACGACATGCGCGCTGCGGTGCTCCAGGACATTCGTGATATCCGTGTCCTCGATATTCCCGAGCCGAGGCCGCTCGCGGATGACGAGCTCATCATCCGCGTCAAGGCCGTCGGTGTCTGCGGCAGCGACCTGCACTCCTACCTCGAGGGCGGGACGACGGGCCCGACGCAAGTCAGGCCGTTCGTCCTGGGGCACGAATTCTCGGGCGTCCTGACGCCGGACTCGGCCCGCAAGGCGGGGTTCTCGGCCGACGCGCTGGTGGCGGTCGATCCGTCCATTCCGTGCGGCCATTGCGAGTGGTGTCATCGCGGGCACACCAATCTCTGCCCGAACGTGAAGTTCCTGGGTTACGCTCCTCACAACGGCGCCATGGCCGAATTCGTCTGCGTGCCGAAATCGGCCGTGCATGTGGTGCCCGAAAGCATCGACCCCGCCGGCGCGGCGATTCTGGAGACGCTAGGCGTCGCGATCCATGCCATGGATCTGGCGCGTCCGCGGCTTCAGGAGACGGTGGCGGTGCTCGGCTGCGGTCCGGTGGGACTGCTGCTCGTGCAACTGGCGCGGCTCGCAGGCAGCGGCAAGATCATCGCGATCGACCCGGTCGAGCAGCGCACGGCGCTGGCGTGCGACCTCGGGGCGGATGTTGCCTGCCGCAGCTATGCCGAGGTTGCCGACGCCACCGATGGCCGCGGTGTCGATCTGGTGATCGAGGCGACCGACTCCTCGCACGGTTTCGAGCACGCCGCGCGCTGTGCGCGTATCGGCGGCCGGGTCGTTCTCGTCGGCATTCCCGAGAACAACCAGTACATCCTCAGCGGCGCGGAATCGCGCCGGAAGGGCCTGTCGATCAAGTTTTCACGCCGCATGCCGGAGGTCTACCCGCGCGCCATTGCCCTCGCGCAGTCGGGGCAGGTCAAGCTGGCACCGCTGGCGACCCATAGCTTCTCGCTCGACCAGACGCCTGCCGCGTTCGAGCAGCAGGTCGCGCGGCGCGACGGCATCATCAAGGCGATCATTTGCCCGTAAACCATGGCGCAATCATCCAAACTGGTCGTCGTGAGAAAAGGGCGCGTCCTGATGGTGAGGCGCAGGCGCGACGGGCTCTGGATGTTTCCGGGAGGACGAAGGCGGACAGGTGAGAGCGACAGGCGCTGCCTTCGCCGCGAGATCAAGGAAGAGCTTCCCAAGCTGAAGCTCGGTCCCCTGAAACTCTGGAAGGAAGTGAAAGCGAAGAAGGGCGGGACCGGCCGACGGATGAGCGATGCGATCTTCCTGGCCAAGAAGGTGTCGGGACGCCTGAAGGTCGGTGACAAGAAGGAGATCGACCGTGCGGTCTGGCGCAAGCCGCGCGGCGCCAGATTGACGGCGACGTCGCGCTACATCCGCGACAAGCTGTTTCCGAGGTGAGGCTTCCGGTCGGTCGTTGGCCTCAGGCGATCCGTTCGGTGCAGGTCACGCCTTGGCCTCGCGCGGCGGGTAGACTTCGTGCACGACGTCGTCGATCCAGTAGTCGGTGAGGCCGGGCACCGGACGAATGGAGACGTCGATGGTCTCGCCGTCGATATCGTAGACCACTGCGCCGAGCCGCGCGGCTCCGCCCATCGGTGGCGCCAGCTTCTCGCCGACCAGAAAGCCTGCCGCCGGTCCCCAGATATAGTGCGTGCCGTTCAGGCGCATCTCGTGCCAGCGATGCAGATGGCCGCTGGCCACGATCTCGACCCGATAGCGCTGCAGCAGATCGAGAAGAGCGCGGCGCGGTCCCGGCTTGACTGACCAGTAACCGGTATCCGCTTCGTCCGGAGTCTCGATGAAGAGGGGGCGATGCATGAACCAGGCGATGCGGCGTCCTGCAGCATCGGCCATCGCGGCCTCGAGCCATTCGCTCTGTTCCGCATCCCCCGGGCCGCCGCCGATGATCATCGAATTGAGCCCGATCAGGCGCCAGCCGGCCACGTCCCGCAGCCAGCGGTCGTCACCGAAATGGCGCCGGAAGCGGGCGAGCCGCTCCTCATTCACCGGCTGGTGCGGGTGGCCGACTTCGCCGACATCGTGGTTTCCGGGAACCGTGACGATGGGGACGCCAAGCGAAGCCAGCTGGCGCGCGCAATAGGCCGCGTCAGCCTCCTGATCGGCTGCGTCGACCGTCACGTCGCCGGTATGGATGACAAGATCCGGCTTTTGGTCCGCGATCCAGCGCGCAAGCGGCGCCCAATTCGGCTCGAAGTGCGACTTATCCGGGCTGAGATGCGTATCGGAAATCTGAAGGACTCGGACCATGACGCCTCTGCTGCGGGCCGCGTGTCGCGCCGTGCGCCGACGTCGCTCGAGCGGACCATGCCATTTTGGTCGAGTATACACATGGTCACTTCAGGTCACAAATGTCGTGCAGCGACACCGGTGCCGTTCGAAGTGTCTTTCGCTCTGCTCGCACGCCGCATGCGGGCTTGGAAGCAGCAGATCTAGGCCGGTCTTTCGATATGCGCGCGAATGGCGTTCTTGTCGATCCAGCCATGCTCGCGGGCTTTCGCCAGCATCTCGGTGTAGCGCTGGTGCCAGTCCGCATCGTCAGGCCGGCCCTCCAAGGTCGGGACCAGATCGATCGAGACGAGCGCATCGCGGTCGCCGACCAGCATGATTCCCTTCCAGGGCTGACCATCCATCGATGTCTCTGCATGCATCACCAGCTTGAACCTGCGAAAGTCGGACGGCTCGGAAAGCCGGACAACACCTCCGTCGAAGCATTCGATGATCATGCTGTCGCTCCTGTTGCGATCCCCGCCGATAAGGACGGTATTGCCGGATCTCGCCCGGCAAATCCAGCTACCCGCGCGGCAGCGCGTGCAGAGCCCCCTGAAAATTGACGAGCGGATCGCCGTGACCGCCCCGCGTCGCCACGATCCTGCCGATGAAGAGGCCATGCGTGCCGACCACCTGGTGATGATGCAGTACGCATTCCAGGGCGCCGATCGCCCGCTCGAGGAGCGGAACGTCGAGCGTGCCTTGCTCCCATTGCGCCGTTGCGAAGCGCTCGACGCCCTTGACGCTGCCGGCAAAACGCAACGCCAGATCCTCCTGCCCAGCACCAAGCAGGCTGACCCCGAAGCGGCCGTTGGCGAGGATGCCGGCATGGGTTTCGGAGCTCGAATTGACGCCGACGAGCAGGCTCGGTGGATCCAGGCACAGCGAGGTGACGGAGCTGACCGTCAACCCACGCCGTGTTGCGTCCGCTCCCGTCGCCACGATGGCGACGCCGCTCGCGAGGTTGCGCATCGCCAGCCGAAACTCGGCGGCTTCGACCGAGCGGACATCGGGCATTTGAGGCATCTGACATCCCATGACGGAGCTCCGCAGCGCGCGTCTTGCCGCCTATGCCGAAACCGCTTCGTCCGCGACCTTGCGGCCCGACTTCAGCTCCTTCCGGATCGCGGGAATGATCCTGCTGCCCCACAGCTCGATCTGGCGCAGCATCGTGCGCTGATCGAAATCGCCGAGCTGGGTCTGCAGCGCGATATGGGTCGGCTTCAGGATGCTGATCTCCTCCAGCATGCGGTCGATGACCTGGTTGACGCCGCCGACGGGCAGATTGCTTCGCATCGTCTCGAGGCTCATGTCGTTCGGTCCGGCTTCCTCCTTGATCAGGTAGCCGTCATCGCTCTGGGCGCGACGGAACTTCAGGCTCTCGGACAGCCGGCGCTGAAAGCGCGCACTGTCCAGATAGGACTGGATCTCGCTGTCATTGTCGCTGGCATAGGCGCAGCGCAGGAAGCCGAACCGGGTGTCGTCGATGGAGCGGCCTTCCTTGGCCGCGATCCCTTCGAGGCGTTCGCGCAGCGCCTTGATGGCATCGAGGCCGTTGAGGAGCGCGGTGACGAACAGATTGTGGTTGTCGCGAATGGCGCGGCCGAGCGTCTCGCCGTGACCGGAGGTGACCCAGATCGGCGGCATCGGCGTCTGCACGGTGCGCACCGCGATGGCGGTCGGCGGCATCTTCAGGTGCTCGCCGGAATAGGAGAAGATGCGCTCCTTCATGCCGGCGTGGAGCACGTCGTAGAATTCGGCGAACAGCGCATGCGAATGGTCGAGGTCGACCCCGAAACGGTCGAACTCGAACTTCTGATAGCCCGAGCCGATGCCGAGATCGAGACGCCCGTTCGAGACGGTGTCGGCAAAACCGATTTCGCCGAGCAGGCGGGCGGGATGATACAGCGGCAGCACGCAGACCGCGGTGCCGAGGCGGATGCGCTTGGTCAGGCCGGCGCAATGGGCGACCATCATCAGCGGCGAGGGGCAGAGGCTGTAATTGTTGAAATGATGCTCGGCGTACCACGCCGTGTCGAAACCCGCGTGTTCGGCGGCAACCGTCTGCTCGACGGCGTTGTTGATGACCTGTTGCGAGCTTTGATGATAGCCGCGCTGCTGCGCCAGAATGAATACGCCGAATTCCATCGGTTGCTTCCTCCCACAATCGGTCGCTCTTGCGACGCGTTCTCATGAAGTTATGGGCTTGAGCATTTTCGAACAATTGGCGTAATCTGAGCATGTCTTTTGCAAAATCTGAAAAGATCGATGAATCGCCTCCAGGCCATGGAATTGTTCGTCAGCGCCGTCCGCGAGGGCAGTTTTTCGGCGGCCGGGCGCCGCGTCGGGCTCTCGCCGGCGTCGGTGTCGCGCTATGTCGGCGAGCTCGAGGCGCAGCTCGGCGTCCAGCTGCTGAACCGCAGCACGCGCCATCTCGGCCTGACCGATGCCGGCAAGATATTCTTTCAGCGCACCGAGCAGGTGCTGCACGGCATCGAGGATGCCGAAGCCGCCGCGCTCGCGCTGCAGACCGCGCCGCGCGGGACGCTGCGGGTGCATTCGCGGACGCTGTTCGGCATCAAGGTGCTTACGCCGCTGATTCCCGGCTTCCAGAAGCTCTATCCGGAGCTGAAGGTGGAGCTGCGCCTGTCGGAGCGACGGCCTCAGCTTCGCGAAGATGAGTTCGACATCGACTTTCAGATCCAGGCGCCGACGGACCCCGGCCTCATGCAGCGAAGACTGTTGAGGAGCGAGCGGATTTTGGTGGCGTCGCCGGACTACGTCGGCCGGATGCCGAAGCTGCGCGAGCCGGAGGACATCACGCGCCACAATTGCCTGACCTACTGGATGGGTCCGGAAGACGTGGTCTGGAAGTTCATGCGCAGGAACCGGCTGCGCGAGATCGTCGTGCCCTCGTCCTTTGGCAGCAACAACGGTGTGGTGTTGTGCGATCTCGCCATCGCCGGGCATGGCATCGCTCTGCTCGACGACTACACCGTGGCAGAGGAGTTGAAGAGCAAACGCCTCCTCCGTCTGCTGCCGGGCTTCCGGGTGACGAATTCGACCTTCGACGAAGGGATTTATGCGGCGTTCCTCCAGAGCAGCTATCTGCCGGAGAAGATCAGGGTCTTCGTGGACTATATGGCGGAACACGTGCCGAAGCAGGTCAAGAGATCCGCGCAATAGGTGCAGGTCAGTCCGGCGCGAACCGAAGCGCCGGCAGCCCGCGAACCCCGAGGCCTTCGACGGCGAACAAGCTGCCGGCATCGGGATGATCATCACCGAGTGCGTGGCTGCGCGAGATCGAGGTCACGTAGAGAACGTCGAGATCGGGGCCGCCGAAGCTTACGCTGGTGGGATGACGGATCGGCATGTCGATGGTCCGCACCATCGTTCCGTCAGGTGCAAATCGCGCGATTTTGCCGATGCGCACGAGCACCGACCAGAGATGGCCGTCGGAATCGATCGTTGCACCGTCGGAGCCGGACCCCATCGCCTCCGTGTCGACGAAGACGCGCTTGTTCGCGAGGGGCCCATCCGCGCTGTAATCATAGGCCCAGATGATCCGCCTTGCGCTGTCGGCAAGATAGAAGGTGCGGCCGTCCGGGCTGAAGCACGGTCCGTTGCTCACGGCGAGGTCGGTCTCCAGCAGTTCCGGAGCGCCCGATGCGCCCAGCCGGTAAAGACCGCCGAGCGGTGTCTCGTCCGGAGCGCGATCACCGTGCATCGTGCCTGCGAGGAAGCGGCCGTGAGGATCGGCCTTGCCGTCGTTCAGCCGCACATTCGGATGGTCGAGCCCGATCGACGGGCCCTCCGTCAGGAAGCGCCGATCGAAATCGTAGTGCGCAAATCCGTTGCGCAGCGCCAGGATGGCGCCGCCGTCGCTCCGCAGGGCCAGGGAGCCGACCGGCGCGGGGACGCTGAACTGCTCGATGACGCCCGTGAGGGGATCCAGCCTGTGGATCGTTCCGGCGAGCGCGTCGATCCAGACAAGGCGCTGCCGGCGCTCGTCCCACACCGGGCTCTCGCCGAGCCGGTCCCTGGTCGCGCCGATGCGCCTGATTCGGATCTCGCTCATGGTTCCTCGCGCGGTAATCGCCGGGCTTGACCGATCGGTCGGTGAAAACCTAGTTTCATTCCAGATAGCCCCCGGGCCGACCGATGGATTGCGGAGTTCATGACCGAACTGTCAACGATGAAGGATGGCGTTGCGAACCAGGCCGAGGCTTCGGACCGCGTGCTGCAGATCCTGGCCGAGGCCGGGCGGTTGTTCGCCAGCAAGGGGTTCGAGGGCACCTCGATGCGCGACATCGCGCTCGCCTGCGGCATCTCCAAATCGCTGCTCTACCATCACTTCTCCAACAAGGACGAGATCTACGCGCGCGTCGCGGTCGGCTCCACGCTCGAGCTCTATCTGTTCGTGCGCGACCGCATTCCCGACGGCGCGCCGTCGCAGAAGATCCGCGCCTTCATGGTCGCCACGGCGGAGTATTTCCGCCGTTACCGCTGGGCCTGGATCGCATCCACCACCGCCTTCTGGAACGATCCCGACCGAAGCAGGCACAAGGAACGGCTGACGCGCCGCGACCGTTTCGAGAATTTCCTGCGCGGCCTGATCCAGGAGGCGATCGACGCCGGCGAGATCCGCAAGGTCGATGTTCCCATGACCGGGCGATTGATCCTGTCTTCGCTCAACTGGATGCATCGCTGGTACAATCCCAACAAATCGGCGACCCCCGAGCAGATCGCGGAGATCTTCTTCGACATGATCTTCAACGGTCTGCGAAGCGGCGAGCTTGTCGCGCTTCCGTCGGCGGAGCCGTCCAAGACAGGCCGGCGTAAGTCGCGCTGACCGGCGATCGGCGACCGCCCCTCATTCCAGAACGATGTTCTGCGCCTTGATCACCGGCCCCCATAGCGCCGCATCCTTGGTCAACTGGGCATCGAGCCGTTCCGGCGCACCGGTATCGACCATCAGTCCGTCGGTCTCGAGCTGCTTTGCGATGTCCGGCTTCTGCATCGCGGCGTTCGCGGCCGCGTTCAGCCGCGCGATGACGTCGGGCGGCGTGCCTGCGGGCGCGTGAAGCGCGGTCCAGAACGAGGCCGTGAGGTTGGGATAGCCGGATTCGGCCAGCGTCGGGATGTCGGGGAAACTCGCCATCCGCTTTTCCGCGGAGAGGGCGAGGATGCGCAGCTGACCGCTGCGCGCATGCTCGATCACGGCGGCGGGGGTTGCGAAGTTGAGATCGCATTCTCCCGACAGCGTTTCCATGATGGAGGCGGGATTGTTGCGATAGGCGACCTCGGTGACGGCAAATCCCATCGACTTGCCCATCATGATTCCGAACAGATGGGTGACACTGCCTGGACCGAGCGTGGCGTAGAACAGCGGCTTGTCGCGGCCCCTGGCGTAGGCGACGAAGCTCTTGACGTCAGTGGCCGGCGTGCGCGCGTTCACGGTCAGCGACAGCGGCCCGTTGCAGAGCATGGCGACGGAGGCGAAGTCCTCCAGCTTGTATGGCAGGCTCTTGCGCAGCAGCACGTTCAGCGAGATCGGCCCGGTGCCGCCGGCGAGCAGGACCGATCCGTCCTTCGGCGCACGTGCCACATATTGCGATCCGACGATGCCGTTGGCCCCGGGCTTGTTGTCGACCAGCACCGGCTGGTCCAGGGTTTCCGCCATGGCCTTCGCGATCGATCGCATCAGGCTGTCGATCGAGCCGCCGGGCGCATAAGGCACGATGATGAAGGTTTGCGATGCGCGCGCTCTGACGATCGCGGGCGCACCGAGCGGAGCGGCGAGGGCACCGGCGATCAGAGCTGTCGCCTGGCGTCGGTTGATCCTGGGCATGGGAGTCCTCCTCAAGGTCGTTCTTGCTTGCCTTGAATCTATCGACTGACCGGTCGGTCGGTCAATAGGAGGTTGGCAGGATATTGCAAGTCCGCCTGCTTGGTGTTATCAGCACAAAAAGCTGACCGATCGGTCAGGAATGGCAATACGATCACAAGCAAGACAAGCAGAAGCCCAGGAGGAAGCCCATGTCAGCAGATATCGTCACCCTCGAAGTGTCCGACAACATCGCGCTGGTGACGCTGAACCGGCCTCCGGTGAACGCGCTCGATCGCGCCATGCGCGACCGCATCGTCGCCGTGTTCGACGAGATTTCCGAACGGGCCGACGTCAGGGTCGCGATCCTGACCGGCGCGGGAAAGGTGTTTTGCAGCGGCGCGGATCTGAAGGACCGGCCGGACCCGACCAAGATCGGCGCGTTTCACAGCCACAACCGCATCACCCGTGAGACCGGCAATTGCATTCGCGAATGCGCCAAGCCGGTCATCGCGGCGATCAACGGCGTCGCGCTGGGTGCCGGCGTCGGCCTGATGGCGTCCTGCGACATCTTCTACGCCTGCGAGGAGGCCGTGTTCGGCATGCCCGAGATCAACGTGGGCCTCGCCGGCGGTGCTGCCATGCTGAACACGCTGTTCGGCCGCTCGCTGATGCGCCGCATGTTCTTCACCGGCTACCGCGTGCCGGCCGCCGAGCTCTACCGCCTCGGCATCATCGAGGCCTGCACCACCAAGGAGAACCTGATCCCCGAAGCGATGAAGATCGCCCGGGAGATCGCCTCGAAGAGCCCGATCGCGATGGAGTACGCCAAGAACGCGGCCAACATGGTCGAGCTGATGCCGCCGCGCGATGCCTACCGCTTCGAGCAGAACATCACCATGGCGCTGTCCAAGACGGAGGACGCCAAGGAGGCGCGGATGGCGTTCCTGGAGAAGCGCGCACCGGTGTTCAAGGGGCGCTGAGATGCGGCCGGGAGAAGGTCTCGACGCGCTGATGTCGCCGCGCTCGATCGCGATCATCGGCGCCTCGCAGGAGGCGACCAAGATCGGCGGCCGGCCGGTCGATCTATTGCGCCGGCACGGCTATGCGGGCCGGATCTACCCGGTCAATCCCAAGGCCGCGATGGTGCAGGGGCTGCAGGCCTATGCTTCCGTCGCCGAGGTGCCGGAGGCGCCGGACCTTGCGATCATCGCGGTGGACGCGGAACGCGCGGGCGAGGCGGTGGAGCAATGCGCCGCTCGCGGCGTTCGCAGCGTCGTCGTGTTCTCCTCGGGCTTTGCCGAGCTCGGTGAGCAGGGGCGCGCCATGCAGGAGCGGCTGTGCGTTGCCGCGCGCAGCAGCGGCATGCGCCTGCTGGGGCCGAACTGTCTCGGTGCGGTCAGCGTCGCCGAGAAGAGCATCGCGACGTTCTCGATCGTGCTCGAGTACGGCATGCCGGCCGCCGGGTCGCTCGGCATCGTCTCGCAGAGCGGCAATCTCGGCAGCTACACGATGCGCCTTGCCAGTGAGCGCGGGGTCGGTGTCAGTCGTTTCATTACCACGGGCAACGAGTGCGACATCGACATCGCCGACGGCATCGCCTGGATGGCGCGTGATCCCGCCACCAAGGTGATCCTGTGCTGCCTCGAAGCCTGCCGCGATGCCGGCCGCCTGATCGCTGCGCTGGAACAGGCGCGCGACGCCGGCAAGCCGGTCATTGCCATGAAGATCGGGACGTCCGCGGCAGGCCAGGCCGCCGCAGCCTCGCACACCGGAGCCATGGCGGGATCGGATGCCGTGTTCGACGCGCTGTTTGCGCGCTGCGGCGCGGTGCGCGTGCGCAGCCTCGACGAGCTGATCGATCTCGGCCATGCCGCATCGATCCTGCTGCCGGACCGGCTGCCGAAGGGGCCGGGCATCGCCATCCTCACGGCGTCGGGCGGCTTCGGCGTCCTGCTCGCGGACGCCGCGCAGTCGGTCGGGCTGACGCTGCCCGAGCTCGGCGAGGAGACGCAGCGGAAAATTCTGGAGCTGGTGCCGTTTGCGTCGGCCCGCAATCCGGTCGACGCCACCGCGCAGATGTCGAGCCGCCCGGATCTTCTGGAGAAGATCATGACGGCCGTCGTGGCGGACGAGCGGGCTGATACGGTGATCTTGCCGCTGCCGTTCTCGCTGCATCTGCCGCGCCTGCGCTCGATCTACATGGACACGCTGCGCAACATGCGCGCGCAGTTTCCGGCGCGTCCCATCGTCCTGTGCGTGGACGGGCCGGATGACGCACTGAGCGAGCTGCACGCGCTGGGCTTTCCGACGATCGCAAGTTTCGACGGCTGTTGCGCGACCGTCGCCGCGCTGGTGCGGTTGCAGGCTGCGACGCAGCGTCCGCAGGACAGGCCGGAGACCGTTGCGAAGGCAGGGCCGCTTGCAACCGACGCCTTCCGTCATGAGATCGGTGCCAAGCGCGCGCTCGCCGAAGCTGGCGTGCCGGTGCTGGCCGAACATCTCGTCCAGGATGCGGATGCGGCGGCACGCGCGGCCACCGAGATCGGCTACCCCGTGGTGTTGAAGATCGCTTCGCCCGATCTGCCGCACAAGACGGAGGTTGGCGGCGTGGTCGTCGGCGTCGGCTCGGAAGCCGAGGTTCGGCGCGCCTATGCCCAGATGCGCGATCGCGTCGCTACCAGGGCCCCCAACGCGGCGATCGACGGCGTGATCGTGGCGCCGATGGCCAAAGGTGTCGCCGAGCTGATCCTTGGCAGCCGCATCGATCCGGTGTTCGGACCCGTGGTGATGGTCGGCCTCGGCGGCATTTTCGCGGAGATCCTCCAGGACACTGCCGTGCAGATGGCGCCGGTCAGCGAGACGCAGGCGATGGCGATGCTGAGATCGCTGAAGGCCTTCGCGGTGCTCGACGGTGCGCGGGGGCGGCCGCGCGCCGACCTCGAAGCCGCGGCCCGGGCCGTCGCCGCATTGTCGCGCTTTGCCGCTGCCCATGCCGAAACCATTGCGGAGATCGACGTCAACCCGCTGCTGCTCCGCGCCAGGGGCGAGGGAGCCGTGGCGCTCGACGCGCTGCTGATCCCGCACGGTGAGCGGCCGATCCCCAGCCACTGAACTAAATCACAAGAGGCCGCAGAAGCGGACCCAGAGGAAACGCTGAGAACGGGAGGATGACATGAGAAGATTGACGATCGCGGCGCTCGGCATCATGGCCTTGCTGCTGACGAATGTACCGCTGTCGGCACAGGGCATCTCCGGCGACGTGATCAAGATCGGCATCATGAACGACCAGAACGGTCCCTATGCCGACAATTGCGGCCTCGGCTCGGTGGCCGCGGCCAAGCTTGCGGTCGCCGATTTCGGCGGAGCGGTTGGCGGCAAGAAGATCGAGCTCGTGATCGCCGACGACCAGAACAAGCCCGATGTCGGCGTCGCAATCGCGATGCGCTGGCTCGACAATGAGGGCGTCGATGCCATCGTCGGCTGCTCGGCCTCGTCGATCGCGCTGGCCGTGCAGGACATCATGAAGAACCGCAAGAAGCCCTACATGCTGGCCGGCACGGCAGGCTCGTTCTTCACCAACGACAAATGCTCGCCGATGACCACGCAATGGGTGGTCGACACCTATGCCCAGCCGAAGGCCACGGTGAAAGCGCTGCTCGCGCAGGGCGTCGACAGCTGGTTCTTCCTGACGGTCGACTACGCCTTCGGCAAGGCCTGGCAGGCGGATGCGACGAAGTTCATCGAAGCGGGCGGCGGCAAGGTGGTGGGGTCGGTGCTGCATCCGCTGAATGCGTCGGATCTCTCCTCGTTCCTGCTGACGGCGCAGGCCAGCGGCGCCAAGGCGATCGCGCTCGCCAATTCGGGGGCGGACTTCGCCAATGCGATCAAGCAGGCGCAGGAGTTTGGCCTGACCAAGTCGCAATTGCTCGTCCCGCTCGGTCTCATGATCAGCCAGACCCACGGGATCGGCCTCAAGGATCTGCAGAACGTGCGGCTGACGACGCCGTTCTATTGGGACATGACCCCGGAGAGCAGGGCCTTCGCCAAACGTTATGCCGAGGCGACCAATGGTCAGCTGCTCAACGAGGGCAAGTCGGCCACCTACAGCGCCATCACGCATTACCTGAAGGCGGTGGCCGCGACCGGTTCCGACGATGGTGATGCCGTGATGCGGCAGATGAAGAACACGCCGGTCAACGATTTCGAGATGAAGAATGTCGCGATCCGGGCCGACGGCCAGGTGATGCGCCCGCTCTATGTCGCGCGGATCAAGACACCGGCGGAATCCAAATACACCTACGACTATTACGAGATTACCGGCACGATCGCGCCCGAGGATGCGTGGCGGCCGGCCTCGGAGAGTGCCTGCGATCTGCTCAAGTCGCAGTGAGTCGGCGGACGTGGCGAGAACGGGAAGCAGGCAATGAGTGTAGTTGAAGCGGTATCGGCGCAATCCACCGCAAGCGAGAACCTGACCGGCGAGGCCTATCGCAATGCGATGCATCGCTGGCTTCACGCCAATCTGCCTGCCAGCTTCCGCAGTGACAGCGCCGCCTTCGCGCCGCCCACGCTCCAGCAGTCCGTCGCCTGGGAGGCGGCGATGTACCGCGCCGGCCTCACCGGCATCACCTGGCCGAAGGCCTATGGCGGGCACGGCCGCTCCTTGCGCGAACATCTCATCGCCAATCAGGAGATCGGCCGGCTTGCGATGCCGGAGAGCGTCAACTCGATCGGCAAGGAGCTCGCCGGTCCGATCATTCTGGCCGTCGGCACGGAGGAGCAGAAGCGGCGCTTCCTGCCGGCGATCCTCGAGATGCGCAACATCTGGTGCCAGGGCTTTTCCGAGCCCGAAGCGGGCTCCGACCTCGCGGGCCTGCGTACGCGCGCGACGCGGGACGGTGACGGTTGGCGGATCAACGGTCAGAAGATCTGGACCAGCGGCGCCTACCGGTCGCAGCGCTGTCTCGTGCTCGCCCGCACCGGGGCACTGGAGGATCGCCATCGCGGCCTTGCGATGTTCGCGGTGCCGCTCGATGCCGAAGGCGTGCGCGTGCGCACCATCAAGTCGATCGACGGCCGCGAGAGCTTTTGCGAGGTGTTCTTCGACGAGGTCGAGGTGGCCCAGCAGGATGCGATCGGAGCGCCCGACGAAGGCTGGGCCGCAGCCATCCGCGTGCTGGAGATCGAGCGGGCGACCAACCGTATGTATCGCGCCTGGCGGTTCGAGAATGAGCTGCGTCATCTGATCTCGTCCTGCAAGGCGGACCCGGCGCTGTCGGCGATGGTCGCGGACCGGCACTACGCGGTCAGGCTCGGCGAGGTCGCGGTCGAGATCGAGGTGCTGAAAGCGCATGTCGAGACCGCGGTCGAGGCGCTGGTCAAGGGTGACAAGATCGGCGCGCGCGGCAGTCTTGCGAAACTCTATTGGAGCGAGTCGCATCAGCGTTTTGCGGCGCTCGCGCTCGAGCTGCTCTCGCAGGCGTCCCTGCCGCAGAAGGCGGCGATCACGGTGGCGCGACGACGGTTCGAGGCGATCTATCTCCAGGCGCGCGCCGAAACGATCTATGCCGGGACGACCGAGATCCAGCTCGGTATCATTGCCGATCGTATTCTCCAGCTGTCGCGGGGCAAGTGATGGGGTCCGGCGGCCAGAGCCTCCCAGCGGGCCTGCTCCAGAATCGCCTCGTCGTCGTGACGGGCGCGGGACAGGGCATCGGCCGTGCCATCGCCCTGGGCGTTGCCGCCGCTGGAGCCAGGGTCGTCGTGACCGATCTGCGGCAGGACAAGGCAGAGTCGGCCGCGCGCGAGATCAGGGATGCAGGCAAGGAGGCGCTCGCCTGTTCGCTCGACGTCACCGACGCTGCGGCGTGCAATGACGTGGCCAGGCGCGTGGACGAAGAGATCGGCCCGGCGGACGTCCTCGTCAACAATGCCGGCATCATTATTCGCGAGCCGATTGACAGCCCGCGCGCCCCCGAGAACTGGCGGCAGGTGTTCGACGTCAACGTCAACGGAACCTTCAACGTGGTCCACGCCTTCATTCCGGCGCTGCGCAAGACGCGAGGGACTATTATAAACGTCGCCTCCGTTGCGGCCTTTGGCGGCATGAACGGGGCGCTCGGCTATTCGCCGTCCAAGGGGGCGGTGAGGCTGTTCACGCAGGCGCTCGCCCGCGACCTCGCGCCCGACGGCATCCGGGTCAACGCCGTCGCGCCGGGCATCATCGCGACCGAGATGAGCGAGTTCACCCGCGACAATCCCGCGCGGCTGTCCGGCCTGATGGCGCGCACGCCGATGAAGCGGGTGGGACAGCCGGACGAGATCGCGGGGCCGGTGGTCTTTCTGGCGTCTGCGATGGCGTCCTATGTCAACGGCGCCATCCTGCCGGTGGACGGCGGATATCTGGCCTAGTGGACGATTGAAGGGTTTCGAAGAGGACGATGATGAGCATGGCCGAAGGACTTCAGCCCGACGAGTTCGCGGCAACCGCGGCACGCGCGGTCACCGCATGTGCGGGCCTGGACGCACGCGCGCAGGCGCAAAATCTGGCCGGCGACGGACTGCTCGGCGTGATCGCGGATGAGCAGGTGGGGGGGCTGGCCCTGCCGCTCGGCTTCGCGGTGCCGGTGATCGCGGCTGCCCATTCCGGATTGCTGACCTTTCCGCTGCTGGAGACCATCCTCGTCGCCCGGTCATTCCAGTCGTCGCTGACGCGACTTGCCGCCGCGATCGTGTCCGGCAAGACATTGGCGACGATCGGCTGGCGGGGCGAGGCCGTCGCCGCGCGCGAAGGCGGGCTGCTGGTGCTGAGCGGCACGGTGGCACGCGCGCCCTGCGCAGCGTGCGCCGATTACATCCTGGTGCGAATGAGCGGCGGCGCCGCGGCGCTGGTCCCGATCGATGCCGACGGTGTCGTGGTGGAGGAGGCCGCCGGCCTCGATCTGACGGTGCCGGAGCATACGGTGCGGCTGGAGAAGGTCGAGGTTTCCGTCGGCTCGATTCTGCCCGCGGGCACGTGGGACCCGCTCAATTCGGACGCCAACGTGCTGCGCGCCGCGGCGATCCTGGGATCGGCCGAGGCGTGTCTGGCGCTCGCGCAGGAGCACGCATCGACGCGCCGGCAGTTCGGCCATGCGCTGTCCTACAACCAGGCGATCCGCCATGCGCTGGCGCGCCAGAAGCTCGGGCTCGAGAGCATTCGTCATGCGATCACGCGCAGCCTGTCCGAGGGCGGCGGTCCGTTGCAGCGCGATGCCGCGTTCCTGGCAGCGGTGACCTATGGCAGCTCGATCAGCGAAGGCGCGCTGCAGATCCATGGCGGCATGGGCTTTACGTGGGACGTGCCGGTGCATCGCCATCTGCGCCGCATCCGCACGCTGCAGGCACAGGGTGATGCCAGCGGCCTGATCAGCACGCTCGGCCGCCGTTACGTATCGGAAGTTGCTCCGTTCGCCGAGGCAGGAACTTGAGCGACGAGAGCTTGAAGGACAAGAGCTTGAAGGACGAGAGCTTGAAGGAGATTGCCATGACCGAAAACAGGGATCGGACGCTCGCGGGCCGCGTCGCACTCGTCACCGGCGCCGGAAACGGCATCGGCCGTGCGACCGCGCTCAAGCTCGCGGCGCGCGGCGCGATCGTCGGCGTCAACGATCTGAAGCCGGAATTCGTGGAAGGCACGGTGGGCGCCATCAAGGCCGCAGGCGGCAATGCGGTCGCGGTCACGCAGGACGTCTCCAGCCGCGACGGCATGCGGCAGGCCGTGCTCGGATTGGCGCAGCAGCAGGGGCGTCTCGACATCCTCGTCAACAACGCGGCCTGGGTCCGCTATCAATCCGTTCCGGACATTGCGCCGGAAACCGTCGATCGCATGCTCAACATCGGCTTCAAGGCGATCATCTGGGGAATCCAGGCCGCCGCGGAGGTCATGGATGCGCAGCGTGGCGGCGCCATCGTCAACGTCGCGTCTGTCGCGGGCCTGATCTCGGCCAAGAACAGCATCGTCTACAGCGGCATCAAGGCCGGCGTCATGGGCGTCACCCGCGCAGCTGCAGCCGAGCTCGGCGAGCGCAACATCCGCGTCAATGCGGTGGCGCCCTCGGCGATCCCGACCGAGGGAACGATGCGCAACCGCAATGCCGAGCTCGACGCACGCCGTGTCGCGCGAACGCCGCTCGGCAGGCTCGGGACGGTCGACGACATCGCCAAGGCGATCTGCTTCCTCGCCGGAGACGAGAGCGGCTTCATCACGGCCCAGGTGCTCACCGTGGATGGCGGCATCGTCGTGACCAACATTGCCTGATGGGACAATCGCGATGTCCGATCTGACGCCGGAACAGCAGGTGCTGAAAGAGGCCTATGTCAGGGCGCGCGGCTATTGGCGGCCTTGGACGGAAGGCCTGTTGCGTTTTGATCCCGCGTTTCTTCAGGCCTACGGCCGGTACGCGGGCTATGCCGCAGAGAAGGGGCCGCTGTCTCGCAAGATGTGCGAGCTGATCTACGTCGCGCTCGACGGATCGGCGACGCATCTGTTCCGCTCCGGCCTCGCGCTTCACCTGCGCCTCGCGCTGCAGGAGGGCGCCACGGCGCGGGAGATCATCGACGTCTTTCGCCTCGCGACGGTTCAAGGGCTGGACGGTTGCAACGTCGGCATCGGCATCCTCACCGAGGAACTGGCGGGGGCCGGAATTCAGGCCGATCATTCCGAGCTTACGACAGAGCAGCGCGCGCTACGCGACGTCTACGTCGCGCAGTTCGGCGACTGGCCGGAATTCTGCGAGCAATGGCTGCGCTCCGATCCCGGCTATTTCGCCGTCCTGCTCGACCTCCTGGCGGACCGACGCGCAGGCGAAGGTCTCGACCAGCGCTCGCAGTGCCTGATCTCGCTCGCCCTCAGTGCCTGCTTCACCGCGCTCAATCCGCAAGGGCTGCGTGTGCAGATCAAGAGGGCGCTGCGGCTCGGGATCGACCAGCGGAAGATCCGCCAGGTTCTCCAGATGACCGCGCATCTCGGCGTCCATGCCTGCGCGATCGGCGTGCCGGTTCTGATGGAAGCGCTCGAAGAGCGCTCCGCGAAGGCCGGCTTGGATGAAAACGGAGGACCGGAATGAGGGGATTGGCGATCCGCAATCACAGGGCCTTTGCGTCCGGCGCCCTGTTCCTCGCCTTTGCTATCTTCTTCTTCGTGACGGCACTGCAGTATCCCGCAGGCACGGCGGCGAAGATGGGGCCGGGCTATTTCCCGCGCCTGCTGGCAATCGTGCTCGCCGCCATCGGACTTGTCGTGATGTTCGGCGCGATGAAGCCGGCCGCGGACCGGCAGACCCTGCGCAAATGGGACCTCAAGGGGCTCGCCTGGATCACCGGTTCGGTGGTCCTGTTCGGGGCCCTCTTGTTTCCGCTCGGCCTGGTCGGCGCGCTGTTCGTGCTGATCGTGGTGTCGAGCAGGGCGAGTTCCGAATTCACCTGGATCGGAGCGCTGACCAATGCCGCGGTGCTGATCGTGTTGTGCCTTGCCGTCTTCGTCTATGGTCTCGGGCTGCCATTGCCTGTCTGGCCGTCCCTTCTCAACTGAACGAGCCGGCCGATGGATCTCTTTCATAATCTGGCGATCGGCTTTGCCACGGCGGCCCAGCCCACCAATCTGCTCTACGCCTTCTTCGGCTGCTTGCTCGGTACCCTGATCGGCGTGCTTCCGGGCCTCGGTCCGCTCGCGACCATCGCGATGCTGCTGCCGATCACCTATGCGCTGCAGCCGGACGCCGCGCTGATCATGCTCGCCGGCATCTATTACGGCGCACAATATGGCGGTTCGACCACGGCCATCGTGGTCAATCTCCCCGGCGAGTCCTCGTCCGTCGTGACCACGATCGACGGCTACCAGATGGCGAAGCAGGGCCGCGCCGGCGTGGCGCTCGCGACCGCCGCCATCGGCTCCTTCTTCGCTGGATGCGTCGCGACGCTGGCCTTGGCGGCGCTCGCGGGCCCGCTGACCGCAACCGCGCTGCTGTTCGGCCCCAAGGAATTCTTCGCGCTGATGATCCTCGGCCTGATCCTGGCCTCGGTGCTGTCGAGCGGCCCGTTCATCGAGGGCATCGGCATGGTCGTGCTCGGCATGCTCCTGAGTCTCGTCGGCACGGATCTCAATAGCGGCAGCCAGCGCTTTGCCTTCGGCATTCCGCAGCTGTTCGACGGGCTCGATTTCGTGCCGCTGGCGATGGGCATCTTCGGCTTTGCCGAGATCGTCAAGAATCTCGAGCAGGACGACAAGCTGTCACTGGTGACGCAGAAGATCACCAATCTGTTTCCGACCCGCGAGGATTTCCGGCGGATGGTGCCGGCGATGCTGCGCGGCACGGCGCTCGGCACCTTGCTGGGCGTGCTGCCCGGCGGCGGCGCGGTGCTGTCGTCCTTTGCGTCCTATACGCTGGAGAAGAAGCTGTCGCGGCATCCCGAGCAGTTCGGCAAAGGCGCCATCGAGGGCGTCGCCGGCCCGGAGTCCGCGAACAACGCCGGTGCGCAGACCTCGTTCATCCCGCTGCTGACGCTGGGCGTTCCCTCCAACGTCGTGATGGCCCTGATGGTCGGTGCCATGAACATCCACAACATCCATCCGGGTCCGGAGGTGATGACGAAGAATCCGACCTTGTTCTGGGGCCTGATCGCCTCGATGTGGGTCGGCAATCTCATGCTGCTGATCCTCAACCTTCCGCTGGTCGGCCTCTGGGTCAAGCTGCTCACCATCCCCTATCGCTATCTGTTCCCGGCGATCATGGTGTTCTGCTCGATCGGCGTCTATTCGATCAATAGCGGAACATTCGAGGTCTATGAGGCGGCGGTGTTCTGCGTGTTCGGCTACGCCTTGATCAAGCTGCAACTGCCGGCGGCACCGCTGTTGCTCGGCCTGGTTCTCGGCCCGGCGATCGAGGAGAATTTCCGCCGCGCCATGGTGCTGTCGCGGGGCGATGCCACCGCGCTGCTGACGTCGCCGATCTCGGCCGGCCTCCTGGCCGCCGCCGTCGTCGCGATCCTCCTGATCATGTTGCCCACGATCCGCGCGCGGCGCGAGGAGGCGCTCCAGGAGTGACATGGCGGCGTATCCATGCCGATGTTCAATCCCGTTGGCATGGCGGTCGGAACCGCGCCGACTTGGATTCCCAAATCGATTCCAGCTTCAGAAGGTCGCGGCCAATGCAGCAAGACGATAATGGGCCCTCTCACGCGCAGCCTCGATCGGCTGTTGCGGCCCGGTGGTCGGGCCGACGGGCACGAAGCTGACATTGCGGATGCCGACAAAGCGCAGGATTTCGCGCAAGTAGGGCGTCGCCATGTCGATGCGTCCGCGATTCATGCCGGTGGAAAAATCGCTGCCGCTGGCGAGGATGACGAGCGTCGGCCGATCCTTCAGCAGCGGGAGATAGCCCAGCGAAGGATCGAACCGGAAGGTAAGCCCGGGCTGGACGATGATGTCGAACCATTGCTTGAGCTTGTAGGGAATGCCAAAATTCCACATCGGCGTGGAGATCAGCACCCGATCGGCCAACGCAAAACGCACTGCCATTCGCTCGGCTTCCGCAAAGCTGTCACGTTGCGCCTCGTTGAAGGCCTGAGCGTTCATGCGCGCATATTTGGCCTCGATGAGAGGGCCGGTGAATTCCGGCATGCGCTCGCGCCAGATGTCCACGATATCGACGTCCCAATCCGGCCGGGCCTTGCGGAAGCTGTCGAGAAACACGCTTGCGCCGGCGTTCGACTCGGACTCGGCGCGGGGCGAACAGGACAAATGCAGAAGCTTCGCCACGGCTCATCCCAATGCTCTAATCACGGCATCGGCCCTGGTCACCACCGCAACGTTCTGCATGGCGAAATTGATCGAAGCGTTATGCCAGTCGGCATTCATGGTCGAGCAGCAATCCTCGGGCACGATCATGAAATAGCCCTTGTCGGCCCCTGTCCGCGCCGTATGCTCGACCGACATGTTGGTCCAGGCGCCGGTGTTGATGAGCATGTCGCGGCCGGTCGCTTTGAGGATCGTCTCCAGCCGGGTGCCTTCCCAGGCGCTCATGCGCATCTTCTCGACGACGAAGTCACCGGGCCGTGGCTCCAGGCCGGCGACCGGCGCCGCACCCCAGCTTCCGCGCACCATCGCCTTGCTGTCGACGAGGCCCTCGAACAACGGTGCGTTCAGCGTCACGCCGGGCGCGCCGGGCTCCACGACGAACCAGACATGGATGATGGCGACGCCGCGGGCCCGCGCGGTCTCTGCCAGGCGCCGGACATTCTCGACGACATGCTGTTGCTTTGCATGTCCAGGCGCGCCGGACTCGGCGAAGGCGCCGCCGTCGATGATGACGTCGTTCTGCAGGTCCTGGATGATCATGGCGCAGCGCTGCGGATCAAGCCGCATGTCGCCGTCAGCGAGGATGGGCGCCGCCGGCGCGGCGCTGGCCGCCTGGCCGCCTGCGCTTCGCCGTCCACTCATATAAGGTTCATGCCGCGGGCCGACCTTGGTCGGGATCGCATAGACCGAATGGGTCGAGGTTAGATACAGCGTGCGGAAATCCGGCCCGCCCCAGGCGAGGTTGGCGACCATCTCGGGCAGGCGGACCTTGCCGAGCAGCTCGCCGCGCGACGAATAGACCCAGACGCCGCCGGGCGCGGTGACCCAGATATTGCCGTGCTGATCGCACTTCATGCCGTCGGGCAGGCCGGCTTCGAGCTCGGAGCGAATGCCGCTTGCGAACACCCGCGCATTCGACAGCGTGCCGTCGGCGTTGACGTCGAAGACGCGGATCAGCGCCTGCACGGTGTCGTTGACATAAAGCAGCTTCTCGTCCGGCGAGAAGCACAACCCGTTCGGCTGATCGAACAGACTTCGCTCGACCACGAGCTTAGGCTCGCCGCCGGGCACGAGGCGATAGACGCCCTGGAAGCCGAGCTGGCGTGGCCGCTCGACGCCGTAGACCGGCATGCGGCCGTACCATGGGTCCGAGAAATAGATCGCGCCGGAGGAATGCACGCAGACGTCATTCGGGCTGTTCAGCTCCTGTCCCCCAAAATGCGAGGCCAGCACCTCGCGCCGCCCGTCCGGCCGTTCGCGGATCAGCGACGACGTCGCGTGCTCGCAGACGATCAGGTTGAGCTCGGCATCATAGGTCATGCCGTTGCATTTGTTGGAGGGGCGCTTGACCTCCACGACGCCGCGCCGCGCATCCCAGCGCCGGCGCACGTCGCCCGGCATGTCCGAGAACAGCAGATAGTGATCGACCGGATGCCAGATCGGCCCCTCCGTGAAGTCGAAGCCGGTGCCGACCTGCGCGACCGGCGCATAGGGGTCGATCAAGGTTTCGAATTCGCTTCGCAAGGTGACGTGCGTCATCGGTCGATCCTCGCGTCAAATTATGCCGGGAACCAGTTGCGCGCGGGCAGCGATTGCACGATCGGGCCGGGGACCTGATCGTGCAGGCGTCCGACGACGGTGCCGCCTTCGATCTTGGCGGGACGATCATGCACCGGCAGTAGATAGCGCGAATTGCTGAGGAGCTTCTTGATCGAGGCCTTCTCCGCCCGCTTGCTGGTGCCGTGGTTGCCCGTCGTGCGCGGCTCCCAATCATGGATCTCGTTGAAAGGCGTTACGATCTGGTCGTTGAAATCGTAGATCACGTCGCCGCAGATGGTCGCAATGCCATCGGCGGTCTCGACGATGACGTTCATCGAGCCCTCAGTGTGCGCATTGGCGGCGTCGCAGTAGACGCCGGGCATCAGCTCGATAGGACCGGTGATTTCCAGGTCAAGAAAGCGCAGCGCGCTCTTGGTGTGCAGCCGGTCGATCAGGTGCTTGATGTCGGGGGCGGGATATTGCGGATGCATCAGGCCGGAGACGGAATATTCGAGCTCCTTGCGGTTGAGCACGACGGTCGTGTTCATCGGGAACAGATCGTCCTTGCCGGCATGGTCGATGTGCAGATGTGTGTGGCAGACGAAGCGGACGTCACCCATGCGCACGCCGTGGCGCGCGAGCTGATTCTCGATCATGTTCTCGTGGTACTGCAAGCCCCGCATGCCCAGCGTTTCCATGATCTGGTTGGAGCGGTAGCCGGTGTCGACCACGACCGGATATTTCCCCCCGAGGATCAGAAAGCCGAGGGTGAGGACGCGGCGGGTACGGCCGCAGTCGCGGCCGAGCACCAGAAAGCTCGATTCCAGCTCGATATCGCCGTAGTCCAGGATCTTGATCTCCAGCGCCATTCCTTTCCCTCCCTCATTTCGCTTTCTTGTCTGTCAAAGCCGATAAACGCGCCTCGCCGTCGCCCTGAAGATGGCGTCCTGCTGTTCCGCACTGAACGGCGCGGCGGCGCTGCGAAAAGCCTCCACGAGTTCCCGATAGCTGGTCCACAACTTCTCGATCGGAAAGTTGGAGCCGAACAGGCAGCGCTCGGCGCCGAAGATCGCGACGGTATCCGCGAGCACGGCGGCGATGTGCGCGGGATCGTTGCGATGGATGAAGGTGCCGAGCCCGGAGAGCTTCGAGACCACATTCGGGCAGGCCGCGAGCCGGGCCATGCCGCCGCGCCAGGCGGCGCGGCCGGCAGGCGAGAGATCCTCCAGCATGCCGGCATGCTGGAGGATGAAGGTCACGTCGGGGCAGGCTTCGGCAAGCGCTGCAGCGTCCGCCATCTGCGGGGTGAACACCTGCAGGTCGAAGCTCCAGCCATAGCCGGCGAGACGCGCGATGTTGCGGCGGATCGTTGGATCGGCGCAGAGGTCCGGCCGGGTGGCGAAACGATACAGCGGGTTCTCGTGCCAGTGCAGCTGCATGCGCACGCCCCGCACCAGGGAATAGCGCTTCAGCCGATCGAGCTGTGGGCGGACGTCGTCCACGGCAAAATTGGCATAAGCGACGATCGCGTGCGGCCAGCCGTATTCCTCGGCGGTCCGCTGCACCCACGCGGCCTCGTCCTCGAAACGGTCGTTGGCCCAGTTGGTCTGCACATAGACCGAGCGGGTGACGCCGGTGCCCTTGAGGTCTTCGAGATATTCGGCAATCGGATAGTCGCGCCGGATCGGCTCGTACGGTCCGAAGATGCGGGGCTGCATGGGACCGGTCAGCCAGGGCAGGTCGGCCTGCCGCCAGATGTGATGATGGCCGTCGACAATATCGGTCACGCCGCTCTCCTTCGTCCCAACGCCAGAATATGTGCGACGATCGATGCGCTCGAACCGCCATCCATGAGGTCATCGACGAAGCGCTCGATGGCGACGAGCGCCTCGGTCTGCGGACGGAATCCGGCGCTTGTCGCCAGCGGCGTCAGCCAGCTCAGGCGCCAGGCCCGCCGCGACAGTTTCGCGACGGCGTCGCGAAGCGCATCGGTCTCGCCGCGTTCGAGTCCGTCGGACACGATGACCACGGCGGCACCGCGGGCATAGCCGCCGAAGCGGGGCACCGCGAGGAAGGCTTGGAGCGCGTCGCCGATGCGGGTCCCTCCGTCCCAGTCGCTGACCAGATGCGCGGCGGCGTTCATGGCCTGCTCGCGGCGCTTCAGCCGCAATGGACGCGTGATGCGGGTCAGCCGCGTGCCGAAGGTGAACACCTCGACATTGGGCGCCGCCTGCACCAGCGCATGCGCGAGCTTCATGTTCTCCTCGGTGCGGCTCTTCATCGAGCCGGACACGTCGATCAGCAGCAGCATCTTGCGCGGGCGCTGGCGCCGCTTCATGTGGCCGAGCCGCAGCATCTCGCCGTCGCTGCGGACGCTGTCACGCAAGGTGCGACGCAGATCGGCAAACGGCCCGCGGCGGGCGCGCATGCGGCGATGGCCGCGCCGCCGCGGCAGGCGCCGCGGGGCCTCGCGTGCCAGGCGACGCAGCGCATCGGTCGTGGAAATCTGGGCGAAGCGGCGCTCGACCAGCGCCTCGGTGCGCGTCGCGGTGAGGCCGGACTCGCTGGCGTCATCGGAGAGCAGGGGCTCCTCGTCGCCGCGGCCTTCCTCCTGGAGACGGACCGTCTCGTCGTCCTCTCCATCTTCGGCGTGCTCGATCGCCTCGCTGCCGCGAAAATGAAGGTCGAACAGTCGGTCGAAGGTGGCGCGGCGCTCGGGCGGCGGCGCCAGCGTCGCCAGCGCGGCCTGCCGGATGTGCTCGATCGTGCGGGGGCCGAGCAGCTCGATCGCCGCCAGGAACGTCGTGGTTTGCTCCGGAGCCACAGCAAAGCCGTTCGCGCGCAGCAAGGGAACGAAGGCAACGAAAATGCGCGCGGCGCGCGGAAGCTGCGGCTCGATGGTCATGCCGTCGCCTCCGCGAGCATGGCATCGAGCCGCGGCGAGATGAAGTGCAGATCCTCTTCGTCCTTCAGCGCAACGCCGATCGAGCGCTTGAACGCATCCGGCCAGCGTGCGCCGCCCTTGTGCAGGAGCGTTGCGGCCTCGGCCCAGTCGACGGCCTCGGCGATGCCGGGCGCCTTGCTCAGGGGCTCGCGCCGCAGCTTCTCGACCGCCGCGACGACGGCGCGGGCGGTGGCCTCGGCGACGCTGGATGCGCGCATCATGATGATCCGCGCCTCACGCTCGGCGCTGGGATAGTCGATCCAGTGATAGACGCAGCGGCGGCGCAGGGCCTCGTGCAAGTCGCGGGTCCGGTTCGAGGTCAGCACCACGACGGGACGTTCGGCCGCGCGAACCGTGCCGCGCTCGGGAATCGAGATCTGGAAGTCGGAAAGGAATTCGAGCAGGAAGGCCTCGAACTCCTGATCGGCGCGGTCGATCTCGTCGATCAGCAGCACGGTGGAATCGGGCGCGCGGAGCGCGGCCAGCATGGGACGTTCGATCAGGAAGGTCTCGCCATAGATGTCGATGCTCTCGTCGCCCGCCTGGCGAATTGCCAGCATCTGCCGCGGGTAGTTCCACTCATAGAGCGCGGCAGAGGCGTCGATACCCTCGTAACATTGCAGGCGGATCAGGCGGCGGCCGAGCACGGCAGCGATGGCTTTGGCGGCTTCCGTCTTGCCGACGCCGGGCGCGCCCTCCAGCAGCAAGGGCTTGCCGAGCGCGAGGCTGAGATAGGCTGATGTCGCAAGGCCTTCGTCGGCGAGGTAGTAGGCCGCGCGCAGCGCCTTCTCCAGCGCCTCCGGGCTGTCGATGCCGACGATGTTGCTGCGAACCGCCACTTCCGTTCCTCTAGCGCCGTGCCTGCGGCCGCGCGCCGCCCTGGGCCTTGATCGCGCGCAGCACTTTTTCCGGCGTAATCGGCAGATCGTCGATGCGGACGCCGACGGCGTTGAAGATCGCATTCGCAACGGCCGGTAGCACCGGGTTGGCGCACATCTCACCGGGGCCTTTGGCCCCGAAGGGCCCGTCAGGCGCAGGGCGTTCCAGCACGGCAATGTCGTGCGGGCAGATGTCGCCGGGGCCGGGCATCAGATATTCGACGAAGTCGCGGGGGCCGTGGACGGGGTCGGGATAATAGGGCTCCGGCGTCTCGTAGAGCGCGTGGCTGACGCCCATCCAGGCGCCGCCGACCAACTGCTGCTCGACCAGCCGCGGGTTGAGCGCGCGGCCGAGCTCATAGGCGGAATCCATCCGGACCATCGCGACATCGCCGGTCTCGTCGTCAACCTCGACTTCGGCAACGAGGCTGGCATGGGCGTAACAGGTTGCCGGCGACATCTCACCGGTCTCCGGATCGACGTTGGAGAGGGGAACGAGAAAGATGCCGCGGCCCGAGATGGTCTTGCCTTGCTTGAACTGCGCGGCAATCGCGACATCCTTGGTCGAGATCGAACGGTGCGGCGCGCCCTTGACGTGAATGTTGCCGCGGCCGTCGGTTTCGAGATCGGCGGCGTTGACTTCGAGCTCTTCAGCCGCCGCTTCCATCATCACGCCGCGTGCTTCGCGGGCCGCGGCCATCACGGCGTTGCCGACGCGGTGGGTGCCGCGCGAGGCGAATGAGCCCATGCAATGCGGGCCGGTGTCGGAATCGGCCGTGTCGACATAGACGTCCTCGACCGGAACGCCCAGCGTCTCCGCGCAGATCTGCCGCGTCACCGATTTCATGCCCTGGCCGAGGTCGATCGACGACAAGGCCACCGTGAACTTGCCGCTGGGGTTGGAATGCACCAGCGCTTGGCTCGGATCGCCGCCGAGGTTCATGCCGATGGGATAGTTGATCGATGCCATGCCGCGTCCGCGGTGCCTGGTCATGTCAGCGCCTCCTTGTCCCGAACACGGAAGAGAACCGCGTCGCACCGTGGGACGGCGCGGCCGGGCGTGGCGGGGGAGGCGACGGCGCGGGTGGGGGCGGATCGCGCGGCGGTTCACGGGTGACGGTGGGCGGAAGCCGGTCGTAACTGGTGCGCTGCTGGACCGGCGCGGTCGGCCCCGTGCGCGACGAGTCCGCCGGCGTTGGCGGGATGACTGCACGGCTGCCGCCGCCGTCCTTGCGCGAGGAGGCGCGCCTGAACTCGTCGCGGATCGGCCATTTGGCCTTCTCGGCCGCGACCTGGACGCATTCGATCAGCGCGGTGTTCTTGGCCTCGCGCCGGTGTGCCTTCATGTCGCCGTCGCGATAGGCGTTGAGGATGCGAAACTCCATCGGGTCCATGCCGACGAGGTTGGCGAGCTTGTCCATCTGGCACTCGATGGCAAAATCCATCGCCGTGACGCCGAAGCCGCGCATCGCGGTCGCAGGTGTGCGATTGGTGAAGACGCAATAGACGTCGCCATAGACGTTCGGGATGGTGTAGGGGCCCGGCAGATGCGCGGCGCACTTCACCGCGGCATAGCTCGACAGCCGCGTATAGGCGCCGCTGTCGAAAAAGGCGCGGATCTTGCGTGCGACGATGCGGCCATCGCGCATGACGCCGTCCTTGATGTAGATGCGCTCGGCGCCACGCGGCGGGCCGTACTGCATTTCCTCCTCGCGCCCGAACACGTATCGGACGGGGCGCCCGGTCAGCATCGCGCCGAGGATGGCGAGTGGCTCGGTCAGCGTGTCCACCTTGCCGCCGAAACCACCACCCACGGTACCGCCGATGAAGTGGAACGTGTTCGAGGGCACGTCCAAGATCTTGGCGCAGGTGTCGACCGAGAAGAACAACGCCTGGGTCGAGGTGTAAACAACGTAGCGGCCGTTGGTGTCGGGCGCTGCAATGGCCCCGTTGGTCTCCGTGGGCGCGTGCTCGATCGGCGACATCTGGTAGCGCTGTTCGAGAACGTGATCGGCGGCGGCGAGCGCGGCATCGGCGTCGCCGAAGCGCAGGCGCTGATGATCGTAGACGTCGTGATAGATGAAGGCGTTCTTCGGATAGGTCTCGTTGACCACGGGCGCGCCGGGCTTCAGCGCGTCCTCGACGTCGAACACGGCCGGGAGCGGCTCGTAGTCGACCTTGACCTTCGCGATGGCCTCGAACGCCTCGCGCTCGCTGTCGGCGACGATGGCAAGGATCGGCTCGCCCTTGTAGTGGACCTTGTCCACCGCCAGCGACGGCTCGTCGTCCTTGCCGAAATTGATCAGGCTGAGCAGCGTGTTGAGATTGACCGGCACGTCGGTGCCGCGGATGATCCGGCGCACGCCGGCCGAGCGCTCGGCCTCCGTGGTATCGATGCGGCGGATCCTTGCATGCGCCTGGGTCGAGCGCACGACCTTCAGATGCAGCATGCCTTGCAGCTTGTGGTCGTTGAAGTAGCTCGAGGTGCCCGTGACATGGCCGAGCATGTCCTGGCGCTGGGTGCCCTTGCCGATCTCCTTCAGATTGTCGTCGCGCTCGTCGGCGAAAATGTCCTTGCGCAGTTCCAGCATGGTCGCGGTCCCTTACGCGCTGACCTGGCCGCCGGCGGCGGCGAGGATGGCGTTGATAATCGGCTCGTAGCCGGTGCACCGGCAGATGTTGCCGGAGATCGCCTCGATGACCTCGTCGCGGCTCGGCGAGGGGTTGCGGTCGAGCAGCGCCTTGGCGGCCATCAGCATGCCCGGCGTGCAATAGCCGCACTGGGCGGCAAAATTGTCGGCGAAGGCGCGCTGTAGCGGGTGCAGGTTGGGGCCCTGCTTCATGCCGTCGAGCGTCTCGATGGACCTGCCGGCGACAGTCTCCGCCAATGTCAGGCAGGAGAGGTGGAGTTCGCCGTCAACAAGCACGCTGCAACTGCCGCAGCCGCCCTGGCCGCAGCCGAATTTCGGCGTCATGTCGCCGATCAGCTCGCGCAGCGCGACCAGCAGATTGGTGCCGCCATCGACGAAGATCGCGACGTCGCGGCCGTTGTGTCGAAATTGCAGAGGTATCTTGGACATGGGCTCTATTCCTGTCCCGACAGCAGGCGCCGCAGATGGACGCCGACGATCTCGCGGCGATACCAGGCGCTGCCGAGCGCGCTATCGGATGGCGATGTCCCCTCAGTCGCCGCGGATGCGGCGGCCGCGATGGTTGCGGCGTCCAGCGAGCGGCCCTCCAGCGCGCGTTCGGCGGCGCGGGCGCGGATCTGTGTCGGGGCCATCGAGCCCAGCGCGATCCGGGCGCCCGCAATCCGTCCGCCGCTGATCGGCAGATGCGCCGCAAGGGTGATGACAGAGCCGCCCTTCGGCTTGATCCGAGCGATCTTGCGATAGCGGAACGCCACGCTGCTCGCTGGCCTGGTGCAGGACACCGACAGCACGAGTGTTCCGGCCTGACGTTCGCGCGCCTGCAGGAACTCCTCGATCGGGATGTCGCGTGAACCAAAGCCGCCGGCGACGGCGACGGTGGCGTCGAGCGCCAGCAGCGCCACGGTGAAATCGCCATAGGGACTGGGCGCGAAGAGGTTGCCGCCGACCGTGCCCATGTTACGCACGGCGGGACCGCCGATCGACCGGGCAGGGGCATGCAGGAAGCCGAGTTCCCGTTCGGCGAGAACGCGTGCGAAGGTGACGCCAGCGCCGAGCGTGATGCGGGGCCCCGATGCATCGATCCGGGTCAGCGCCTGGTCCTGAGCGCGAACGACGGTCGAAATCGTAACGTCACCCTCGTTCAGCGCCCGCATCACCAGCGTGCCGCCGCCGAGATAGCGCGCGCTGCGGTCCGAAGACAACGCCCCGGCCGCCTCGCTGGCGCTTGCAAACGTCTTGACTGTTACGGCCATGATGATGCGGCCTCCTTCAGATGTCGACGGATCGCCTCGAAACCGGCCTGATAGATGTCTTCGGCGACCATGTGGGTCATGCGGTCGCTATCCTCAGGCTTGGTGGTGAAACGGGATTCCCAGTGCCAGAAGGTACGGTCGCCGTCGGTGACCGGCAGCAGCCGGACATGGGCGACGTAGTTGAACATGGGAACCGGCGTATCGAGCAGGCAATAGCTGAAGGACTGTTCCAGGTCCGACAACGCCAGCAATTGCTCGCGCAGCTCGGCGCCGTCGTTGAGCTTGAACCGCCTGACGCAACCGATCTTGTCGGAAGACTGCGCGCGTTCGATCGAGGAGGTCGCAACAGCCGGATGCCAGCGATCGTGCCCGTTGAAGTCGCGCAGAACGGTCCATACTGCGTCGGTCGGTGCGTCCAGGATCGTGCTCTTGACGATATGCGGCACGGTTAACCTCCGAACACGCGTTTCAGTGCGTCGAACCCGCCCTGGAATACGCCGCCGCCGATATTGCTGACCAATTCGGTCTCTCGCTCCGGAGCGCAGTCGAATTCGGCAGTCCATTCCATGAAGGTCTGGTCGCCGTCGGTGACGGGAGTCAGCCGCAAGGTTGCGACATAGTTCTCGACGCCCATAGGGGATTCCAAGATCGAATAGGTGCAGAACATGTCGTAGTCGGAGAGGCCCAACAGCTTCTCGCGGATGCGGTCGCCGTTGCGCAGGCGGAAATCCCTGACACAGCCGATCTTGTCCGAGGGCTCGCCGCCCTCGATGCGGCTTTCGGCGATCGCCGGATGCCAGTTCGGTAGGCCGTTGAAATCGCGCACGCGCGCCCAGACGCGGTCGTTGCGGGCATTGACGACGGTTGAGACGTAGACGCGGGCCATGGCTCAGACCTCAGCTCTTCTTCCGCGGCCCGCGCTCGGCCGGCGGCTCGCCACCTTCGGCCGCAGGCGGGGAGGCGGCCGGCTTGTCGCCGCTACCTCCGCCACCTCCGCTCTTACGCGCGGAGTCCTTGATGCCCTGCATGTCGCGCGCTTCGCGGATCAGGCCCGGCATCTTGGCGAGGCTGCCGCCTTCGACGCCGATATCGGACAGGATGGAGTCGATCAGCGGCGCCTGGACGCGATAACGCAGGGCGGAGTCGATGACCTCGTCCGTGGCGCTGCGGCCGCCATTGCCACCATTCCCGTTGCCGTTGAGGCCGTCGACCTGGAGGATGCGGATGCCCTCGATCTTCTCCATCGGCTTCACGCTCTCGCGCACGATGCCCTCGATCCGGTCGAGCAGCTTTCTGCGGAACAGCGAGTAACGCGCCTGGTCGGTCAGCACGTTCTCGGCCTCGTTGAGCATCCGCTGCGCCTCGGCCTCCACGGCGGCGCGCACGCGTTCGGCCTCGGCCGCAATCCGGGTCTCCTCAGCCTGCTTCTCGGCGAGCAACACCTCCACCGTCTTGCGCCGTTTTGCAATTTCGCTCTCGCGCGCGGTGACGACGCGTTCGGCCGCCTCCGTGGCCCGTATCCGGGCTTCCTCAGCGGCGGCGCGGGCGGCGGACTCCTCCAGCGATTTCTGATGGATGGCGATGGCCTTCTCCATCAGGACCGTCTCGACCTCCTTCTCGCGGTTGACCTCGAGCTTGCGCAGCTCGCGCTCGCGGCCGATGCGGGCCTCGTCGAGCCCGCGGTCGGATGCGATGCGCGCGCGCTCGACCTCCTCGCGGGAGGCGATCTCGGCCTCCTGCAGCGACTGGACACGAGCAACCTCGAGCTGTTCGATGGCACGCCGCCGCTCGATCCGGGCGGCCTCCAGTGCCTGCTCACGCGAGACGTCGGTGGTCTCGACCTCCTTGCGCGCGACGATCTCGGCCTGCCGGACCTGGCGGTCGGCATCGATCCGCTCGGACTTCTTGGTCGACAACGCGATGACGCGGTCTTCATCGGCGATCTCGATCGCCTTCTTCTGCTCGATATTGAGCACCTCGCGCTTCTTGGACGAATTGATCCGCTCGGCTTCGAGGGCCAGATCGACCACGATGCGCTGGCGTTCGATGGCGTCGCGTCGCTTCAACTCCGCCGCTTCCAGAATGCCAGTGCGTTCGATTTCCAGCGAACGCGTATCGCGTTCAGCCTGGATCCGCTCGGCTGCGACCGCTCTCTCCTGGGCGATACGTGCCGCCTCGATGGCCTCGCGGGAGGCGATGTCGGCTTCCTCGACGGCGCGGTTGCGGGCGATTTCCAGCGAGCGCACGCGCTCCTCCTGGGCGATGCGGCTGGCCTCCGTGGTCTCGCGCGCGGCGATGCCGGCGACATCAAGCGTCTGGTTGCGCTCGATCTCCAGTTGCCGCGTGTTCTGTTCGGCGGCGATGCGCTCGGCGGCGAGCGTTCGCTCGCGGCCGATGCGGGCGGCCTCGACCGCGCGCTGCGCCTCGATCTCCGCCTCCTGGATGGTGCGGACCTGCTGGATCTCCAGCGCGCGGGTGCGCTCGTCGGAGGAGATGCGTTCAACGTTGACAATCAGCGTCTGGGCGATGCGGGCCTTTTCGGTCGCCTCGCGCGCGGCGATCTCGGCCTCGTCCACGGCGCGCGTGCGCTCGATCTCGCGGCGCCGCGTCTCCTCTTCGTTGGCGATGCGCGCGTCGGTGACGACGCGGTCCTGCTGGATCCGGGCCTTTTCGATCGCCTCGCGGGCGGCGATCTCGGCTTCCTCGACGGTGCGCATCCGCTCGATCTCGCGCTGGCGCACCTCCCGTTCGGACGCAATCCGCGTGGTGTCGATCGAACGCTGGTTGGCGATCCTTGTTTTTTCGATCTCCTCGCGCGCCAGCAGCTCCTTCTCCTCAATGGTGCGGGTGCGCTCGATCTCCTTCTGGCGGGTCTCGCGCTCCGAGGCGATGCGGGCTTCGGCGATCGCCTGGTCATTGGCGATGCGGGCGCGCTCGATCGCCTCGCGGGCGGAGATCTGCGCCTGCTCGGCCTCGGTCTCGCGCAGGGCGCGCTCGCGGGCGACTTCCGTCCGCTGGAGGGCGCGGCGCATCTCGATGTCGCGCTCCTGCTCCAGGCGCGCGGTCTCGCTCTCGCGCTCGATCTCGAGCGCCTGCCGCTCGGCTTCCAGGTTGCGGGTGCGGATCTTGATCATCGAGTCCTGCTCGATGTCATTGCGCAATTTCCGCTTGGCCTCGATGTCCTGCATCAATTGGGTCAGGCCTTCGGCGTCGAAGCGGTTCGAGGGATTGAAGAACTCGAGGTCGGTCTGGTCGAGATCGGTGATCGCGACGGATTCGAGCTCGAGGCCGTTCTGCGCAAGTGCCTCCGCCGCATTGGTCTTGACCCGCGCGACATAGTCGCCGCGGCGCTCGTGCATCTCCTCCATGGTCATCTCGGAGGCGACCGAGCGGATCGCGGAGATGAACTTGCCTGCCAGCAGCGCATGGAGCTGACCGGGCTCCATGGTGCGGCGGCCGAGCGTCGCTGCCGCGATCGAGACGGCCTCACGGGTCGGCTGCACCCGGACGTAGAAGTCGGCCTCGATGTCGACGCGCATGCGGTCGCGGGTGATCACGGCGTCCTGCCTGGAGCGCACGATGCCCATGGGCAGCACGTTCATGTTGACCGGCGTGTAGTCGTGGATGAACGGCAGCACGAAGGCGCCGCCATTGATCACCACGCGCTCGCCGAGGAAGCCGGTCCGGACGAACGACGTCTCCTTGGAGGAGCGATGATAGAGCCAGTTCACGATGTAGACGCCGACGACGATCACGACGATCGCGACGATCAGCCAGAGGATCAATTCACCGACCAGCATCCCTGACATCTTTCCCTCCCTCGAACCTATCAGGCGTTATCGCGCGCCGATCGCCTTGAATTGACGTACCTGTTCAGTCAGCGCCCGCTCCACGGGAAGCCGCTCCATCGAGGACGCGCCGTAGAAGCCGTGGCAATGGCGGGTGTTCTTCATGATGAAATCGGCATCGGTGGGATCCGCGATCGGGCCGCCATGCGCCAGCACCAGGATCTCAGGATTGACGCTGAGCGCAGCCGAAGCCCATGTGTCGATCCGCGCCGGACAGTCCTTCAGCTTCGGCGCGGTCTGCGCGCCGATCGATCCACCTGTCGTCAGGCCCATGTGACAGACGATGATATCGGCGCCGGCGATCGCCATCGCGGCGGCCTCCTTCTCGCTGAAGACGTAGGGTGTCGTCAGCATGTCCTTGTCGTGCGCCTTGGCGATCATGTCGATCTCCAGCGCGTAGGACATGCCGGTCTCTTCCAGATTGGCGCGGAAGATGCCGTCGATGAGCCCGACGGTCGGGAAGTTCTGCACGCCTGCGAAACCCAGCGCTTTGAGCTGGTCGAGAAACACGTCCATGTCCCGAAACGGATCGGTGCCGTTGACGCCCGCAAGCACCGGGGTCCGGGCCACCACGGGCAATACTTCGTTCGCCATCTCGAGCACGATGGCGTTGGCATCGCCGTAAGCCATCAGGCCCGCGAGCGAGCCGCGGCCGGCCATCCGATAGCGACCGGAATTGTAGATCACGATGAGATCGACGCCGCCGGCCTCCTCGCATTTGGCCGACAGGCCCGTGCCGGCGCCGCCGCCGACGATCGGCTCGCCGCGCCGCGCCATGTCGCGGAACTTCTTCAGGAGGGCTGCGCGTTCAAACCTGGCCATCGGTCACCTCGCTTGTCTCCGCCGCGCGCCGGTGCGGCCGAGCAGGGTTCGGAATGCACTGACGATGGCGGCGGCGAAGTCGGGATCGTTGATGTTCTTGGGGGTGCGGATGAGCTGGCGGTTGCCGGTCTGCCGCACGGTGCGCTCCAGCGTGCGGAACAGCGCGGCGTCGGCATCCGGGTCCCAGAACGGCTGGCCCCGCGCGTCGAGTGCGGAGACGCCGCCCTCGGGCAGGAAGAAGCGCACCGGGCCGTCCATCTGGTTGAGCCGCTCGCCAATCCAGCGGCCCATGCGCTCGTTCTCTTCCACGGTGGTCCGCATCAACGTCACCTGCGGATTGTGGACGTGGAATTTGCGGCCTCGGTAGCGCTCGGGAATGGTCTCGGGCGCGCCGAAATTGACCATGTCGAGGGCGCCGACCGAGCCGACATAGGGGATGCGCGTGCGGATGATCGCACCGAAGCGGTCCTCCGTCGCCGGAAACACGCCACCCATCAGGAGATCGCAGACCTCTGTCGTGGTGAGGTCTATGATTCCGGCGAGCTGGCCGGACTCGACGAGTTTTTCCATGGAACGGCCACCGACGCCGGTGGCGTGGAAGACCAGGCATTCGAAATCGTCGCGCAGGTCGGCGGCGATGTTCTGCACGGCGGGTGTCGTCACGCCGAACATGGTGATCCCGACCGCAGGCAGGCCGTCGGCCTCGCGCGCCGTCGCGGCACGGGCATCGAGCCGCGCCTTGACCATGCCGGCCAGCGCATTGGCGCCGTTGGCCAGCACAGCGCGCGAGATCGAGTTCAGGCCCTGCACGTCGGTGACGGAGTGCATCATCGTGATGTCGGCAGGGCCGACATAGGGCCCGACGTCGCCGGAGGCGACGGAGGAGACGATCAGCTTGGGCACGCCGACGGGGAGGGTGCGCATCCCCGGGGCAACCAGCGACGCCGCGCCCGAGCCGCCCGCCGAGATCACGCCGGCGACATTGCCCTGGCGCCGCAACCAGCTGGCGAACGCATCGGCCATCGCCGTCACCGCGACGCCGCGATCGGGGCCGAACACGGCGGAGCCGCCGCGACCGTGGTTCAGCGCGATCTCCTGCGCGGAGACATCGCAGCTGGAATGCTTGCCGCTGGTCGAGACGTCGACCAACCGGGTGCGCAGGCCGCTTTCGGCGATGATGTCGCGGATGAAGCGCAGCTCGAGGCCCTTGGTGTCGAGCGTGCCGACGACCAGCACGACGGGCGGGCCGGCGGGCTGCGCCGCGGCCGGCTCGCGCTTGCGCCGGGCCGTCTCGTCGAGCCGCGAGACCTGCGTCGATAGAGTGCGGGCTGCGGCCTCGATGCGGGCGATCGGCACCGGCTGCGACCACCTTGTCGGGAGCGTCGGGTTGGAGACGTAAATGCGGATCGGGCCGTCGCGGCGCGGCGCCGGCGCGGGCTTTCTTGTCTCCGGGCCGGACTCGGCGGCGCCGATGTCAGGCTCGAGCTCGGCGTGAAGGCCGACGCCGAGCAGGCGCTGCTGCAGGTCGCGGTCGGCGGCGAGGCGGGCGGAGTCGATGATGCGGTTGATGCGGCCGTTCACCATGATCGCGACGTTGCGAGAGACCGCGGTGGCGACACCGATGTTCTGCTCGATCACGAGCACGGACATGTCCTCGTCCTCGCCGAGTCGCAGCAGCATCTCCTCGACCTGCGCCACGATGACGGGCGCGAGGCCCTCGGTCGGCTCGTCCATGATCAACAGATTCGGATTGGTGAGCAGCGCGCGCGAGATCGCCAGCATCTGCTGCTCGCCGCCGGAGAGCTGGCCGCCGCCATGATCCTTGCGCTCGGCAAGGCGCGGGAAGGTGTCGTAGATGCGCTCGGCCGTCCAGGCTCCGCTGCGCATTCCGCCGGCCAGCCGCAAATGCTCGTCGACGCTGAGCGAGCGCCAGAGCCGGCGGCCCTGCGGCACATAGCCGACGCCGAGCCGTGCGATCTGGGCCGGCGGCCGCCGCGTGACGTCCTGGCCGCGGACGCGGATCGAGCCGCCGCTGACGGCCACGAGGCCCATGATCGCCTTGCACAGCGTGGTCTTGCCCATGCCGTTGCGGCCGACGACGGAGAACACGCCGCTCTCCAGCGTGAGGTCGACGCCCTGCAGGGCGTGGGAGTGACCGTAGTAGACGTCGAGCCCGCGGACCTCGAGTGCTGCGCCGGCGCGGCGAACCTCATTCATGGCCGCCTCCGAGATAAAGCTCCTGCACCTCGGGGTCGGATTGGATCTCTTCGGGCAGGCCTTCCTTGAAGATGCGGCCGTTGTGCATCATCGTGACGCTCTCGACGACCCGCAGCGCCACGTCCATGTCGTGCTCGATGATGATGTAGCCGATATGCGCCGGCAGGGAGGTCAGGATCTCGATCAGCTCGGCGCGCTCGGTCGGCGACAGGCCCGCGGCCGGCTCGTCGAACAGCACGAAGCGCGGGGCGCCGGCGAGCGCCAGCGCGATCTCGAGCTGGCGCTGCTGGCCGTGCGCGAGCTCGGCCACGCGCTGGTCCTTCACGGCGGACAGATGCACGGCCTGGACGAGGTTGTCGGCCGCATGCATCAAGGCATCGTTCTGCCCCGGGCGCAGGAACGAGAAGCGCCCGCGCGAGACGCCGCGGCAGGCGAGATAGACATTGTCCTGCACGGTGAGGCCGGGGAACAGCGCCGAGATCTGGTAGGTCCGGCGCAAGCCCCGGCGGATGCGCTCATAGGGCGGGAAATGCGTGACGTCCTCGCCGAAGAAGCGGATGGTGCCGGAGGAGGGCGCGAAATCTCCGGTGATGCAGTTGAACAGCGTGGTCTTGCCGGCGCCGTTGGAGCCGAGCACGGCGCGGCGCTCGCCGGGGCGCACGGTGATGGTGACGTCGGTCAGCGCCGCGAGCGCGCCGAACAGCCGCGTCACGCCGCGCAGTTCCAGCGCGGCGCCGGCGCCGACGGCCGAGAGGCGTTGCGCGACGCTATCCATGGATGCGTCCTCCGCCCTGGCGACCGTCGCGGGAACGCTGGCTCTGACGCCAGCGCTGCCACAGGCCGATGACGCCGTCCGAGGACCAGAACACGATGGCGAGGAAGCCGAGCCCGATCAGCAGGCGGAAGCGGTTGCCGTCGAGGCCGAGCCTGACCAGGAAGTCGAGCGCAAAGGTGCGCAGCAACACGAAGATCAGCGCGCCGATGAAGGGACCGATCGGGCGCGTGATGCCGCCGACGACGGCGATGATCAGCACGTCGATGCAGGCGCCGACGCTGACCGAGCCCGGCGAGATCTGGCGGTAGTTCCAGACCTGGAGCACGCCGGCGAGCGCGGCGATGAAAGAGGCGAAGGCATAGGCGGCGACGCGATGCGCATTGACGTTGAAGCCGAGCGCGGCCATGCGGCGGGGATTGTCGCGCACGCCCTGGAGGGCAAGACCGAACGGCGCGCGTGAGAGATATTCGACGGCGAAGTAGCAGAGCGCGGCGACCGCGAGCACGACGTAATAGAAGGGAATGTCGGCGCGCCAGTTCACGCCCCAGAAGTGCGGCGTCGCCACGGTATTGATGCCGGTATGGCCGTTGAAGATCGCCCAGTTCTGATTGGTGAAATAATAGAAGGCAGCACCGATCGCGAGCGTGATCATGATGGTGTAGATGCCCTCGGTGCGCACCGCGAGCGCGCCGCCGAGCGTGCCGAAGGCGGTCGCCAGCGCCAGCGCCATGGGGACCGCGAGCCACCATGGCCAGCCCAGGCTGATATTGGCGTTGCCGCTGACGCCGAACACGGCGACCATGTAAGCCGAGAAGCCGGCGATGGTGAGCTGCATCAGGCTGACCATGCCGCCATAGCCGGCGAGGAACATCAGGCTGAGCGCCATGATGCCGAGGATCAGCGTGGTCGCGAAGATCTCGATCAGGAAGAATCCATTGGCGATCAGCGGCATCACCACGAGGATGGCCGCGACGATCCAGGCAGCGGGGTTGTTGAGCTCCGGCCATGTCCGCGCCGGGCGCTGTGCAGCGGCGGCGGGACGAGCGGCAAGGCGGGCATCGTGCGTGAGCGACATGTCAGCGCCTCGCCAGCAGGCCTTGCGGCCGGATCGCCAGCACCAGCACCATGATCAGGAAGGTCACGACGATGGCATAGGTCGGGATGTAGACCGAGCCGAGTTGCTCGGCGAGGCCGATGATCAGCGCGCCGAGCGCGGCGCCGGGGATCGAGCCCATGCCGCCCACGATCACGACGACGAGGGAGGCGAGCAGGAAGCGGATGTCCTCGCCGGGCGACAGCGACTGGAAGGTGCCGCCGACGACGCCGGCGATGCCCGCAAGCCCGGCGCCGAATGCGAACACGGCGACGAAGACGAGCTGGATGCGCACGCCGGTCGCGGCGAGGATATCGCGATCGTCGACGCCGGCACGAATGATCATGCCGATGCGGGTGCGGTTGAGCGCGAGCCACATCGCGACGCCGATAACCACGGACGCGGCGAAGATCACCAGCCGCACCATGGGATATCTGAGATAGACCGGCTCGCCCGAGGATTTCACCGCCGTGATCAGCGGCAGCTCCACGGGGCCGATCAGCCAGTTCGGGGTCTGGACCTGGTAGAAATCGCCGCCGCAGGCCCACAGCATGAGGTCGGCGAACACGATCGAAAGCCCGATCGTCACCATGGTCTGCCTGAGATCCTGTCCCTCCATCCGGCGGAACACGATCACCTGGAGCAGGACGCCCACCAGGGCGGTGAGGACGAAGGCGACGATGAAGCTGAGCAGCCAGGAGCCGGTCGCCGTGCTGATGGCATAGCCGACATAGCCGCCGAACAGATAGAGCGAGCCGTGCGCGAGATTGACGTTGCGCATCAGGCCGAAGATCAGCGTGAAGCCGCTGGCGACGAGGAAGTAGAGTCCCCCCAGTGTGATGCCGTTGAAGACGGCGTTGAGGAAGACGCGCTTGCGGCCGATGGCTTCTTCGAGGCCCGGCGGCCAGACCGCGAAGATCAGCCAGAGCGCGACGGCAATGGCGATGATGGCGATCAGCGCCCAGGCCGGATGGCGTTCGACAAAGCGGCTCATATGCGCGGCCTGCTCTTCACCTCTGCCCGCAAACGGGAGGAGGTGGCAGGCAGACCGTCACCGGCTGCTAGCCTCACCATGAACGCACGCTCCCGTCGGCTGCGACCCTCTATCGGGATCGCTTTGCCCGCATCCTAGCCGGGCTGCGAGGGCGACGTTTGATCGTGAGTATCTTTTCGTGGCCGGCGCTCAGGCGCGCAAAATCTTGGCCGCGCGACGATAATCGGTCGGGGCCATCCCGACATTGGCGGCGAAGAAGCGGGTGAAACCGCTCTGCGAGGAGAAGCCGAGATCGAATCCGATATCGGCGATCGGGGTCTCGCTTGCCACCAGGGCTTCGAGCGCCTGCTCCATGATCAGCGTGTTGAGATAGAGATTCGGCGTAACGCCGGTCTGGACGCGGAACAGCCGGTAGAAATGCGGCCGCGACAGGCCGGATTCTCGTGCGATGGTATCGAGCTCGATCTCGGCGCCGGGACTTTCCGACATCATCTTGATGCATTTGCGCACGCGAAAATCGGTGACGGAGCCGTTTGCGCGTGGATCGCGCGCGATCTCGGCCTGCTGCCAGCTTTCGTCGTAACAGATATCGATCAGTCTCCGCAGCTCGGAATCGAGGCTGGAGAGCGAGGGTGCGCCGCACACCAGCGCGGCGGTCCGCCTGATGTGCTTGTCGAGTGCCGGCGTGCGCTTGAACTGGGTGCGGCCGAAGCGCAGCCGGTGGGTGCCCGATGCATCGGGTGCGAACCATTCGGCATTGACGTAGAGCACGAAGAAGATCGCGCCGCCGTCCAGATCGGCAGGCAGGAAATTGTGCGGCTCCCAGGGATTGACCGCGACGACGGACGTCTCGGTGAGATCGTAGTGCCCCTCGGAGACGTCGATGCATGCGGGCATGCCGCCGACATGGAAGATCAGATGACCTTCACGATGGGCGTGGATATTGAAAGGGCGGTTCAACTGATAAACCGTCGCCCGACCGAAACGGCCGTGGAAGACGGCGAGCGCACGGCTCATGCCTTCCCCTCCCGAATGTTCTTGTCTTTTCGCTCAGCGTTCAACAATGCCGCCGAGATTGCAAGAGCGGAGAGCGACCGCGTCAGCGAGTCGCTCCCCAGGTTGCGTGTTGGCAGCCGCGATGCGTCAGTACTTCTTACATTCCGGTACGGTGCGGCTTGGCAGCCCGATCTTCGAGAACACGGCCGGATCGTAGCCGAGCGTCTGGTTCACGTTCGGGATCACCTTCACGACCTTGCTGAACAGCGCACCCTTGCCGTCATCGACGACTTCGGTGACGAAGTTGGTTCCAATTGCCTGGCGGTTGGAGTCGAGCTTGATCTTGCCGTTCGGCGCGTCGATCTCGATCTTGGCCAGTGCTTCCTTGAACTTCGCCTGGTTGTTGGAGAGATCGCCGTTGACCTGACGCAGGGCGAGGATCAGGGCCATGGTTGAATCATAGTAGTTGGTTGCGAGCAGCGACGGGCTCGGGAAGCGCTTGTTGGGCGGGAAGGCGTCCTGATAGGCCTTCACGAATTTCTGCCAGCCCGGATCCTCCCAGGTGTCAGCCTGGCCGCTCGCCGCGATGGTGCCGATGAGGGCGTTCTTGGCGTTGCCCTTGGACGACAGGATGGTCTGGTCGATCATGATGGAACCGCCCATCAGATGCGCCTTGCCACCCGCCTGCTGATACTGGTTGAGGAAGTTGACGGCATCCGCGCCGCCGAGGCCGAGATAGATCGCATCGACGTCGTCGGGCAGCGCGGCGATGACCGAGGCGAAATCCTTGGTGCCGAGCGGCACCCATTGCCGGTTGGTGACCTGTCCGCCGGCGCCGCAGAATTCGAGCACGAGGCCGAACACCTGCGTGTAGATGAACGAATAGTCCTCACCGACGGTCGCGATCTTGCGATACTTCTTCTCCTCATAGGCGTATTTGCCGAGGCCGACCTGCCACTGCGCGCCGTCCATGTTGTAGCGGAAGAAGTTCGGGGCGGGATCGACATAGGTGGTTTCCTGCGCGCCCGAGGCTGCATTGATGAAGGTCAGCTCGGGATGGGTCTTGGCGAAGTTCTTCACCGCAATGCCCTCGTCGCCGGAGAGCGGCGAGAGCAGGATCTGCACCTTGTCCTGCTCGATCAGCTTGCGCACCGCGCGCACCGCCGAATCCGGCGTCGCGTCGGTCGAGGCGACGATGAATTCGAGCTCCTTGTCGCCGATCTTCTTGCCGAGCACGTTGAGCGCCGTCTGGTGGCCGCGCATGCCGTCCTCGCCGAGAACGGTGTAGGTGCCTTCGAGCGTCGCGGTCACGCCCACCTTGATCTTTTCCTGGGCGATCGCGGCGCTTGAAAGAAACAGGCTGCTCAGCGCGAGCAGTCCGATGCTGCATTTCGACATTGTGCTCCTCCCTGTGTCGTCGATTGTTGCCGCGCCAAAACCGGCGCGACGCCGCTGGCTCTCGAACGGGCCGCGGCTTTGCAGGGAAGCTAGCCGAACTCGGATGCGGTGCACGCGTGGACGCCTCGTCCGGCTTGACGGGCAGTCTCATTTTTGAATGTTGCGGCGCAAGTGGTTTCGCGGTGCAGCAGGCGAAGGATCACATGTCACACCCAGCCGCCATCGACGATGTAGTGTTGGGCCGTGCAGGCGGACGCTTCGTCGGAGGCGAGAAAGACGGTGAATTTCGCGACCTCGTCGGGGACGAGCTTGCGCTTCAGGCATTGCCTCTGCATCAACTCGATCTCGCCCTGCGGCGTCATCCATTTCTCGAGCTGCCGCTCGGTCATGATCCAGCCCGGCGCGATTGCGTTCACGCGGATGTTGTAGGGGCCGTAGTCGCGCGCCAGGGAACGCGTGAGGCCGATCACGCCTGATTTGCTGGCGGTGTAGGCGGCCATGCCGCCTTGCCCGGCGATCCACGACACGGAGCCGAAATTGACGATTGCGCCGGCATTCGCGGCCTTCATGTCGGGCAAGACGGCTTGCGCGGCGAAGAACTGGTGCTTCAGGTTCACCGCAATGCGGTCGTCCCAATATTCCGGCGTCATCTCCTCGGTCGCGTGCCGTTCATCATGCGCGGCATTGTTGACGAGGATGTTGATTGCGCCGTGCGCCTTGCGCGCCTGTGCGATGCCGGCGCGCAGGGCTGCGATGTCGGTGAGGTCGACGCGCTGGAAATGCGCGCCGAGCCCCTGATCGGACAATTCGCGCGCAAGGCGCTGGCCGTCGTCGGCCTTGATGTCGAAGAACACGACCTTGCTCTTCTGCTGCGCGAAGCGTCGCACGATCGCAGCACCAATGCCCGATGCGCCACCGGTGACGAGAACGACCTTGCCGGCGAGGTCAGAATAAAGGGCAGCCATGGACACCTCTCGACTTGCTTGCGGGCGGTGCGAAGCGCCGTCCGTGTTCTTCGCAAAGCTTAGTCATTTCCGGCGTGAGGGTCATAGATCAGAATTTTAGTTGCGTACCTCAAAAATTGAAGGCAGGATTGCAGCCAAAGAATAGAAGCCGGTCGGGAGGAATGTGATGAGGCTGCTCGGGAAGCTGGGACTCGCCGTTGCCGCATGCCTGCTCGGGGCCAATTGGGCCGCTGCCGACACCACTGTGAAATGGCTCCACATCGAGGCCAATCCGGCCCAGGTGAAGATCTGGGAGGAGGTTGCGCGCAGCTATGAGGCGTCGCATCCCGGCGTGAAGGTCGAGATGCAGTTCCTCGAGAACGAGGCCTACAAGGCCAAGCTGCCGACCATCCTGCAATCCAAGGACCGGCCGAACATCATCTACAGCTGGGCCGGCGGCGTCCTGAAGACGCAGATCGAGGCCGGCGTGCTCGACGACATCACCGATCAGGTGAAGGGCTATAGCGACAGCCTGACGCCGGCGGCACTCGCGGCCTTCACCAGCAATGGCAAGGTTTACGGCCTGCCGACCGCGCTGTCGCAGGTCGGCTTCCTCTGCAACAGGGAGCTGATGGCCAAAGCGAAGGTCGATCCGGCCGCGATCAAGACCTGGGACGATCTGCTCGCCGCAGTGAAGACGCTGAAGGGGGCCGGCGTGACGCCGATCGTGGTCGGCGGCGCCGACAAATGGCCGCTGCATTTTTACTGGACGCATCTTGCCGTGCGCATTGGTGGCAAGGGTGCGTTCGACGCCGCGCTGCGCGGCGAGAACGGCGGCTTCGCCGGCGAGACCTTCCAGAAATCGGGCGAGCTGTTCAAGCAGCTCGTCGATCTCCAGCCGTTCCAGAACGGCTTCCTCGGTTTCAAGAATCCGCAGGCTGTCGGCTATTTCGGTGACGGCAAGGCGGCGATGACGCTTGCGATCAGCACGGTCTATCATCTGCAGCGCGCGCTTGCTGCCGACAAGGTCGGATTGAGCGAAGACAAGATCTGCTGGTTCGACTTCCCGGTCGTGCCGGGCGGCAAGGGTGCGCCGACGGATACGCTCGGCGGCATCACCGGCTGGCTGATCACCAAGGGCTCGCCGAAGGAGGCCGTCGATTTCCTGAAATACTTCGTCTCCAAGGATGTGCAGACGCGTCTTGCCGCCGGCAATTTCATCATCCCGGTGGTGCAGGGGGCGGATGCCGGCCTGAACAATTCCTTCATGAAGCTGATCGCGGCCAATCTGGCGAAGTCGAACTATCACCAGAATTTCTATGACCAGAGCCTTGGTCCATCGGTCGGCCGCGTCGTCAACGACGTCACCGCCGAGATCGCCGGCGGCAGCATGAACCCGCAGGATGCGGCGAAGGCGATCGAAGCGGCGTGGAAGCAGGGTAACTGACGGTGGGACGGCGGATCGCGATGGTGTCGGCGATCGACGTTGCCGGCGAGACGCCCTCGCAGGCCGCGGTCCGAGGCCCGCGGTGGGACGGGCGCTTCACGGTCCTGATCCTGTTCCTGCCGCCGGCACTGCTGTTGTTCACGCTGTTCGTGGTGGTGCCGATCGGCGAAGCCGCCTGGTATTCGGCCTTCAACTGGAACGGCTTCGGCAAGCCGACCAACTGGATCGGCCTGGACAATTACCGTTTCGTGCTGGAGACGCGCGCATTCTGGCTCGCCTTGCGCAACAACGGCCTGATCATCGCAGTTTCGCTCGCGATCCAGCTGCCGCTTGCGCTCGCTTTGGCGCTGACGCTCGCGGAGCGCTTTCGTGGCGCGGTGGCGCTGCGCATGCTGTTCTTCATGCCCTATATCCTGGCCGAGATCGCGACCGGGCTGATCTTCTCGTTCGTCTATGACGGCGATTATGGCCTGGTCGCTTCGATCTGGCGCACCTTCGGCGCCGAGCCGCCGCATCTGCTGGCCTCGACCGACACCGCGATGCTGGCGGTGCTGATCGTCATCGTCTGGAAATATTTCGGCTTTCACATGATGCTGTTCATCGCGGCTCTGCAGAGCCTCGACAAGAGCCTGGTCGAAGCCGCCCGCATCGACGGTGCGACGCGGACGCAGACCCTGCGTCACGTCGTCGTCCCCTTGCTCTATCCGACCATCCGTCTCTCGGTGTTCTTCGCCATCATCGGCTCGCTGCAGCTATTCGACCTGGTGATGCCGTTGACGCGCGGAGGACCTGCGGATTCCTCCAACACGATGGTGAGCTTCCTCTACAACAACGGCATCTCCCGGATGAGGGTCGGCTATGGCAGCGCCATCGGCGTCATTCTGTTCATGATCTGCGTAACCTTTGCCTTCACCTACAAGCAATGGTTCATGCGCGATGAGTAGCACCGGGACCTCTCGCGCTCCGTTCGATCCGGCGGCCGTGTTCAAGGCGCTGTTCCTCGCGGCCGTCGCCGTCTTCGTGCTTGTGCCGCTGCTGGCGACCGTGCTCGGCGGCTTCAAAACGCTCGGGGAGTTGCGCGTCAACCCGTTCGGCCTGCCGCAGCACTGGGAGTGGCAGAATTACGCGGACATCCTGTTCTCCGCGCGCTACTGGCAGCTGCTGCGCAACTCGCTGGTCATCTCGACCCTGGCGGTGACGTTGACCCTGATCGTGGCCTCGATGGCGGCGTTCGCCTTCGCCCATGTCAGGTTCTACGGCTCATCGATGCTGCTGAGCTATTTGACGCTCGGCCTGCTGTTTCCCGCCGCGACCGCGGTGCTGCCGCTCTTCATCAAGGTGCGCGATCTCGGGCTGCTTGATACCTATTTTGGCGTGGCGCTGCCGCAGGTGGCCTTCAGCCTCGCGATGAGCTTGCTGCTGCTGCGGCGGTTCTTCAAGGACATTCCGTATGAACTGCTTGAGGCGGCCCTGGTGGACGGCTGCAGCTACATCAAGTTCTTCCGCTACGTGACGCTGCCGCTGTCGCGGCCGATCCTGGCGACCGTCGGGACCATCACCTTCGTCAACAGCTGGAACGCCTATCTGTTGCCGCTGGTGATGCTCAACACCGATGCGCTCTATCCCTGGCCGCTCGGCATCATGGTGTATCAGGGCGAATACTCGTCCGAATGGCACCTGATCCTGGCTTTCATCACGCTGACCATCCTGCCAACGATCATCCTCTTCCTTCTGGCCCAGAAGCATATCGTCGCCGGTCTTACCGCAGGCGCGGTCAAGGGATGAGCGGACCCTTACGGAGATCACAATGAGAAAAGTGGGTATCGGAATCATCGGCTGCGGTGTCATCAGCACCGCCTATCTGAAGGCGGCGCAACGCTTCCCGGTCATGGAGGTCCGGGCGCTCGCCGACATGCGCAGCGACGTCGCCGAGCGCCAGGGCGCCGCCTTCGGGCTGCCGGCGATGCGGGTGGATCAGCTGCTCAAGCGCGATGATGTGGAGATCGTCGTCAACCTCACGGTGCCGCTGGCTCACACCGATGTCAGCCTAGCGGTGCTGAATGCCGGAAAACACGTCCATTCCGAGAAGCCGCTCGGCATCAACGTTGGCGAGGCGCGCAAGGTCATGGAGCTCGCCGCCCAGAAGAATTTGCGCGTCGGCTGCGCGCCCGACACGTTCCTCGGCGGCGGCCATCAGACCGCACGCAAGCTGATCGACGATGGTGCGATCGGCATGCCTGTCGCCGGCAGTGCGTTCTTCGGCTGCCCCGGCCACGAGCGCTGGCATCCGGCACCCGGCTTCTACTACCTGCGTGGCGGCGGGCCGATGCTCGACATGGGGCCGTACTACATCACCGATCTGGTGCAACTGCTCGGCCCGGTCGCGAGCGTGATGGGTTCGACCGCGCGGCCGCGATCCGAGCGCCTGGTCACCAGCCAGCCGATGAACGGCTCACTGATCCCCGTCGAAGTCTCGACCCATGTCGCGGGCACCCTCGAATTCGAAAGCGGGGCGGTGGTCTCGATCACGATGAGCTTTGACGTGCCGAAGCACCGGCACGCGCCGATCGAGATCTATGGCGACAAGGGCAGCATGTTGGTGCCGGACCCGAACCGCTTCGGCGGCGAGGTGCAGGTCGCCAGGACCGGCGGCGAGTGGGAGACGGTGCCGCTCACGCACGGTCACGTCGAGGGTGAGTTCCGTTCTATCGGCGTTGCCGACATGGCATCTGCGATCCTCGCTAACCGGCCGCATCGCGCCAGCGGCGCGCTGGCGTTCCATGTGCTGGAGGTGATGGAGGCGTTCCAGACCTCCGCCGACGAAGGGCGGCGCGTCAGAATCGAGAGCCGCGCCGAGCGGCCGGCAATGCTGCCCACGGGGTGCGAAACCGGACAGATCGACTGAGGACATGACCATGCGCAAGGCAATGATTGTTTGGGGCGGCTGGCCGGGTCACGATCCTGATCTCTGTGCGTCGATGATCCGCGGCTGGTTGAAGGCCGAGGGCTTCGACGTCCGGATCGAGACCACGACGGCCGCGTTCGCCGATCCGGCGATCCACGATCTGTCGCTGATCATCCCGATCTACACCATGTCGAAGATCGAGAAGCCAGAGGCGCTCAATCTCTGTGCGGCGGTCCGCAGCGGGGTCGGGCTCGCCGGCCACCACGGCGGAATGTGCGATGCGTTCCGCGATTCGGTCGACTATCAGTTCCTGTGCGGCGGGCAATGGGTTGCCCATCCCGGCAACATCATCGACTACAAGGTTGACTTGACGAAGCCCGATGACCCCATCATGAAGGGTCTCAAGAGTTTCGAGCATCGTTCCGAGCAATACTATATGCATGTCGACCCCGCCAACGAGGTGTTGGCAACGACGACCTTCACCGGCGAGCATGCGCCCTGGATCGAGGGCGTGGTCATGCCCGTGGTGTGGAAGAAGCGTTATGGCGAGGGCAGGGTATTCTATTCCTCGCTCGGCCACCGCGCCTACGAGCTCGATGTGCCCGAGATCCGGACGCTGATGATCCGCGGCATGCTGTGGGCGGCGCGCGAATGACAGCCGGCGCGGCCCAGCCGGTCGTTCGTGCCACGCTCGAGGATGTCGCACGGGCGGCGGGCGTTTCGCTCGCGACCGTGGACCGGGTCGTCAACCGGCGCGACGGTGTGCGCGCCAAGACGGTCGCCCGTGTCGAGGCTGCGGTGGCGAAACTCGGCTATCGCGCCGATGTGGCGGCGGCGCGGCTCGCGCGGGGACAGAGTTTTCGCTTTGCTTTCGTGCTGCCGAGCGGCAGCAACAGCTTCATGACCAACTTGACCGAGCAGGTCCAGCGCACCGCGGAGTGGCTGGCGGGTCAGCGCGGCTTCATCGACATCCTTCATGTCGACGTGTTCGATCCGGACGTGCTCGCCGGAGCGCTGGAGACTCTGTCGCCGGCCTATCAGGGCGTCGCCGTCATCGCGCTCGATCATCCCAGGGTGCGCGCCGCGATCGACGAGCTCGCCTCGCGTGGGGTCGCGGTGGTCACCCTGGTCTCGGACGCGCCGAGCGCGCGCCGTCTCCATTACGTCGGCATAGACAATCCGGCCGCGGGCCGGACTGCGGCGACGCTGATGGGACGTTTCCTCGGAGGCCACGAGGGCACGGTCGCGGTGATCGCGGGATCGCTGTCGCTGCGCGACCACACCGAGCGGCAGTATGGCTTCCACCAGATCCTCTCCAGCGAGTATCCGAAGCTGCGCGCGCTTCCGGTGCTCGAGGGCCGGGATGACAGTGACCGCACGCGCGAGCTGACAGCCGCGCTGCTGGCACGCCACGCCGATCTCCGCGGCATCTATTGTTGCGGTGCCGGAAACCGCGGCATCGCCGATGCGCTCGAAGCCTCGGGTCGCGCACGCGAGGTGGTCTGGATCACCCATGAGCTGACCCAGCACACGCGACGCTTCCTGGTCCGCGGCACGCTCGATGCGATCATCAACCAGGATGCCGGCCACGAAGCGCGTTCAGCGGCGCGTGTCCTGCTGGCGCATTGTTCGGGCGAGCCCATCAGCCCGGACCAGGAGCGTATCCGCATCGACATTTTTCTGCGCGACAATCTGCCGTAGGCAACCGCCGGACGCCAAGACCTCCGTGCGGCTTGCTGCATCGCTGGCGCAGCGCCGCATGGGGGCGGCTCAGTCGAGCGTGAAGGCCGAACTGTAGTCGCGCTTGAGTGCGGGGTCCTGCTGTTCTTTTCTCAGGATGCAGTTGCCGACCACCAGCATGTCGAGCTCGTTGCCCATGAAGCAGCGGAAGGCATCCTCCGGCGTGCAGACGATCGGTTCGCCGCGAACGTTGAAGCTGGTGTTGACCAGCACCGGGCAACCCGTGAGCGCCTTGAAACGCGACAGCAGACGATGGAAGCGCGGATTGGTGTCGGCGCTCACCGTCTGGACACGGGCGGAATAGTCGATATGCGTCACGGCGGGGATGGTCGAGCGCACCACGTTGAGCTTGTCGATGCCGAACATGGCCTGCTCGCCCGCGCTCATCATGTGACGCCGGTCGCTCCTGAGGCCGGCAACCAGGAGCATGTACGGACTGTCGCCATCGAGCTCGAACCAGTCCGCAACGTCCTCCCGCGTCACCGCCGGAGCGAAGGGGCGGAAGCTCTCGCGAAACTTCACCTTGAGATTGAGGTTCTTCTGCATGGCGGGCGAGCGGGGATCACCCAGGATCGAACGTGCGCCGAGTGAACGCGGGCCGAATTCCATCCTGCCCTGAAACCAGCCAATCGCGAGCTGGTCGGCCAGGGCCGCCGCCGTCGTCTCGATCATTGCATCTTCGTCGAGGACATCGAAGCGAGCTCCGGCGGCGCCCAGTCGCCGCTCGATCGCCTCTTGCGAGAATTCAGGTCCCAGAAAGGCGCCGGACATGCCGTCGCCAGCCACGGCTTGGCGCGGTTGCTGTCTGAACTGATGGTAGGCCGCGAGTGCGGCCCCAACCGCACCGCCGGCGTCGCCAGCGGCCGGCTGAATCCAGATCGAATCGAATTTGCCGTCCTGCAACACCTTGCCGTTGGCGACGCAATTGAGCGCGACGCCACCCGCAAGACATAGATTGCGCGCCCCTGTCTGAGCCGCAAGGCTGCGGGTCAAGCGAAGGACCGCCTCCTCGAGGACGGCCTGGATGGAGGCTGCGATATCCATGTGGAAAGGCGTGAGCAGTTGGTCCGGGCTGCGAACCGGCTGGCCAAACAACTTCGCGAAGCGGTCATTGGTCATCGTCAGCCCGGTGCAATAATCGAAATACGACATGTCGAGACGAAACGAACCGTCCGTCTTGAGATCGATCAGCGAGTCCAGGATGAGCTGCGCGTATTTTGGTTCGCCATAGGGGGCAAGGCCCATCAGCTTGTATTCGCCGGAATTGACCTTGAATCCGGTGTAGTATGTGAAGGCCGAGTACAGCAGGCCCAGCGAGTGCGGAAAATGGATCTCCTGGAAGATCTCGAGGCGGTTGCCGTCCCCCAATGCCGCTGAGGTCGTTGCCCATTCGCCCACACCGTCCATCGTGAGCACGGCCGCCTTCTCGAACGGGGACGGGAAAAACGCACTCGCCGCGTGGCTCAGATGATGTTCGGTGAACAGGAGCCGGTCGAGGGCAAAATCAGCGTCGAACTCGGCGAGATGTTTCCGCAGCAGGCTCTTCTGAAACAGTTTCTCCTTGAGCCAGAGCGGCAGGGCCATCTGGAAGGATCGGAAACCGCGCGGCGCGAAAGCGACATAGGTTTCGAGCAGCCGTTCAAACTTGAGGAAAGGCTTATCGTAGAAGGCGACGTGATCGATGTCGGAGAGCTTCGCTCCGACGGCCTCCAGACAGTACGCGATGGCATGGTGCGGAAACGATGCGTCGTGCTTCTTGCGGGTGAAGCGTTCCTCTTGCGCCGCCGCAATCACGCGACCGTCTTCGATCAGAGCGGCGGCACTGTCGTGATAGAAGGCCGAGATGCCGAGAACCCGCATGTCTTAAGGCAGCGCGTTGGCGAGTGGCGCGGCCGCAAATCCCTCTGCAAGGATGGTCGGGCTGGCGAACGGGACGATGAGGGCAGAGGGCGGCAACAGCCCGATCCTTCTCCACGGGGTGGGGTATCGCGAGATGGCGCGGATCAAGCCGATCATCAGAACTGATTCCGCATGGTTTCGGGCGCAGGGCCGGGTGGGCGGCGAATCCAATAGCTCTCGCTGCTTTCGTCGCGCTTCAGCCGCAACGCATCCTTGCCGATCCAGCGCATGACGAGCCCGGTCGGCAGGATCGTGCCGAAGAAGATCAGACCCATCAGAACGGGGTTGGCAATCTTGTGCAGCAGCAGCCCGAGCTTCGTCCAGGCGCGGTTGAGTGGATTGAGCGCAGCGGGACGGATAGCGGCAACGATCGCGAACATCGCTGCAAGAGCGAACGTCCATGGCCACAGGCGGCCAGAATGCCAGGCGTTGAAGCAGGTGAGGAGCGCGAGCGCAGCAGCCATCACCCATCCAAAGGTCCGGTCGGAGCCAACAACCACTTGCTCCTCTCGGGTGAAAAGCTCGTGAGTGTTTTGCTCCACTCTCACTCCAAGCCCAGGTCGGAAGCCAGAAAATGATGGTGCGTTGCGGCAGTCATCTCGTTCGGCTCGGCTTCGCTTCAGACGTTTCTGATTGTGCACGATGTGAATGCCATCGCAACGTGCGGCGAGTCAATTCGGCCGAAGGCAAATCCTGTTCACGCCGGCGGCTACCAAGTGCTTTGTCAGACCGTCGGCCAGATGCTGCGCGGCCAGCCAACGTCGGCTGTTTTGGGAGGCTCTAAGTCGTTGATATTACTATGGTGGTCTACTGTGCATGGGGTTGTTTTGCAGAAAATGGAGTGGCCGGGGGGCTGATGGCTCCCCCAATGGATACGTCGAGGCCGCCTGCATCGCCCGATCAACCCGACGACGGTGACGCAGGTACGCCCAGGAGTTCCGTGAAGCGCTCGGCAACCGCAGCCTGATCGAAGTGTCGTGAGCGGAAGTGCTGATAGGCCGCCCGTTTGTGCTCCGCCAGCAGGTCGGGACTTTCGAGATATCCGACGAGGGCGGCTGACAGCTCCCGTTCCATGTCGTCGTCCGACGTCGCTGTCAGGATTCGCCCGGTAACGCCATCTTCCACCGCTTCGCAGCACCCGGGGTGGTTAGAGGCGATCGACGGGAGGCCGGTTGCCGCAGCCTCGATCAGGATGCGGGGGATTCCCTCGCCATAGCGTGTCGGCAGGCAAACGATATCGCATTGCCGGAGCAGGTTCGGCATGTCGCTGACATAGCCGAGGAAACGGATTTCCGTCATGTGTTCGAGATCTCGGTGCGGTATCGCGTCGGGATCGCTATCCTCGGGAACGCCGGCGACAACGAACTCTACGTCGCCCCGATGGGCCAGATCATGGGCCACCTTCAGAAAAGTGCTCAAGCCTTTCGACTTCAGGAGCCGAGACGCAAACAGGACCTTCACCACGCGATGAGGACGTGGGGCCTCCAGCGGGTAGAAGAGGTCGGGGTTCACGCCAGCGCCTTCGATGAGTGATGAATTCCCCTCATTGGCGATGCCCCTGTCCGCCCAAAATTCGCAATCGTATCTCGTCTCGAAAGTGAAATGCACGTAGTCCCGCCGTGACAATATTCGAAATGCCAGAAGCGTAAGCGTCCGTGCGATCGGGTAGCGCCGCTGGCCCGGGACCTTTGGCGACATCATCCGGCCCAAACCGGGCAGCGTGATCAGAACTCGTTTGGGGTACGCACGCAGAAAGTGCGAGACGATCGACACAAGTCCGGAGAAAATGGCAGGCTTGAGCGTGAGGAGATGCGCGGCGTGCGGCTTGAACGCGTGGATCGTCCGTGCCGTCCGGATCATCAGCCTCGTATCGCCGATGGGATCGAACTTGAAGCGCTCGATCGGCACATGGATGTATTTCCAGCCCTGAATGCTGTCCGCGGGAATAGGATAGCCGCCGGCGATCACCGTCACATCGACGCCGATGGACGCAAGATGGCTGACGACCGACAGCCGATGGCGCAGAAAGTAGGCGCTGTCGTTGCAGATGACGAGGACCCGATATCCGGACCCGTGATATTGGCGGCTCTCGACCTTTGAGGGCAGGTTTCCCTGACGCTCAGAATTCCGCCCGGTCATTTGTCCACTCTGGATCATGTTGCCTTTCGGGGCCTTCCTCCCGAAGGGTGGACGGTTCCTCGACAAACCGCTACCCAAATATCGGCGTTCACTGAAAAAATGACGCGTCCGACCTCGTCAAAGGGCTGGAAACGTGTTCTTGATAGCGTCCAGCGCACGGTTGTCATGAGGAAGAAGTTCAATCGGGCGCCGAAAGCGCTGTCTGTCAGCCCTATGGAACCGGTACATCAGTCCCCGAAATCCTGCGCGACGGTCGAACGTGGCTGATGCCGGGCGTCGCATATCGATGGTTTCGAACTGGGGCGCCCTTGTCTCGAAGTTCGGCCGGGCCGTACGGCCTCTCGAGGCCAATCTCCTCGTGGTTCTCGCGGCAGTGGCCTTGCCCTGGTCCACGAGCGCCGTCGCGATATTGTTCGGATTCTGGCTGCTGTCGCTGGTCCGCCTGCTTCCGACCTTCGATTACCGTGCGTTCCTGCGCTTGCTCGCAGATCCGATATGCCTGTGGCCGCTCGCTTTGGTCTTCGTGGCGCTGGTTGGAATGCTGTGGGCGGACATTCCATGGCAGGAACGGCTTCAGGGCTTCAGTCCCGTCGCCAAGCTGCTGGCCCTTCCGCTCCTGCTCTACCATTTTTCGCTCTGGCAGCGGAGCGCCTGGGTCTTCATCGGGTTTCTCGCCTCCTGTACGATCCTGATGGGGCTATCCTGGATGGTGTGGTTCGTGCCGGAGCTGGCGCTGGCATCGGGCAGAAGCCCCGGCGTGCCCGTGAAGAATTATATCGACCAGAGCCAGGAATTCGCGCTGTGCATGGTGGCGCTGACGCCGCTTGCTTTCGCTTTCTATGAGCAACGCAGATATGTCCCGGCGCTGGCCTGCGCGGCCCTGGTGGGCGGCTTCTTTGCCAATATGGCGTTCGTGGTGTCGGCCCGCGCGGCTCTGATCTATGTCCCCGTGCTGCTGGGGGTGTTGGCCTTCACGCATCTTGATCGTCGGGCGACGGCACAGCTGTTCGCCGGGCTTGTCGTGCTGGCCGCCGCGGTGTGGTTCACGTCGCCCTATCTGCAGGGCCGGGTCGCAGCGTTTGCGGTCGAATATCGCGATTACCAGCAAAATATTGCCGCATCGACCGGCAGGAGGCTCGAATATTGGCAAAAGTCGCTCGGCTTCTTTGCGGATGCGCCGCTCATCGGTCACGGAACCGGCTCGACCCGACATTTGTTCGAGCAGGCTGCGGTCGGACAAGCCGGGCTCGCCGCGGAAGTCACCAAAAACCCGCACAATCAGACGCTCAGCGTCGCGGTCCAATGGGGGATCGTTGGAATAGCGGCGCTGTATGCGATGTGGGCGGCGCATCTGCTGCTATTCCGCGGCCAAGGCCTGGCCAACTGGATCGGACTATTGGTCGTCGTCCAAAATCTGGTGAGCTCGCTTTTCAACGCTCATCTGTTCGATTTTGTCGAGGGTTGGATGTATGTGCTGGGTGTGGGAGTTGCGGGGGGCATGAAGCTTCGCGCGCAGCGAGGCAGCGGCGGACTTCAGGGCTCGTCTGCTGACGATCCACGGGCAGCTTGCGCCGACGCGCCCGGCCATTCGCGGCTTTGAAACCGTTCGCAGTTCGTTTAATGAGAACAGGTGCCCTGGTTCGGCAACTTGCAAGGGTGGGATCTGGTCGCGGAAGTTGAATGAGAGTTTCGATCATTACGTTGACCATTGATTCGTCGGACTATGTCGATGAAGCTATTGGCAGCGTCGAGCATGAGGGGTCTTGCGAACTCGAGCATATCGTGGTCCACGACGGTACCGAGGGCTTTACCCGGCGTCTCGCGCAGAAATATCCGCACATCAGATTCGTCAGAGGAAGCGGGGCCGGTGCCACGGCGGCGGTGGCGCTCGGGGTCGAGGCGTCGACCGGCGATTTCATCCTGCTTGTTCATAGTGACGACCGAATTCGTCCGGGCGTGCTTGCCCGGCTGGCCAGCCAGGCCGCCGCTCGGCCTGACGTGAAGATCTGGACCGGTGGCGCGCAGATGTTCTGCACGCTCCCGGACGGCGAGGAACTCGTCGTGCGCCGGATGGTCGGCGAGGACATGACCCGGCTCTCGCTCGAGAACATCTGCGATGATATGCCTCTGCTGTCGGCGCGGTTCTGCCATCGCTCGGTATTCACCCAGATCGGCAATTTCGATCCGTTGTTTTCGGAAAGCAGTGATCGCGAGTTCTTGCTGCGGGCGGTCATTGCCGGGGTGCCGGAAGGATCGCTCGACGTTGTCGTGTCTGAAATGAGAGTGCACGATGAATCGCGCACCATGCACTTTCGCAAGGACTCGACGCCCCCCTACCTGGAAGAGCATGTGCGCATCGCCGACCAATGGCTGGCCCGCAAGGACAGCTCCGACCAGGTCCGGCGCTTCCTGCGAAACTGGCGGGCGCGCGAGATGGTGAGGTTCATCGTCTATCAGTGCCGCGGCCGGCATTGGAGAGACGCAATACGGGCATTTTTTCGCGAGGAATCGGCCGACCCCTTGTGGATTATTCGCGCCTTGAGCATCGTGGAGGCGCGCCGGCTCCGGCACAGGCTCTACAACGCGAAGGCAGTCGACCGCCTCCGCCTGACCGAAACGAAGTGAGGCATGAGCTCCCGAAAGATCGCCCCGGAATTCTCCTTCCGCTTCACCGCTGAAGACATTCGCCATAGCTACGGTTCGGCGGACAACGCGTTCGCGCGCGGCGACTTCCTGAACGTCGCGCAGATTGCGCACGGGAATCCGGAGCTGCGCGGGTGTGCGCTGATCCTCGGCGGCCTGCTCGAGCAGGGCCTTGCGCTGCTCGATGGCCTGACGACCGTCGGCGACCGGGCGCGGCTGTGCAGGGCACTCGCGTTCTGGTCGCTGAAGCGGGATGCGGAAGCGGATGCGGAGTTGGCGAAGGTCGGCAGCGAGGAGTTCATGCCGGCAGCCACCGCCTTCCGGTCCCTGATCAAGCGCGACGATGTGACCATCTTCGTGCCCGGCGCGATCCTGTCCGTATTTCCGGAGCATTACTCCGAGAGCTTCATTGCGCCGGTCTACAAATACGGCTCGATCACGGTCAAGTATGTCGGAAGTCAGCTTGCCAGCAACGCCTATGATTATTCGCCGACGGACTCGTTCAGCGAATTCATCGACAGCCTGCCGGACGGCGAGCGGCCGGATCTGATCTTTTCATTGAGCCCGCAATGGCTGGTGGCAAAGGACTTCCACAAGGTCACCGTTCCCAAGGTGATCTGGTGTCACGACTCCGACGCCTTCCAGTACCGCAACGCGGACAACTATGCGCTCTACGACGTCGCGATCTGCAACTGTTCGCAGGAACATTTTGAGCTCAGCCAGGGGACACCAGGTCTCTATTGTGCGGCCAACATGTTGTTGCACCCGATCGCAACGCCGTTTCCCGAGGCGTCGCCCCATCGCGAAAAGCTCGTCGACATCATCTTCACCGGCTCGGCGCTGGCGCCATTCCATTCCGAGAAGCCGCGATTCCTGTTCAACCTTTCCGGCCTGGCTCCGCGCTACAAGGTCAAGGTGATCGAAGGGCATATGCCGGAGAAGGACTATTTCGAGGTCGTCTCGCACGCCAAATTCCTCCCCATCGTCAATCGCTACGCCGGTTCGCCGTCGCCGCGATGGCGAGATGCGCTGTCCAACGGTGCGTTTCTGTTGTTTCCGGAAGGGTCTTTCTACGACGAGATCGCACCCGGCTGCTATTCGTTCCGCGCGGAGACCATGACGGCGGACATCGCGGCGCATCTCGATCGCTGCGCGGCCGGCCACCCCGACTACGAATTTGCAACCGTCGTACCCGTGGTGAACGAGCGCTTCGCGATCCATCGCGAGCCGCGCGAGGAAAGCTACCAGCGGCTGCTGAAATATGCGCTGTTCATGGGTCTGGTTTGGCCCCACGCGACGCCGGTGCCCAAACGGCAGCGCCAGCGGCGGCTGGTATGGCTGACGCCGGCGGTCGATTGCGGATGCTTCGGTACCGACAACGTCCGCGAGCAGATCGCCAATTTCTGTGACAAGATAGGGCCGGACGATCTGTCCGACGAGGTGGACTACAATAACGCGGCGCATTTGCATGCCCAGGCGGTCTTCACGTTCCACGAAAACAGAAGCGCCGGGAAATGGGCCGCACGGGCCGATCAATATTTCAGGGAAGGGTTGGCGCGCTTTCCAAATTCGCTGCTGCTGCTGTTTAACGAAGCGCATTGGAGCTTTTTCAAGCCCGGCGCGGATTTTCGGGCGGCGGAAAAGAAGTTCTTCGATATCATCGACCGGGACGAGGAACTCGTCTTCGATCCGCGCGGCGCGGACGTTGCGTTTGCCTATACGCTGCACGGCAACGACGAAGTGTTTCCCTGCTACGAATATGCCGACGTTGCGACCAGCGAACTGGTGCTGGAGAATACACCGGAGCTTCGTGATCGAAAGCAGCTGCGTTACAGCACGCGCGATATGATCCTCGCCGCGTGTCATGGCTATGTCGGCTGGGCGAGGCTCAAGCGCAACGACCATGAAGGCGGCGTCTCATGGCTGCGGCGCGGCACGGAGCTCTATCCGCAGGGGCTGCCGACGTTGCGTCTCTATTTCGATGCCCTGCTTCGGCTGGCTGCGAAGGCTTCGAAGCTTCCGCCAATGCTTGCGTCGGATCTGGCCGAGGCCTTCATCGCGGTCGCGAACGTCAATCCGTCGATCCTGCTGACGCATGTCTACACCATCGTTCCGATGCTTGCCGAGAACGGCGAGCGCCAGGCGGCGAGGGAGGTGCTGGCGGGCTGGCACCAGCTCTCCAACATCGTCCATAAGCTCCGGGTCGACGACGAGGCGCATCAACTGGCTTTGTACGGGTTGCTCTGGAACCATCACTCCCTGTTGCCCAGGTCGCTACTGGATCGGATCGATGAGGCGCTCTGGGACAGGGAATCCGTGCAGGATCTGACGCAGCTCGAACGGCGGATGCTCGAAGTTGCGCGGATCAACGAATCCCCCGAAAGAAGGCGAAAATGGTGGTCCCTCCGGTCTGCGAAGGCCCAGGCAGACGACCAGATCGCCCGCCTGCTGGCCGAGAGCGGTTACGGGCAGGAGCGCGTGCTATGGTCCAGCATCGTGCGCGCGATGAAGATCTGGCTGAATGCTCCGGCCGACGTGCGATGGATCTACCTCAAGAAGGCCGTGCGCCTCGGGTTGCGCGGCGACGTCAAGCAGGCGCTGGTCCGTACCCAGAGATGGTCGGCAGTCAGCAAATGGTCCAAGGGCGAAGGCTTGAACGCGCTTCCGCGGCCCCGCGGGAGCAGGATCTCCTCGTTGCGGATGTGGCTGATGCGGCTGGGCAGGGGACCTGTGCGGCGTGAGTGATCGGCTCGCGCCGATTTTCAGGTGATTTCGGAAGGTACGGGGATTGCTCTGGGGGCGGTCGTCGCTCAGGATCAAGGCTGTGACGATGTGAGGAGTGGCTAGATGGGGCGTGGCGTTCGACTCCTGATGAAGGTTCCGGCCGTACGGCGCGTGATGGTGAGGCTGTGGAATGTCGAAGAGGCGGTTGCGAAGCTGCAGACTGCACTCAATGCGCACGAGTCGAAGCTCGATGCGCACCAGGCGGAGGTCAGTGCACTCGAAGCTCGTCAAGGGCAATTCATCGCCGAGCAGCCCAATCAGCAGGAGGAGCGGCTCGCGCAGCTGAGTGACGCAGTTCAGATCCAACGACAACAGATCGAATGGTTGCTCCAGAACCAGCAGGCGGAAATCAACGAGCTGATGGCGCAGCAGGCTCAGCCGGCCGTGCGTGAGGCGGCTCTATCCATACAAGCTCAGATCGACGGGCTGATCGCGCAGATCAACCGGTTGATCGCCGATAGCGAAAGGCACAGCGCCGGGTTGGCCGAGGTCTCGCAGCATTTGCCTCCCGCGCACCGCATGAACCTGGAGGCAACTCTCCACGGACAGCAGCTTCAGCTCGGAGCGTTGAATTCCACGATCACAGCGCAGCAGATGCAGCTTGCGGCGCTCAACGACATCGTCCGCCAGATGACGGCGGTGCGGGCGAGCCCGCCGTCTGCCGTTGTCAATGCCGCGGAGCCAAGTCGGAGCGAACAGCCGCCGCGCCCCGCTGTCAAACCCTACACGTTCGAGCAATTGTTGAATCGGGAGGTGGAGAGCCTCGGATTGGATCTGGCCTTCAACATTCATATTCCGAAGGCTGCAGGCAATACCGTCAACGCCCTGTTCCGGCAATTGGGCTTTATTCCCGTGCCGCTCGATATGAATACCAACGAGTTCTTTTCCACCGTGCGGGAGGATCGCTGGTTCGAAGGATATGCCGCGCCGCCGCCGCGCGACGCTTACTTGATGACGGGGCATATGCGCCTCGATCAACCGATGTTCCGCCGGCTTTGGATGCCGCATATGATCGTATCGGTGTTGCGCGATCCCGTCGAACGCATGCTGTCCAACTACAATTTCACGCTGCGCAGGCCCGCCAATCCCTGGCACGACGAGGTGGTCAACAAGGGCATGTCGTTCGTGGAGTATTCGTCCAGAATGCTCGACGCGATCGGACCGCAATACAGCTTCTTCGATGAAACGGGCAAAGGCGTATTCGCTCGTACCGGCAATGCGCCTGTGGAGGAATGCCTGGCCAATCTGCTGACGAAGGTCAGCTTCTATGGATTGAGCGAACGCTTCGACGAGTTTGCTGCGCTGACCGGCTACCTGCTCGGCCGTGCAAAGATATTGGCGGTCGCTCCGGCCAACGTCACGAGTGAGATCGAGGATTTGACCGGGCTTCCGCTGAAGACGGCGCTGACGGAGGAGGAACGGGACGGTTTGGGAACCCTGATGAAGGACGATATCTGGTTCTATCAGGAGGCGGTCAAGGAATACGACAGGCGCGTGGCCGACCCGCGATTGCAGGCCGTGTTCTCCGACGTGTTGCCCCTGATCAAATCGAGCCGCGAGGCAATGGGAAAGATTTTGGTGCTGCGGGATCCGGCAGATTCCAGCCGTCGCGCATTTCAACGGGTAAGATGATCATTCGAACCTTGACGGCGTTGAATGTGGATACGCGGGCGTGCCCAAGCCAAGACTAACCATCGTTATTCCGATCAGGAATCGGCAGGTGCTTGGAGAACGGGCGCTGAGGAGCGCCGCGGCCGAGGCGGTTCCGCAAAGCGAGATCATCATTGTCGATGATGCCTCGGAGCCACCCTTCCAGATTCCGGCGGACCTTCGCACGAATGAATCGATAAAGCTGGTTCGCCATCCCGATAATCGAGGAGCGAGCTCGGCGAGAAATACCGGCGTTGCCTCGGCCGGCGCGGACTGGATCGCGTTTCTCGACTCGGACGATTATTGGCTCCCGGCGACCCTGGCGCCGCGGCTGGAGATCGCCGAGGCTGGTTTCGCCATCGATCGGAATCCGCTGGTGGTCCATGCCGCCGGCTTCATCCTGGAAAGCTCGATCACGAAGCGGCTGGAAACGCGCATCCCCCGCGAAAGTGCAGATCCCCTGGACTTCGCGAGCGGTTGTTGGTTCGCCCCTGGATCGACGCTCCTGGTGCGCAGGGAGGCGTTCGATTCGGTCGGTCCCTATGATGTCGGATTGCGCCGCCTCGAGGATCTGGACTGGTTTCTGCGACTGGCACTTGGAGGCGGGGCTTTGAAGGTCTGGGAGAAGCCGGCCGCGGTGATCGGCTTCGAGTCCCATTTTGCCGAGGTTCTTCTGACGCGGGCGGTCGCGCATTTGAGCCGGAAGTATCTGACGGAGCAGGGCCGGGATCATCTCTCCGGAAAGCTGGCACGTCGCTTCAGGGCGTATATGGACATTGAACGTGCGGCATGCTGCTCGAACCAAAAGCGATGGTTCGGCGTGTTGTTCTATCTCGGGCGGTCATTTTTCGAGGTCCCTCGAACGACGCTGCATCTTGAGGCGTTTTGGCGATTTGAAGCGCCACCGATTGACATGGAGCCGGCCGGTGGTGTCGGCGTGCGCGTCGAGCGCGACTCTCCTGCCAGCAGTTAGCGTGGTCTTCTGGCCGAGCGCGCGATCTGTCGGCCTTCGCTTGGCGCGCTGGACTTATCCGGCTATGTGTAGAATTTGGTCCACGCGTGCTGGGCGATGAATGGGGGGAAGTGGGCCTTCCTGCGCTCGTAGAGCGCGACAGCTTCCTCATAGAACGCGACGTCTTCGGCCAAAATAGCTCTCAGTTCCGAGACGTCTTCACTGTTCACCTTGGCTGCGTCGAGCGACGTTCTGTTCAAGGATTTGTAGACCCAGGTTTGAAAGCCGAGCAGTGACGAAAGTGCCGTGGTAAATTCGTCGAACGTCGACGAAAGGCCGAAGAGCGACACCTCATGCTCCAGTCGCCGGACGGCATCGCTGACGGAACCATTCGGCGCGAAGACGCCGAACTGGGTCCCGATCGCTCCCGCGAACTTGTGGTGATAATCGAGGACGGACATGCCCTCTTCATTGATGGTTCTCTGGAATACGCCCGGTTGCGTCGAGTTGAAGCGATAGTGTGAAATCACGCGCTCGACCGGATCGCGCAGGACCGCGACGGTCACGAAGCGGCCGGGAATCAGGCCGAATATTTCATTGTCCAGATCGATATGACCGGTGAAGAAGGTTGGCCGGACGCGATCATCCTCTGATCGAGGTGGACCGGCGAGGGTAATGAGTTCTTCCCTGGTGTAGCGAGGAATGAAATCGGCGCCGCGCGAAGAAACGCGCATCTTGTAATTCTTCATCAGAAGCCCGTTCAGCGTCGAGCCGGCAGATTTCTGGACATGGACGTGAACAAGCGGCGGAGCCAACGGCTCGCGCCGATTCAGCAGATCGTCGAAACTGTAGACGCTCATGCAGGCTGCCCGGGTCTGGTCATTCGCGGTTGGCTACCAGCACGTTGCGCTGGCCTGTTGGTTGGACTTACTCGGTTTGCTTGCCTCACGTGCTATATTCGAAGCCAGCTCGGATTGCGCAGCCCATTTTGCGATACTCTTCGTTCCCTCGGCCAAATGGGCATCGACGTTCGCCGACGTCAAGCGGACCCCAAAATCGTCATGACCTGCATGGTTGGAATCGCCGTAATCAAGCACCCGATCGAGGATGAGGTCGCCTGTCTCCTTTCGATAGTGCGACCTTTCCCAAAACCAGCGCATCGGCGAACGGTCGCCGAGAGCAGGTATTGGCTCGGTGGTGATGGAGCTGGGCGCACTGAAGTCCCAAAGCGGAAAGGGGGCGCGTCCGGCTCTTGATGCCTCTTCTTCGTTGATCCGTATCAGCTCCTTGATCCAGGACCTGTAGTGCTCTCCGAGCCCCAGGGCCTCGATCGTGGCGCGTACCACGGCATGGAGTGGTGTCACGAACAGACGCAGATCGGTCCCCTCGGCGTAGGCCTTTCGAACCATGAAACGATAGGGATCGAACGTCGTCATGCCCGTTTCGGTATCGGTGAAGCAATATTGCATTTTTGGTGGGACCAGCATGGGATTCCATGCCTTCAGGAGCCTGTGAATGACCGCGGTCGCGCCGCCGACGCGATCCAGGACGGCTTCCTGACGGTGCCAGACCCGCATGCCCAGCGAATCGAAAACGGCCGGCTCGGACTGCCCCCGGAGCGTCGCGACGGCGTCGCGAAGAGTTGTCGTCGAGAACAGCAGACTGAGGCGTTCCCTGGCGAGATAGTCCGCATGGCTCAACGAGGGGTATCGCAGCATCAGGCTGTCGAGCACGTTTGTGGGAGGGGTGGCTCCTCGGAGGCCCTGCTTGCGGCCTACTGCGGCGTAGTGCAGGTAGCCGTCGCGATATTCGCCGCGCGCTATTCGAATTCGCACGAAGGGATTGGCGGCGAGATATCGCGCCTCGTCCCAATCCGCGGGCCTGAACCCGCCCAGTCGTCCTTCCGTCTGTCCGGCTGCCAGCCAATGATGGTAGCCGTTTACGAAAGTGCCGTCCTTGACAGCGGCGGCGACGTCGGGATTGACTTGGAGATAGCCGACCTCATCCCATTCTGCGGGCACCGTGGCCCCCTTGCGGCCTTCGGCCCGGCCGGCGAGCTCGTAGTGTTCGCGGCCGGACTTGAATTCCTTGCGCAGGATGGCCGCTTGCACATCGGCATTGACGGCAAGATAGAGTGCTTCATTCCAGTCGCCTGGAGTAACCGGCGTCACTGGAGTTTTGGGGCGGTCATGAATCGCCCCGTCGAGATGTTGGGCAAATTCCCGGACGGCGCCGTCATCAAAGCGCGGCTCCTGCAGCGTGGAAGCTAGTGGAAAGTTGATGTTGAAGGCGAAGAAATCGAGGCCGACGACGGCCTGCTTCAACGGGGCGCCGTACTTCTGTGCATGCAGGAATGCGAGCATCACGGCGTAGGAATTGGAGGCGGGAAGAGCGAAGTTGAAGACCGTTCCCGGTGTCCAGCCCTTGTGCCTGGGATCGAGAGCAACCTCGACGCGCGAACTTCCCAATGATACGGCAACGGGGTGCAGGCGGGCGACTTGGTACGGCTTGGCGATGATCACTTTCGATTCGTAGGCGGGGCGCACCACATTGATGCCAGGCCAACTCGGCGATCCCCAAACGAAATAGGGGTCCACCGCGATCGTGAAGCTGGCAAAGGCCGCCGGTGGAATCAGCAGGAACACCAGTACGGCAAATGCGAATCGGCGATAGCCGGTCTGCGGTCTCGTGGCGTCGGTCCTGAACGGGACGTCGCCCGGCTGCCAAATGAGCGTCAAGCTGACGTCCCGATCAGTTGCATGCTCCGACTATAACAATTCTGCAAGGGGACGAATAGTCGGCGCAGGTCGGATTCGGGCGGCAAACCCATGGCGAGACGACCGGAAATTCACTACTAAAGCATGCTGGTCTGTTCTGCGATCGTGTGGCGAGGTTTTGATATGTCCCTGACATGCCCTGCACGAACTGTGTCTCCTGACTATGCCGATCCTGCCAAGGCCGGATGTCGGTGATGGCAGGTTTGTCCGCCGACCTGCGCCGCCTGGAAGCGGAAGCGATCTTCATCTTCCGGGAAGTCGTCGCCGAGTTCCGCAAGCCGGTCATGCTCTATTCGATCGGCAAGGACTCCTCGGTCATGCTGCATCTGGCGCGCAAGGCGTTCTACCCGGCGAAGCTGCCATTCCCTCTGCTGCATGTCGACACCACCTGGAAATTCCGCGACATGATCCGGTTTCGCGATGAAACCGCGGAACGTCTTGGGCTCGAGCTGATCGTCCACGTCAATCGCGCAGGCGTCGAGCAGGGCGTCAACCCGATTCAGCACGGCTCAGCTGCCTATACGGGCGTGATGAAGACGGACGCATTGAAGCAGGCGCTGACTGCGCATGGGTTCGATGCTGCGTTCGGTGGGGCACGCCGTGACGAGGAATTGAGCCGGTCGAAGGAGCGCGTATTCTCGTTTCGCTCGAAAAACCATGTCTGGGAACCGAGAAACCAGCGTCCGGAATTGTGGAATATCTTCAATTGCCGCGTTGCACCAGGCGAATCCATTCGCGTCTTTCCGCTCTCAAATTGGACCGAACTCGATGTCTGGCGCTACATCGAGCATGAGGATATTCCGGTCGTCCCGCTGTACTTCGCTGCACGACGGCCGGTGGTGAGGCGCGATGGAAATCTCATCATGGTCGACGATGCGCGGCTTCCGATCGGGGCCGACGAGGTGGTGCAAGATCTTGCCGTCCGTTTTCGTACGCTGGGCTGCTATCCGCTGACCGGCGCGATGGAATCCAGTGCGGCAACGGTCAGCGATATCGTGCGTGAGCTGGAGACGGCTTCGATGTCGGAGCGCCAGGGCCGGCTGATCGATTTCGACCAGGCTGGATCGATGGAAAGAAAGAAGCGTGAAGGCTATTTCTGATCCGAGTTCCAAGCCGCCGTCAGACGTGGGTGCGGACCCGATCCAGCGCGATTTGCTGCGCCTCATCACCTGCGGGTCGGTCGACGACGGCAAGTCGACATTGATCGGGCGGCTCCTGCTCGATTGCGGCGCTGTGTTCGAGGATCGCCGACAGGCGCTGGAGCGGGATTCGAAGATCTCGGGGACGACCGGAGACACACCTGATGCTGCGCTGCTGCTCGACGGGCTGCAGGCAGAGCGTGAGCAGGGCATCACGATCGATGTCGGCTATCATCACTTCGCAACGCCGCACCGGCGCTTCATCGTCGCAGATACGCCGGGGCATGTGCACTACACCCGCAACATGGTGACGGGGGCATCGAACGCGGATCTGGCAGTTCTGCTCGTGGATGCCGGCAAGGAGATGCTGGAACAGACCCGGCGCCACAGCTTCATCTGCGCATTGCTCGGCGTCCGGGATATCATCCTCGCCGTCAACAAGATGGACCTCGTCAATTTCGAGGAGAGCGTTTTCAATTGCATCCGGGATGCCTTTGCGCGGTTCTCCGCTTCCCTTCATTTTAGGAGCATCGTCGCGATACCGACCTCCGCTGTACTGGGCGACAATGTCACACGGCGCAGCGACCGCATGGCCTGGTATGACGGGCCGACGCTACTGGAGCAGCTCGAGGCCGTCGAGATCAATCCTGGTGCGCCGCAGAGGCCGTTCCGGATGCCGGTGCAATTGGTCAATCGGCCGGATGCATCCTTTCGCGGTTATGCCGGGACGGTGGCATCGGGCGAGCTGCGCCCCGGCGACGAAGTGCTGATCGCGCGGACCAACGTTCGGACGCGAATTGAGCAGATCGTGTCGATGGACGGTGATCTGGCGCTGGCCGGTGCAGGCGATGCCATCACGGTGCTGCTCGCAGACGATATGGACGTCTCGCGCGGGGATCTCCTCGCCAGCCCGGACAAGCCGCCGCAGGTCGCCGACGCGTTCGCCTGCGACCTCGTCTGGATGTCGGAGGCGCCCCTGTTGCCGGGGCGCAGCTATTTGCTGAAGTGCGGCAGCCGGATCGTCGGGGCCACGGTTACAACTCTGAAATACCGCGTCGATGTGACGAACTTCTCGCATTTGGCGGCGAGGCAGCTCGAGCTCAACGAAATCGCCTACGTCAATATTGCGACAGTCGAGCCGATTGCGGTCGATCCGTACCAGGAGAACCGCACGACCGGCGGCTTCATCCTGATCGACCGGTTGACCAACGAGACGGTCGGGGCCGGCATGATCCGCTTTGGCCTCAATCGCGCCGCCAACATTCACCACGCCGATTTCGACGTCAACAAGGCTGCGCGTGCGCAGTTGAACGGTCAACGTCCCGTCATTCTCTGGTTCACGGGATTGTCGGGCGCGGGAAAATCAACCATCGCGAACTTGCTCGAACGGAAGCTCTATGCGTTGGGCAAGCGAACCTACCTGCTCGATGGCGACAATGTTCGTCAGGGACTGAACCGCGACCTCGGCTTCACCGAAGTCGACCGCGTGGAAAACGTCCGCCGCGTCGCCGAGACGGCCAAGCTTTTCGTCGACGCCGGCTTGATCACGCTGGTTGCTTTGATCTCGCCGTTCCGCGCCGAACGACGGATGGCGCGTGCGATCGTGGCGGAAGGCGAATTCGTCGAAATATTCGTGAGTACGCCGGTCGAAACCTGCGAGCAGCGCGATCCCAAGGGACTCTATCGAAAGGCAAGGCGCGGCGAATTTCGCAATTTCACCGGCATCGATTCGCCCTATGAACGGCCCGAGAATCCGGAATTGACTCTCGACACGGCGACCGAGAGCGCCGAGCAGCTCGCCGACCGGATCGTGCAATTTCTGCGGCAGCGTCGCCTGTTGGATTGATCGGGCCTCCGGTCCCATGGACCTGGTCCGGCACTAGAACTCGAAATAGATGAATTGGCCCGAACTCTGCGAGCCGATCGAATAGGCCAGGACACACGCCACGGCCAGCACGGTGTAGGCCACGAGGGCGGGGGCTTTCCGGGCGGCAATGCGGATACGGCGCGCGTCATCCCATGGGTGAAGCAGAAAGAAGCTGACGACCAGCGTGAGCTCGAACGCGTGCGCCGTGAGGAACGTCGATGCGCTGGCGAACGACCAGGAGAAAAGACACCCCGAGAGTATGGTGAGGGCCGAGCCAAAATCCTGGGCCCGGAAGAAGATCCAGAGCAGGGCCACGATGTGAAAGGTCAGCAGGGTGAGGACCCATCGAGGCGGGTTCAAGCCGCGTAACGGTGGCGGGGCCGAAAGGCGGCTCGCTGCGACGCCGACCCCATGCAGAAGGCCCCAAACGAGGAACGTCCAGTTGGCGCCGTGCCACAGGCCGCCCAAAGCCATTGTGAGCATGACATTGCGCAAGGTCCTGGCGTCGCCGTCCCGGCTTCCGCCGAGGGGAATATAGACGTAGTCGCGCAACCAATGGGACAGCGTGATGTGCCAGCGCCGCCAGAAATCGCCGATTGAGGTCGCCACATAGGGCCGGCGAAAGTTGCCCGGCAAGCGTACGCCGAGCAGGCAAGCGAGGCCGATGGCCATATCGGTATATCCGCTGAAATCGCAGTAGATCTGCACCGAATAGCCATAGAGCGCGAACAGATATTCGGCCGTGCCGAGCCCGGCCGGCCGGGCGTAGATTTCGGTGACGACCGATCCGATCGGGTCGGCGAACACCAGCTTCTTGATGAGGCCGACCGTGAACAGCGCGAGGCCCGGCAATATATTCCGCCGCAGGATCGGCATTTGCCGATGCAGTTGCGGGATCAGTTCGTGCGGACGCAGAATCGGCCCGGCAATCAAATGAGGAAAGAACAGCACATATCCGAGCAACCAGCGAAGCGATGCGCGGTGGGGATACTTGCCCGTTGAAACATCGACCAGGTAGGCGATCAGCGTGAAGGTGACGAACGAGATGCCGAGGGGCAGGCCGAGGCTCAATAGTCTGTCATCGTTCGCGACGCCGGCCAGCCGGCTCACGGCACCGATCACGCCATTCCAGATGAAGTTGGTGTATTTGAAGAACAGCAGCGGCGTGAGCAGCACCAGGACGCTGATGCCGAGCCGCCATCGGCGGTACTCCGGCGCGGCCGATGCCGTCCATCCAGTTGCGATGAACGTTGCGAGGGTGAGAACGAACGGCAGCCCCGCATAGATCCAATTCCAGTACCCATAGAACACGGCACTGCCCGCGATCATCGTGTAGATGCGCAGATGCCCGGGGGTGAGCCAGTGCAGGAGCAGATAGCAGGCGAAGAAAAGGATGAAGACCGGCGAGCTGAACAGCACCTGTCATTGTTCCCTGGAGGGCGTGGCTTCCGAAGCCAGGACCGGATAAATGGCGTCTGCCATGAGCGCGTGCCCCCGAGCATTCGGGTGAGGGTCGCCGGGCATCGCCCAGATGTCGCTGGAGGCTATTCCCTGCAGCGCGGGAAGCAGGTCCACATAGGCGAAGCCATTGTCGCGGGCCGTCTTGCCGAAAATGTCATGAACGAACTGAAGCGGATAGCGGTCCAGATTATGGATGTCCGGAACCATCGCGAGCGTGACGCGAATACGGTGCTCGCGCGCGTAGGCGGCGAGTTTGGCGAATTCCGCATTCATTCTGGTCACCGCAGGTGAACCCGGCGCATAGATCCGCTGATAATGCGCGACGAGACTGTTCTCGCCGCTCTCGCCAAATACGCGATTGACGACAGTCCAGACGGTCAAAGCGAGCTGGCTGTTGCGCAGCAGAAAATTTCCACCGCCTTGCTCGAGCGGCTCGCCATCCCTGACGAAGGCCAGGACCAGCAGGTCGGTCGGCTTGAGCGGCGTCAGCCGGTGGAGAAACCGTTCGACGTAGCGCTCGGCATTGTAGTTGCCGATGCCGGCGTTGAGGATCTCGACATCTTGTCCGGCGACCGCGAATTTTGCCTGCAGCAGGCTGGATACGACGCTTTCTTCCGGTACGCCCCAGCCCAAGGCGATCGAGCTGCCGAGCATCAGGACGCGTCGACGGCCCGGGGCAGGGGCCTCGCTCACGGCGCCGCCACGAAGGCCCCAGGCATTGGTGCGTATTTCGACCGATTGCAGCGTCGCCTTTGCGTTGGGCTGGTGCTCGTGGCCGAGGACGGCAAGCTCGCTGGCAAATTTGAGCTCGCGACTATAACGCCACATCTCGACATCATAGTTGCGCATCGAGGCGTTCTTCAGCCGGAGCACGCCTTCGGCCGCGGCGGTGCATATCAGAAGTGTCAGGATGACGGTCAACGCGCCGGATACGAAGATCCTGACGCGGCTCTGGCCCGACGTCGGCTCGATCGTCATAACGACTATCCCGGTTGTCACAGCAATGATGCAACCTGTATCGTCTCGCGGGGGCGACGTCCACCGCCTGCCGGCAGCCGGGGATTGACATGCGCAACAGCTGCAAGCCTTATTCCATCCCTATCGGTTTTTCTGGCGGAAGGTGGTTTTGGCAGTGCGGTATTTGGCCACGCTGGGAAGCTTTTTGCGAACGACGTCGTTGATCGTCGGGAATACCCTTCTGCTATCTGTCGTATGTCTGGTGATCGGTGAATGGTGGGCGCGTTCAGTCGTGCCCCCGGTTCCCGAGGCAACGAAGATCACGGTCCAAAATCAATACGGCGCCTACCATCCGTGGGCCGGATTTCGCAACACTCCCGGATTCCGCTACGAGCTGGGCAATTGGGTGCCGGTCGTCATCAACAGCTGGGGCTGGCGCGGTCCGGAGCCGAAGATCGAACGTAGCAAATCGGTCAGACGCGCGATTCTGCTGGGCGACAGCGTGGGGTTTTCCTGCTGGGGATGTCGCGAGGAGGCTTCTCTTGGAGGCGAGCTCAAGCGGGCGCTCGAGCTTCGGACGGACGAGGAGTGGGAGGTCATCAACACGTCGGTGGGTGCCGGCTTCTCGAGCGTGTCTCTCGGCACTCTGGCGCACGACGCCATGCAATTCCGGCCCGACGTCGTGACCTCGCTGAACGGCATCAACGATATGCTCGTACTGGACGATCGAACCGTCTTGCGGTTAGGCGAGGGTCTTTTCAAGCATTCGCTCTATTACAGGACGCAGGTCGATATGGCCAAGGCCTTCGATCCGCGAACCGGAAAGATCCAGCAGCAAGGTGTCCTGCAGCAGCTCGCAACCAGGTCTGCGCTGGTTCGGCTGGCCTCGCCACTACTAGGCCCGCCTCAGGCTGTACATCCATTCCAGGGTGAGACTGGCCGGCCCACGAGCGAGGGATATTCTACTGCGAATCCCGAACGTCTCGACCACTACGTCAGCAACCAGCTGGCAATGTCCTATCTGGCGGAGGGAGGGGGCGCCAGGTTCGTGGGGTTCCTCCAGCCTTATTTCTCGCTCAAGCACAAAGTCGTGGGTGAGGTGGACAAGGAGGTCATCAAGAAGACGGAGCCGGCGTTGCTGAAATGGATGGACGATGTCTATCCGGTCGTGCGCTCGAAACTGCAGGCCGCGGCCGAGCACAACCCGTCATACCACTACGTCGATTTGAGCTTGATGTTTACCCGCGAGCAGGTTTTCGAGGATCTCGCGCACATGAAGTATGAGTCCCTCGAGCTGAGCACCGGTGGCGAGATGATGGCCGGCCGGATGGCGGACGAGATCGTGCGCGTTCTCTATACCGGAAAGGTGCTGCCGGACTGGCGACAAAGCCATATCCCGGGAACGCCGCACGATTGGAAGGAGGCGGCCTATTTGTCGGCCAATCCGGACGTGGCGGCCTTGATCTCGGAGGGCAAGTTCAAGAACGGGTTCGAGCATTATCGGGCCGCGGGCTTTCTCCAGTTCCGGCACAGCGGGTTTCCCAGCTGGAACGAGAAAGCGTATCTTGAAGACAATCCGGATGTCGTCGCCTTGATCCGCTCGGGGGCCTTCGCCAGCGGATATGAGCACTACATCAAGCAGGGGCGGGCGGAAGGGCGCCGCAAGGGATTGCCCATGCGATGGATCGAGGAAACCTATCTGGCGGCGAACCCCGACGTCGCCGCGGCTGTGAAGGCCGGCAAGTATCGCAGCGGCGAGGAGCACTATATGAAGGTCGGTGCGCTCGAGAACCGGCGAGGCGGTTTCTCCGGCTGGGACGAGGAAGGCTACAACATCCCCTATGGCGACGTGCGAAACGCAATCGTGAGCAAGATGTTCCGGTCCGGAATCGAGCATTACCTGGCGGCCGGCGCGGCCGAGAAGCGGAATATTTCGCTGGGGCTTCCATCCTTCCACTAGCGCCTGGGCCTGCATGCCCTCCGGACTATCGGAGGTGGCAAATGGCGGCCGCTGAAATCTGTTCCGGATCGACCTGAGACATGCAATAGTTTCACAGTTGATCACCGCGAAGGCTGTCGGCGTCCTGCCCGGACTCGATGCATCATCGCTTCTGGGGTTGGACATGCTCTCGTTTCTGAGCGAATTCTGGATGTTCCTGCGGGTACGGAAGAAGTTCTGGCTATTGCCGATCTTCATCATGATGCTGCTATTCGGCTCGCTGCTGGTCTTGTCGAAGGGCTCTGCGGTCGCGCCCTTCATTTATGCGCTTTTCTAGATGGACAGTATCAGGCCCATGACGAGCCGTTCGCTTGAGATGAAAGACTTCGCGCGGCTTCTGGGACATCCCGAGGATCAGCTGCCGCCAGGCTGCCTCGCCGAGATCGCGCGATGCGACTGGCGATATGACTGGATCGAGGGCGAGCAACTCGACGAGGTCGTGACCGGCTTGCTCGAGCGCATCCGCCGCAAGGAGTTCTCGATCGTCGTCCCCGGCGACAAGTCGCGCTGGGTCAAGGGATGGGGCGAAAACCTTGCGGACTTCGTCACCAGCAAGGGCGATGTCGACGCGCTGGCGCCGAAATACGTTCGGCCGAACATGCCGGTCCGGTTGTACCGGCGGTATGCCCAGCCGGTCGAACCGAACTTCGAGCAGAACTGGCGCAAGGTGTACCAGGAATGGCTGTTCCGTACCTACATGGCGGACAGCGAGCAGATCTTTGAATTTGGATGCGGCTCCGGCGGCCACGTCAGCGTGCTCGCGCAGATGTTTCCGGACAAGAAGATCACGGGGCTCGACTGGGCTGAGCCGTCCTGCGAGATCATCAATAATATGAGGAAACTGCGCGGCTGGAACACCGAGGGGCGATTGTTCGACTTCTACAAGCCCGACTACGATATTGACATTCCGCGTAACAGCGTCGTCTACACGTTTGCCGCGCTCGAACAGGTGTCGGATTCGTTCGGCGCCTTTGTCGACTTCCTGCTCGCGAAGCGCCCCAGACTGTGTGTCTTCGTCGAGCCGATCTACGAGTGGTATGACCCCGCCAATTTCATAGATCATCTGGCCATGCGCGGTCACGCGATCCGCAACTTCCTGCATGGAATGCCGCGCGCGCTCCATGCCTTGCAAGAGGAAGGGCGCATCGAAATCCTCAAGGAACACCGCGTGGAATTCGGCAGCCTGTTGCACGAAGGCTACTCGCAGACGATCTGGCGACCGGTCTGAGCGGTCGTTGCGCCGGGCTAGCTTGCGGCCTGCGCGGCGTACCAGCGAACGAGGTCGCTCAATCCGGCCTCGATCGGGATTTGCGGCTCAAATCCGAGGACGCGCCGGGCCTTCGATGTGTCGACCGTTCGAACCGGGATCGTCGTCGGCCTTGATGCGTCGAAGTGCGGGCGTACGTCGTGTCCTGCCGCTTTCAGGATGGTCTCGACCACCTGACGAATCGAAACAGCAGATCCATAGCCGATGTTGACGGGATCGCAGACGGCATGCTTTTCGATCGCGAGCAGGCAGCCGCGCGCGAAATCCTCGACGTGGAGGAAATCGCGCATTTCATTGCCGCTTCCCCACACCTCGAAAGGGTCAGCCTTTTCGACGGCCCGGCGCACCAGCGCGGGAATGACATGGCTGCGGCTCGGGTCGAAATCATCATGAGGGCCGTAGACCGCCGTCGGCCGCACCAGCGCGACCTTGACGGTCGATCGGCTGGCGACGAATTCGGCAAGATGTTCGAAATAGCGACGCATCCGGCCATAGCCGAGATAGGACGGGTGCGGCGGCTCCTCGTGCAGCTCGTCTTCCCGGATTGGGTGATCGGTTGCGGGATAGACCGTGCTGCTGCTGAAGATCAGGATGCGCTCGACCTTGGCCGCCCAGGCGGCGTGCAGGACCTGCGCCGTCAAATTCAGGTTCTTGACGATCCCGGCCATGGCGTCTTCCGGAGATCCGCCCGCGCCGGACACCGCGCCTGCCGCGTGGAAGACGAGTTGCACGCCCTCCATTGCCCTCAGGCAATCCTGCGGGTCGGTGAGGTCGCCATGGACCGTCTCCACGCGGGAATCGGCAATGATCGGCGCGCGCTCGTGAATGGCAAGACGCACGCGGCCGCCTGCGTTCAGGAGCGCCTGGCCGAGATGGGTGCCGATAAAACCGGCTCCCCCGGTCACCAGAGAAAGGCGGCGTTGAAAGAACATCAGCGGCCCAGAAAACGTGTCAGCGCAACCCGGCGCGAGGAGAGCTCCGTCGGCGTTCAGCGCGGCCGCGCTGCCTGGGAGCGGTCCGCGAGCAATGTCTGAACGGCACTCCGTATCGAGGCCGGATCCAGGCCGATGCGCTTGCGGATGTCGTGCACGGTCCCGTACCAGCCGCAGAACGCGTCCGGCAGGCCGTGATAGCGCATGCGCAGGGCAGGGACCTCGGAAATCGCCTCATAGAGCCCATAGGCGTCATGGACAACGAGGATCTCGGTATCCCGGAACTGTTCGATCAGCGCCTTGTCGATCGGCTTGAGGGTATGGAAATAGACGAGGTTGACCGGCAGGTCGCGGCACGCCTCCATCACGCTGGTGAGGATCGGGCCAGCGGTCATCACGGTCAGCGGCGCGCCTTCGTTCTTCAGTACCGTGCCTTTGCCGAACTCGGTATTGGTCTCGATCGTATGCGGATGATCCGATAGCCGGTAATAGGTCGGCCGCGGGCTCCTGTATTGCGACCGGATCAGCGCATCGACCTCCCGCTTGGAGCCGAGGTGGAGCACTTCCATGTTCGGCAGCATGCGCAACGAGGCAAGATCGGTATAGGCATGATGGGTCGCGCCGTCCCAGGCGTAATCGAAGGTGGCGCCGCAGGTCACGATGTTGCCGGCGAAATTGTTGTAGCACATGTCGAGCTTGATCTGCTCGAGGCTGCGATCGGTCAGAAACGGGCAGATCGTGTGCACGAACGGGTTGAAACCTTGCGAGCTCAGGCCCGCGGTGACGCTGACCAGCGTGTTCTCGCAGATGCCCATGTTGTAGAACCGGTTCGGGTGCTTCTCCCAAAAGTCCTTGAACATGTAGACGCTGATGTCGCCGAGCACGATGACGATGCTGTCGTCCTGCGCGGCCAGCTCCGAGACGGTGTTCTTAAATTGCGCCCGCATGGAGCTCCTCTTGAAGCTTGTTCAGCTCGTCCGGCTTCGGCGCACGGCGATGCCATTCGTAGACGTTTTCGGAGAGGGTTTCGCAGCCATACCCCTTCACGGTGTTGCAGACGAGGACGCGAACCCGGTCGGTCGGCTTTGCAAGTGCCTGCTTGATGGCCGGCAGATCGTGGCCGTGCAGCTCCGATACGTCGCAGCCGAAGGCGGCAAAGCGCTCGGCCGGATTGCCGATCGGCAGGCAACGGCCCTGCGATTGGTTGTTGTCGTACAGCACCGTCAGATTATCGAGCTTGGTGTTGACCGCGACCATGACCGCTTCCCAGACGCTGCCCTCGTTGGACTCGCCGTCACCGATCAGGGTGTAGACCTTGCGCTTCGTGCCGGCGATCTTTGCGGCGAGGGCCATGCCGACCGCTATGCCGATGCCATGGCCGAGCGAACCGGTCGAGGCTTCGACACCGGGAACCTTGGTGCGGTCGGGGTGGCAGCCGAAACGGGAGTCGAACGCGCCGAACGCATAGACGTCCTCGAAGCTGAAGTAGCCGTGTGCGGCAAGGGTGCAATAGAAACCGAGCGAGGCATGCCCCTTGCTCAGGACGAACAGATCGCGCTCCGGCATGTCGGGCCGGCTGGGATCGTGCCGCATGGTCTGGTAGACGGCGGTCAGCATCTCCACGATCGAGAACGACGTCGGTATGTGGCCGTGCCCACTCTTGTTCGAGATGTTGAGAATTTCCGACCGGATCTTCCTGCAGATATCGTCCATCAAAGCACCACGTAGGAAACACGCGCCGTCATCGGCATTCGTTCCACCCTGAGGTTGGTGACGTCGAACACCTCGCGGAGCGCAATCGTCTCGCCCGGGAAGATATCGTCAGCGAGCTCGTCGAAGACCAGCACGCTGCCCTTGAACAAATGCGGCTTGATGGCTTCAAGCGCCACCTTGGTCGGCTGGTAGATGTCGAAATCGAAGATCGCGAGCGACACCAGCGTTTCCGGCTGCCGCTTCAGATACGCCGGGATCGTTTCCGTCGCGTCGCCTTGCACCAGCTCGAATTTCTTCAGATGCGAGATCGGATTGAGCGCTTCCTGCAGCGCCAGTATTTCGCCGAGATATTGCTGATAGTTTTCACTGACCGAGAACGACCCGTCCGTCGTCTTGCACAGCTTGCCGTCCTTGTCGCTCATGCCCTTGAAGCCGGCGAAGGTGTCGAAACCGATGATCTTGCGGTGCCGGTTGAACGGCTCGAAAATCCCGCGCAGCGCCGACAGCAAGGAGAGCGTCTGGCCCCAGCGGACGCCGAACTCCATCACCACGCCATGGGTATTGATGATCTTGCGGTAGATCTCGTAGAAGAACAGAATCCGCGAAAGCGATTTCGAGGATAGAAACAGACCGAGATTTGCGAGGAGCTCGTCTTCCGGCAGCGGCGCCTGCTTGAGCATCTCAACGAATTTGAGTTGCAGGTCCTTCTCGCTTTGGCTCGAAAGCACGATCGCGTCGTGCTTCTGTGTCTTGATGTCCGCCATCATGCTCACCTGGGGTGTCGCGGATGAAAGGTCAGCCGGATCTCGCAGCTGGTTTTATCTACACTGCGGATCAGGGGCGCGTCTAGTGAGTGCCGCAGACCGCGGACATCTACGGGAAGTTGCCTGAGGTGCATGCGGTATCTCGCGTCACGGCATGTCTGCGAGCATCATGGACCCCGCAGCCGGCCGGTGCCGACATAGGCCGGACCGAGCCAGTCGATATACCTGTTCAGCGTTTGCCAGGAGGGCCGGGCGAAGGCGGGATGCAGCGCTCCCGCCTTGCGGCTGTCGACAGGGCCGATGTCGTACGGATATTCGCCATAGCGCACGGAGAGACCAAGTTGATCGACGATGCTTGACAGGTGGACCAGTCCTTCCGATCCCAGGTTGAACGCACCGGTATGGCCGCAATCCATGGCCTGGACCATGAATGCGATGATGTCGTCGTGCATCACGAAATTGTAGCGCGCGGTTGGTGCCAGGAACAGCTGGCAGTCCCTTTGGGTCAATGCCCGATGAACCGTGCTGGGCCGGATTGAAGGGCCGAGCAGGGTCGTCGTGCGCAGGATCAGGGGGGCGGTTGCGTGTTCCTGCACATAGAGATCGGAGAAAAGTTTCGTAAAGGCGTACGGGCCCGAGAGCGGAATCAGGTCGATGTCTTCATCCTCGCGGATGGCGCGGCCGGTCGGTGGATAGACCGCCAGCGTCGACACGAAAATGAACTTGCGATGCGGGATGTTGACCAATTGCTGCGTCAGCAGGAAATTGTCGGCCATATATCCATAGGCCGTCTTCATCGAGATATCCTTTGCGGCGTTGACGGCGCAATGGATGATGGCGTCGAACGGCGCCGCGGCGCGGATCGAGGGGTCGTCGATCGACATCCCGCGCACAAAGGCGATTCCACCAAGCGCGCAGTGCGCGGAGTGTCCGAGGCCGCTGCGCGCGCCGGTGATCAGCACGTTGCGCGCCGGCCGGGTGGCGCTTGCGGAGAGATTTGCAGCGACGACGTCGGTCATATTGTCTTTCACCAGCCGCCGGGGGAGGGATCTGGTCCGGATTGTCCGACTTGAGCGACGTGCCGGAAGCCCAAGGGCAACAGTTGCTCGATCGGCAATGTGATGAATGGCCGGCCGGCGACTTCAGCCTGGGGCTTCGGTTGGTCGCCGATGAATGTGCGGAGCCGGCAATCGAGATCGCCGGCGATGATGAGCGCTTCACGAATTTTGATTTCACCTTTGGTTGCAAAGCAACTTCGAGTTTGCGCAGCTGCGAAACGTAGCTATAATCACGCGCACGCGCAATAATGGTGTTTGCTATGACGGCCGACCTGCCGCCGATGACGCGAAAAACTCCGCTGGACGGCGTGCTTGTCGTGGAGCCGCTCACCGTATTCGAGGACTTTCGCGGTCAATATGTCGAGCTCTACAACGAGCCGGCCTACAAGGCCGCCGGCATTTCCTATGATTTCATCCAGGATGATATTTCGGTTTCGCGGCAGCATGTCCTGAGGGGCATTCACGGCGACCGGAAGACGGCGAAACTGGTGTCGTGTCTCCACGGCGCGTTCTATCTGGTGGTTATCAACAACATTCCGGACTCCCCACAATATCGACAGTGGACCGCCATTACACTTTCGGACCGAAACCGCGAGCAGGTTCTGGTTCCGCCGGGCTTCGGCAATGGGCACGTCGTGTTGACTGAATCCGCGATGTTCCACTACAAGCAGACCACAACTTATGATCGATCCTCGCAATTCACGTTGTTGTGGAACGATCCCGAGCTGAAGATCTGGTGGCCCATCCCAAATCCCATTATTTCGCAAAGAGACGGCGGAACGTCCGCATGAAATCATGAAGGTATTGATCACGGGCATTACGGGGATGGTGGGGAGCCATCTGGCCGAATTTTTCCTGTCGACGTTTCCCGAGATCGAGGTCCACGGGCTGGTGAGGTGGCGGAGCCCGCTGCGCAACATCAAGGGCATTTTGTCGCAGATTAGGCTGCATCAGGGCGATTTGCGTGACCTGAACTCCCTGGTCGTGCTGATGCGCAATGTGAAGCCTGATCGCATCCATCACCTGGCGGCGCAGTCCTACGTCGACATGAGCTTCGTCGCGCCAGCGGACACCCTGAACAGCAACATCGTCGGCACGTGCAATCTGCTGGATGCGATCCGGATCGCTGGAATCAATCCGCGGGTCCATATCTGCTCGTCGTCCGAGGTCTATGGGCAGGTCAGGCCCGAGGAAGTCCCGATCACGGAACAGGCGCCGCTTCGCCCCGCAAGCCCCTATGCGGTCTCCAAGGTCGGCGAGGACCTCATCGCCTTTCAATACGGGCTGTCGTATCAGCTCGACCTGGTGCGAACCCGCATGTTCACCCACACCGGCCCGCGTCGCGGCGACGTCTTTGCGGAAAGCTCGTTTGCGCGCCAGATTGCGGAGATCGAGGCGAACAAGAAGAACGGTCCGGTGCTCGTCGGAAATCTCGACAGTGTGCGCACGCTGGCGGATGTGCGCGATGCGGTGCGGGCTTACAAGCTGCTGCTCGACCATTGTCCGAGCGGAGAAGTCTACAATATCGGCGGCAACGAAACGATGACGGTAGGGGATATCCTGGAGACCCTGAAATCGTTGGCGCGCGTGCCGATCGAGCACAAGGTCGATCCGAAGCGGTTGCGGCCGTCGGACGTCACGTTGCAGATTCCCGATACCGGAAAGTTCCGCAAGGCGACGAACTGGACGCCGCAGATTTCGGCGCGGCAGACTCTGAGCGATCTCCTCGACTACCAGCGCGAGGCGATACGGCTCGAGAGCATCAGCTGAGATGTCGATGGCGGTAGGCCGCCCATTCCGGGAACCATCTTCGGCGACGGCAGCGACGATCCGGTGCGTCGTCGTGACGAGCCCGGCGCGGCGCGTCGATGGCCGCCAAGGACGCCTGTCGGCGGCGCTTTCCTGGCGCCGGGAACGCGAAGGCGTGCACACCGTCCGCCAAACGAACAACGTGATTTTGCCTCATGACCTCTGAGTTCGGGACGGTCTTTCGGACTCCTTGGTTTGAAATCAGAACCGTTGACCCCGGTCGAGAGCCGAGTGGAACCACGGAACCCTACTACTGTGTGATTCGCCCCAACGGGGTCCTTGCCTTCGTGCTCGATCGCGCAGGCGCGGTCGTCCTGGTCGAGCAATACCGCCCGCCGCTCGGGCGGGCGACCCTTGAGATGCCCGCAGGTTCGGTGGATGAGGGCGAGACCCCCGAGGTCGCCGTCGTTCGAGAGGTTTTGGAGGAGACGGGGCTTGTCTGCGACAGCTGGCACGCGATAACACCCTGCCGGTTCGCCCTTCAGCGGGAAGATGCGATCGACTATTTCTTCATAGGCCTGGGGGCCCACGAGGCGGAAGGATACCAGCGGACGGAGCATGGAACCGTGCGGTCCCTGCCACGGTCCGAGCTGCTGGATCTGGTGAAATCGCACCATTTCGACCAGACTGCGGCGCTGAGCGGGCTCTATATAGCCGAGAGGTTATTTGGTATTGACTTACTGACCGCCGATCTGGCGTGTATCCAATCGGCGCTGGCTACTTCGGCGGGTGAGGACCTGGGAACTGAAAATGGTTCGGATCGGGCTCGTCCAAATCAACAATAGCTTTTCCGGCCAGAACTATCTGCCGTACTCGATTGCCTGCCTGCAGTCCTACGCCGAGCAGCGGCTTCCGTCCGGCAGGTTCCGCTTCCTCCCGATGATCTACAAGCGGATTCCGGTGTCCGAGATCGTCGATCGGCTGGAAGACGCCGACGTCGTCGGCTTCAGCACCTATGTCTGGAACGCCAGGATATCGCTCGAGGCGGCGCGGCGCATCAAACGGCTCCATCCTGACCGGCTGGTGATCTTTGGCGGACCGCATGTGCCCGACCATGCCGAAAGCTTCCTGCGCGACAACCCGTTCATCGATCTCGTCGTCCACAACGAGGGCGAGAAGACTTTCGTCGAGCTGCTGAACAGGCTTCCGGAGCGCGACTGGAGCGGAATCCGCGGTATCAGTTACATCGACGCCGCCGGCAATTTCGTGCGCGGCGCGCCCGTCGAGCGGATGCGCGACCTGGAAGAGCTGCCGTCGCCGTTTCTGAACGGCATCTTCGACGATCTGATCGCCAGCAACCCGGAAGAGCAGTGGATCGGTCTGTGGGAAACCAATCGCGGCTGCCCGTTCCAGTGCACGTTCTGCGATTGGGGCTCGGCGACTGCGGGCAAGGTGACCAAGTTCGAGTTCGATCGCCTGCGCGGCGAGCTTGATTGGTTCGCCAAGCGCGAGGTCAAGTATATCTTCGTCTGCGACGCCAATTTCGGCATTCAGAAGCGCGACGTCGAAATCGCGGAGGCGGTGGCGGAGATCCGTGAACGCACCGGATTTCCACACGGCTTCTCGGTGCAGAACACCAAGAATGCCACCGAGCGCGCCTACCAGACCCAGAAGATCCTGTCGGACGCAAAACTGAACAAGGGCGTTGCGCTGTCGATGCAGAGTCTTGATGCGACCACGCTCAAGAACATCAAGCGCGACAACATCTCGCTGGAAACATATTTCGAGCTGGCGCGGCGATTCACGGCCGACAAGGTCGAGACCTACAGCGATATCATCCTCGGTCTGCCCGGCGAGACTTATGACACGTTCCGGAACGGCGTCGACAAGCTGATTCGCCTCGGCCAGCACAACCGCGTGCAGTTCAACAATCTGACCATTCTGCCCAACGCGGAAATGGGCAACCCGGACTATCTCAAGAAGTTCGGGATGGTGACGGTCCAGTCCGAGATCATCAACATCCACGGCACCCGCGAAGAGATGCCCGACGACGTTCCCGAGGTTCAGGACCTCGTGATCGCGACCTATTCGTTGCCGCCGGAGGAATGGCGCAAGACGCGCGTATTCGGCTGGATGGCGGCGTTCCTGCATTTCGACAAGCTGCTGCAGCTGCCGATGATGGTGGCCTGCGAGCTCGGGGGGCTCGCCTATCGCGATATCATCGATGCATTCCTGACGGCCTCGAAGGAAGAGTATCCCGTCATCAGCAGCGTGCGCGAGCTCTTCGACAGGGAAGCTCTGTCGATGCAGCATGGCGGGCCCGAATACGTCTATTCGAAGGAGTGGCTCGGGATCTATTGGCCGGCCGACGAATACATGTTCATCAAGCTGACCGCGGAGGGGCAGCTGCAGACGTTCTACGCGGAGGCGGAGAGGCTGCTGCCCGGTCTGCTCGCAAGGTCCATGGTCGATCAATCCTGGCCGCTGCTCGAAGCCGCGGTGAAGGAGGCGATCAAGCTGAACGCGGCCCTGATTTCGCAACCCTTCGTGCTGGACGATCTCCGGATGTCCACGCGCTACAACATCCTCGAATTCTGCGACAATGTCCGCAAGGGCGCACCTGCGGCACTGCGCGAGATGCCATCGGAAGTGTTGATCGAGCGCAGCAAGTCCAGCTATTCCAACATCCTCGATTGGTGCCGTGAGGTCGTGTGGTGGGGCAACAAGAAGGGCGCCTATCTCTATATCAACCGCAGCATCATGGCCGAGCCGCAGCTCGCAGGCCATTACTGACCGCGTAGCGAGCCAAGCCCTTGCAGTACCGGCCGCTCGGCTCCACCGGAATTATGGTTTCGGCCATCGGCTTCGGGGCCTGGGGGATCGGGGGCTGCACGCCGGGCGCAACGTCCTATGGCGAGACTGACGATCAGGAATCGCTTCGCGCCCTGAGCGCCGCGTTCGATTGCGGAATCACCTTCTACGACACCTCGAACGTCTATGGAGACGGCCACAGCGAAGAGCTGATTGGAGCGTGCTTCGAGGGCCGCCGAAGCGACGTCGTCATCGCGACCAAGGCCGGCATCACAGCATCCTATCGCGGCTACGATTTCAGCCCGGCGGCGTTGCGGGCGTCGCTCGAAGGCAGCCTGCGCCGGTTGCGGACGGATTATGTCGATGTGCTCCAGCTTCACAACGGCACTCCGGCCATCGTCACCGGCGGCTCTGAGATCGTGGAGCTGATGCAGCGGCTTGTGACGGAGGGAAAGGTCAGGTGCTGGGGCATCTCGACGCTCTCGCCGGAGGATGCGCTTGCGCTGATCGACGTGGCCGGCGTCGGGTGTTTTCAGGTCAACTGCAACATACTGGACTGGCGCGCGATCGATGCCGGATTGCCCGGTCAGGCAGCATCGCGAGGCATAGGGATGATCGTTCGTACCCCGCTCGCCTCGGGATTCCTGGCCGGAGGCGTCGGCGTGGACACCGTATTTCCCGCCAACGACCACCGCAGCAGATGGCCGCGCGATCGGATTGTCACCTGGATAGAAGCCGCCCAAGGGGTTGTCGACAGCGTCGATCTGGCCGATACCCCCGGGAATCGGGCTGCGTTGGCGCTGCGATTTTGCCTTTCAGTGGACGGAGTTGCCACGGTGATTCCAGGCATGCTAACGCGTAACGAAGTTCTGGCCAGCGTCGCGGCTTGCGAACAGGGGCCGCTTGGGCGAGATGTCATGCTGAGCATCGAAGGCGCTTACCGCCGTTACGAAGCCCGGTTGCGAGCCTGACGTCTGGCGCAATCTTGCGAGGCATCGCAAGTTTCTTTCACACGGACTTCTGGTCCGGTCTGCCTGTCGGGTGCGATATTCCAGAACGCGACGCCTGACGCGGAGTGGTACACGAAGTTGGGAGTTGTCTTGGCCTCAACCGTTGTAAAGCCTTTATCTGAACCGCATCCGGTGGCATCAGCGATCCACCGGAATTTGAACATGTTGTCCAACGCCCTGAGCTGGGCGTGGCTCGACACGGTCTGCCAATATCGGCGCTCGAGGATCGGCCCGCTGTGGGAGACGCTCAACGTTCTCGTGATGTTGCTGGGCCTGAGCGTCGTCTCCTCAGCGATCTTTGGCAGTAGTATCTCCGACATTATCGCCTATGTCGGCGTCGGAATCATCGTCTGGTCGGCCATATCAGCGCTGGTCATCGAAGGGGGCGGCGTCTTCGTCAGAAATGCCGGATATCTCAGCAATTCGACCCTCGGTCTCGGTCTGTATGTCGGACGAACCGTTTTCAAGATCATGATCACCTTCGGGCATCACGCGATCATCTATCTGATGGGGGTCGTGTTTGCGCTCGTGCCGCTCGTGTGGACCAGCCTGCTCGCAATCCCCGGGATCGTCCTGCTGTTCGTCAACGGCTTCTGGGTCGTGATGGTGCTCGGCTTCATTTGCGCGCGATACCGGGACGTCGAGCTGATCGTGCGAAACCTGATGCAACTTGCTTTCTTCGTGACGCCGGTGTTCTGGAACTACCGGCAAATCGCCAGCAACCGGCAGTTTCTCGTCGAATACAACGTTCTGTTCTACTTCATCGAGATCATCCGCGATCCGCTGCTCGGCCAGGTGCCGCCGCTCGGGCACTATCTGACGGTTCTCGGGTTCACAGTGGCCGGCTACGCGCTCGCTTTTTTCGTTTACCGACGGATGCGCGGTCAACTCGCGTTTTGCGTCTAGAGCATGTCCAGCAGGCCGATGAGATCATGCTCGAGCAGCAAAAGATCATGAGAAACGGCTGACCCATGACTCACGTGCGTCTGAAGAACGTCAACGTCAGCATACCGATCTACGATAGCCATGCGCTCCGCCTGATCCGCCTGCCGTCATTCAGCAATGTCCGGGTCGGTTCCGACTCGGCAAGCCGGTCCAACGGCGTCATCGTCATTCATGCCCTGAAGAATCTCTCGCTCGAACTGGAAGAGGGCGACCGGGTCTGCCTGATCGGCCACAACGGCGCGGGCAAGACCACCCTGTTGCGGCTGGTGGCGGGAATCTACCCGACGTCGACCGGTTCGGTGGACGTGAAGGGGAGCGCGTTCACGCTGCTCAGCGGCAGCATTGCGTTGAACTCCGATGCGACCGGCTACGAGAACATCAGGCTGATTGCAAACCTGTACAACTGGCCCGGCGACAAATATCAGGACCTCGTGCACGACATCGAGGAGTTCACCGAGCTCGGTGTCTATCTGTCGCTGCCCACACGCATCTATTCTGCAGGAATGCAGGCGCGGCTCGCGTTCGCGCTTGCGACTGCCCAGAACCCAGACATCCTGTTGATCGACGAGGGCATCGGCGCGGGCGATGCGCACTTCCAGGAGAAGGCGCGCGAGCGCGTCAATCAGTTCGTCAGCCGTGCGCGGATCCTGATGCTGGCGTCACATTCGAAGGAGCTGTGCCGTTTGATGTGCACAAAGGCGCTGGTCCTGTCCAAGGGCGAGAGCGTCTTCTTTGGCGGCGTCGACGAAGGCTTCGCCTACTATGAGCAGATGAGTTGAGCCGTGAGGGGCGGTTCGATGTCATCCAGCTTCAGAACGTGAAGTAGATGAATTCGCTCACGCGATTGACCGCCACCACATTATAGGTGAAGGCGACGCCGAACAGCAGGCCGAGCGCCGCCGCCCAGCCGAGCGTCGGACGCCACGCCAGCCGGGCTTCCTTCGGTCGTCCTTCGCCAAGCAGGAATTGCTGGGTGTTCGGCAGCCCCCACACGATCGTCAATGCTACGACGAACCCGCCGAGCAGCAATCCGCCGGCGAGCCAATCGCCTTCCGCGCTGACCCCGATCGCCTTCAGCATCTCCGAGAGCCCCGGCGCAGGGTCGAGCAGGGGACCGTGGAGCCAGCCATGCATGCCCCTCATTCCATTGAGAACGCGGCTTGCTGCATCGAAACTCTCGGCCCGAAAGAAGACCCATGCGATCACGACCAGGAGAAACGTGGCAATTCGCGCCGTCCATTGCCCGACGACATTGATCTCGCGCTCGCCACGAAGGTTCCGCCAGGCGTGATTGACGAGCAGGAGCAGGCCGTGCAGCCCGCCCCAGGCGACAAACGTCCAATTTGCGCCATGCCAGAGACCGCCGATCAGCATGGTGAGCATGACGTTGACATAGCGTCGGGCCGGGCCGGACCGATTGCCGCCCAGCGGGATGTAAACGTAGTCACGCAAAAACAGCGACAGCGTGATGTGCCAGCGCCGCCAGAAGTCGATGATACTCGTCGCCTTGTAGGGCGAGTTGAAATTGAAGGGGAGCACGACGCCGAACATCAGGCCAAGCCCGATGGCCATGTCCGAATAGCCGGAGAAGTCGAAATAGATCTGGAAGGTGTAGGCGAGGGCGGCTCCCCAGGCGTTGAAGAAGCCGGGTGTTCCGCCGCTCGCAGCCGAAGCGAACACCGGCGTCGCGTATGCGGCCATGCTGTCCGCGATGATGGTCTTCTTGAACAGGCCGAACAGCAGGAAGCTGATGCCGAGCGCGAAGTTCTCCCAGGAAAAGAGCGCGAAAGTCGGGGCTGAAAACTGCGGCAACAGCTGATGAGGGCGGATGATGGGCCCGGCGATCAGATGGGGGAAGAAGCTGACGAACAGCGAGTAGCGTGCCAGCGACGGTTCAGCCTGCTTCCGTTGCCGGGTCTCGATCAGATAGCTGATCTGCTCGAAGGTGTAGAAGGAGATCCCGACCGGCAGCGCAATGGTCGGGATGACGAACGACGCCGAAAACAGCTGATCGATGCTGGAGATGATCAGGCCGGTGTATTTGAAATAGCCGATCAGCGCGAGATTGAGCGCGATGCCGCCGATCAACCATGTCCGCGAGCTCCGACGGAAATGCGCGACCGCGTAGCCGAACAGGAAATTCACCGCCACTGACACGAGGAAGAGGGCGAAGTTGAACAGGCTCGAATAGGCATAGAATGCGAGGCAGGCCGCCAGCAGGAACAACAGCGCCGCATTCGGCCGCCGTAGCCAGCCGAGCAGGTAGAAGCCGCCGAGGGCGATCGGCAGGAAGACGAACAGGAAGATGGGCGAGTTGAACAGCAAGGATTACCAACAATTCGCTTTGTTTTGACGATTCTGAACCCTTGGGGCTTGGGTTGCAGCGGAGATCTGCGTTGCTAGTTCAGGATTGGCTGCCGCCCAGCCCGCAATGCTCGCCCGGCTATGAGCGAGATGCGCATTGATGTTCTCAGCCGTGAGGCGAACGCCGAAATCCGGCGGTACGGAGTCCGGACGGCCATGGTCCAGGATGCGATCGAGTACGAGATTGCCGGCCGCATGGCGGTAATGCGAAAATTCCCAGAACCATCGCATCGGCGTCAGATCTGTGCGCTCCGGGACGATCTCGCCGGTCACCGAATTGGCGTCGCTGAAGTCCCACAGGGGGAACGGCTTGCGTCCGGCGCGCGCCGCTTCTTCTTCATTGATGCGGACCAGTTCGCTCTGCCAGAAGTCGTACCGGTCGGAGAGGCCGAGTGCGACGAAGAGTTGCCGGACCGAGCTATGTAGCGGCGTCATGAAGAGACGCAGGTCGGTATCGCGTTCATGGGCCCGCCGAACCAGGAAACGGAATGCGTTGAAACTGCTCATTCCGGTGTCGGGATTGCTGAAGCAATACATGTATCGCGGCGGCATGAGCCAAATGTACCACCGCCAGCTCAAGAGGTTGTTGCGGAAGACCCGGCCGTTTCCACCGTTCTTGCGAATGTTGCCGTCCTGCCAATCCCAAACGCGCATGCCGCGGCTGTTGAACGACACGGGCTCCGATTGCCCGCGAAGCGTTGCGATCGCGTCGTGTACAGCCGTTGTCGAAAAGACCAGGCGAAGCAGCTCTCCGATCTGAAACGCCGCTTTTCCGAGTGCTTGCCAACGTGACAGAAGTGCGTCCGAATAATCGGCCGCCGGAAGTCCACCCGTCAGTCCCTGCTTTTGACCGACGGCCGCGTAGTGCGAATAGCCGTCGCCGTATTCGCCAAGCGCCAATCGGACGCGTGCATCGGGATTTTTGGACAGATAGCCGGCTTCGTTCCAGCCGTCGGGCAGGAAACCGCCCATCCGCTTTTCCGCACGCCCGGCCGCCAGATAGTGGTGATAGCCGTTCAGAAAAGAACCTTGCGAGATCTGATACTCGACATCGCGGTTGACCTGCAGATATCGCCTGTCGTTCCACGCTTTCGGTATGAAGCCGCCCTCGCGACGCTCCACTTTGCCGGCGGCGAGATAGTGGTGATAACCGCTGACGAAGGTACCGCGAGCGACCTCCGCTCTCACGTCGGGGTTGACGCGCAGATAGAGTTCTTCGTTCCAGTCGGGGGGCGGGGTGCCATCCTGTCGGCCTTCGGCGCGCCCGGCGACGAGATAGTGGTGATAGCCGCTGACAAAAGTGCCCCGCCGAACTTCGGCGGCGACATCGGGGTAGATTCGAAGATACTGCGCCTCATTCCAGCCGGGCGGCGGCACTCCGGTCTGCCGTCCCTCGGCGCGTCCGGCAGCAAGATAGTGATGATATCCGCTGACGAAGGTGCCTCGCCGGACCTCGGCAGCGACATCCGGATAGAGTCGAAGATAGAGCGCTTCGTTCCAGTCGGCAGGCGGACTGCCCTCCAACATCCCGGCAGGACCCGCGGCCGCTTCCGCGCGGGCCACGTCCCCGGGGCCAGGCGTCGCGACGGAGGCGGGCGGTTCGGTGGCGCCGTCGGACCGGCGCTTTGCAAGCTCGGCTGTCAGAAAATCGGCGAAGGCCCGCACCCCGTCGCCGGAGAATCGACCCTCCAGGTAGGCCTGGTCGCGCGGAAAGAAGATATTGAATCCAAAGAAATCGAGGCCGACCACCGCTTGCTTAAGCGGTGCAACTGATTGTGCGTGGAGAAACGCCAGCATGACCTCATAGCTGGTGGCCGAAGGCAGGCCGAAGTTGAAGACATTCTCGCCGTTCCATCCGGGATGCTGCGGATCGAGCGCGACCTCAGCGCGGGAACTGCCCAAGACGACTGCGTCGGGCTTGATGCGGCGCACCTGATACGGCTTCACGACGGGGTCGTGATTTTCGTAGCGCGGCCGCACGACATTGATCCCCGCAATGTCCGGAGTTCCGAACAAATAATAGGGATCAACCAAAACGATGAGCGCACAGAGGGCGAGCGGAGGGACAGCTAAGAATGCAATGAATCCAAAGGTGAAGCGTCGAAAGCTGGAACCGATTGGTGATGCGGGATCGGCGGCCTTGCTGCTCGCAGAGACAAATGCGCTCACCTTGGTCGTGGCTCTCTTGGGGTGACATCGGAGGTTGACGCCAAACCTATCCAAGGACTCCACGAGGGTCAAATGGGCATAAATTTGCGCAGGCGCGCGCGATCGGCGCATTGCTTGCCTCGCTCGGGGCGATCATCCCGAGCAGGGTGGCTTCGGGGCGGACGCCGGCGACGGCTTGAGTCGCCAAGGGCCGCGTCGGCCTGGTCGCGGATGCTGGCGTTCGCGACCAGGCCTTGCGGTGCGCGACACCGGTTTCCACGTCTTCTCCTACGGCCTCTGCATGGAAGGTACCGTGAAGGAGACGCAGCGCCATCAATCAGTCGATCGTCGTGTCGGCGCGCATCGATGCCCGGTCGCTTTCGCTTGTCGAATCCGCGAGACCGTCGTTGTCCCGAAAATATTTCCGATCGTGTCTTGCTCTTTTGCATAGGTTGCGACATTCTGTCTATGCACATAGGGGTAGTGCATGGGGAATAGGGGAATGTTGGCTGGCGAATGTGAATGACGTTCCTCTATCATCTCGCGCCCGTCACGAACGAGGCTGAGTAGCAATTACTCGCCATAGTTCGCGCAGCGGCACATCCACTCAAACGACAGAAGCGCATCGCGGGAAATCCGGCCGGACGGTCTTTGCCGACGGTGAGGGATGCATGCGTTCAGAAATCTGTTGGGCGATGGTCCGTAGTGCCGGTCGGGGATGACCACATCGCGCGATGCGAGGGACCGATATCCACAGAGCGAACGCCCCCTGACCTCCATATCGTGGTGTCTGTTGCGTCCAGCGTGATCTAGACGATCCAATGCCGGTTCCGGGGAGGCGAGAATGCCCAATTCGACAAACGTCAGCAACACCACGATTTCACTCACGGACGGCAGCAGTCTGATCGTCACCGGCACCAACGATACGGTGCTGGTGAATTCGGGATGGGTGCAGCTGAATGCGCCCGGCGGCAACATCACAGTCAACGGGACGAACGACACGCTGTCGATTGCGAGTGTGGGTAGTTCGGCCGTGGTGAACGGTAGCGGGGCGGTCGTTACGCTGAGTGCAGTGGGCGACACCGTCACGCTGAACGGCAACAATGAGAGTGTCACGGTCGCGGCCGGGACGACCAATACCAAGGTGACGCTGAACGGGACGGGTAGCACCGTGTCAGGGCAGTCCGGGACGACAGTGGTTCTGACCGGAACAGGAAGCGTCGCGACGGTGGTCGGCGATAGTAACCTGATCTACGTCAACGGCACGAGCGATCAGGTCACGCTGGCGGGCACCAGCGACGCGATGATCGTGAACGGCAGCTACATGACGCTGAGCACGTCGGCTGTCGGCTACATGACACTGAACGGCACCGGGAACACGGTGACGCTCGGCGGCAACGGGCTCACCTTGAACGTGGGCGGTGTGAGCGACGTTGCGACCCTGACAGGAACCGGCGCGACCGTGAGCGTGAATGGTTCGGGAAGCACGGTCAACGTGAGCGGGGCGAGCGTAGCGTTAAGGAACGGAATAGTCGTCGGCGACGGCAACACGGTGTCGATGACCATAGGCTTCCCGAGCTACGGTGTCGTGAACGGCAACAACGAGACGATCTCGATCAGCGGCGACAATGCGACCATCACGGGGACCGGCAACAACGACACCGCCACGCTCAGCGGGACGGGCGATCGGTTGTCATTGACCGGCAACAACCATCTGGTGACGCTGAACGGAGCCTACGGGACACTCGGGCTGAATGGAACGGGCGACGTCGTGTTGGTCAACTCGGTCGGCAACACGATCACGACGCGAAGCGCGGCGAGCTTCACGGTCAGCGGGACAGGCAGCTCTGCCATCATCAGCGACGCGGGGAACAACCACTTCGTGTCGATGACTGGCGACCAGGAAGTGGTGACCGCGAACGGCAACAGCGACACCGTTGTCATAAGCGGTAGCGCCGACACGGTCACCCTGACCGGCAGCTACGAGAACATCATCTCCAGCAAGGCCGCCACCATTACAGCGTCCGGCGCCTACGACGACATCACTGTCAACAGCGGCAGCGGAGCGGGCACCTCGTCGATCACTCTCGGCGGCGCGAGCGGGATCGTGCAGGCAAACTCCGGGACCACGCTGCGGATCTCGGCGACGACGGGATCGGTCAACGTCAACGACATCGAGACCATCGTCTTCGGCAATAACACCAACACGGTGACGATCGCCAACGGGACCGGAACCATCACCTTGGTCGGCGTCGCCTCGGTGACCGCTGCTCTCGCGGGCACCACCGGCAACGACACCATGACGGGGACGTCGGGCAATGACATCCTCGACGCCAAGGGTGGTATCGACAGTGTGCAGGGTAACGGCGGCGACGATGCCTATGTCTTCCACAAGGGCTATGGCCAGCTCACCATCAACAACTACTCCGCCAGCAACAACAACTCCTTGGGAACGCTGTCGTTCTTCGACGCCACTGTGCTGACCAGCGACGTGCGGATCTTCCGAGGCGGCGTCGGGTTCGGTGATCTGATCATCCAGATTCCGTCAACCGGTGACGAGATCACCGTGAGCGGCGGCTTCGGCAACAGTGCCAACGGTCTGCGGCAGGTGCTGTTTGCCGACGGCACCGCCTGGAACATGGGTTATCTCGGCGCCCATGCGGGCTACGACGTTAACATCGACGGCAGCGTCAGCACGATCAACGCGAGCAACGTGCTGATCCAGATGCCGGCCAACAACGCGACCGTAACTGTCAACGGCAACAACGATCCGATCGTCGTGACGGGTACCAGCGACACCGTGATCGTCAATGGCAGCAATGATACCGTGACTGCCAATGCGACGGCTGTGACGGTCACGGGCACCGGCAGCGCGGTGACCATCAGCGGCAGCGGCAACGCCGTCTCGGTCACGGGAACGAACGACACCGCGACGCTGGTCGGGACGTCCGACAGTGTTACGGTCAGCGGTAGCAACGCCATCATCAACACCACGAACGCCGTGACGGCTACCGTGACCGGGACGGGAAGTTCGGCCACAATCGGCGGCAATGGCGACATCGTGGCGATTACGGGGACGAGCGACGCCGTCACGCTGTCCGGAACGGGGGCGAGCGTCACGATCAGCGGTGCTGCGGCTGTCCTGAACGCCGGTGGCGCATCGATCGCAGTAACCGCGAACGGCAGTTCGGCCGGCATCACCGGCAACGGCAATAGCGTGTCGATCACGGGCAGCGGCGAGCAGATCACGCTGACCGGCAACAACGCGAGTGTGACAGTCGGCGGCACCAGCGACAACCTCACCATCAGCGGCAGCAACGCCAGCGTCAGTACCGCCAATGCGGCGTCGATCACGGTGGCGGGGGCGGCCAGCTCGGCAGCGATCCTCGGTGACGGCAACGCTGTGTCGATGACGGGGAGCAGCGATCAGGTCACGCTGACCGGCAACAATGCGGTCGTGACGATCACCGGCGCCGGCGCGTCGCTCGCCGTCAGTGGCAGCAATGCCTCCGTGACGACCAGCAGCGCGTCCACGATCACGATCACGGGCACCGCAAGCTCCGCGACGGTGACCGGCGACAGCGATGCCCTGTCCATCACGGGCGCCAGCGACCAGGTGACTCTCACCGGCAATGGCGCCGTGGTCACGATCAGCGGGGTCAGCGATAGCCTTGTTGTCAGCGGCAGTAACGAGACGATCACCACAACGAGCGCAGCGGCGATCATGCTGACCGGCAGCGGCAGCACGGCGATCGTCAATGGCGGCGGAAATACCATCTCGATCACGGGCACGAGCGATCGGGCAACGGTCACCGGCAACGGCGAAACCGTCAACATCGGCGGGAGCGGCAACAGCCTCGTCATCAGCGGCAGCAACGAGACGATCACGACGAGCAGCGTTGCCGCGGTGACGATTTCCGGCACAGGCAGCTCGGCAACCGTGACCGGTAACGGCAACGCGATCACCGTTGCAGGCACCAGCGACACGGTAACCCTTAACGGCACCGGAGACAGCGTGACGGTCAGCGGCAGCGCCGCTTCGATCGGTGCGTCCGCTGCGCTGGCCGTCACGATGACGGGCACCAGGAGCTCGGCCACCATCGGCGGCAGTGGTCACACGGTGACCATGACCGGCAGCAGCGATGTCGTCACTCTGACGGGGACGAGCGACAGCGTGACGGTCAGTGGAGCGGCGGCGACCGTGACCACCAGCAGCGCCACGAGCGTGACGTTGACCGGGACAGGTAGCTCCGCCACGATCAATGGCAACGCCAATACGGTCGCCATCACCGGCACCGGCGAACGCGCAACGCTGTCGGGCAGCAATGCGGTCGTGACCATCAGCGGTCTGAGCGACACGCTCGTGGTCAGCGGCAGCAATGCGTCCGTGACCACGACCAATGCCGCGACAATCACGGTGAGCGGAACTGGAAGCTCGGCGACGGTGAGCGGTAACGCCAACAAGGTGTTGATCACGGGAACGAGTGACCAGGTTACGTTGAGCGGTACTGGCGACAGCGTCACCGTCAGCGGGGCGGGTGCCTCGCTGGCGATTACCAGCGGCAGCGCCTCCGTCACGACGACCAGCGCGGCGTCGATCGCCGTCAGCGGGAACGGCGTCTCGGCGACGGTCGCCGGTAACGGCAATACGGTGTCGATTGGCGGCAGCAACGACGTGTTGACGGTAACTGGAAGCAACGCGATTGTGGGAATCTCCGGAACCGGCGACACCCTCACGATCAGCGGCAGCAACGCCTCCGTGAATGCGACCCATGCGGCGACGATCACGGTGAACGGTACGGCGAGTTCGGCTGCAATCACCGGCGATGACAACCTGGTGACGATTGCAGGCACCAGCGATCAGGCAACACTCTCCGGCAACAATGTGTCGGTGAGCATCACGGGCACCGGCGCCACCCTGGCAGTGAGCGGCGGCAACGAGTCCGTCACGACGGCCCATGCGGCGGCGATCACGATCAGTGGTACCGGCAGCTCGGCAACCGTCACCGGCAACGGCAACAGTGTGGCGATTGCCGGAAGCAGCGACGTGGTGACGCTGAGCGGTACCGGTGGCAGCGTCAGTATTACCGGCGCGAGCGCGACGCTCGCGCTGAGCGGCAGTGCGTCGGTCGCAACCACCAGCGCGGCAGCCATCACCATCGCCGGCACGGGCAGCTCGGCCACGATCAGCGGGGACGGCAATCTGGTCGCAATGACCGGTGCCGGCGAGCAGGTGACCGTCGTCGGTAACGGCGCAATAGTCACGGTCACCGGCAGCAACGATAGCCTGGTGCTGGCCGGCAGCAACGACACGGTGATCACGAGCAGCGCGACGGAAATCACGATTTCCGGCACGGCGAGCTCGGCGGTCGTCACCGGCGACGGCAACGCCGTCGGTATCGTTGGAGCAGGCGACAGCGTAACGCTGATCGGAGCAGGCGACAGCGTCACCGTGAGCGGCAGTAGCGCCGTGGTGAATGCGTCGAACGCGCTTGCCGTGACCGTTACCGGCGCGGCAAGCTCGGCAACGATCGGCGGCGATGGTCATGCCGTGACGATCAACGGGACCAGCGATGCCGTGACCTTGACCGGCATCGGCGACACCGTGACGATCACGGGGATCGGCGCCACGCTGAGCACGACCAGCGCGGCATCGGTGACCGTGGCGGGCACGGGCAGCTCGGCGACGATCAGCGGTGACAGCGACACCGTTGCCATCACCGGCGACAGCGATCAGGTGACGATCTCCGGTGACAACGAGATCGTCAGCATCACCGGCACCGGCGATACGCTCGTGATCGGCGGCGGCAGTGCTTCGGTCAGCACGGTCGCGGCAGCGGCAATCACCGTGGCGGGAACCGGCAGTTCGGCGGCCATCAGCGGCAACGGCGATACTGTTGCCGTCACCGGCACCAGCGATCAGGTGACGATAACCGGCGACAACGAAGTCGTCAGCATCAGTGGTGCCGACGATGTGCTCGTGATCAGCGGCAGCAATGCCTCCGTCAGCACGACTAGCGCGGCATCGGTCACTGTGACGGGCACCAGCAGCTCGGCGGCGATCAGCGGCGACGGCGACACCATTGTCATTGCCGGCACCAGCGATCTGGTGACGGTAACCGGCGACAATGAGACCATCAGCATCGGTGGCACCGGCAACACGCTGGTCATCAGCGGCAGCAACGACACCGTGATCGCGAGCAGCGCCGCGGCGGTGACGCTCGCCGGTACAGGCAGCTCGCTTACCCTGGGCGGTGACGGCAATTCGGTCTCGATCACCGGAACCGGCGATCAGATCACGCTGACAGGCAACGGCGACACCGTGGCAATCGGTGGCATGAACGGCTCCATCATCGCTTCCGGTACCAACGAGCTCTACCTTGCCGATCGCGGCAGCGGTCAGGTGACCATCGATAATGCCACCGCGCCGGGCGCGGCCGCGCAAGGCGAGCTGGACTTCGCCTCGGACGTCGCGAGCCAGGATCTCTGGTTCGTCCAGAGTGGAAACGATCTCGTTATCGATATCCTCGGCACGAATGACCAGTTCACGATCAGCGACTGGTTCGGATCGAACCCGGCGGCGGCGCTGGCGGAGATAACCGCGGGAGACGGTCTGCATCTCGACAGTTCGGTGTCGCAGCTGGTCCAGGCGATGGCGTCGTATTCCAGCGCCAATCCCGGCTTCACGCCATCGACGGCAACGCAGATGCCGAGCGATCCGAGTCTTCAGTCGGCGATTGCTTCGGCATGGCACTAGCTGGCGACATTGGCGCGGGTGCCGCAAGCTTCGAAGAGGCCGTCGATGCCCTGCGTGCCGGTCGTCTCGACCAAGCCGAGACCGCATGCCGGGCCATCCTGCAGGCGGTTCCCGGCCATCATGGTTGCATGAATGTGCTGGGCATTGCCGCGTTGTTGCGCGGACAGGTCGCTCCGGCGCGTGAGCATCTCGATCGGGCCGTCGCGCTTGCCCCCGAGAATGCCAGTTACCGCGTAAATCTCGCGAAGGTGCTCCAGTCGCTCGGAGCGCTGGACGAGGCGGAGCGGCATTTGCGCGACGCCATTCGTCTTGACCCCGCCGAGGTCGATGGCCGTCTTGGCCTGGCTCACCTGTTGCGGGCCGCGGGGCGGCTCGAGGAAGCTTCCAGCCAACTCTCGGAAGTGGTCCGGCTGCGACCCGACGATGCGGATGCGCGCGGTATCCACGCCAACCTGCTGCACGACCTCGGACGCATCGAGGATGCGGAGCTGCACTACCATGAGGCTTGTCGTATCAGGCCGGCATTTCCCGAAGTGCTCAACAATCTCGGCAATCTCTGCCAGTCGCGGGGACGTCTGGAGGAGGCCGAAACGCATTTCCGTCGTGCGTTGTCGTGCAGACCCGAGTTTCCGGAGACCTGCAACAATCTCGGCAATCTCCTGCGCGAGCTCGGCCGCTTCGAGGAGGCGGAGAGGTATTGCCGCGAGGCGCTACGGCTGCGGCCCGACTATCCGATAGCGCACAACAATCTGGGCAACGCATTGAAGGAGCGCGGCGTCTACGACGCCGCCGAATTCCACTACCGCGAAGCGATCCGCCTGAGGCCGGATTATGGCGAGGTCTACAACAATCTCGGCTCGCTGTTCGGCGACTTTGCCGAGCTCGACAAGGCCGAGCACTGGTACCGCCGCGCCATCGAGCTGCGCCCCGGCTATTCGGAGGCCTTGGCCAATCTCGGAATGACGCTCCTTGGCGCCGGGAAATTCGAGGAGGGATGGCAGACCTACGATGCCCACCGCAAGATCGAGCGGCGCGACGATCTCACCGGTGCGCAATGGAGCGGAGACGATCTCGATGGGCGCACGCTGCTGATCTATGCCGAGCAGGGATTCGGCGATGTGCTTCAGTTCAGCCGGTTCGTGCCGCTCGCGGCAGGGCGCGGACGCATCGTCTTCGAGGTGCCGCGGCCGCTGCTCGGCCTCATGGCGCAAATGCCCGGCGTCGACCAGATCGTCGCGCGTGGTGACAAGCTGCCGCATTACGACGTCCGTTGCGCGCTGATGAGCCTGCCGCGTTGGCTGGGCATTACGTTCGACCGTATCCGGGGCGAAGCGCCTTATCTCGCCGCCGATCGCGGTCGTGTCGCCAGATGGCGTGACCGTGTCGAGGCGTTGCCGGGACTGCGCGTGGGTCTTGCCTGGGCAGGAAATCCCGCCCTGGCGAACGACAGGCGCCGCTCGATCGCGCTTCAAACGCTCGCTGGTCTCGGGGATGTAGCGGGCGTCTCGTTTGTGTCGCTCCAGAAAGGCGAGGCTTCGGCCCAGACATCGTCGCCGCCGCCTGGCCTCAACGTGCACGACTGGACTGCAGAGCTTGCCGATTTCGCGGACACTGCGGCGCTGATCTCGACCCTCGACCTTGTGATTACCGTCGATACCTCGATCGTGCACCTGACGGGCGCGCTTGGCCGGCCGGTCTGGCTCCTCAACAGGTTCAACAGCTGCTGGCGCTGGCTGTTCGATCGCACCCGGAGCCCCTGGTACGCGACACTGCGGCAGTTCAAGCAGCCCGCGCCTGGCGATTGGGACGCCGTGGTCGCGGACGTCAGGACGGCACTTGCGGAGCGGGCAGCCAATGCGATGCAGCCGGGCGCCTTCGACGAGGCGCTGAGACATCACCAGGCCGGCGGCCTCGACCGTGCGGAGACGATCTACCGCCGCCTCTTGAACAGAAATCCCGATCACGCGTCCAGCCTCCACCTGCTCGGCGTCATCCATCTCCAGCGACGCGAGCACGCTCGCGCCGTCGACCTTATCGGCCGCGCGATCGAACTCGAGCCAAACGAGAGCAATTTCCGGCACAATTTCGCCAACGCCCTTGGTGCCCTCGGTCGTCGTGCGGAAGCAGAGGCCCAGTATCGTGCTGCGGTCGACTTGGACGACAACAATGTGGACGCGCATGGCGCGCTCGGCATGCTGCTGCTGGAAACAGGACGGCTCGATGCCGCGGAGCCGCATCTTCAGCAAGCGTACCGCCTCAGACCGTCATCCGAGGTCGTCTGCAACAATCTCGGAATCCTGCTTTGCCGCAAGGATGCGTTCGATGAAGCCGAGACGAAGTTTCGCGAAGCTTTGCGGATCAGATCCGATTTTGCCCCGGCGCATGCCAACCTCGGCAGCATTTTGCGGGGGCACGGCGCGCTCGATCAGGCCGAAGAGCATTGCCGCCTTGCGCTTGCAAGCGACACGAACCTTGCCGAAGGACATTTCGTTCTCGCGCAGGTGCTCGAGGGGCGCGAGCGCTACGAAGACGCGGAGCAGGCCTATCGCAAGGCGATCGCGCTCAAGCCGGATTTCGCAGACTGGTACAATGACCTCGCCAAGCTGCTCGTCGATGGGCGCAGGCTCGACGAGGCCTGGTCCCTGTTCGACCAGACCCTGCGCATGCGGCCCGATCACCCCGAGGCCCATTGCAACCGCGCGATCGCGCGGTTGCTGACCGGCGATTACGCGGCGGGGTGGGCGGAATACGAGTGGCGATGGAAGCTGAAGAAGCGGCCTGGCCGGCTCGACGACTTCGCCCAACCGGTCTGGAACGGCGAGGACATCAGCGGCCGAACGCTTCTGATTCACGCCGAACAGGGATTTGGCGATACGATCCAGTTCTGCCGGCTGGTTCCGCTGTTGCGCAGCAGCGGCGCGCGCGTCGTCCTCGAAGTGCAGCGGGCGCTTGTGCCCTTGTTGAAGGATCTTCCCGGCGTCGACGTCATCGTTCCGCGCGGCGATCCGATTCCGCATTTCGACGTCCATTGCCCGCTGCTCGGTCTTGCGCGTCTACTCGGGCTCTCGCTGACCGACGTGCCCGGTCAGGTTCCATATCTCGTTGCCGATCCCGTGCGGATGGAGACGTGGCAGAAGCGGATCCGCCACGTTGGGGGCTTTCGCGTCGGCCTTGCCTGGGCCGGCAGTCCGACGATGGCGGACGATCGCCGCCGCTCGATTCCGCCGGACCTTCTTGGGGAGCTTGCAGGCATCCCGGGCGTGTCGTTCGTCTCCTTGCAAAAGAGTGCTCCAGGGCAGGCGATTGCCGCACCGTCCGGCCTGGTGCTGCACGACTTCACCGACGAGTTGAACGATTTTGCCGATACCGCTGCCTTGATCGCCAATCTGGATCTGACGATCAGCGTCGATACCTCGGTGATCCACGTTGCTGGTGCGCTGGGGCGCCCGGTCTGGCTTCTCAATCGCTTCAACGGTTGCTGGCGCTGGTTGCTCGATCGCAATGATTGCCCGTGGTATCCGACGTTGCGGCAGTTCCGCCAATCGCGACCGGGAGATTGGAGCAGCGTCGTCGCAGAGATCGCGCGTGCGCTCGAGGTCGCACATGGCCCGCTCGCGTCCGCGGCAGAATAGTGCAGTGCAGGTCGATGGCACGATAAGATTTTGCGAAAGTTCCATCATCTTTCGGCGCATCGCAATCCTTGCCTGCCCGTGGGAAAGGTGTATTGGTCGATAGCGCGATCTAAAGTAGTGGCAGGGGCAGAAGTGGGTGTGGAAGCCGTACGTCAGGATACGGGGCTGCAGTGTCTTGCACTGCTGCTGCGATTTCATCAGATCGCTGTCGATCCCGCGCAGATCGCACATCAGTTCGCGGGCTCGGCGCTCGGCATTCAGGAAATGCTCCGCTGCGCCAAGCAACTCAAGCTGAAGGCGAGGGCGGTTCGCGAAGGCTGGTCCGGCCTCTCCAAGCTCTCCTTGCCCGCGATCGTCGAACGGCATGACGGCACCTTCGCTATTCTGGGCAAGGTCGGAGCCGAAGACGTTCTCATTCACGACCCCCTGGTTAATCGTCCGCAGGTGATCAAGCGGGCCGAGTTCGAACAGGGCTGGACCGGCCGCATCGTGCTGATGACGCGGCGCGCGTCACTGTCCGATCTGGCGCGCCGCTTCGATATCACCTGGTTCCTCCAGGCCATGCACAAATACCGCCGGCTGCTTGGCGAGGTGCTGGTCGCGTCGTTCTTCCTGCAATTGTTTGCGTTGGTAACGCCGCTGTTCTTCCAGGTCGTGACCGACAAGGTGCTGGCGCATCGCGGCTACACGACGCTCGACGTGCTGGTGTTCGGCCTGATCGTCGTCTCAATCTTCGAGACCGTTCTCGGCGCGCTCCGGACCTATGTGTTCTCTCACACCACCAACCGGATCGACGTCGAGCTGGGCGCGCGCCTGTTCCGGCACCTGATCGCGCTGCCGATCGCCTATTTCGAGGCGCGACGGGCGGGCGATTCCGTCGCGCGGGTGCGCGAGCTCGAGAACATCAGGAACTTCCTCACCAGCTCGGCCCTGACCCTGGTGATCGATCTCGGCTTCACCTTCGTGTTCCTGGCGGTGATGTTCTACTATTCGCCGTTCCTGACCTGGATCGTGGTCGGCTCGTTCCCGTTCTATGTCGCGATCTCCGCCGGCGTCACCCCGATCTTCCGGGAGCGGCTGGACAAGAAGTTCGATCGCGGCGCCGAGAACCAGGCTTTCCTGGTCGAGAGCGTCAGCGCGATCCAGACCCTGAAGGCGATGGCGATCGAGCCGCAGATGCAGCGGCGCTGGGAGGAGCAGCTCGCAGGCTATGTCAGCGCCAGCTTCGACGTGCTCTCGCTCGGCAATTGGGCGAGCCAGTCGGTGCAGTTCATCAGCAAGCTCGTCACCGCGCTGACCCTTTATTTCGGCGCGCACCTCGTCATCGAGGGTAATCTGTCGGTGGGCGAGCTGATCGCCTTCAATATGCTGGCCGGGCGGGTGGCGCAGCCGGTGCTGCGGCTGGCCCAGCTCTGGCAGGATTTCCACCAGGCGCGGGTCTCGATCGCCCGGCTCGGCGACATCCTCAACGCCGCGCCCGAGCCGATGTTCGATCCCTCGCGAGCAACGCTGCCGCCGATCAAGGGTGAGGTGATCTTCGACCACGTCAATTTCCGCTACCGGCCGGATACCTCGCTGGCGCTGCAGGACGTCTCGCTGAAGGTGCTGCCCGGACAGGTGATCGGCATCGTCGGCCCCTCGGGCTCGGGCAAGTCGACGCTGACGAAGCTGATCCAGCGGCTCTACGTGCCGGAGGCCGGCCGTATCCTGATCGACGGCATCGACCTGACCGTTGCCGACGTCGCCTGGCTGCGGCGCCAGATCGGCACGGTGCTGCAGGAGAATGTGCTGTTCAATCGCACCATCCGCGAGAACATCGCGCTCGCCGATCCCGGCATGGCGATGGAACGGGTGATCGCCGCAGCCGAGCTTGCCGGCGCGCACGAGTTCATCCTGGCGCTACCGGATGGGTACAACACCGTGGTCGGCGAGCGCGGCGCCAGCCTGTCGGGCGGACAGCGGCAGCGCATCGCGATCGCGCGGGCGCTGGTCACCAACCCCCGCGTCCTGATCTTCGACGAGGCCACCAGCGCGCTCGACTACGAGAGCGAGAACATCATCCAGCGCAACATGCGCAAGATCTGCGCCGGCCGGACCGTCTTCATCATCGCGCACCGGCTTTCGGCCGTGCGCCACGCCGATCGCATCATCACCATCGAAGGCGGCCGCCTGGTCGAGGACGGCAGCCATGACGAGCTGATCAAGAAGGCCGGGCGTTACGCCATGCTGCACCAGATCCAGGCGGGCCTCCATGTCGTCAGCTGATGTGATCGAGCGCAAGAGCCGGGCGTTCTGGCGCCGCCAGCGCGACGCGCGCGAATTCCTCCCCGCCGCGCTGGAGATCCTGGAGACGCCGGCATCGCCCGTCGGGCGCGCGGTCGGCCTCACCATCATCCTGTTCTTTGCGCTCGCGATCGGCTGGGCGACGTTCGGCCATGTCGACATTATCGCCACCGCCACCGGCAAGGTGGTGCCGACCGGCCGCACCAAGACGATTCAGCCGCTGGAGACCGGCATCGTCTCGGCGATCCACGTCCATGACGGCGACAGGGTCACGGCCGGCCAGGTGCTGGTCGAGCTCGACCGCACGGTGACCCAGGCCGAGCGCAAGCGGGTGGGGCAGGATCTCGTCGCGAGCCTGCTCGACGTCGCGCGCCTGTCGGCACTGCGCCGCAGCTTTGCCGATCTCGCCGCCCCCCGCGATCTCGACGAGCCCACCGGCGCATCCGAGGTGGAGATCGCGCGGGCGCGGTCGGCCATGCTCGCCCAGGCCGCTGAGCAGCAGGCCAAGCTCGCCTCCGTAGTCCAGCAGATCGACCAGAAGCGCGCCGAGGCGCAGTCGGTGACGGCCGCGATCGCCAAGATCGACGCGACGCTGCCGCTGCTCGAGGAGACGCTGACGATCCGCAAGAAGGCGATGGATATCCAGTACGGCAACCGCATCGCCTGGATCGACGCCCAGACCCGCCTGATCGACCAGCAGAACGAGCGCATCGTGCAGGAGCGCAAGCTGGTCGAGATCGAGGCCGCGCGCCGCGCGCTGGAGCAGCAGCTCGCGCAGACCCGATCCGGCTTCGAGCGGCAGGTTCTCAGTGACCTCTCCGATGCCCAGAAGAAGGCCGACGAGTTCCAGCAGGACTCGGTCAAGGCGCAGCGGAAGACCGAGGAGCAGTTGCTGCGCGCCCCGATCGACGGCACCGTGCAGCAGCTCGCGATCCACACCGTCGGCGGCGTGGTCTCGCCGGCGCAGCAACTGATGATGATCGTGCCGCGCGGCAGCAGCATCGAGGTCGAGGCGATGATCTCCAATCGCGACATCGGCTTCGTCGAGCACGGCCAGGACGCCGAGATCAAGATCGACACCTTCAACTTCACCCGCTACGGCCTGCTGCACGGCAAGGTCATCAGCGTGTCGCGCGATGCCATCGTCAAGGACAAGCCGCCGGGCGGGCAGGGTGCGGCGAAGCCGGGCGGCGGCGCACTCTCGGAATCGAGCGAGCCCGTCGGCCAGGAGTTGCTCTACGCCGCGCGCGTGTCGCTGGAAGGCACGAAGATGCAGGTCGAGGACAAGATGGCGAACCTCGCGCCCGGCATGGCGGTGACGGTGGAGATCAAGACGGGGCAGCGAAGGATCATCGAATACGTGATGTCACCGTTGTTGAGGTATCGGCAGGAGAGCTTGAGGGAGCGGTGATGAGATATATCGCGTTCACTGTGGTGGCGCGTTTTGTCGATTGCCGGCGTTCAAGCGGAGATTAGTTGATCGTGACTGTCATCCGTCGCTGTCCTCGGAGACGATTCATCATCAGCGTTCTAGCTGCTCTTGCAGGAGGATACGTCGTCCCTTCTCATGCGGCCTTCTTGAGCGAAACGATCAGGTATCGATTGATGTTCGACGTTGACGTTGACGGCACCTCCGTCAGCGGTTCAGGCGTCATTCAGGACAAGCAGTCCGATACAAGACCCCTGTTCAAGAGCATGGGTGGCTTCGGAAATGAGGTGGTTGGCGAGGCAGTGGTGATCGACCTCGGTTCAAGGGGGACATTCTTTGCTTTGCTGCGGGGTCCGAAGATTGGTCTTGGGAGTTTGGGAGCGCCAGCATGGCTGTTGTTCCACGTCTTCGCTGATCTGCTCAACTCCGAAAAGGATCCCCTGCCGAAAGTGCGCCTTTTGAAGGAGCTGCGGCCGCGGCGCACACTGGGTGTCGATGAAATTCCGATGTTGGTCCGCTTTCGAGATCTCAATGATCCGCAGTCTGTCGAACAAATCGATCCGACAAACCTAGCCGCGTCGTTTGGTTCTGGGATTGCGCTTCGCGACGTCGTCATCGAGGTGACGAACGATCCCGTCACGGTCGGCATCGAAACGAAGTTGCCCTGGCTAAAGACGATAAAGACGCAGCTGGATGGCGATCGATTGCACTCCGGCGCCACGCTTGCCAATGAACTGAATGCTTACGACTTCGATCGAAGGAACGGATGATGTTTGATTAAACGCTGTTGAATGCAATTCATTCGTTATGATGCTTACAATCGAGGTTACGGCGAGGGGGTGTATATTGCGCGACCCGGTCTTCGCCGTCCTTGCGCCGGCGGAAGATCTCTCACGCGTAGCGGCTCTTGCGGTGGACCTGGGCGCGCCAGGTCCCCGAAAGCAATTGAGCGGGGCTGGCCACGACCGTATGCACTCCCCAACTCGTGTGTGCTCTGCGTGCACTGAGAGGTCAAAACAGGTACAAGCGTGTGCAATTTCGGCTGGTTTGAAATGCACATGTTCGTGCTTGGCGCAAGGTAGCTGTTGAAATCACAAGGCTATCGCTTTTCCGTCGCACCCATGATGCATGTATGGCCCTAGAAGGATTCGTCGGATCCTCACCACGAATCGCCAACGCGGTCGCCTTCAGTTCGGCTATGCCGAACTTGTCGAACAGTTTGTCGTGGGTGCCGCCGGCGCGGATCGCGGTGAGGGCGTCAGCGACGGCCTGGGCGAGCGCAGGTGTCGGTCGCCGATCGCCGGACAGGGATGATGGCGCCACGTCCGAACGATTTCGCGCGTGGTCGGGCGGCCTGACCAGGTACGACGTCGGCTTTTGCAGTCAACAGCAAGATGCTCCCATCATTCAAGGTGTCGGCTTGCTCGACGGACTTCGTCGAGGAACACTCTCGCAAGGCGCGAGAGCGGCTCAGCTTCCGACCACAGCATGTATGCCAGCGCAGGTGTCCTGGGAAGGAAGGGGCGTATGATCAGCCCTTGATTTCCAGCCTGGTGCGGCGAGAATGGATCCACCACCGCCGCACCGACGCCTGCCGCGGCGAGCACGCACGCGGTGTTGCAGTATCGCACCTCGACGGTCGGCCGGAATGGAGCGCCGGCCGAAGCAAAACTCGCGCGCACGGCCTCACCCAATTGTGTTCCTCGTTCGAGGCCGATGAAGGGGAGATCGACGAGTTCGGACGCGGTGATCACCGCGCGGTCGGCCAGCGGATGCTGCGGCGGCATCACGCAGACCATCTCGCCGGTGTGGACCACTTCATGCGCGATGCCCGGATGATGCGAGAAGCCGAGCGCAAAGCCGAGCTCGGCGACCCGGCTCAGCAGTCCGTCGATAATGCCCTCATAACGGCGTACGTCGAAGAACATCCGCGTCTGCGGCCGCCGACGCAGGAACACCGACAATGCGGGCGGGATGATGCTGTAGGCCAGAGGCGGCGTTGCGACGATCGACAGATGCCCAGTGCGACATTCCCTGAAGTCACGGACGCGGCTTTCCAGCTTGGCATGCAGTGCAAAAATCGTCTCGCTTTCCTTGTAGAGCGCCATCGCCTCCGCGGTCGGAAACAGGCGGTTGTTGACGCGCTCGAACAAGGCAAAGCCCGCCTGCGTCTCCATCGCCTTCAACGCGTTGCTGATCGCCGGCTGTGACAGTGACAGCTCCTCGGCTGCTGCGACCGTTGTCCGGTGTCGAACGACGGCACGCAAAATTTCGAGTTGGCGCAGGTTCATCTATTCATGCTCGTTATAGTCCGGCCGAAAATATCATAGCACGAGTGATTGCCAACGCTGTCCAGCTTTCTTGTAATGCGGTGCGGAAAGTGCGCTGCCGAACGGAAAATCGGTTCGCCTAACGAGGCAGCAATCCGCTTGATTTGGAGGCAATGTTTGACCCGCGTTCTTCGTGCTGCCGCCGCCCAGATGGGGCCGACGCAAAGAACAGACACCCGCGCGCATACGCTCGATCGCATGCTGAAACTTTTGGATGCGGCGGCTGAAGAAGGCGCGCGCCTCGTGGTCTTTCCTGAACTGGCCTTCACGACGTTCTTTCCGCGCTGGCTGCTCGAAGGCGATGGGCTCGATCAATATTTCGAGCGCGGCATGCCGAACCCGGCTGTCCAAGCACTGTTCGACCGCGCCCGCGCGCTCGGCGTCGGCTTCTATGTCGGCTATGCCGAGCTGACAGCAGATGGCCGGCGCTACAATTGCGCGATCCTGGTCGACGACGTCGGCGCGATCATCGGCCGCTATCGCAAGGTGCATCTGCCGGGCTCGTTCGAGCCCCTCCCGGGCGCGCGCTATCAGCAACTCGAGAAACGCTATTTCGAGTATGGCGATCTCGGCTTTCCGGCCTTCCGCACTGGTTCGGCGTGGGGACACGCGATCATGGGCATGATGATTTGCAATGATCGCCGTTGGCCGGAATCCTGGCGGGTGCTCGGCCTGCAGGGCGTTGAGCTCGTCTGCATCGGCTACAACTCCGCAGCCTACGATCCGAACGGCGGGACCAGCGAGGATGCCGCGCTGCGTACCTTCCATTCGACGCTGGTCGCACAGGCCAACGCCTACATGAACGCGACCTGGGCGATTGCGGTGGCGAAGGCGGGCGACGAGGATGGCTCCGGCCTGATCGGCGGCTCCTGCATCGTCGATCCGAATGGCAGGATCGTTGCACAGGCGAAGACCCTCGCCGACGAAGTCATCGTCGCCGACGTCGATCTCGATCTCTGCCGTCAGGGCAAGGACAAGATGTTCAATTTTGCGGCCCACCGGCGGCCCGAGCAATACCGGACGATCACCGAACGCGCTGGCGTCATCGAGCCGGCGCTTCTCGACATGGATTAACACGCGGCCGGTTGCAGCGTTGGCAATGGAGCTGACATGACACGCCTCTCTTTCTTGCTCGGCCTTGCCGTGCTCGTCGCACCCACTTCGGTGCAGGCAACTGAACTGCCCGCGGAAATCAAGCAAGCCGGTACGCTGAAGCTGACGGTGAACTCGACCTACGCACCGATGGAATACCGCGATCCCGCGACCAACGAACTGGTCGGGCTCGACATCGATCTTGCGAACGAGCTTGCCAAGCGGCTTGGTGTGAAGATCGTCTGGAGCGAGACGCCGTTCGCCGAACTCATTCCATCGCTGCAGACAAAGCGCGCCGATTTCATCATCAGCGGCATTCAGGATCGCAGCTCGCGGCGCGAGACGGCGGATTTCATTGATTACCTTACGACGGGACCGCAATTCTTCGTCATGGCCGAGAGTGCGGCGAAAATCGCCACCGATCTTTGCGGCAGGAAGGTCGGCACCACGCGCAGCACCGCCTTCCCGCTCGAGATCGAGAAGTGGAGCAAGCAGAATTGCGAGGCCGCAGGCAAGCCAGCGATCCAGTATGTTCCGGGCGAGAACTCGATCGATGTACGGAATCAGCTCAAGCAGGGCCGCATCGATGCGGCCGTGCAGGGCAGCGAGACCCTGCCTTACGCACAGCAGCAGGAGGCCGGCAAATATCGCGTCATCGGCGAGCAGTTGTCTACGGGCTATCAGGGCATCATGTTCCGCAAGGACGATGCCGCACTGCGCGAAGTCGTGACAGAACATCTTGCAGCGATGATCGCCGACGGTTCCTACAAGAGGATCCTCGACAAATTTGGGCTGGGTGCGAATGCGGTCGAGAAGCCCATGATGAACGCAGCGCCGCAATGAGGGCGTCCCCGACCCTCGCAGACGGATTTCCCGATCTCTCGCAGATGAAGATCGTGCGGGAGGTCCACTGGCGGCGGTGGCTGGCAGCGGCCGCGATCGTCGTGGTGCTTGCGGAGATCGCTCGCGCCTTTGCCAATGGCCAGATCGAATGGTCCTATGTCAGCCGCTTCCTGACCGCGAAGGTGATCCTCCAGGGCATCGTCAACACTATGGTGATGGCGGTGCTCGCGATGGCACTCGGCATCGTCCTCGGCGTGGTCGCGGCCATCATGCGGCTGTCACCCAATCCGGTGCTGAAGTCGGTTGCCGCAGGTTACACTTGGCTGTTCCGCGGCACGCCGCTGATCCTGCAACTCCTCCTGTGGTTCAACCTCGCGCTGGTGTTTCCGACCATCGGTATTCCCGGCCTGTGGACGGCGCGGGCCGTTGACGTCATGACGCCGTTCCTCGCAGCGCTGCTCGGGCTCGGCATCAACCAGGGCGCCTATACGTCGGAAGTGATGCGCGCCGGTATGCTGTCGGTCGACGTCGGGCAGTATGAGGCGGCGCAGGCGATCGGTATGGGGCGGCTGCGGGCGCTGCGGCGGATCATCCTGCCTCAGGCGATGCGGGTGGTGATCCCGCCGCTCGGCAACGAGTTCATCGGCATGGTGAAGGCGACCTCGCTCGCAAGCGTGATCCAGTATCCCGAGCTGCTGCACAACGCCGAGAATATCTACTACGCGAATTCGCGCGTCATCGAGCTTCTGATCGTCGCCGGCTGCTGGTATCTGCTGGTGGTATCGATCCTGACACCGCTGCAGATGTTGCTCGAGCGCCATTTTGCGCGTGGCACGGCACGGATCAACCGATGACGAAACCGCTCGTCGCGATCCGCTCCGCCAGCAGGGCCTTTGGAGAGTTCCAGGCTCTCAAGAATGTCTCGCTCGACGTGTGGCCCGGCGAGGTTCTGTGTCTGATCGGTGCGTCAGGCTCCGGCAAGACGACGCTGCTTCGCTGCATCAACCAACTCACCGTGATCGACAGCGGCGGTATCTGGCTGGATGGCGAGATGCTGGGCGTCCGCGAGGAGGGCGGCAAGCTGCGCCGCCTCAGCGAGCGGGAGATCGCGCGACAGCGGCTGAAAACCGGCATGGTGTTCCAGCGCTTCAACCTGTTTCCGCACAAGACGGCGCTGGAGAACATCACGGAAGGACCGGTGCAGGTGCAGGGTCGCGACCCGGGCGAGGCGCGCGCCGAGGCAATCGAGCTCCTGCGGCGCGTCAGGCTTGCGACGAAAGCGGACTCCTATCCGTCGCAGCTTTCGGGCGGCCAGCAGCAGCGCGTGGCGATCGCGCGGGCGCTGGCGATGAAGCCGATGCTGATGCTGTTCGACGAGCCGACCAGCGCGCTCGATCCCGAGCTTGTGGGCGAGGTACTGGCTGTCATGAAGGAGCTCGCGGAGAGCGGCATGACCATGATGGTGGTGACGCACGAGCTTGGCTTTGCCCGCGAGGTCGCCGACCGCGTCGTGTACATGGACCATGGCGCAATCGTGGAGTCCGGGCGCGCCGCCGATGTTCTCGGGGCACCGTGTGAAGCGCGCACACAGGCGTTTCTGGCGGCGGTGATCTGATGGGGAGAGAGTTGATGATCAGGCTGGTTGTTGCGGGCGCACTGGGGATGATTTTGGCCGGGCCGGCCATGGCGATCGAGCTGCCCGCCGAGATCGCGAAGCGCGGCAGCATCAAGATCGCCATCGTACCGAACTATCCGCCGATGGAGTTCCGCGATCCCGCCACCAATGCGCTGGCCGGATTCGACATCGATCTCGGCGAGGCGCTCGGTCGTAAGCTCGGCGTCAAACTGGAGTGGGAGGAGACAAGCTTCGCGCAGTTCATGCCGTCGATTTCGTCGGGGCGGGTGGACGCGATCCTGTCCGGCTTCACCGACTATGCGACGCGGCATGAGGCGGCAACCTTCGTCGATTATTTGCGCAGCGGTCCGCAGTTCTTTGTGCAGCAGTCGCGTGCCGCGGAATTCAAGGACATGGCGGCGCTGTGCGGCAGGAAAGTTGGTGCGAGCCGCCGCACCATGTTCCCGGATCAGATCGCGGCGTGGAGCGCGGCGCATTGTGGCAGCAACCCCATTGTGTTCGTCGGCACCGAAGGCTCGGCAGACGCGCGGACGCAGCTGAAACAGGGTCGGATCGACGCGGCCGTTCAGGGCAACGAGACGCTGCCCTACATCATGAATCAGGAGCCCGGCGCTTACGCACCGCTGGGCCAGGCCATTGCGGCGCAGTTCACCGGCATCGCGCTGCCTGTGAAGGAGAAAGCCCTGCATCAGGCCTTCGTGGAGGCGCTCGACGCGTTGATCGCCGACGGCACCTACCGCGCCCTGCTGGCGAAGTGGAAATTGGACGACAACGGTGTGGAGAAGGCGACGATCAATGCTGGACAGTAAGGCACTCCAGAGCATCCCGCTCGTCCCGGCGAACATCGCGGATCCGGCACCGAATTATCCCTGGCCGAAGCCTTGGAGGTCGGCGATGTTCCTGTCGTTCGATGTCGACGCCGAGAGCGCCTGGACCAGCAAGGACGCCGTGCACGCCCAGCGCCTGATCACCATGAGCTATGGCGGCTATGAGGCGCGGGTCGGCACACCGAAGTTGCTGGAGCTGCTCGATCAGCTCGATCTGAAGGCGACATTCTTCGTCACCGGCTGGTCGGTCGATGCGCATCCGACAATGGCCGAATCCATCCTCAAGGCCGGTCATGAGATTGGCCATCACGGTTATCATCACCTGCTGCCCGATCCCGGTGATCCCTGGATCGAGGAGGAGCTGGAGCGTGGTTTCGAGGCGTTGAAGCGGCGGCTGGGCGTAAGGCCGATCGGTTATCGTGCGCCCTATGGCGAATTTACCGAGGAGCTTCGCCAGGCGCTGGTCCGGCACGGCATCGTCTACACATCATCGTTCCGCGATGACGTGCGGCCTTACCGTCATCGCCTGACCGACGGCAAACCCGGCACGATCGAGCTGCCGGTCACCGCGAGCTATGACGATTGGATGCACGGCCTCTCGGCGCGCTTCAGCCCGCGCTCGATCTTTCCCAAGGAGCATGTGCTCTCGATCTGGAAGGACGAGTTGGATGAGGTTCGTGACTGGGGCGCGATGGTGACCACCGTGCTGCATCCGCAATGCAGCGGCCGTCCGATGCGGCTCCGTCTGCTGCGCGAGTTCCTGACCTACGCCAAATCCTGTCCGGACCTGTGGATCACGACCGGGGAGGCGATCGCCGCGAATTTCCAGAAGCATGAAGCCGCAGGTCAGCCGCGCTGATGAGCATGGGCAAGTCTTCGATGCAGTTCTCCCGCCGGTCATTGCTTCGTGCGGCCGCTATGGCGCCTGCCTTTTCCTTGCCGGGCATCGTCCGCGCGCAATCGCAGACCACGCTGCGCTTCATCCCGGTGATCGATCTGGCCTTCCTCGATCCGGTCTATTCCACCGCGCAGGTGTCGCGCAACCACGGCTTCATGGTCTACGACACGCTCTATGGCATGAATGCGGCGCTGGAAGTCTCGCCGCAGATGGTGTCGGGCCATGTCGTCTCCAATGACGCCAAGCAGTGGGACCTGACGCTGCGCGACGGGCTTTTCTGGCATGACGGCGAGCGGGTACTGGCGCGTGACTGCGTCGCGAGCATTCGCCGCTGGGCCTCGCGCGACGGGTTCGGCGGCGAATTGATGGCGGCGACCGAAGAGTTGTCTGCGCCGGATGATCGTACCATCCGCTTCCGTTTGCGGCGGCTATTCCCGCTGCTGCCGCAGGCGCTCGGCAAGGCCGCAGTGCATGCCGCATTCATGATGCCCGAGCGGTTTGCGAGCCAGGATCCGCTCAAGCCGATCACCGAAGTGATCGGCAGCGGGCCATTCCGCTTCATCGCGGATGAGCGCGTACCCGGTGTACGCAACGCCTATGCCAGGTTCGAGCGCTATCAACCTCGCCAGGACGGCAAGCCGGATTGGACCGCCGGTCCCAAGATCGTGCACTATGACCGCGTTGTGTGGACCACGACGCCGGACCCGGGGACCGCCGTGGCGGCCCTCCAGACTGGCGAGCAGGATTGGCAGGAAACCACGCCGCACGACTTGCTGCCCGTGCTGAAGCAGTCCGATGAGGTCGAAACGCGTGTGCTCGACCCCCGCGGCTATGCGTGCATGCTCCGCGTCAATCACCTGCAACCGCCGTTCGACAATCCCGCCATCCGCCGTGCGCTGCTCGGTGCAATCAATCAAGCCGACTTCATGACCGCGGTCGCGGGCGGAGATCCGGCATACCAGCTCTCGCCGATCGGCTATTTCGCGCCGGGAACGCCGATGGCCAATGACGTCGGGCTCGATGTCTTCCGCGGCCCGCGCGATATGGCTAAGGTGAAGGCCGATCTGGCGGCGGCTGGCTACAATGGTGAGAAAGTCGTGCTGCTGTCGCCGGGCAATTCGGCCGCGCAAAAGCCGCTCGGCCAGGTTGCGGCCGACATGCTGCGGAGGGCCGGGATGAACGTCGATCATCAGGTGCTCGACTTCGCAGCCGTGCTGCAGCGTCAGCTCAAGAAGGATCCGATCGACAAGGGCGGCTGGAGCGCTACCGTCGGCAATTGGCAAGGCATCGACTGGCTCAACCCGGCCGGCAACACCAATTTGCGCGGCGAAGGGAAGGTCGCCGGATGGTACAGCAGCGAGAGAATGGGCGGCCTGCGCGGTCAGTGGCTCACGGCGCCGTCGCTCGAAGAGCAGCAGCGGATCTGCCGCGAGATCCAGGCGCTGGCGTTTGAAGAGATCCCGTATTTTCCGATCGGCCTGTACAAGCAACCGACCGCCTACCGCAAGAGCATCACCGGCATCCTCGACGGCACCGCAGTCTTCTGGAATGTGCGTCCATCATGAGCAGCATCGCGATCTTCGGCAGCTACGTACTATCTCGCCGTGGCGGCGCACAGGATGTGCTGCGCGATCACTGGGTGCTGATCGAAGGCAGGACGATCGCGGCGGTCACCAAGGAGAGGCCGTTCGCCGCTGAGGCTTATGATCGTCCCGGCCGCTTCATCCTGCCGGGCCTGATGAACCTGCACAATCACTGCTTCAGCGAGGCGGTGGCGCGCAGCCACACCGAGGACGGAAATGGCCGGCGCAACAATCAGAGCATCGTCTATACGGTGCTGCTGCCGCTGACCAAGCGCGGCGCCGATCTGCTTTCGGCCGAGGAGCGCCTTGCGGTCGCGCGGCTCGGCATTCTGCAGTTACTCAAGGGCGGGGCCACGACGGTGATGGAGCCGTTCCGCAACACCATCCCTGAAATGTTCGACGCCGCCGAGGAGATGGGCGTCCGCTTCTATGGCGCGCCGTATCTGTTCTCGACCTCGGACGCCAAGGCTGGCGCGGATGGCGTGGTCAGATATGCCGGTGACGACGGCGCGGCAGACTTGGCCACCTGGAACGCGCTCTATCAGCGCTGGAACGGGCGCGGTGACGGCCGGATCGGCCTTGCGATGAGCCCGCATGCGACCGACACCTGCGGGCCTGACCTGCTGAAGGCGTGCGCGGCGCGCGCCCGTGAGCTCGGCGTGCCCATCACCACCCATCTGGCGCAGAGCCGGGCCGAGGTGGAAACGATCGGCAAGCGTTATGACGGCCGCACGCCGGCTGAATATCTCGATTGGCTGGGCCTGCTGGCTCCCGATCTCCTCGCAGCGCATTGCATCGCGAGCTCCGACAGCGATCTGAAGCTGATGGCTGCGCGCGGCGCCGCGGTGTTGAATTGCCCGCGGGTGTTCGCCCGATCCGGCGTCACGGCGGCATTCGGCCGGTTTGCCGAGCATGGCGTGCGCACCGTGGTCGGCACCGACGGTTACAACATGGACCTGCTCGGCGAGCTCAACGCGGCCTCGATGATCTCGAAACTTGCGCTGCAACGCGCCGAGGTCGCGAGCGCTCCCGACTTGATCGAGGCGGTGACCGCGACCGCTGCCTTGCTGGTGAAGCGTCCGGATCTCGGGGCGATTGCGCCCGGCGCAACGGCCGATCTGACCATCATTGACATGACCCATCCGCACCTGCAGCCGCTGTTCGATCCGCGCCGCGCGCTGGTCGCACTCGGCAATCGCGCAAATGTCGATCAGGTCATCGTCGATGGGCGGGTGCTGATCGATGCTGGCCGTTACGTTCATGGCGATGAAGCCGCCATCACCTCGGCAGGGGCCGCTGCGATCGGCAAGATCTGGGATCTGCCGGAGGCGCAGGCGGCGTTTGCCGGCTGAGTTTGCAAGGGGAGCAACGACTATGCGCATGATCAACGTCGCCGCAGCCCAGATGGGCCCGATCCAGCGCGCGGAGGGGCGCGATGTCGTGGTCAGGCGCATGCTCGCGCTGATGGACGAAGCCAAGGCGAAAGGTGCCGACCTGATCGTCTATCCCGAGCTCGCGCTGACCACCTTCTTCCCGCGCTGGTACATGGAGAACCGCGCCGATGCCGATGGCTGGTTCGAGCGTGAGATGCCCAATGACGCTGTGCGGCCGCTGTTCGAGCGCGCGGCCGGCCACCAGATGGCGATGAGCTTTGGCTATGCCGAACTGACGCCGGACGGCCATCATTTCAACACCGCGATCCTGACCGACCGCGACGGCAAGATCGTCGGTAAATACCGCAAGATCCATTTGCCCGGCCATGCCGAGTTCGATCCGGAACGCACGCATCAGCACCTGGAGAAGCGCTATTTCGAGCCGGGTGATCTCGGCTTTCCGGTCTGGCGCAATCTCGGCGGCGTCATGGGCATGGCCGTCTGCAACGACCGCCGATGGCCGGAAACCTATCGCGTGATGGGCCTGCAGGGCGTCGAGATGGTGCTGATCGGATACAACACGCCATCGGTCAACGCACAGAAAGGCGACGAAGGGCCGGAGAAGCGGCTGTTCCACAACCGCCTGTCGGCGCAGGCCGGTGCCTACCAGAATTCATGCTGGGTGATAGCGGTCGCCAAGGCCGGCGACGAAGACGGCCATCCCCTGATCGGCGGTAGCCTCATCGTCAATCCCGACGGCGAGATCGTGGCCGAAGCCAAGACCGAAGATGACGAACTGCTGGTGCATCCGTGCGATCTCGACGCCACCGCGTTCGGCAAGCAGACGATCTTCAATTTCGCAGCCCACCGCCGCACCGAGCATTATGGCCTGATCACCAGCCGTACCGGCGCGATCCCGCCGCCGTGAAGGACGTGGTGCGATGACGAGCCTTTCTTTTCGCGACCTTGCACCTCGGGACCGCTACAAGCTGCTGTGCGGCGTGGTGGTGCCGCGGCCGATCGCCTTGGTCACGACCATGGACGAGAACGGCGCGCTGAACGCGGCGCCGTTCAGCTTCTTCAACGTGTTCTCCGAGGACCCGCCGTTAATCGTGCTCGGCCTTCAGCATCATCCTGACGGCCGGTTCAAGGACACCACGCGCAACATCCACCGCACCGGTGAATTCGTCGTGCATATGGTGGACGAGGCGCTGGCGAAAGTGATGAACGACTGTGCGGTGGACTTCCCCTCCGGCGAGAGCGAGGTTGCGGCAGTGGGTCTGACGGCGGAGGTCAGCGCCGAGGTCAAGGTGCCGCGGCTGGCCGCAGCACCGTTCGCGCTGGAATGCCGACGTCAGGTCTCGCTCGCATTTGGTCCAGGCCGCGAGTTGTTGATTGGCGAAGTGCTTCATCTGCATGCGCGCGAAGGGTTGCTTGATCCGGCGCGCATGTATGTCGACATGGCGACCTACCAGCCGATCGGACGGCTGTTCGGCAATCTCTATTCGACCCAGCGCGACATGTTCGCGATGGATCGCGAGAGCTATGACGATTGGCAGGCGAGGCGGGCGCGTGAAGCACGCTAGCCTGCCAACAACCGCGTTACGACGCGTCGAATTGCACGGCGCCCAGCGCCATGGTCACGGCGGCCTGGGTCGGATCGATCACCGGAATACCGAGCGCGTCCTCGAGCGGCTTGCGATGACGCGCCATGCCCGCGCAGCCCATCACGATGGCGCCGGCACCATCTTCTCCTTTCAGGGCGCGGCCGACTGTGATCATCCTGGCGAGCGTGCCTTCGCCCGATGCGGTTTCCGCCACGCTCATGTCGAGGGGACGCTCGCCGGCCAGCCGATCCATCAGGCCCATCTGGCGCAGATAGCGCATGTGCCGGCGGATCGAGCGCTGCGCGATCGCGATCACGCCAAAGGTCTCGGCGCGGGTCAGCGCGGTCAGCACGCCGCATTCGGCGATGCCCAGCACCGGCCGCGTGGTGGCTTCGCGGCAGACATGCAGGCCGGGATCGCTGTAGCAGGCGATCACGAAGGCCGCCGACTCGTTGTCGCCGGCGACGGTACGGCGCAGCGGCATCACCACGCTTTCGGCGTCGGCCTGGCTTTCGATGCCGTAGGGTCCCTCAGTCAGGGTCTCGCACACGATCTCAGGACCGTCGGCAAAGGACAGCCGCTTCAACGCCTCGGCAAGGCCGGCGGTGACCACGTGGTTGGAGTTCGGGTTGATGACCATGATGCGCGGTCGGGGCATGGGAGGTTCCTGCTTGGGCAGTGTTGACGGTGCGAAACAGAGGCAATCACTATGCCATGGACAGCATGAAGCGGTCATGCGCAGGGCGCAAGGGCGCGCCGCAAGGCCGGGTGCGGTTGGGCTTCAACAGTTGCGGGAGGAGATGACATCATGACCGAGCCTGCCTATGACCTGATCATCCGCCGTGGGCGTGTCGCCACCACCACCGATGTGTTCGAGGCCGATGTCGCCGTCATCGGCGAAAGCATCGCGGCGATCGGGCGTGGGCTCGGTCCCGCAAAGCGCGAAATCGACGCGCGTGGCAAGCTTGTCCTGCCCGGCGGTGTCGACAGCCATTGTCATATCGAGCAGCTCTCGGCTGCCGGCATCATGAATGCGGATACCTTCGAGAGTGCCACGACGTCGGCGGCGTTCGGGGGGACCACGTCGGTCATCTCCTTTGCCGCGCAGCATGTCGGCATGCAGCTGCCGCAGGTGCTGGAGGAGTATCACGCGCTGGCCCGCAAAGGGGCTGTAATCGACTACGCCTTCCATATGATCATCGCCGATCCGACCAGGGAGACGTTGGAGCGCGACCTGCCGACGCTGATCCGCCAGGGCCATGGCTCGATCAAGATCTTCATGACCTATGACCGGCTGAAGATCGATGACGAGCCCTTGCTCGATATCCTCGTCGCCGCGCGCGAGGGCGGCGCAATGCTGTGCGCCCATGCGGAAAATCACGGCATCATCTCCTGGATGGTGAAGCGGCTCCTCGCGCGCGGCTACACTCATCCGAAATATCACGCTATCAGCCATGCGCGCTTTTCGGAAGCAGAGGCGTTCAACCGCCTGATCGGCATGGCGGCCCTTGTCGACCAGCCGATCATGATCTTCCACGTCTCGACCGCCGAGGGCGCGCAGACGATCCGCGATGCTCGCGGGCAGGGGCTGAAAGTGTTTGCCGAGACCTGCCCGCAATACCTGTTCCTCACCGCGGACGATCTCGACAAGCCGGGCGCGGAAGGCGCCAAATGGATGTGTAGCCCGCCGCCGCGCCGCAAGGATGACCAGGAGGCGCTGTGGAAGGCGTTGTCGCTCGGCGATCTGCAGACCATCTCCTCTGACCACGCGCCGTATCGCTTCGACGAGACCGGCAAGCTTCGCGCCGGGCCGAACCCGAACTTCAAGCAGGTGGCCAACGGCCTGCCGGGCCTCGAGATGCGGCTGCCGCTGCTGTTCGATGCGATGGTCTCCAAGGGACGGCTCGGCCTCGAGAAATTCGTCGAGCTGACTGCAACCGCGCCGGCCAAGATCTACAATCTGCATCCGCACAAGGGCTCGATCGCCGTCGGCGCTGACGCCGATATCGCGATCTGGGATCCCGATCGCCGGGTGTCCGTCACCGACACGATGATGCATGATCTGGCCGGCTACACGCCGTTTGCCGGCCGTTCGCTGCAGGGCTGGCCGGTGACGGTGCTCTCCCGCGGCCGCGTCATCGTCGAAAGCGGCAAGCTGAACGCCTCGCCGGGCTCCGGCCGCTTTTTGGCCCGCAGCGGCGGCGAGGCGGCGAAACCGACCGGTGGATTGGTCTCGGACATGGACCCGGAGCAGAATTTTGGCGCCAAGCTATTGTGAGCGAACCGCGAGATGAGCGTCGTGATCTTCGGTGGCGCAGGCTTTGTCGGGCTCAATATCGCGGAGCTGCTGCTTGCCCGCGGCGATGCGGTCACGCTGTTCGATCAGGCCGAGTTGCCGGTGGAGGCGCGCTGCGCCTTTGCGCCTTACGGTGAACGCTTGCGGCTGCTGCGAGGGGACGTGACCGAGCGTAGCGCGGTTGAGGCGGCAGTCGGGCCGGGATGCGATGCCGTGGTGCTTGGCGCCGCGATCACGGCAGGCGCAGCGCGCGATGCCGCCGAGCCGGAGCGGATTCTGGCCGTCAATCTGCTGGCGCAGGTGCCGATCCTGACCGCTGCGCGCAAGGCAAAGGTGCGGCGTGTGATCAACCTGTCGTCCGCTGCAAGCTATGGCGCGAGCGGCCGGCATTATCCGCTGCTGGAAGAGACGACGCCTTGCGATCCGCAATCGCTGTATGCGATCACGAAATTCGGCTCCGAGCGTGTGGTCGCCCGGCTCTCCGAGCTCTGGCAGGCCGATATGATCAGCGTCCGGCTCTCGGGGGTGTTCGGCCCGTACGAGCGTGCAGGCGGTGTCCGCGACACGCCGTCACCGCAGGCGCTGATCGTGGATTGCATGCGGCGGGGCGCGCCGGCGTTGCTCAGCGAGCCCGGTGCACGGGACTGGGTCTATGCCGCCGACGTCGCCGCCGCCGTCGGCGTGCTGCTCGATGCCGCCCGGCCCCGCCACATGCTCTACAATATCTCGAGCGGTTTGACGTTCACCGCAGAGGCCTGGGGCAAGGCCTTTGCTGATAAGGCTTTTGCCGCCCCGGACAGCGGTTTCGTTTGCCGCGTGGCTGTCTCCGGCGAAACACCGACCGTGACTGTGCACGGCTCGACCCGGGCGCCGCTGTCGGTACAGCGCATGGCCGACGAATTCGGATGGCGCGCCAAATTTGGCTGCGAGGAGTCAGCGGAGCATATGCGGCGCTGGCTGCATGATCATGATCGAGGAGGCGCCTGAGATGAAGCTGGCGGGCAGGGTGGCCATCATCACAGGCGGCGGCTCCGGGATCGGCCGGGCCAGCGCCGTTCTGTTCGCCCGCGAAGGCGCCTTCGTTGCACTGGTGGATCGCGATGCTGACAGCGCAGCCGAAACGCTGGCGATGCTTCGCGATCAGGGTGGCAGCGGTAGCGTCCATGTTGGCGATGTCGGCGACGCCGATTTTGCAAGCTCCACCGTCGAAAGTGTCGCAACAAGCGACGGCAGGCTCGACGTGCTGATGACGTCTGCCGGCTTCTCCTGCGGCGGTACCGTGATCACAACTGCGCTGGCGGATTGGGACGCGGTATTCCGTGCCAATGTCGGCGGCACCTGGTTGTGGGCGCGCGCGGCCGTGCCGATCATGCAGCGGCAGGGCAAGGGCGCCATCATCACGCTGGCGTCGCAGCTGGCGATCGCTGGCGGCAAGGGCAACAGCGCCTATATTGCGGCCAAGGGCGCCATCGTCAGCCTGACCCGCACCATGGCCGTCGATTTCGCGACCGATGGCATCCGCGTCAACGCGTTGGCGCCCGGCGCGATCGACACGCCGCTGCTGCGCCGCAGTTTTGCGCGCCACGCCGATCCCGAGCCGGTGCGCGAGGTCTCGCGACAGCGTCATGCCATGAAGCGGTTCGGGCGCGCCGACGAGGTGGCGGCGGCCGCGCTCTATCTCGCCAGTGACGATTCCTCCTTCGTCACCGGCACGGTGCTTCCAGTCGATGGCGGGTGGCTTGCGGCATGAGTGATGGCCTTGCAGCACTTGCAGTTCAAGTCTGCGCCGATCTTGCCAAGACGGCGCATCCGGGCATGCCCTGGCTGACGCCGATGACGGCTCCCGATGGCAGCCGCGCTCTGGACGTGCTCATTGTCGGGGCTGGTCAATCCGGACTTGCGACGGCTTTCGGTCTGCAGCGCTCGCAGGTCACCAACATCCGCTTGCTCGACAAGGCGGACGAGGGTTGCGAAGGCCCGTGGCTGACCTATGCGCGGATGCCGACCCTGCGCAGCCCGAAGGACTACACCGGCCCTGACCTCGACCTGCCGAACCTGACCTATCAAGCCTGGCACGAGGCCAAATTCGGAACGGAGAGCTGGCGCGATCTTGGTCTGATCCCGCGCGAATATTGGGCGGCCTATCTGTCGTGGTATCGCAAGGTGCTCGGTCTACCGGTGCACAATGGCTGCGAGGTGACCGATATCGCACCCGAGGCTAACGGCCTGCTGCGGGCAACAGTGAGCACTGCTCATAGCGAGGAGGTGCTTTACGCCCGCAAGATCGTGCTCGCGACGGGACAGGAAGGCATGGGCGATTGGAGCATTCCCGAACCATTGCGTCATCTGCCGGCGTCGCGATGCGTTACCTGCGCGGCGCCGATAGATTTTACCGCGCTACGTGGCAAGCGCGTCGCGGTGATTGGCGCGGGCGCCTCGGCCTTCGATAACGCAGCGATGGCACTCGAGGCAGGTGCGGGCCTCGTGCATTTGCTGTGCCGGCGCGCTGCGATCCAGCTAGTGCAACCCTATCGATGGCTGACCTTCCGCGGCTTCCTCAGGCATTTTTCCGAGCTCGACGATCCCTGGCGCTGGCGCTTCATGCGCGCGGTGCTCGAGCTGCGCGAGGGATTTCCGCAAGCCACCTATGATCGCTGCGCCCGGCACGCGCCGTTCCATCTGCACGAGGGCGCACCTGTCGAGGAAGCGCGGGAGACCGTTGACGGCGTGCTGCTGCGCACGCCACGTGGCGAAATCGCGGTCGATTTCGTCATCTGCGCCACCGGCGTCATGATGGACTTTGCCGCTCGCCCCGAGCTGAAGCGATGCGCCGATAACATCGCGCGCTGGGCCGACTGCTACACGCCGCCGGCGCAGGAACAGAGCCTTCGCCTTGGCGCCTTTCCCTATTTGTCGGACGGCTATGCCTTCCGCGAGCGCGAGGTTGGACGAACACCGTGGATCTCCGGCATTCACCTGTTCGCCATTGCCTCGACCATGAGCTTTGGTCCGTCCGGCTCCTCGATCAATGCGATGACGACGGCGGTGCCGAAGCTGGTCCACGGCCTCACGCGTGACCTGTTCCGCGCCGATATCGACAAGCACTGGGCGGCATTCCAGGCCTATGATGTCCCTCAAGCTGTGATCCGGCGCGAGCCCGCGGCCGCGCAGGGGAGCGCGTGATGCCGGCGAGCGCATATGCATTCCACTGCGACGAAGACGCATGCCAAACTGCCCGTTTCTGGCACATGATTTGCTGCCATTTCGGGCGTGCGCGGCCTAACAAAGGACAGAGGCGATGTACCCCGTGATTTTCAGGCATCTGATTTCGGCGTCCGCCGTTCTTCTTTCGGCGACATTGATGGCGTCCGCGGCCCGTGCGCAGAGCCGCGCTGAGACCTTGCGCTACGTGACGGCTGCAACAGTCAACACGCTCGATCCCAACATTCCCGGCTCGACCCGCGAAGCCTTCGCGCTCAGCATGAGCAGCTATGACCGGCTGGTGTCGTTCGGCCGCAAACAGCTCAACGGCAAATGGGTGTTCGATCTCGATACCATCACTGGCGAGCTCGCGGAGTCCTTCAGCGTCAGCCCCGATGGCCTGAAGCTCACCTTCAAGCTTCGTCCAGACGCCAAGTTCCACGACGGCTCGCCGGTTACTGCAGAAGACGTGAAGTGGTCGCTCGACCGCTGCGTCACCGCGCCGGTACTCGGCAAGGCGCAACTGCTGACGGGGTCGTTGACCAGCGCCGACCAGTTCAAGGTGATCGATCCACTGACACTTGAAGTGACATTGCCGCGGCCCGACAAGCTGGCGCTGCCGAACCTTGCGACCGTCTATCCCATCATCATCAATTCCAAGCTCGCCAAATCGCATGCGACCCCTGAGGATCCTTGGGCGCTGAGCTGGCTGAAGGAGAACGAGGCGGGCAGCGGCGCCTATGTCGTCGAGACCTTCAAGCCCGGAGAGCAGGCGATCGCCAGGCGCAACGAGGCCTGGAATCGCGGCTCGCCGGACAAGCCGGCGTCCTTCAAGCGGCTGATCATCCAGTCGGTACCGGAGCCGGCGACGCGCGCCAATCTGGTCGAGCGCGGCGATGCGGACCTCGCGATCGACCTGCAGGCCAGCGACGTCCAGGCGCTGGAGTCCAAAGGCAAGCTGAAGGTGATTTCGACACCGCAATACAATGCGGTGACCTTCATCTCGATGAACAACAAGATCCCGCCGTTCGACAACGTCAACGTCCGCCGGGCGGTCGCCGCGGCGCTACCCTATGATGACATGTTCAAGGCAGCGCTGTTTGGCCGCGGCACGCCGCTGTTCGGTGCCAGCTGGCCCGACGGTACGCCGCCGAGCGGCGGCTATCCAATCCCGCAACCGGTCAAGCTCGATCTGGAGAAGGCGCGGGCCTATCTGAAGGAGGCCGGCATGCCCGAAGGTTTCGCCACGACCTTCAGCTTCAACGTCGGTCAGGCCGCGACTGCCGAGCCGATGGCCGCCCTGGTCAAGGAATCTCTGGAGAAGATCGGCATCAAGGTCGACATCCAGAAGCTGCCGGATGCGCAGATGTCGACCTCGATCAATGAGAAGAAGCTGCCCTTCTTCACCGAAGGCATTGTCGCCTGGCTGCCGTCGACCGATTATTTCTATCGCAACTTCTACACCGGCAATCAGCGCTGGAACTATTCCTCCACGGACAATGCCGAGCTGGAGAAGATCGCGCAGGCCGCGCGCTTCGAGCCGGACAAGGCGAAGTACGAGGCGGAGGGCAAGGAGCTCAACGCCATCCATTTCGAGCAGATGTTCCAGGTTCCGCTCTGGCAGCCGGCGCAGGACGCAGTGATGGTCGCCAATCTCGACGGCTATGTCTATCAATTCACCCGCCAGGTGGATTATCGTAACCTGAGCCGCAAATAGCAGCGGAGCCGGGGGCACGGCGAAGAGCATGGGCACGATTGGTGCAACTTTGATCCGGGCCGGGCGGCGGTTTCTCTCGTCACTACCGGCGCTGTTCGGCGTGCTGGTCTTCACTTTCCTCCTGATGCGGGTGTTGCCAGGCGATCCCGCCGTGTTCTTTGCCTCCGGTCCCAGTGCCGGCAAGGAGGAGATCGAGGTCGTCCGCAAGCAGCTCGGGCTGGACCGGTCGCTGCCGGAGCAGCTCGGCATCTATCTCTACGATGTCGGCCGCGGCAATCTCGGCCGTTCCATGATGACGGGGCAGCCGGTCGCCAAGGACCTGCAGCAGCGCCTGCCGGCCTCGCTCGAGCTGACGCTGACCGCGCTCGTGATCGCGCTGATCGCGGCGGTCCCGCTCGGTGTGCTGGCCGCGCTGCGACCGAACTCGCTGATCGATCACGGCGTACGGCTGTTCTGCTCGCTCGGCGTCTGCGTGCCGACCTTCGTCTCCGGACTGCTGCTGATCTACGTGTTCTACTATTTGCTGGGTCTTGCCCCCGACCCGACCGGACGGATCGACGTCTTCGCCTCGGTGCCGCCGGCCCGCACCGGCTTCCTGATGGTGGATTTCCTGCTCGCGGGTGACGTCGAGGGTTGGTGGGCCGCGGCGCGTCAGTTGACGCTGCCTGCCTTCACGATGGCGCTGTTCGTGATCGCGCCGCTTGCCCGCATCACCCGTGCCTCGATGCTGGTGTCGCTCGGCAGCGATTTCGTGCGTACCGCAAGGTCGATCGGCTTGTCGCGCTGGCAGATCGTGGTGACCTATGCGCTGCGGAATGCAATCCTGCCCGTGATCACCATCGCCGGCATCGTGTTCTCGACCATGCTTGGTGCCAATGTGCTGGTCGAGAAAGTGTTCTCCTGGCCGGGCGTTGCGTCCTACGCGCTCGATGCGCTGCTGGTCTCCGACTATGCACCGGTGCAGGGCTTCGTGCTGCTGATGGCCAGCATCTTCGTCGCGGTCAATCTCCTGGTCGATGTGCTCTACGGCATCGCCGATCCCAGGGCGACGGCCGCATGAGCCTGACAGCAACATCGTCGGGGCTGCGTCACACCATGTGGGTGCTGCGCGGTAACCCCGTTACCGCGATTGCCGGCGCGGCGGCGATATTGCTGGCGCTGGTCGCGATCTTCGGTCCCATGCTGGTGCCTTATGATCCCGTCGCTTCGGACGTGCCGCGTGCGCTGCAGCCGCCGAGCGCACTCCACTGGGCCGGCACTGATCAGCTCGGCCGCGATGTCTTCAGCCGATTGATCGTCGCCACGCGGCTCGATCTCGCCATCGCCGTGACGGCCGTCAGCGTGTCTTTCGTGATCGGCGCGGTGATCGGATCGCTCTGCGGCTATGTCGGCGGCAAGCTCGATCGCGCGGTCGGCCGGTTCGTCGACGTGCTGATGGCCTTTCCGCTGTTCGTTCTCGCCATGGCCATGGTCGCAGCGCTCGGCAACCGGGTCGAGAATATCGTCATCGCGACCGCGATCATCAATCTGCCGTTCTACATCCGCTTCGCGCGCGCGGAGGTCAACATCCGGCGCAATCTCGGTTGGGTGGAGGCGGCGCGCGCCTGCGGCGATGGGCATGTCTCCGTCGTGCTGCGCTTCCTGCTACCCAACGTGCTGCCGGCGATGGCGGTGCAGATGTCGCTCAATCTCGGCTGGGCGATCCTGAATGCCGCGGGCCTCTCCTTCATCGGCCTGGGCGTCAAGCCGCCGACGCCGGAATGGGGCATCATGGTCGCCGAGGGCGCGCGCTTCATCTCGACGGGCAGGTGGTGGCTGGTGTCGTTTCCTGGGCTGGCTCTGATGCTGGCCGTGCTCTGCTTCAACCTGCTCGGCGACGGGTTGCGCGATATCCTCGATCCGCGCATGCGCACATGATGTCGCCACTGCTCGAAATCGACAATCTCGGCGTGACGTTCTCGACCCGGCGCGGGCTCGTCGAGGCGCTGCGGGGCGTCTCGCTGTCGCTCCAGCCGGGTGAAATGCTGGGCCTCGTCGGCGAGAGCGGATCCGGCAAGTCAGTCACCGGCTTCGCGGTCACGGGCCTGCTCGACAAAGCGGGTCGCATCACCGCCGGGCGTGTCAAGTTCAGGGGCCAGGACATTACGCGCGCGTCGGGGGCGGAGCTGCGCAATCTGCACGGCGCCAACATGGCGATGATTTTCCAGAATCCGCGCGCCGCGCTCAATCCGATCCGCACCGTCGGTGCCCAGATCGCCGATGCCGTCCTTTCGCATCGGCGGCTCTCGAAACAGGAGGCGCGGGCCGAGGCGCTGGAGTTGCTGCGCGCGGTGCAGATCCGCGATCCCGACCGGCGGCTGGATGCCTATCCGCACGAGCTCTCCGGCGGCATGTGCCAGCGCGTGATGATCGCGATCGCGATCTCCTGTAATCCTTCACTTCTGATTGCCGACGAGCCGACCACAGGCCTCGATGTGACGACACAAAAGGTGGTCATGGATCTCCTGGCGCGCATCGTCGCCGACCGGGGCATGGCGACAATCCTCATCACCCACGATCTTGGCCTTGCGGCACATTATTGTCGTCGCGTGGTGGTGATGGAGCAGGGGCGACTCGTGGAAGAAGGCGCGCCGCAGACATTGTTTCGGGCGCCTCAGCACGCCTATACCAAGCGGCTGGTGGCATCGTCGCCGACCGCGACATCGCGTGTCGGCGACCTCGTGCCGGCCGAAGAAGCTCTGCCGGTTGTCGAGGTGAACGAGCGGTCGACGCCCGCGCCGGGCGCGCCGCCGCTGCTCGACGTCCAGCACGTCGTCAAGCGTTTTGACGATGGTACCGCTGCGGTGGCGGATTTCTCGATGACCATGGCGGCAGGCGAGAGCGTCGGCCTGGTCGGGGAGTCCGGCTCCGGCAAGAGCACCACCGCCCGCATGATCTGCCGGCTGATCGATCCGAGCGCAGGCGACATCCTGTTCGACGGCTATTCGATCGCAAAGCTGCCGGCGCGTGATTTTCATCGCTCGCCGCTACGCAAGGAAATCCAGATCGTCTTTCAGGATCCGCACGAGAGCCTCAATCCGCGCTTTACCGCGTTCGATTGCATTGCCCATCCGCTGCTGCGGCTCACGGGCCTGCGCCACGGCGACGCGCTGCGTTCCCGGGTCGAGGAGTGCGCCGACCGCGTCGGCCTGCCGCGTGAGCTGTTGTCACGCTTCCCGCATCAATTGTCGGGTGGCCAGAAGGCGCGCATCGGCATCGCCCGCGCCATTGCATGCCGGCCGCGTTTGCTGGTGCTTGACGAGCCCACTGCGGCGCTCGATGTCTCGGTGCAGGCCGTCGTGCTGCAGCTGCTCGACCGGCTTCGGCGCGAGGACAATCTCGCCTTCCTGTTCGTCAGTCACGACCTCAACGTGGTACGCATGATGTGCAGCCGGACCATCGTGCTGCGCGCCGGTGGCATCGTCGAGCAGGGCGAGAGCCTCGCTCTGTTTGCCAATCCGCAGACGGATTACACGCGCGAGCTGGTCGAAGCCATCCCACACATCGGTTCGCCTGCTTCGCTCCTGCCCGCCTGATTTCCATGGCCATATGGTCCTACAAGCGTGAATGGAGCGTATTTTCCAGACATCGGCGATCATCAAATGACGGAGAGCCCTGTGACGCAGCTCGATCTCGCCATTCGCGGCGCTACCATCGTGACGGCCAGCGACGAGTTTCGCGCCGATATCGGAATTCGCGGCGGCCGCATCGTCAGCATCGCCGACCGCATCGAGGGCGCGGCCCGTGAGATCGACGCGACGGGGCTGCTGGCGCTGCCGGGCGGCATCGACAGCCACGTCCACATCTCGCAAGCCTCGGGCCCCGACGTCGTGATGGCCGACGATTTTGCCTCGGCGACGCGCGCGGCAGCGGCCGGCGGCAACACCATGGTGCTGCCCTTCGCGCTGCAGGAGAAGGGCACCTCGCTGCGCACTTGTGTCGAGAACTATTGCAAGCTCGCAGAGGGCGAGTGCTACATCGACACGGCATTCCACCTCATCATCTCCGACCCGACCGCAATCGTGCTCGGGCAGGAGCTGCCGGCGCTGGTCAAGGACGGCTACACCTCGTTCAAGGTGTTCATGACCTATGACGACCTCGTGCTCAGCGACAAGCAGCTGCTCGAGGTGTTCGAGGTCGCGCGTCGCGAGGAGGCGCTGGTCATGGTTCATTGCGAGGGCTACGACGCCATCCGCTTCCTCACCAGCAAGCTCGAACGCGAGGGCCACATCGCGCCTTACTATCACGGCACCTCGCGGCCCCAGGCCGTCGAGCGTGAGGCGACGCATCGCGCCATCAGCCATGCCGAGGTGATCGGCGTTCCCATCATGATTGTGCACGTCTCCGGACGCGAGGCGATGGAGCAGGTGCGCTGGGCCCAGCAACGCGGATTGCCGGTGCACGCGGAAACTTGTCCGCAATATATCACGCTCACGGCCGACGACATGAAGGGCCTCAACATGGACATGTCGGGCGCCAAATACGTCTGCTCGCCGCCGCCGCGTGATGTCGAGAGCCAGCAGGCGATCTGGGAGGGCATCATGTCAGGCGTGTTCCAGACTTTCTCGTCCGATCACTGCCCGTTCCGCTACGATGATCCCAAGGGCAAGCTGACGCCGAACGCCCGCACCTCGTTCCGCTGGGTGCCGAACGGCATTCCCGGCGTCGAGACGCGGCTGCCAATCCTGTTCTCAGAGGGCGTCTCGAAGGGACGCATCACCCTGCAAAGGTTCGTCGAGCTGACGGCGACCAATCACGCGAGGATCTACGGTCTCTATCCGAGCAAGGGCTCGATCGGCGTCGGCTTCGATGCCGATATCGTGTTGTGGGACCCCAGGCTGAAGAAGAAGATTCGGCAGGCCGATCTTCACCACGGCGCGGACTATACGCCCTGGGAAGGCTTTGATGTCACCGGCTGGCCCGTCACCACCATTGCCCGCGGCCGGGTCGTGTACGACCAGGGCAAGATCGTCGGCGACAAGGGCTCGGGCGAGGTGCTGAGCCGCGGCAAGTCGAGTCTGATCTGACCAGGCGCAGCTCGGGCGGCGCGTCGTCTGGCGGAGAACACGGTCAGGGCATGCGCGATTTTGCCAGGACGCAGTGGACGCCCTTGTTGCCGTCGACCATCTGAGTAACCCTGAGATCTGCGGCGATCGAGCACAGCGTATAGGCGTCCTGCGCGCTGAGGCCGCTCCTCTCGCGGATCAGCGCGATCATGTCGCGCAGCGCCGCCTTGGCCGCGTCGTCGAGGTCTTCATCGAATCCCATCGTGATCCAGTCGACCGCGGTTTCCGCGCGTGGGGAGGCGAGGCGAAGATCTCGCCGGACGTGGAACTCGAAGGTGCCGGTGAGCGCGGCCTCGATCGCCGTCAGGCAGACCTCGCCATCGCCCTGCAGCGCATGGCCGTCGCCGGCGGAGAACAGCGCGCCCGGCACGAAGACGGGAAAATAGAGCGTGCTGCCAGCGCCGAGTTCCTTGTTGTCCATGTTGCCACCGAACGCCCGCGGCTCTTTCGAGGACAGCCGGCCCCAGGCGAGCGGCGGCGCGACGCCGAAATTGCCAAAAAAGAGCGACAGCGGCAGCTCCTGCCCCCACGGGAGCTTTGCGACATTGCGCGCGCGGTCGAGCGGAATGTGGATGCGGCGGAACTCCGGGAAATCCTCCGGCAGCGTGCCGAGCATCGGCACCTGGAGGTTCCAGCCCCAATTGCAGCGTAGTTCGATACTCAGCACACGCACTTCCAGCACGTCGCCGGGTTCAGTGCCCTCGACGTGGATCGGCCCGGTGAGCAAATGCGGCCCCGGACCGCGAAACGTGCTTGCCAGCACCTCGGCATGTCCCGGAACGACCTCGAAGCCGAGTGACGCATCGGGCAGATCGTCCGGCTCGCCCGACAGCGTCTCGATGGTGACCCGGTCTCCGGATGCGATCCGGAGCACCGGCTTCAGTCGTCCGTCCCAGAGTCCCCACTGGACGTTTCCGGGTGTGGAGCGCAGGACGTGGTCCATGCCGTTACCTGCCTGCGCTGCTCGCGACGATCGAGGAGGACGAGGTCGCGAACTTGCCGAGCCCGAGATAGACCAGGCCCGCCACGCCAATGCCGAACAGCCAGCTCAGATCGGCGCCGCCCAGGAAGTTGGTCGAGATCGGCCCCTGCAGCGCGCCGACGAGACCGTCCTCGACCAGCCAGCCCGCGACGAGGCCGGCGAAGAACGCGATCATGCCGGCCCAGTTGATGTCGCCATAGGCGCTGGTCTCCGGCGAGCGATAGAGCTCGGCGACATCGATCTTGCCCTTCCGCTTGATGAAGAAGTCGGCCAGCACCACCCCGGCCCAGGGGCTCATCCACAACAGCAGGCTGATCATCCAGTTGTCGAACGCCTTCGCGAAAGACGGCGCGAAGATGAAGTACAGCGTGACCAGATAGCCGGCGACGCCGACGATGACGGTGAGCCAGAAGCGTGAGAGCTTCAGCCCCGCGCTCAGCGCCGCCAACGTCGCCGAATAGACGTTGAGGATGTTGGTGGCGATCGGGCCGTGCAGCACCATCAGGAGAACCAGGATGCTGACGGGCCCGCCAAATACCGCGCTCACCATCTTGGCAGGATCGGTATCCAGCGTCGTCGAGGCGATGGTCGCGCCGAGAATGCCGAGCCAGACCGTCGGCACGAACATGCCGACATAGCTGTACCAGAAGACAGATTTCGACGGCACGCTCTTCGGCACGAAGCGCGAATAGTCGGAGGCCCAGGTCACCCAGGAAATGCCCCAGCCGACCCCGATCGCGGTCGTCAGCAGCGTCAGCATCGCCAGATGCGCGCCGGGCGGCAGCGAGGTCGTCAGGCTCCAGTTGACGACGCCCGGGCGCGTCCATGCCAAGACGCTCATCAGCACCATGATGGCGATGGTCGGCGGCACCGTGTACTTCTCGAAGGTGCGGATTGCATAGAAGCCGTAGATTCCGATCAGCACCTGCACCGCCATCACCAGCGTGATGACGACGATCTCGATCGGCCATGTGTCGGGAACGCCGAATTGCCCGAGGATGCCCATCGAGACCTTGACCGGGAAGTACGTGTTGACCCCGATCCAGCCCAGCGTCATCAGGAACATCAGGATGCTCGGCAGGTAGGCCCCGCGGACCCCGAACGCGGAGCGGCTCAGCACCATCTGGTTGACGCCGGTCTTGTGTCCCATCACCGTGAAAGTCGCGAAAATCGCGCAGCCGACGATGTTGCCGAGCACGATGACCGCGATCGTCTCCATCAGGCCAAGCTTGAGGATGATGCCGAGCGCGCCGAGCGCCCAGTTGACCGGCGCGATGTTGGCGCCGGCCCAGATCCACATCTGCTGCGGCCCGGTTGAATCCCGGTCCGCATCCGGAATTGGCTCGATGCTGTGAAGATCAGCGCGAAGCTCGGAATCCGTCATGACATCCCCCAATACGAAGCACGCTTCGCATCATCGCAGCATAAATCGTGCCATCGGTTGCGGCCGGCCGGAGCAGGGCGCGCGCCGATGGCTGACGCAAGATGCGTCGCGCCGGATTGCCACTGAGTTTTCAAGCATTGATTGGCGTCACGTGCCGCCGCGTCGCCGCGCGCTCCAGGCCACGCTGGCCCGCGCCAACCCGCCGGTGCAAGGTCGAAGGTTGTTGCACGGGCGGGCAACGGTACGATGATAAATTGAGCAGCCCGACTCAAAAGCGCGGCAGCTGCGTCTAGTCGAATAGGGCAGCGGCGCTGTCGCGACTGGGATTGCCAGCCACGATGCGCTGCATCATCTCGATGAACTGCGCCTGTTCCCGCTCGCTGAGATCTCCCAGCGTTGCGCGATGCGCCCGTCGCGCCGCGCCCTCGATCTTGACCAGCAAGGCAGCGCCGGCCGGCGTCAACCGGCACAGGCGTGCGCGGCGATCGTCCTTGTTGACTGCACGCTCGACCAGGTTTCGTGCTGCGAGACGCTTCAATGCGCCGGTCGTCGTGGTGCGGTCGAGGGCAATATCGGCCGCCAAAGTGGTCTGATCGGCGGTTTCGCGCACCGCCAACGCCGAGAGGAGGCTGTATTGCAGCGGCGTGACCTCGAACGCGCCGCAGGCTTCCTGAAACAGTGCAACGTGAATCTGGTGCAGCCGGCGGATCAGATATCCGGGTCGTTGCGACAAGGGCCAGGGGCGGTGCCGGCTCCCGCCGCGACGTGTCTTCGCCTGCCGCAATGCACACTCTCCCAATCCAGACCCTGCCGCGCTTAGCTCGATTCGAGTGCGTCCGCCACCGCCGGATCATGGCACGAGGCTTGCTTCTGTCAAAATGCGAAGCATGCTTCGTAATTCGGGCGATGCCGTCGCTCGCTCAAGGAGAGGAGAGCGCCCATGTCCGTTACTGCCAGCTTCGACCTTCTGCTGCGAGGCGGTCGCGTGATCTGTCCGGCCTCTGGTGTTGACGGCATCAAGGACGTCGCCATCCGCAACGGCAGGATTGCAGCCGTCGCGTCCGACATTCTGCCGACCAGCGCCAGGGAGGTCGTCGACGTCAGCGGCAAGCTGGTGCTACCCGGGCTGATCGACACCCATGCGCATGTCTATCAATATGTCTCCGGCCGCTTCGGCATGAATCCGGACATGGTCGGCGTGCAGTCGGGCGTGACGACGCTGGTCGATCAGGGTGGCCCGTCCTGCATGACGCTGCCCGGCTTTCGTCACTTCATCGCGGAGCCTGCGGCCTCACGAGTTTATGCCTTTCTGTCCGCCTACCTCGTCGGCGGCCTCGAAGGGCACTTCTATCCGCAGCTCTATAGTCCCGATGGCGTCGACATCGACGCCACGGTCAAGGCGGCGACGGCCAATCTCGACATCGTGCGCGGCATCAAGGCCCATGCCGAGATCGGCGGCTTCGCGCGCTGGGGCATCCGCGTCATCGAGATGGCGGCCGAGATCGGCAAGCGTGCCGACCTGCCGGTCTATGTGCATTTCGGCCAGCTCTGGGGCCTGCCCGAGAGCGGCGCCAATGGCGAGGATGCCGACACGATTCTTACGCGCGTGATTCCGCTGCTGCGCGAAGGCGATATTCTCGCCCATCCGTTCACGCGTCATCCCGGCGGCTTCGTCAACCGCGAGGGTGAGGTGCATCCGGTGATCCAGGCCGCACTCGACCGCGGCCTGAAGGTCGATGTCGGTCACGGCAGCCACTTCTCTTACCGGCTCGCCAAGAAGGCGATTGCCGCCGGCATCATTCCGACCACGCTCGGCGCCGATATTCATGGTTACAACACGCATGTGCCCGCGCCGGCCGGAACGCCCGACCAGCATGAGGACGAGGAGAATCATCCGTTCGCAGGCCAGGCAAAATTCAGCCTGGTGCAGGCGATGAGCTCGATGATGGCGCTCGGCCTGTCGCTGGAGCAGGTGGTGCCGATGGTCACCTCGAACCCTGCAAAGACGCTCGGCCGCAGCGCCGAGATCGGCGCGCTCAAGGTCGGCATGGATGCCGATGTCTCCGTGCTCAGCGAGCAGAACGGCCGCTTCGTCCTGAAGGACAACGAGAAGAACGAGGTGATCGCCGAGCGCTTGCTGCAGCCGGCCTTCTGCCTGCGTGCCGGCACGCGCTTCGACGCGGTCGCACCGATCCTGCCGCAGGCCGTCGCGGCGTAAGGCCAGGCGGTGAAGGAGGACGCCTTCGTGCGCAACGAGCGGGAATTTCCTTCTGGCAAGTCCGGGCAGGGCGTCGGTGCGCGCCTGCCGCGGAAGGAAGACGATCGCCTCATGCGTGGCCGCGGCCAGTACGTTGCGGACATCAGGCTCGCGGGCCTTCAGGACGTCGCCTTCGTGCGCAGCCCGATGGCCCATGCCCGCATCCGCGCCATCCACGTGCCCCAACGTTATCGCGATCGCGTGTTCACCGCTGCGGACCTCGTTGGCATCAAGCCGATCCGCGCGGTGTCGGGTCTTCCCGGCTTCAAGATCTCGGAGCAGCCGGTGCTGGCGACCGGCAAGGTGCGCCAGGTCGGCGAGCTCGTCGCGATGTGCCTTGCGCCGACGCGCGCCGAGGCCGAGGACATCGCGGCTTCCGTGACGCTCGATCTGGAGGAGCTGCCCGCGGTCTACGACATGCTGAAGGCGCGCGAACCCGGCTCGGCGCTGGTGCACGAGCATTGGGGCGACAACGTCTTTCTCGAGACCAACTACGAGGTCGACATCTCCGCCGCGCTGGATGCGCCGATCAGGGTGACGCGCGAGATCTCGACTGCACGGCAATGCATGTCGCCGCTGGAGGGCCGCGGCGTGGTCGCGACCTTCGATGCGCGGCTCGACCAGCTCACGCTGCATTCCGCGGCACAGATGCCGCACATCACCCGCAGCGGCCTTGCCGAATGCCTCGGCATGGAGGAGGGTCGGATCCGCGTGATCTCGCCGGATGTCGGCGGCGGCTTCGGCCACAAGGGCATCCTGCTGCCCGAGGAGGTCTGCCTGTCCTGGCTGACCATGCGCTGCGGCCATCCCGTGCGCTGGACCGAGGACCGCCGCGAGCATCTCGTCGCCAGCTCGAATTGCCGCGAGCATCATTACCGGATCACGGTCTATGCTGACAGCGACGGCACGCTGCGCGGTATCGATTGCGAGGCGACGGTGGATTCCGGCGCCTACTCGTCCTATCCGTTCTCGGCGTGCCTCGAAGCCGCGCAGGTCGCGAGCATCCTGCCCGGGCCCTACAAGATGCCGGCCTATCGCTGCCGCACCTTCTCGGTCGCCACCAACAAATGTCCGATCCTGCCGTATCGCGGTGTGGCGCGCACCGGCGTCTGCTTTGCGCTGGAGCTGATGCTCGATCTCGTGGCAGCCGAAGCCGGCCTCGAACCGGGCGAGGTGCGGCTGCGCAATCTGGTGCGCCCCGAGCAGATGCCGTTCGACAACATCACCAAGAAGCATTTCGACAGCGGCGATTATCCGGAAGCGATGCGCCGCGCGCTTGCCGCGATCGGAATCGAATCCATTCGCGCCAGGCAGAGTCAGGGCGAGGCCGACGGCCGCCGCATCGGCGTCGGCGTCTCCATCTATTGCGAGCAGGCGGCGCACGGCACGTCGGTTTATTCCGGCTGGGGCATCCCGATGGTGCCGGGCCACGAACAGGCCTCGGCCCGACTGACGCCGGACGGCGGCCTCGAATTGCGCGTCGGCGTGCATTCGCACGGGCAGGGCATGGAAACCACGCTTGCGCAGGTCGCCCATGAAATCCTTGGCGTGGATGTCGCCAAGATCCGCATCATCCTCGGCGACACCGCGATGACGCCCTATTCGACCGGCACCTGGGGCTCGCGCTCGATGGTGATGGCGGGCGGCGCGGTCGCAACCGCCTGCCGCGAGCTCGGCGAACGTGCCAGGCGCATCGGCGCAAAGCTGTTGCAGCACGATCCGGCCTCGGTGGTGCTGCAGGATGGCGAGGTGCGCGGCGTCAACGGCAGCGTCAGCATCCAGGCCATTGCCCACACCTGGTATCGCCGTCCGCAGGACCTGCCGGCCGATGTCGATCCCGGCGGGCTGGAGGTGACGCAAGGCTACAAGCCCGTGCGCGATAGCGGCACCTTCAGCTATGCCGCGCATGCGGCCGTGGTCGCGGTCGACCCTGATCTCGGCGAGGTGGAAATCCTCGACTATGTGATCGTCGAGGACGGCGGCGTGCTGGTCAATCCGCTCGTCGTCGACGGCCAGATCTATGGCGGGCTCGCGCAAGGCATCGGCACCGCGCTCTACGAGGAGATGCCGTTCGACGCCTCCGGCCAGCCGCTGGCGACGACGCTCGCCGACTATCTGCTGCCGGGACCGACCGAGGTTCCGGCTGCGCGCCTCGATCACATGGAGACGCCGTCGCCCTATACGCAGTTTGGCGTCAAAGGCATCGGCGAGGGCGGAGCGATCGCTCCCCCGGCCGCGATCGCCAACGCCGTCAACGATGCCTTGCGCCCGATCGGTGTCGAGCTGATGCAGTCACCGATCACGCCGCATCGTGTCGTCGAAGCCGTGCTCGCGGCGCGCGCAACTGAGAGAAGCGCAGCATGAAACCGGCGCCCTTCAGCTATGAGCGTCCACGCGATCTCGACGCCGCGCTGTCGATGCTGGCCGCAAGCGGCGGTTCGGCCAAGATCATCGCCGGCGGCCAGTCGCTCGGACCGATGCTCAATCTGCGGCTGGTGCAGCCGGAGCTGATCGTCGACATCACCGGCCTTGCCGAGCTCAAGCGCGCGGAGGTGTCCGGCGGCGAGCTCGTGCTTGGCGCTCTGGTCACCCATGCCGATATCGAGGACGGACGCACCGCCGATGTGACGCGCGGCGCCATGCGCGGCGTCGCCGCAAACATCGCCTATCGCGCGGTGCGCAACCGGGGCACCATCGGCGGCTCGCTCAGCCACGCCGACCCCGCGGCGGACTGGGTCTCGGCGCTCGCCGCGCTCGGCGCGCGCGTGACGCTTCGCAGCCTTGCCGGTGCACGCACCCTGGCGATCGAGGCCTTCGTCATCGGCGCACTTGAATCGGCGTTGCACGCCGGTGAGATCGTCGAGGCGATCCATGTGCCGGCGCGACCGGCCTCGGCCCATTGGGGCTATGCCAAGAGCTGCCGCAAGACCGGCGAGTTCGCCCATGCCATCGGCGCGGTGCTGATCGATCCCGCCGCCGCTTCGGCGCGCGTCGTGATCGGTGCGATCGACACGGCCCCGATCGTCGTGACCGATGCTGCCGGGCTGTTCGGCGGGAAGATTGCGACCGACTACAAGCAGCGCTTCGACACGCGTGTCGCCGACGCGCTTCTGGCCAAGGCCGGCATCGACGATGCCGCGCAGCGTCATATCCATGTCAGCGTGTTGAAGCGGGCCGTGGAGGAGGCCGCGGCATGACCACGATCGCGCTCAATGTCAATCGCCACGCGGTCGAGCTGCCGGCCGAGCCGCGCACCAGCCTTGCCGATTTCGTCCGCGACAGGCTCGATCTGACCGGCACCCATCTCGGCTGTGAGCATGGCGTCTGCGGTGCCTGCACCGTGCTGCTCGACGGCGTTCCGGCGCGCGCCTGCATCACCTATGCGTTGGCCTGCGAGGGTGCAGACATCACCACGATCGAGGGTCTCGACGAGGACGAGATCACGACCGAGCTGCGCGCCGCCTTCACCCGCGAGCATGCGCTTCAGTGCGGCTATTGCACTCCGGGGATGCTGGTCTCGGCGCGCGACCTCGTGCTGCGTCTGCCCGACGCGGACGAGCGCCGCATTCGCGTTGGCCTCAGCGGCAATCTCTGCCGTTGCACCGGTTATGTCGGCATCGTGCGCGCGGTGCAGTCCGTCATCGAGGCGAGGCGCGCGCGCAGCGTCGCGCCGCTCGCCGATAGCGGCCGGACCAGTCTTGGCCCCGCGGGATCGGGGCGGGCTGCATCCGGCCGAAGCGAGCCGAGCCCTGCGCGGCAGGCGCCGGTTCCGGCATCGGAGCGTGCCGCGGCGGTCAGCATCCCCGACTTCACCCCGGCGACGGTTCTCGACCAGCGTTTCACGCTGCCGCATCCGCCGGCAAAGGTGTTCGCGATGTTCGGCGATATCGCGGGCATCGCGGCCTGCCTTCCCGGCGTATCGCTGACGTCGCCGCCAGGGCCGGATCGCGTGGAAGGATCGATCCGCGTCAGGCTCGGGCCGATCGCAGCAAGCTTCGAGGGCGCCGCGCGCGTCGAGCGCGATCCTGCGACGCTCTCGGGGCGCATCGTCGGCATCGGCACCGACGAGCGCAGCCATTCGGCGACGCAAGGTGAGATTCGCTATCGCCTGCTGCCGCTCGAAGGCGGCGCGGCGACCGCCGTTGAACTCTCGATCGGCTACACGCTCACGGGACTTCTGGCCCAGGTCGGCCGTCCCGGCCTGGTGCGGGATCTTGCCAAGCGCCTCGTTGTGGAGTTCGCGGGCAATCTCGACCGTCACATGTCAGGAGCGCCGTCCGGGCAGGTGGCCGCGGCAGAGCTCAGTTTCTGGTCGATCGTATCGGACGTTCTACGCGCACGGATCGCCCGCATTCTTGGCCGCCGGAGCGGGGCGGGGTGATGGGTGTGCTCGCACATCGGGACGTGACGAAGCCTGGACTGCCATAACAATCAACAGCGTCGAACTTGGAGAGACAACATGACACGAGCACTCGGACTGGTTGGGACAATCGCGCTGGCGACCGCCTTGTTCGGCGGCACGGCAGGGGCGCAGACCATCAAGATCGGCGTCAACGAGCCTCTGACCGGCGCCTTCGCGGCCTCCGGCACCTACGTCGTCAACGGTGCCAAGATCGCCGCCGACGAGATCAACGCCAAGGGCGGCATCCTGGGCAAGAAGATCGAGCTCGTCATCGAGGATAACAAGAGCAACCCGACGGAAGCCGCTGCCGTCGCCGAAAAGCTCATCACCAGCGACAAGGTGCCGGTACTGATGGGCGCCTGGGGTTCGAGCTTGACGCTCGCGGTGATGCCGAAGCTGATGGAATACGAGACGCCGATGGTGGTGGAGACCTCGTCCTCCGGCAAGATCACCACGACGGGCAATCCCTTCATCTTCCGCATCTCGCCGCCTTCGGCGGTCGAGGCCGCCGCGTTCAAGGGCATCGTCGACAAGCTCGCGCTGAAGAAAGTCGATTTCCTCGTCATCAACAACGACTGGGGCCGCGGCACCGCCGAGGATTTCAGCAAGATGATGAAGGACAAGGGCATCGCCATCGGCCTCGTCGAGACCATGGACCAGGGCGCGCAGGACATGAGCGCGCAGCTCTCCAAGATCAAGAGCTCGGACTCCGAGACCGTCATCGTCACCACCGCGGTTGACCAGCTCACGCTCATCTTCAAGCAGGCGGCTGCGCTCGGCCTGAAGAAGCGCATCATCACCACCGGCGGTTCGCAGAACCCGGACCAGATCATCGCCCAGGCTGGCGCTGCCGCCAACGGCACCATGCACCTGACGACCTTCCTGCCCTGGTTCCCGGACAAGACGCCGAACCCGGAAGCCACCAACTACTTCATCACGGAATGGAAGAAGCGCGGTTTCGAGTTCGCCGGCTGCACCGAGAGCTTCCGCGGCTATGACGGCATCCGCACCGCGGCAGCCGCGATCGAGAAGGCCGGCAAGGCCGAGCCCGCGGCGATCAAGGCGGCGCTCTGGAACATCAACATCAAGGGCCTGAACGGCGACATCGTGTTCCGCAAGTCCGGTCCTGAGGGCAAGGAGAGCGGTCAGAGCCAGCCGAACGTCTATCTCATCGAGATCAGCGACGGCAAGGTCGAGATGAAGACGCTCTGACACACCTATTCGCAGGCGAGGGCGGCCCACGGCCGCTCTCGCCAGATTATCCGGGAACGGCCTTGAGCGAATTCCTCCAGCATCTGGTCAACATGCTCGTGCTCGGCGGCACCTATGCGCTGCTGGGCATAGGGCTGACCTTGATCTTCGGCATCATGAACGTCGTGAACTTCACCCACGGCGTGCTCTACACGTTCGGCGCCTACATCATGTTCATCGTGGTGCAGCAGCTTGGGCTGAACTTCTTCCTCGCGCTGCCGGTGGCCGTGCTGGCCGGATGGCTGCTGGGTGCGGCGATCGAGTTGACCCTGCTGCGCCCGCTGCGTGGCTCCGACATCGACACCACGATGCTGGTCATGATCGGCGCCTGGATCGCGATGCAGTCCGGCACGCTGTGGATCTGGGGCGGGGTCGCCAAATCGGTGGCAACGCCGTTTCCCGAGGCGCCGCTGGTGCTCGGACCGGTGTCGGTGTCCTGGCTGCGTCTGTTCGTGCTTGCTGCGGCGGCAATGCTGATCCTGGTGACGTATCTCCTGATCAACAAGACCAGTCTCGGCCGCGCGATGCGGGCGACTTTCCAGGATCACGACACGGCCTCGCTGATGGGTGTCAATGTCGACATGATCTACACCTCGACCTTCGCGATCGGCTCCAGCCTTGCCGCCGCGGCGGGGGCTCTGCTCGGGCCGGTCTACGTCATCTTCCCGCAGATGGGCGATCTGGCCGCCGTCAAGGCCTTCGCCATCGTCATCCTCGGTGGGCTCGGCAACATCACGGGCGCGGTGATCGGCGGCTTCATCCTGGCGCTCGCCGAGGAACTGGGGGCGGGCTATGTCTCGTCTGGTTACCGCGACGCCATGGGTTTCGTGATCATCATCGCGGTGCTGATTTTCCGACCGACCGGCCTGTTCGCACGCGCGGAGCGCGTCGGATGAGAACAGTCATCACTATTCTCGCGGTCGCAGTGCTGGCCTCGGTACCGCTCTGGCTGCGCGATCCCTACCTCCTCAATGCGCTGATCACGACCGGCATCTTCGTCATCGGCGCGATGAGCCTCAACCTGCTGCTCGGCTTCACCGGCCAGCTCAGCCTCGGCCACATCGCCTTCTTCGGCATCGGGGCCTATGTCAGCGCGCTGACGTCGCTCGGCTTCGACGTCGGTCTGCCCGGAGACGTCCGCCTGGTTCACACACCCTGGCCGCCGATCGCAGGCCTCCTGCTCGCGATCATCGTCGCCGGACTCTGCGGATATTTTGTCGGCCTGTTGTCGTTCCGTGTCCGCGGGGCCTATTTCGTCATCGTGACCATCTCTTTTGCCGAGGTGGTGCGGCTGGTCGCGCTGAACTGGGTCGAGCTGACGCAGGGGCCGCTGGCGTTGACCAATATACCCTCGATCGCGCTGCCTTTACCCGGCTTCGGCGAGCTGACGCTGCGCACCAAGATGCAGAACTACTATCTCGTGCTGGTGGTGGCTCTGATCGCCTATCTCCTGATCGCTCGGCTCGTCCATTCCCATTTCGGCCGCGCCATGCGCGGGCTGATGGAGAACGAGACGCTGGCCGTCTCCGTCGGTATCGACGTGACCCGGACGCTGACGCTGGCCGCTGTGATCTCGGCTGCAATCGCAGGGGCCGCCGGCAGCCTCTATGCGCACTACATCCGGATCATCGACCCAGAGGTGTTCGCCTTCATCAACACCGTCACCATGGTGATCATGGTCATTAGCGGCGGCAAGGGCTCGCTGGCAGGCCCCGTTGTCGGCGGCCTGATCTTCGGCCTGCTGCCGGTCGCGCTGCGGCCGGTGATGGCGCCGGAAGCGCAATGGATCGCGTATGGCGGCGTGCTCATGGCCATCCTGTTCGTCCTACCGCGTGGCATCGTGCCTTCGCTTGCGCTGCGCTTTGCCAGGCGACGGAGCGGCGCGTCGGCGCTGGCGCCGGTCGCGCTGACCGAGACCGGCGCCAAGGAGCCGGCGTGATGACGGCGCGCAGTGTGGCCATGACCATCGATCAGGTCGCCGTCCGGTTCGGCGGGCTGGTCGCCATCTCCGACATGAGTTTCACCGTGGGCGAAGGCGAGATCGTCAGCCTGATCGGACCGAATGGCGCCGGCAAGACCACCGCCTTCAACGTCATGACCGGCTTCCTGACGCCGAGCGCGGGCCGTGTCACCTATCAGGGCACGACGCTCACCGGATTGAAGCCGCACGAGATCGCCGATCTCGGCCTGATACGTACCTTTCAGCGCACCAGCGTGTTTCCCAACGACACCGTCTACGACAATCTCCTGATCGGCCTGCATCGACAGGGCAGGGTCCGGTTGCTCGACGCCATCCTCGGGCTATCAGGTGCGCGAGCTTCGGAACGCAGGCTGCGGCAGAAGGCGAGTGAGCTGATCGAATGGGTCGGGCTCGAGCGCCGCGGGCACGATGCGGCAGGCTCGCTCTCCTACGGCGAGCAGCGCCTCGTCGGCGTCGCGTTGGCGCTCGCGGCCGAGCCCTCGATGCTGCTGCTCGACGAGCCCGTCTCCGGCATGAATGCCTCGGAGACGCACCGCTTCGTCGAGCTGATCCGCAGCGTTCGCGACCGCGGCATCACGATCCTGCTGGTCGAGCATGACATGCCGATGGTGATGACGGTCTCGGACCGCATCGTGGTGCTCAACTACGGCCGCATCATTGCCGAGGGCACGCCCGAAATGATCCGCAACGATCCGGCTGTGATCGAGGCCTATCTCGGACATGGTGCCGCGCGTGCTTGAGATCCGTGACATGGTCTGCGGCTATGGCGGCGTCACCGCGCTGCGCGGCATCTCGCTCGACGTGAAGGCCGGGCAGCTGGTCGCGCTGATCGGTGCCAATGGCGCCGGCAAGAGTACGACGCTGCGTGCGATTTCCGGCCTCGTGCCGCCGCGTTCCGGACAGATGCGGTTCGAAGGCATCGACATCACGGGCGCCAGGCCGCCGCGCGTGCTGGCCAGCGGCATCGCGCATTGCCCCGAAGGGCGGCGGGTGTTTCCGCATATGAGCGTCGAGGAAAATCTCGACATGGGGGCTTACCTCCGTCGCGGTTCAGGCGAGATCGCGGGCGATCGCGATCGCATCTACGCCGAATTTCCGCGGCTTGCGGAACGGCGGCGGCAGGCCGCGGGCACGCTATCGGGCGGCGAGCAGCAGATGCTGGCGATCGGTCGCGCGCTGATGTCGCGGCCGCGGCTGATCATGTTCGACGAGCCCTCGCTCGGGCTCGCCCCCAACATCGTCGAGCGCACCTTTGCGATCATCCGCGGCATCCGCGATGCCGGCACCACGGTGCTGCTGGTCGAACAGAACGCGTTCGCCGCGCTCGAGATGTGCGACCACGCCTATCTGCTCGAGAACGGCCGCATCGTGCTGTCGGGCGCAGGCTCCGAGCTGATCGAGAACGAGCATGTGCGAAAGGCCTATCTCGGTGGATGACGATGCCGCCGGCTCGGCTGGCTTCGGCCGGACGCCGGTCTGGAATCTCGATCGCTTGAGAGCGGAGACGATCGTTCGCGTACATGTTGCAGGCCTCGACCTGCTGCTGATCTGGAACGACGGCGATGCCGTCGCATGCGACCGCGCGTGTCCGCATGAACAGGCGGACCTGGCTCTCGGAGAGGTGAGGGGCGGCCGGCTGTTCTGTCCGCGTCACGCGGCATCGTTCGATTTGCGCGACGGGGCGATCAATCCGGGATGGCCGAGCCCGCCGTTGCGGCTTTACCCTCTACGGATCACGGGCGAACAAATCTGCGTGGAGGTGCGAGAGCGGCAAGCGCGACGTCATACCCCTGTTTTGCCCGACGAGTCAGAATGATCGATGGTGTCGACGTGCCTGCAAAATTTGCCTTTGAAAACAATGGCATTCTACTGTGCATGGGGTTGTTTTCACGTTTTTAGTCCAGCAGCCGGCGGACGGCGTCGACGAGAAGCCCGTCTGGCCGCCGCAGGGCCTCGAGAATGGTGAAATGGTCGGCGCCGTCGACCGGGATGAGCTTGCCGGGCGCGTTCGCCGCTACGCGCTTGTGGTGGAGGTTGATCGAATCGCACACGAGTGCCGGCAGCTCGTTGCTGCCATAGGCGATGTCGAGCCGCTTCGGCGTGACGGGTAGGCGCAGCGGCGACAGCACGGCGATTTCGTCATCCGTCAGCTTCAGCGCGTTGTTGAGGCCGGTATCGCGGATTGGCGCGAGCTCGTACACGCCTGAGATCGCCAGTCCCGCATGGACACTCGGATGGTCCAGCGCCATCGCGGCGAGATGGGCTCCGGCAGACCAACCTGACAAGACGACCGGTCCGGCAACGCCATAGGATGCGCCATTCGCGGCAAGCCAGTCGAGCGCGCGCGGGACTTCGGCGACGATGTCGGCGAGGGATACCTCCGGCGCTAGCGAATAACCGGGAATGGCAACCGACCAGCCATGGGCGGCGACGCCTTCGACCAGCATCGCGAACAATTCGCGCGAATTTCGCTGCCAATAGCCGCCATGCAGGAACACCAGGCAGGGCGCCTCAGGCCTGCCGGCCGGGTAGAGATCGATCTTGTTGTTCGGCCGCTGACCGTAAGCCAGATCGAGATGGGCTTTCAGTGTGCTTCGCAGCCGGCTGGAGGCTTCGTTCCGTTCGGCAATCAGGGCCGCGCTGTTCTTGACGGCCGCGTTGTTGTCATAGGCGGCGTCGCGTTCTGCCTGGGACAGCCCGGACCATGCGGAACGGGGATCGAGCGGTCGACCTGTCGAATGAGCGTTCTCAATCATATTCACTCCGATGCGGCCTGGATGGCAATCTTATCCAATTCGGGCCGGCTATTCACCGACAATCGAGATGTTAGACCAGCCGTGTCCAGCTTGGACAAGGCTGCCTCGGATTGTGCCATGAGGGACCATTGTTGCTTTCTCTTGTTTGCACCACTTTACTGTTGCGGTTGCATCAGACGCCCATTCAGGCGAAGGATATGCGCCACGCCATGCAAAATGCTGGTTCGGGTGCGAGCGCATCTCCGTGCCGTCGGTTCGATGAAAGAATAGCAATTGAATTCGCAAGACTATCGCTTTTCCGTGGCCCCCATGATGGATTGGACCGACCGGCATTGTCGGGTGTTCCATCGTCACCTGACGCGACGGGCGCTGCTCTATACCGAGATGCTGACCACTGGCGCCGTGATCCACGGCGACCGGGAGCGGCTTCTTGGGTTCGATGCGGTCGAGCATCCGGTGGCGCTTCAGCTGGGAGGCTCGGATCCACACGAGCTCGCGCAAGCTGCGCGGATCGGCGAGGCGTTCGGCTATGACGAGATCAACCTCAATGTCGGTTGCCCGTCCGACCGCGTGAAGGACGGCCGCTTTGGCGCCTGCCTGATGGCGGAGCCGGAGCTGGTGGCGCGCTGCGTCGAGGCGATGAAGCGCGCGGTCGCCGTTCCCGTCACGGTGAAATGCCGCATCGGCATTGACGATCAGGATCCGGAAGTCGCGCTTGATGCGCTTGCGCGGGCGGTGGTCGCCTCCGGTTGTGACGCGCTGATCGTGCATGCCCGCAAGGCATGGCTCAACGGTTTGTCCCCGAAGGAGAACCGCGACATTCCGCCGCTCGACTATGATCGCGTCTATCGCCTCAAGCGCGCGATGCCCGGCGTGCCGATCATCATCAATGGCGGCATTGCTGGCATCGACGAGGCCAAGGCGCATCTCGAACATGTCGACGGCGTGATGCTCGGCCGTGCCGCCTATCAGGAGCCGTGGCGGCTGCTCTCCGTCGATTCCGACATCTTCGGCGAGGCGGCGCCGCATCGGACCATGCAAGACGCGCTCGAGGCGATGATGCCCTATATCGAGCAGCAGCTTGCGCGTGGCACGCGGCTGCATGCGATCACGCGGCATTTCGTCGGTGCATTCCACGCAGTGCCAGGCGCGCGGGCATTCCGCCGCCATCTTGCCGAGCAAGGGGTGAAGTCGGGTGCCGGTCTCGACGTGCTGCGCGATGCGATCGCGCGCGTCGGTGCACGCGCGCCGGCCGAAGCGGCTGCCTAGCCGCAAGCACGAAGAGCCGGATCGCGACATCCGGCTCTTCGCTGGTCTCAGCGGAACAGGTCGAAGTGATAGTTCACGCCGACGCGGAAGGTGTGGAACTTCGCGGCGTTCCAGTCGGGCAGGTCGTCATGCTTGAACTCGGTGTAGAGATATTCGGCCTTGGCGGACCATTTCGGCAGGAACGCCCATTCGACGCCGCCGCCCGCGGTCCAGCCCATTTTCATCTTGTTGATCGTGCCGTCCTTCAATTCGCCGGCGGCAAGACCCGCGGTCCCGAACAGCAGCAGGCGTGAATCCATCGTCGCAATGCCGGCGCGGGCGCGGCCGGTCATGTACCAGGGCAGGCTGACCGCGGCGCTGTTGAGTGCGTCGTGGTTCTTGATGTCGCCGCCTTCGAAGTCGTTCTCGATACCGACCACGAACATGGGCGAAAGCTGGTAATTGTAGCCGATTTGCACGCCGCCGACGGCGCCCTTGACCTTGCCGCCGCTGGTGCCGACGAGATTGTTGAAGGCGTCGTCGCCGCTCTCGGCATAGCCGGCGTTGAAGCCTGCATAGAGACCCGTCCACGAATACACCGGCTGCGGCGCTGTGTAAGCGGAGGAGGGCGCTACAGGGCGCGGCGACAGGTCCGCGGCGTGAGCGCTGCCTGCGGCGAACGCTGCGGCAAACGGCACGACCCGCACCATGCGGCGGATGGCGGCTCTTGCAGTCATAATCTCGATCTCCCACTTGGCCGCACCCCTCAGGGGGGCAGCACGTCCAACCCCGATACGGGAATGCCTGGGTTATAAACCGACTGGACGGTTTGTAAATAGCAGGAAGGTCACACCTCCATTGCTTTTCGCGGACCGTGATCGAGGAGACGACAGTCCGGTCGGATGGGGTCGGGGCTTGCAGGGGCCTGCTGGGATCTAGTCGATCGCGGTGCGCGAGCGGCGGTGGCTGCTCTGAAGCTCGGGATAGCCCGTCAGCATCAGCTTGTCGGCGCGCACGCCCCAGCTCTCCAGGCGGTCGAGGAAGCTCATGCCGAGCAGATTGGTCTTCATCTGCCCGCGCTGGACGACGAGGGCCGGCACCGATTTCTCGACGAGATGGCCGACAGAGAGGCGGTCGAGCGTCAGGCGCGCTGCCTTGGTATGGCCGCCCGCGGTTTCGAGGTCGACGTCATATTCGAGCATTTCGAGCGGCAGCCCGATGGCTTTTGCGGTTTCCCAGGTCAGCACCACCGACGTCGCACCGGTATCGATCACCATCGGTGCGGCGACACCGTTGATCTTCGCCCGAAGCGCAAATTCGCCGCCCTGGCCGCGAGGGATCTGCACCGCTGGCGCAGGCGTCGCCGTCTGCGCGCGAAAAATGTGCGAGACCTTGTGGCTGGCGCGCGCGATCTGATCGGAATCGCCGTAGGCGACGACTGCACCTGCCGTGCCGGCGAGCATGACGAGAACGAGCAGGAAGCGGATCATCGCGCGCCTCCGGCGGCGCGCAGGCCGGTCAGGCGCGCTTCGGCGATGCCGCGATCGGCACGAGCCCGGCTTCCGTCATGCGTGCCGGCAACAGGGCCATGACCGCGAGCCGTTCCGTGCTTTCCATGGCGTGCCAACGCGCGATCTCGGGCAGGGTCCGGCCGCAGCCGAAGCATAGCTTGGTCCGGGGATCGATCATGCAGACGGCGACGCACGGCGTTTCTTTGCTCATTCGGACATAGTGGGGGATGGTCGGGCATGTCTGCAAGCATCTGGTTTAAGAGCCCGTGCCGGCGCTCATGATCGGCTTGTGGCGCGGCCGGCGCTTCTCGTCGGGCAGTACCGAACTCTCCGGCTGGAGCGGTGGGGAATCATCCGATAGCGGTGCAAGCGCGCTCATCACGCGTTCCGGCGGGAACGTGACGATCACCTCGGTGCCGATACGCAGCTTCGATTTCAGCGTGAACGTGCCGCCGTGCAGGTCGATCAGATTCTTGGCGATCGGCAGACCGAGGCCCGCGCCCTGTTCGGCCGATTTGATCGAGTTGGAACCCTGGCCGAACGAAGCGAGCACGACCGGGATCTCGTCCTCAGGGATTCCGGAGCCGGTGTCCTTCACCGAGAGATATTGTCCACCCGATGCGGTCCAGCCGGCCTTGAGCCAGATCTCGCCGCCCTGCGGAGTGAACTTGATCGCGTTGGAGATCAGGTTGAGCACCACCTGGCGGATCGCGCGCTCGTCGGCCCAGAGCCGCGGCATGGCCTGCTCGAACACTTCGTGGATGGTGATGCCGCGGCTCGAGGCACGCAGCTTCATCAGATGATGGCAGTCGGCGACGACGCCGACCAGCGACACCGCTTCCTCGTTGAGCTCGTAGCGGCCGGCCTCGATCCGCGAGAGGTCGAGGATCTCGTTGATGAGGTTGAGCAGGTGGACGCCGGAATTATGAATGTCCGCCGAGTACTCCTTGTAGACCGGCACCGCGTGCGCGCCAAAGATCTCGCTCTTCATCACCTCGGAGAAACCGAGGATCGCGTTCAGCGGGGTGCGCAGCTCGTGGCTCATCTGCGCAAGGAAGCGCGACTTGGCGACGTTGGCGGACTCGGCGCGGTGGCGCGCTTCGTCCGAGATCGCCTTGGCCTGTTCGAGCTCGCCGATCAGCGCGTCCTTCTCGGCGCGCGCTTCCAGCGTCGCGAAGGTCGAGGAGTGCAGGCGATGTGCCAGCAGCACGAAATAGCCTTCGGCGGCAAGCGCGAGCGCGGCCAGGATATAGTTGTCCAGCGAGCCGGTCATCGCGAAACTCAGTGCCATCGCGACCGCGACCGGCGCGGTGGCAGCGAGGGCGGCGATCGGCAAGTTCGCGGCCAGCATGCTCGATACTGCGATCACCAGCAGCATCAGGAACATCATCAGCGTTTCCGTGACCATGTCGAGCACGGGATGGATCAGGATCGCCATCCAGCACAGGCCGTACAGCAGATCGAGCACGACGAAGCGCGTCCGCCATGCACGCGTCGCCGCGGGCGAGGCGGATTCGGTCAGGAAGCGCCGGCAACTGCGGACCATGGCGCTGTGGATGCAGAGCATGCCGGCGGTCCAGGCAGCGGCGGGAATCGGCTGCATCCACAGGCCGAACAGCACGCCGGTTGCGACCACCAGCAGCATCACGACATAGGAAGCCGACAGCCGGGTCTGGGCATATTGGCGCAGCATCTCGGCGTCGAAGGCCGGACGGGTTCCACTGGTCGACGTTAACTTGTCCCGCGCCTCGCGCACCCGCTGCGCCGCAGCCCTTCGGCTGCTCGCCGATGGAGCGCTCACCGGCTCGGCCGGAAGCTGCACTACCTCAGGCTTTTCAGCGGGGTTACTCATCAAGCAACAACGATTCCTGCCCACGCCGGACGCGGGCCTTCTGCATTGTCTATCTCTGGCAAGAAATCCTTAAGAGGTGACTTAAGGAGCTAAAGAATTACGTTAACCCGGCGTTAATTTGGATCCGGCCCGCGCCGTTCAGCGCAGCATGGCGTGCTGCACGATGTAGACCACCGCCCCCGCCAAATACCCCACGAGCGCGGGGCCTGCGATGCGGCGGGCGTACCAGAAGAACTCGATCTTCTCGAGCCCCATGGCGGCAACGCCCGCGGCCGAGCCGATGATCAGGATCGAGCCGCCGGTGCCGGCGCAATAGGCGATGAACTCCCAGATGAAGCTGTCCGGCGGATACTGCACCAGATTGTACATGCCCATCGTGGCGGCGACGAGCGGCACGTTGTCGATGATGGCGCTCAAGAGCCCGAGCAGGATCACGATGATGTCGAGACGGCCGACCGTGGCGTCGAGCCATTTTGCCAGCAGCTCGAGGACGCGGGCGTGCTCCAGGCACGCCACGGCCATGAGGATGCCGACGAAGAACACGATCGAGCTCATGTCGATGCGCGTCAGCGCATGGACGAGGGTGAGGGGCCGACGCGCATCCTCGTCCTTGTGACGATGCACGACCTCGCCGACCAGCCAGAGGATGCCCAGTCCGAAGAGGATACCCATGAACGGCGCGAGGTGCGTCACGGCCTTGAAGACAGGAACGGCAACCAGGGTGCCGAGGCCGAGATAGAACATCAGATTGCGCTCGAACACCTCGACCCTGAGAGCCTGCTCCCGACCCTGCAGCGGAGGGACGATCTCCTTGCCCTTGAGCGAATAGCCGATGATCAGCAGCGGGATCAGCAGGTTGAACAGCGAAGGCAGGAACACCGCCTTCATGATGTTGACGGGAGAGATCTGCCCGCCGATCCAGAGCATCGTCGTCGTGACGTCGCCGATCACGGTCCAGGCGCCGCCGGCATTGGCGGCGATGACGATGATGGACGCGAACAGCAGGCGGTCGCTCTTGTTGCCGATCAGTTTCTGGATCAGCGAGATCATCACGATGGTGGTCGTCAGATTGTCGAGGATCGCGCTCAGGAAGAACGTCACGAAGCCGATGATCCACATCAGCGTGGTCTGCTTCGTGGTGCGGATGACCGAGGTGATGACTTCGAAGCCGTTATGGGCGTCGATCACCTCGACGATCGTCATCGCGCCGATCAGGAAGAAGACGATCTGCGCGGTCGAGGCGACGGATTCGTCGAGCTGGTGGTTGACCAGCGAGGCGTCGCCGACTGAGATCGCATAGATGGTCCAGAGCAGGCCCGCTCCGAGGAGGGCCGAGGCGCTCTTGTTGACGCCGAGAGGGTGTTCGAGCGCGATGGCAGCATACGCAACGATGAAAATGGCGGCGATCACGCTCAGCAAGTCAATTCCCCCCGGAATTCGTTCTTCGGCTCAATGCGGGGCCCGTCGCGGCGGGCGCCGCGTCGAGACCCGCGAGCGCCGCAGCTGCCCGGCTGCGGCCCTCGATAGGTTTCTCAGCGTTGCAGGCGCGCGAGCAGGCTCGACGTATCCCAGCGCTTGCCGCCCATCTTCTCCACCTCGGAATAGAACTGGTCGACCAGCGCGGTGACGGGAAGGTTGGCGCCATTGCGGCGGGCTTCGGCGATCGCGATCGAGAGGTCCTTGCGCATCCATTCGACCGCAAAGCCGAAATCGTACTTGTCGTCGTTCATGGTCTTGTAGCGGTTCTCCATCTGCCAGGACTGCGCAGCGCCCTTGGAGATGGTCTCGATCACAGCGGCGACGTCGAGCCCGCTCTTCTTGGCGAAGTGGATGCCTTCGGACAGGCCCTGCACCAGACCGGCGATGCAGATCTGGTTGACCATCTTCGTCAGCTGGCCGCTTCCGGCGGGTCCGAGCAGCTTGCACATGCGGGCATAGGCGCCCGTGATAACAGGCTCGGCGCCGGAATAGGCATCCTGCGCGCCGCCGCACATCACCGTCAGCACGCCGTTCTCGGCGCCAGCCTGGCCGCCGGAGACCGGTGCATCGACGAATTTGAATCCGGCCTTGGTGGCGGCTGCATCCAGCTCACGGGCGACCTCGGCAGAGGCGGTGGTGTGGTCGACGAAGGTTGCCCCCTTCTTCATGCCCGCAAAGGCGCCGTCGGCGCCGATCGTGACCGCGCGCAGGTCGTTGTCGTTGCCGACGCAGCACATCACGAAATCCTGACCTTCGGCGGCCGCCTTCGGGGTTGCCGCCGTCTTGCCGCCGAACTTGTCCGCCCATTCCTTCGCCTTGGCCGCGGTGCGGTTGTAGACGGTGACCTCATGGCCCCCTTTTTTCACGAGGTGTCCGGCCATGGGGAAGCCCATCACGCCGAGACCGAGGAAAGCGACTTTAGCCATGTGTGGTACCTTGTCCGTAGTTTTGAGTTTTTACGGTTGTAGCCGGGCGAGGGCGCCGGGCGGCGTCCTCGAAGTTCCGCTGCGAAGGCGGACCGGAGGCGCACCATAAACCGTTAAGGGCGGAGGGCAACGGCTTCGTTTGGCGGCCCCCTGTGCTAGGATGGCGGGACCTAAGGACTTCGAAAAAAGGGAGCGAAAGCATGGCATCGGGCTTGGGCAGTGTGAGCGTTGGCGTCCTCGATCATTTCAACATCCGGACCCGGAATCTGGGCGAGACCGTCCGTTTCTACGAGGATGTGCTGGGCCTGGAAAAAGGCGCCCGGCCGAATTTCGCCTTTCCCGGCGCCTGGATGTACAGCGAGGGCAAGGCGGTGGTGCACCTCGTCGATATTTCCGCGACGGCGGAGCCGCAAAAGCCGGATTCCGGCGTCGTGCATCACGTCGCCTTCGTCAGCCGCGGCTTCGACGGCATGAAGCAGCGGCTGGCATCCAAGGGCATGAAGTTCGACTCCCGCCAGGTGCCCGGCGGCGACCTCTGGCAGATTTTCGTTCACGATCCCAACGGGGTCATGATCGAGCTGAACTACGAGGCCGCCAGGGAGCAGGGGGCGGCGCCCGCCGAGATGGCTGACGATATCGGCAGGCAGTAGCCTTTTGGGCGTTTCCGCTCTAATGGGGCATCCTAAAGTCTTGAGCATGACCTCCCCGGAATGCCGCTCCGCGCTTTGCGCCGGCGCGGCCCTCCGGGGCCGGATCAGGCTCCGTTCAGGAGATGCGCTTTGAGCGTGACGCAGCAACAGGTTCTCGACAGCCTCGCCAGGGTGAAGTCGCCCCGCGGGGTCGCGCTCACCAATGCCAATGTGCTGAGCGCAATCAGTGCGTCCGACGGCAAGGTGTTCTTCTCGATCAATGTCGATGCTGCCGAGGCCAGGGCCTGGGAATCCATCCGGGCCGAGGCCGAGGCTGCCGTGCGCGCCATTCCCGGGGTCACCACCGTGATGGTGGCGCTCACCGCCGAGCGCAAGCCTGGCTCCGCGCCGCCGCCGCCTCCGCAACCGAGCCGCGGCACGCCGGGCGTGCAGCCGGTCCACGCCCACAAGCCGCCGCCACAGGGCGGCGCCCAATCGCCGATGGCGCGGCAGTCGGAGATCCCAGGCGTCGCCGCCGTGATCGCGGTGGCCTCCGGCAAGGGCGGCGTCGGCAAGTCGACCACTGCGCTCAATCTGGCGCTGGGCCTGCGCGATCTCGGCCTCAAGGTCGGCCTGCTCGATGCCGACATCTACGGCCCGTCGGTGCCGCGGCTGACCGGCCTGCACGACAAGCCGGAGCTGAATGACGAGCGCAAAATGATTCCGCTCCGGCGTTTCGGCCTTGCGATCATGTCGATCGGCTTCCTGGTCGAGGAAGAGACCGCGATGATCTGGCGCGGTCCGATGGTGATGTCGGCGGTGACGCAGATGCTGCGCGACGTCGAATGGGGCACGCTCGACGTTCTCGTGGTCGACATGCCGCCGGGCACCGGCGATGCCCAGCTCACCTTGGCGCAGAACGTACCACTCAAGGGCGCGGTGATCGTCTCGACCCCGCAGGACCTGTCCTTGATCGATGCGCGGCGGGGGCTTGCCATGTTCAAGAAGGTCAACGTGCCCGTGCTCGGCATCGTCGAGAACATGAGCTACTTCCAGTGCCCGCATTGCGGCACGCGGTCGGACATTTTCGGCCATGGCGGGGCGCGGCACGAGGCCGAGAAGCTCGACGTGCCGTTCCTCGGCGAGATCCCGCTGCACATGGCGATTCGGGCCACCTCGGATGCCGGCAATCCCGTCGTCGACAGCGAGCCGGACGGTCCCCATGCGGCGATCTACCGCGCCATTGCGGGGCAGGTCCGGGACCAGCTCAAGGGCGTCAGCGCGCCGGCCTGAATCGCGCGCCGCAGAGCGCATTCTCGTACTTTCGGGGGAGATGCGACTTTCGTAGAGCCCCGTCATGCCATTGTCGCGTTCCGAAACCGGGCCTTCCGTGTTAAAGGCCCACGGCAGTCAAGCCCCTTCGGTTCGACGCGGCCATCACGCGTCGCCGGAATAAGCGGCGGCAAAAGAGAAGTTTAGGGGAAACGCCCCAGCAAGGAGAGACCTGAAGATGAAGCGTCGTGATTTTCTGAAAGTGTCGGCAGCAGGCGCGGCGGCGACCGCGGTGGCCTCGCCGGCGATCGCGCAGTCCTCGCCCGAGATCAAGTGGCGCCTGACTTCGAGCTTCCCGAAGTCGCTGGACACCATCTATGGCGGCGCCGAGCAGGTGGCGAAGTACGTCGCCGAGATGACCGACAACAAATTCCAGATCCAGGTGTTCGCCGGCGGCGAGATCGTTCCGGCCCTGCAGGCGCTCGATGCGACCTCCAACGGCACCGTCGAGATGTGTCACACCGTCTCGTACTACTATGTCGGCAAGGACCCGACCTTCGCGATCTACGCCTCGGTGCCGTTCGGCCTCAATGCCCGTCAGCAGAATTCGTGGCTGTTCCAGGGCGGCGGCAACGAGCTCGCCAACGAGTTCTTCAAGAAGTCGAACGTGATCGGCTTCCCCTGCGGCAACACCGGCACCCAGATGGGCGGCTGGTTCCGCAAGGAGATCAAGACCGTCGCCGACCTCTCCGGCCTCAAGATGCGCATCGGCGGCATTGCCGGTCAGGTGCTTCAGAAGGTCGGCGTGGTGCCGCAGCAGCTCGCCGGCGGCGACATCTATCCAGCGCTTGAAAAGGGCACCATCGACGCCGCCGAGTGGGTCGGCCCCTACGACGACGAGAAGCTCGGCTTCGCCAAGGTCGCCAAGTACTACTATTATCCGGGCTTCTGGGAAGGCGGTCCGACCGTGCACGCCTTCGCCAACCTGGAGAAGTGGAATTCGCTGCCGAAGAACTACCAGGCGATTCTCGCCAACGCGATGACCAATGCCAACACCTGGATGGCCGCGCGCTACGACATGCAGAATCCGGCGGCACTGAAGCGCCTGGTCGCCGGCGGCACCCAGCTTCGTCCCTTCACCAACGAGGTGCTGGAAGCCTGCCTCAAGGCGACCAACGAACTCTGGGGCGAGATCTCGGCCAAGAACCCCGACTTCAAGAAGTCGATCGATGCGATGCAGGCCTATCGCTCCGATGAATATCTGTGGTGGCAGGTTGCCGAATATACCTACGACAGCTTCATGATCCGCTCGCGCACGCGCGGCTGATCGCCTTATCCTAAAGTCGCAAGACCGGAAGCCCGGCCTCCCTGGAGGCCGGGCTTTTTCTTTGCCGCAGTGCGATCGGGATGGCATTGGGCCACGGCTTGCGTCATGCTGGTTCCAAGCCTCGGCAAGAAGGCTCACAATCACTGACACATCAGGGCAGGAAATCATGAAGAGAAGAGACTTCATCAAGGTCACAGGACTTGGCGCGGCCGGCGCCGTCACGCTCGCGGCTCCCGCAATCGCGCAGTCGATGCCGGAAATCAAATGGCGCATGCCGACGAGCTGGCCGAAATCGCTCGACACGCTGTTTGGCGGCGCCGAGGTGATGTGCAAGATGGTTGCGGAAGCGACCGACAACAAATTCCAGATCCAGATCTTCGCGGCAGGCGAGATCGTGCCGGGCCTTCAGGTGCTCGACGCCGTGCAGAACGGCACCTGCGAAATCGGCCACACCGCCTCCTACTATTATTTCGGCAAGGATCCGACCTTCACCTTCGGCTCGGCCGTGCCGTTCGGTCCCAACATGCGCATCAACCAGGCCTGGTACATGCAGGGCGGCGGGCGCGAAGTGCTCAACGAGTTCTACAAGAGCTACAACGTCACTTCGCTGCTCGCGGGCAACACCGGCTGCCAGATGGGCGGCTGGTTCAGGAAAGAGGTCAACACGCCCGACGATCTCAAGGGCATGAAATTCCGCATCGGCGGCTTCGCCGGCCGCGTGCTCCAGAAGCTCGGCGTGGTGCCGCAGCAGCTCGCCGGCGGCGACATCTACCCGGCGCTGGAGAAGGGCACCATCGACGCCGCCGAATGGGTCGGCCCCTATGACGACGAGAAGCTCGGCTTCTACAAGATCGCGCCGCATTATTACTATCCCGGCTGGTGGGAAGGCGGGCCGATGCTGCTGGCCTTCGTCAACCTCGACAAGTGGAACGCGCTGCCGAAATATTACCAGAGCGTGCTGGAGCAGGCCGGGCACTACGCCAACAACTACATGATGGCGCGCTACGACACCGCCAATCCGCTGGCGCTGAAGAAGCTGCTGGCGGGCGGCACCAAGCTGCATCCGTTCTCGCCGTCGATCATGGACGCCTGCCACAAGGCGGCCAAGGAGTTGCACGCCGAAGTCGCTGCGAGCAACCCCAACTTCAAGAAGGTGCACGACTCTCTCACCAAGTTCACGAGCGACGGCTACGCCTGGTTCCAGGTCGCCGAGGTCGGTTACGACATCTTCATGGCGCGGCGCTCGCAGAGCTGAGCGCATCACCGATCGGTGCAGCGCCCCGGAGCGAAGGCTCCGGGGCGTTCGCTTTGTGCGACCCGGGGAGGTCCAACCCAAAAATTCGAAAAACAACCCCATGCACAGTAGCCAACGGGTTGACAGGTCGTGACAAAATCAGCGGTGCGTCAGCTCGGGCGAACTCGGAACGCTTTGACGCGTCGGGCAAAACAGCGGCCGGGTGCGATCGTCGAATAATCCGAAATAGGATTCGTCGCCCGCGGCGCCCGAAGTTGAGCGCTCGTAACCTTGCCGCGAACACGATGCGTAGTTTTGCGGTGTTCCTTTCGCGGAAGGGGCGGGCTATCGGGAGCCTGCAATCGGGCTGGAGTCACGGCCTTCGGCGCATTTCTGCGCCATCCGGACTTCACGGTACCATATACCGGACTCAACCAGTCCCGACCAAATTCGGCATTTCATCGAATGCGCCGACATCTTGATCCTCGATCGAGATGTCGAAGAGCCGTTTCCGGTCGGTATCTATCAATGAGCATGGCAACTGAAATCGTACAACTCCTCGTGCAATCGGCCGGTACTTGGCTCTTCGAAGGCACGCGGTCGGGCCTGAGCGATCGCGAATGGATGGCCTTGCGCTTTCTGGCTCTCGCGAACAGACTTTCGCGGACCCCGACGGCTCTCGCCGGCTTTCTGGGGACCACCCGGGGCGGCGCATCGCAGATTACCGCCGCGCTCCTGGACAAGGGATTGGTGGTCCGTAAGCCGTCTGCGGACGACAAGCGCTCGATCACGCTATGTCTCACGGCTGAAGGCGAGAAGTTCCTCAAGCAAGATCCGATCAATGCCCTGCGGGACCAGGTCGTGGCACTCGAAGGCTCCGATCGATCCCGGCTGCGCGATACGCTTCGCCGCGTCCTCGTCGGGCTCGATGTTGCCGAGCGCCGTCATCACACCGACGTTTGCAATCAATGTGTGTTCCTGGTCGAGAAAGGGGAGGGCAAGGACCGTCATTTCAAGTGCCGGCTCTTTCGGAAATCGATCGCACCGAAGGAGACGAGCCAGCTGTGCACCTATTTCGAGGGACGGAGCTGAGGAAGTCCCCTCTGCTGCGGCGCAATCGCCCTTGAACCTCATTCCGGCGGCGGACGTCAAACCCGGGACATTTAAGGGTGTTTGCCTTGTTCCCGGGTCTGATCGATCTGTTTCACATCCCGACGCTGATCCTGGCGTGGGCCTTCACGCTTGCCTTGACGGCCGGGCCACTGCTGCTGAAGTTCTTGAATGATGAGCCGGTCACGCGGTGCGCGGTCCTGCAAGCCGTAGCGAGCTTCATCACGACGGGATGTTGGCTGGCATTTGGATCCGCCGCCATCAACGCTTACGAGCGCGGCCTGGTCTCGCTGCCCATGAGTATCCTCGCGGTGGCGTGCATGTTTGCCGCCGGAGCCGGCAGCTCGTTCCTGATCGAGCGGCGGTGTTCCGATCAACAAGCCGGCGCGCAAAGCTTACACGAATCTGACAAGATCTGAAAAAGCAGGCAAGACCTGCCTTTTTGCTGGCTGAAACCGGTCGAATGATGGAAGACAACGCGAATGCGGCGCGAGCCGTGCGCTGATCTGGCTATCCCGCAGGACCGCAATGCGCCTTCTGATCGTCGAGGACAATGCCGAGCTGTCGCGGCTCGTCGCGGCCGGGCTGGCGGCGGCCGGATATCAGAGCGACATCGTGGGCAGCGCGGCCGAGGCACGCGAGGCGGTCAGCAGCGTCAGCTATGCTGCGATGATCCTCGACCTCGGACTGCCCGACGGCGACGGACTGTCGGTGCTGCGCGAGCTGCGCCTCAAGATGGAGCCGCTCCCCGTGCTGGTGCTGACGGCACGCGGCGGCCTGCAGGATCGCGTCAGCGGCCTGCGCAGCGGCGCCGACGACTATCTCGCCAAGCCGTTCGCGATGGAGGAGCTGGTAGCGCGGCTGGAGGCCATCCTGCGCCGGCCCGGCCAGCTGCTCGGCCGCTCGCTCAGTCTCGCCAACCTCGTCTACGACACCGAGAGCCGCCAGATCTTCGTCGACGACCAGCCGCGGATCATTTCCGCGCGTGAGACCTCGGTGCTCGAGATCCTGCTGCGCCGGCAGGGGCGGGTGGTGCCGAAGAAGAACGTCGAGGACCACATCTTCGGACTGGACGGCGAGGTCGCCTCCAACGCGGTCGAAGTCTATGTCTCGCGGCTGCGCAAGCAGCTCGCCGAACACGGCGCCAAGGTCGTGATCCACACCATCCGCGGTGTGGGCTATCTCATGGACGTGGAGAAATAGCGTGGCCAAGGTCGGAGCTGACGCCGGATCCCATGCCGGGTCCTATGGCAGGTCGCCGACCTTCAAATCGCTGATCTGGCGCATCGTGTTCCTGCACATCCTGGCGGTCGCGGTGGTCGCGATCTTCCTGCCGCTGGTGCTGTTCTGGCTGCTCAATTCGGAGATCAACCAGCTGCATCGCGATGCCATGCGTGCCCAGGCCGAAGTGCTGGCGGAGCGCGTCGTCGTGCAGCCGGACGGCCAATTGACGTTCAATCTGCCCGACAGCCTCAAGGGCCTCTATTCGGACGCGTATGGCCGCTATCAGTACGACATTCGCGATGCCGACGGCCGCCTGCTGTTCTCCTCGCACCGGCGTTCCGCGGCCGCTGTGCCGCGCCCGTCGGAGAGCATTTCCGGCGCCGCGGTTACGCGCAACATCGACGGCAAGACGCTGCGCATCCAGGTCGCCGAGGACCTTGCGCACCGTGACGTCATCATCGACGACATCGTCTCGAACTTCTTCCGGCGTGTGGGATGGATCACGATCCCGATCCTCCTGGTTCTGCTCGCCACCGACATCATCATCTTTCGTCGGGCGATCGCACCGCTATGGAGGGCCTCCGAGAAGGCCAGCAACATCGGCCCCGCGCGCACCGACATCCGTCTGCCGACGGAGCAGATCCCGCGCGAGATCCTGCCGCTGGTCACCGCCGTCAACCAGGCGCTCGACCGTCTTGAAGGCGGCTTTCGGGTGCAGCGGCAGTTCACGGCGGATGCCGCGCACCAGCTGCGCACGCCACTCGCGATCCTGCGTACGCGAATCGAGACGCTTGACGATCGCGCGGCACGGCAGGCGCTGCATGCCGACATTGAAGCCATGAGCCGCATCGTCGCCCAGCTCCTGGAGATCGCCGAGCTCGACACCCTCGTGCTCGACCCCGGCGAGAGCGCGGATCTGCGTGCCGTCTGCGCCGAGGTGGTCGCCTCGATCGCGCCGTTCGCCATCGCCAAGCACAAGGACATCGCGTTGAAGGGCGCCGACGCGCCGGTCAAGATCCACGGCAATGCTGAGATGCTGCAACGTGCGATCTTCAATCTCGCGGAAAACGCCATCAAGTTCACCGCGCCAGATACGTCGGTCGACGTCGAGGTGCGCGAGGACGGCTCGGTGCGGGTGCGCGATTGCGGCCCGGGCATTGCGGAGGCCGAGCGCGAGCTGATCTTCCAGCGCTTCTGGCGCGCCGACCGTCAGCGCAGCGACGGCGCCGGCTTGGGGCTTTCGATCGTGCGCGCCGTGGCGGACGACCATGCCGCGACGATTGCGGTGGAAAACCTCCCCGGCGGCGGCGCTGAGTTCACGCTGCGATTTCGGCTCGTCGACGGAGCCGCTTCTTTCCACTCTCCCCTTGTGGGAGAGGCCGTCTCGCCGCGATAGCGGCGAGACGGGTGAGGGCCTCTCAGCGAGGCTCACTCTCATCAATTGAGCGCGTGAAGAGAACCCCTCATCCGGCGCTTCGCGCCACCTTCTCCCACAGGGGGAGAAGGAAGGCACCGGCTACTTCGACGGCGGGCCGAGATCCAGCGGCGGCAGCTCGATCTGCGGCACCTCGATCTTGATCGTATTGGGATCGATGTTCGACTGCACGCCCTTGTAGTGCATCACCATCGACGGGAACGCGATCACCAGACCGACCATGATGATCTGGATGATGACGAAGGGCACCGCCCCCCAATAGATCTGCCCCGTGGTGACGGGCTCCATCCGCTTGCCGGTGAGGCGATCGGTGTAGCGTTCCTTCGGCGCGACCGACCGGAGATAGAACAGGGCGAAGCCGAACGGCGGATGCATGAACGAGGTCTGCATGTTGACGCCGAGAATGACGCCGAACCAGATCAGGTCGATGCCGAGGTGCTCGGCCGCAGGTCCGAGCAGCGGGATCACGATGAAGGCCAGCTCGAAGAAGTCGAGGAAGAAGGCCAGCACGAATACGAACGCGTTGACGAAGATCAGGAAGCCGACCTGGCCGCCGGGCAGGGAGGTGAGCAGGTGCTCGACCCAGACGTGGCCGTTGACGCCGTAGAAGGTCAGCGAGAACACGCGGGCGCCGACCAGGATGAAGACGACGAAGGCCGACAGCTTGGCCGTCGATTCCGTGGCCTGCCGGATCAGGTCCCAGCTCAGCCGACGCTTCGCGGCACCGAGGATAAGGGCGCCGGCGGCGCCCATCGCGCCGCCTTCGGTCGGGGTCGCGATGCCGATGAAGATCGTGCCGAGCACCAGGAAGATCAGGAACAGCGGCGGCACCATGACGAAGGTGGTCTGCTGCGCCATCTTCGACAGGAAGCGGAAACCAGTGAACTTGTGGATGAGCCAGTTCACCACGGCGACGGCGAAGGCGAAGACGATGCCATAGAACATGCTGAGCACGACGTAGTCGGCGCCATGCGTGTCCGAATTGCGCATCATGAACCAGCCGAACACGCAGCTCGCCAGGAACAGCATGCCGAGCGAGGAGAGGCCGCGGTTGCCATTGTCTTCGCGGAAGCCGATGGCCTCCTTCGGCAGGCCCGGCGCCGCCTTCGGGAAGAACATGCTGACGAGGAAGGCGTAGAGGGCGTAGAGGCCGGCGAGCACGAGGCCCGGAATGAAAGCGCCCTCGTACATGTCGCCGACCGACTTGCCGAGCTGGTCGGCCATCACGATCAGGACGAGCGAGGGCGGGATGATCTGCGCGAGCGTGCCGGACGCGGCGATGACGCCGGCTGCCACCCGGCGGTCATAGCCGTAGCGCAGCATGATCGGGAGCGAGATCAGACCCATCGAGATCACGGATGCCGCGACCACGCCCGTCGTCGCGGCGAGCAGGGCGCCGACGAAGATCACGGCATAGGCAAGGCCGCCGCGAATGGTGCCGAACAGCTGGCCGATGGTGTCGAGCAGGTCCTCGGCCATGCCCGACCGCTCCAGCACCAGTCCCATGAAGGTGAAGAAGGGAATGGCGAGCAGCGTGTCGTTGTTCATCACGCCGTAGACCCGCTCCGGGAGCGCCTGGAGGAAGTCCGGACGGAATTCGCCGAGCTCGATGCCGACGACGGCGTAGAACAGGCCGACGGCGCCGAGCGAGAAGGCCGCTGGGTAGCCAAGCAAGAGCATGACGACCAGCGACGCGAACATGATGGGCGCCAGATTGGCGATGATGAATGCGGTCATGATTCCCCCTAAACCGTCGCCAACGGCTACTTTTTCTCGATCGCTTCGACGAGATGCTCGACTTCAGCCTCGAGCGCCGAGACCTGGGATTCATGCGGGTCCGGTATCATTCCGCGCATGACGGCAATCCGCTTGATCAGCTCGGAGATGCCCTGAACGAGCAGGAAAGCGAACCCGATCATGATCAGGGATTTGGCGGGCCATTGCGGCAGGCCGCCGGCATTTCCTGACTGCTCGTTGATCTGGAAGGAGCGCTCGAAGAACGGCACGCCGGTGATGATCATGACGATGCACAGCGGAATCAGGAAGAACAGGTGACCGATCACGTCGATCATGTTGCGGACCGGCTTCGGCAGCGTGTTGTTCACGATGTCGATGCGGATGTGCTCGTTGTCGAGCAGCGTCCAGGGCGAGCAAAGCAGGAACACGATGCTGAACAGCACCCATTGCAGCTCGAGCCACGAATTGGAGGAGGTGTCGAAGACCTTGCGGACGATCGCGTTGACCGCCGAGATGATGACGGCGGCCACGATCAGCCACGCCAGGCGTTTGCCCGTCCAGCGCGTGAACGCGTCAATTCCTCGGCTCAGCTTCAAGAGCGCTTGCAACGCTAGGTCCTCCCCCGATTGTGTGCCCCGGCCGTCTTGACTGCGCCGAACTGGCGCGTGGCTTGTCTCGCCGCGCAGGCATGAGGCTGCCGCACCAAACCAGCGGCCGTGCCGCCAGTCAATCGGAAGTTTGTTGATAGTTCAGGGGAATAAGGCCGTAGTCCAACGGTCTTAGCCGCCGGTGACGCTCATATGCCTGGAGACGCTGGGGCGATCGTGGCGGCGGTCGATGATGAAATCGTGGCCTTTGGGTTTGAGGCCGATGGCGCGGTCGATCGCATCCGCAAGCAGCGTATCGTCATCAGATGCACGCAGAGGTTTGCGCAGGTCCGAGGCATCCTCGTGGCCGAGGCAGGTGTGCAGCGTGCCCGTGCAGGTGATGCGAACCCGGTTGCAGGATTCACAGAAATTGTGCGTCATCGGCGTGATGAAGCCGAGCTTGCCCCCGGTTTCGGCAACGCTGACATAGCGAGCCGGCCCGCCGGTGCTCTCGGCCAGATCCGTCAGCGTGAATTGCTGGGCGAGGCGCGCGCGCACCAGCGACAGCGGCAGATACTGGTCGATCCGTCCCGACCCGATCTCGCCCATCGGCATGACCTCGATCAGGGTCAGATCCATGCCCTTGCCGTGGGCCCAGCGCATCAGGTCGGGAAGCTCGTCCTCGTTGAGGTTCTTCAGCGCCACCGCGTTGATCTTCACGGCAAGTCCTGCGGCGCGCGCGGCCTCGATGCCTTCCACCACCTTGTCGATCTCGCCCCAGCGGGTGATCTCGCGAAACTTCTGGGGATCGAGCGTGTCGAGCGAGACGTTGATGCGGCGGACACCGCAATCGGCGAGCTCGACGGCGTGCTTCGCCAGCTGGGTCCCGTTGGTGGTCAGCGTCAGCTCGTTCAGGGCGCCGCTCGACAGATGGCGCGACAGCGAGCGCACCAGCGTCATCACGTTGCGCCGGACCAGCGGCTCGCCGCCGGTCAGACGCAGCTTCCTGACGCCCTTGGCGATGAAGGCCGAGCAGAGCCGGTCGAGTTCCTCCAGCGTCAACAGATTCGCCTTGGGCAGGAACGTCATGTCTTCCGACATGCAGTAGAAGCAGCGCAGGTCGCAGCGGTCGGTGACGGAGACGCGCAGATAGCTGATGGTCCGACCGAACGGATCGGTCATCGGGGTCGACAGCGCGGTGGATCCGTTCATGGAAAAGGCCTTGTCACTTACGGCGACGGGCGCACCTTGGGCTTCAGCGGTGCTTGGGAGGCAATCTAAGCATCGGACGCGGCGAGGACAATCGGGTGGTATACGTAGATCAGCGCCGGCCTGCATTCGGGTCGGGGAACGGCGAGGCTGCGGCCGGCGCGGTCTCAACCGGGGCTGCGACAGGCGCGGATGCGGCCGGTTTGGGCTTCCGGGGCCGGTGCGGCTTGCGAACCGGTTTCGGCGGGGTGGCCGGCTGGAGTTCCGCAAACACCGGATTCGGGTCTGATGTCACCGAAGCCGGCGTGGTGAAATCCCCGGGAGTCCTGATCACGTTCACCGGGACGCTCGCCGGTTGATATTTGGGCAGCGCGAAGGTGACCGTGAAGGGAGCATCGGGGGCGGGAACCGAGACGGAGCAGGGGGTCTTGCAGCCCGGGCCTACCGAGGTGGTGGCGTCCGCGCCGGGAGGATTGGATTCGAGCCGGACCTGGAGTGGCGGCGGGGCGGATTTGAACATGTCCCAGGACATCGAAGAACAGCCGCCAAGGCCTGCCGCTCCCAACAGACCCGTTCCCGCTAACGCAACCGCGATGACACGACGCATGACCCACCCACTCAAACTGCGACGAACCGCCACATAACCCCGTGCGGACCTTAGGAGCGTCGTTGGAGGCAGGCAACCGGCGCGCAGCGCATGGTCAGCGAGTGGTTAACGCTGGGGTGCAGTAGAATAATAGCGCAATTTCAGTGGCTTGACGTCGCTACGCCGACATCAGGCTGGAGGCTGCGGCCGGGAGGTCGCGCATGTGATGGATCAGCCGGTCCGGCTTCAGCTCGGCAATCGGCACGTCCGTATAGCCGAAACTGACCCCGATCACCGGGACGCCGGCGCGGCGGGCCACCCCGACGTCGGTTCCAGCATCGCCGACCATGATGCTGGCTTTGACCGCTCCGCCCGCCCGCGCCACGGTTTCTCTGAAGATGGTCGGATCGGGCTTCTGGACCCCAAACGTGTCCGCGCCGCAGATCGCCGCGAAGCGGCGGCTGAGGTCGAGCTGGTCGAGGAGGCGCTTGGACAGCCATTCCAGCTTGTTGGTGCAGACCGCGAGCCGATGGCCCTGTTCCGAAAAATGGTCGAGCGCGGCCTCGAGCCCCTCGAAAGGGCGGGATTCGACCGCGATATGATCGGCATAATAGGCGATGAAATCCGCGGTCATCCGGTCCATGTCGGCGGGGGTGACGCTGCGGCCCTCCGCTTCCAGCCCGCGCTCGATCAGCTTGCGGGCGCCGGCGCCGATCATGTTGCGGGCCGAGGCCATCGGCACGGGCGGCAGCCCTTCGCGGTCGAGCACATAGTTCAGCGCGGTGATCAGGTCGGGCGCCGTATCCACAAGCGTGCCGTCGAGATCGAAGACGATGGTGTGAGCGGAGGTCATGATCCAAGCGCTACCGGCCCGGTCGTGTCCACGCAAGGGGCGGGCCCATAAGTTCATCTTATAGGCCTGTTCCCGCGAGGAAAACGAGGCTACATAGGCCGCCGAAAAGCGGACCGGGATCGGCCGGCAGGTTCGAGACTCCAGAGGCGGGCGCAAACGTGAATATGGACCAGTTGAAGCGGCAGGCTGCGGCGCGCGCGCTCGAAGAGGTGCGGGACGGCATGCAGCTCGGGCTCGGCACCGGCTCGACCGCCAAGCATTTCGTCGAGCTGCTCGGCGAGCGCGTCGCCGCCGGATTGAAGGTCATCGGCGTGCCGACCTCCGAGCAGACCCGCGCGGACGCGGAGCGCTGCGGCGTGAAGCTGACCACGCTCGATGAGGTCGACCATCTCGACATCACCATCGACGGCGCCGACGAGATCGATCCCGCGCTCAATCTGATCAAGGGCGGCGGCGGCGCGTTGCTGCGCGAGAAGATCGTGGCGGCTGCCTCGGATCGCATGATCGTGATTGCCGACGACACCAAATGGGTGCCGACGCTCGGCAAGTTTCCGCTGCCGGTCGAGGTCATCCCGTTCGGCCTCGGCGCCACGCGCCGGGCGATCGAAAAGGCATTTGCCGAATGCAGCGTTTCCGGGCAAATGGCGGTCCGCAAGGGCAAGGACGGCCACGTTTTCGTCACCGACGGCGGCCACTGGATCATCGATGCCCAGCTCGGACGGATCGAGGATCCGGCCAGCCTCGCCAAGGCGTTGAGCGCCATTCCGGGCGTGGTCGAGCACGGGCTGTTCATCGGCTTGGCCAGCTCGGCTGTTCTGGCGGGGGCTGAGGGAATTCGCGTGATTGAACGGCGCAAGCCGAAAGGAGACTAGGAATGAAGACCGTATTGAAGTTCTTGCCGGCTGCGACCCTCGCTGTGGGACTGGCCATCTCGGTCCTCCCGGCCGCCGCGCAGCAGGCCGCGCCCAAGGCAGCTGCACCCGCGCAGCCGAAAGCGACGCCCGCGGCGGTTGCTGCGGCCAAGGAGATCCTGCAGATCAAGAACGCCACCGCGATGTACCAGGGCGCCGTGCCCGGCCTCGTCGAGAAGACCAAGATCGCGCTGATCCAGCAGAACCTGAACTACCAGAAGGACCTCAACGAGGTGGCAGGGATCGTCGCCCAGCAGCTCAACGGCCGCCAGAACGAGATCGGCGACGGCATGGCGCAGATCTATGCCAGCGAGTTCACCGAGCAGGAGCTGAAGGACCTCGTCACCTTCTACAAGTCGCCGCTGGGCAAGAAGCTGATCGACGCCGAGCCGCGCGCCATCGGCCTGTCCATGGCCTTCATGAACTCCTGGGCCCAGAACTTCTCCGAGACCGTGATGGGAGCCTTCCGCGCCGAGATGCGCAAGCGTGGCAAGGAAATCTGACGATACCTATCTAGTCAGAAATCCCTAAAGCGCGTTATCGCGCTTTAGGCTGTCATTTGCGCATGATCTTGTCGGAGAACCGCTGCACACTTCTCCGGATCATGCGCTGAAAGAGGTCGGAGTGGACAATGGCTGAATTCGACGTCGACCTCTTCGTGATCGGTGGCGGCTCGGGCGGCGTGCGTGCCGCCCGCATCGCGGCCGGCTACGGCGCCCGCGTGATGATCGCGGAAGAGTACCGCATGGGCGGCACCTGCGTGATCCGCGGCTGCGTGCCGAAGAAGCTGTTCGTCATCGGCTCGCATTTCCGCCACGAGCTCGAGGACGCCGCCGGCTTCGGCTGGACCGTTCCGCCCGCCAGCTTCGACTGGCCGACGCTGATCGCCAACAAGGACAAGGAGATCGCGCGGCTGGAGGCGGCCTACACGACGAATGTCGAGAAGTCCGGCGCGCAGATCGTCAAGAGCCGCGCGGTGATCGCGGACAAGCACACCGTCCGCCTGCTCTCGGACGACAAGAAGATTACCGCGAAATACATCCTGATCGCCACCGGCGGCGCGCCCAACCATGGCGCTGCGATCCCCGGCATCGAGCACGTGATCTCGTCCAACGAAGCGTTTCATCTCAAGAAGCTGCCGAAGCGGATCGTGATCCAGGGCGGCGGCTACATCGCGCTGGAATTCGCCGGCATCTTCGCCGGCTTCGGCTCCGATGTCACCGTGATCTATCGCGGCGACAACATCCTTCGCGGTTTCGACGAGGATGTCCGGACCCATGTTCGCGCCGAGATGGAGAAGCAGGGCATCACCATCCTCACCGGCTGCACGGTGGCGAAGGTCGATCGCCACGGCGAGGAGTTCACCACGCATCTGTCGAACGGATCGAGCATCGCCTCGGACCAGGTGATGTTCGCGATCGGCCGCCATCCGGCCGTGGCCAATCTCGGCCTCGAGAATGCCGGCGTCGCCATCAATCCCAGGAATGGCGGCATCGCCGTCGATCATTTCTCGAAGAGTTCGGTCGACAGCATCTACGCGATCGGCGACGTCACCCATCGCTTCAACCTGACACCGGTCGCGATCCGTGAGGGGCACGCCTTCGCCGACACCGTGTTCGGCAAGCGTACGGTGCAGGTCGATCATGCCAACATCCCGACCGCGGTGTTCTCGCAGCCCGAGGTCGGCACCGTCGGCCTGACGGAGACCGAGGCGCGCGCGCAATTCAGCCACGTCGACATCTACAAGACCTCGTTCCGCCCGATCAAGGCGACGATGTCGGGCCGCGACACACGCGTGCTGATGAAGCTCGTTGTGGACGGTTCGACCGATCGCGTGCTCGGCTGCCACATCGTCGGCGACGCCGCGGCCGAGATCACGCAGGCCGTCGCGATCGCGGTGAAGATGAAGGCGACCAAGGCCGATTTCGACGCCACGATCGCGCTGCATCCGACCGCGGCCGAGGAACTCGTCACCATGCGCACGCCGACCGCGCGCCACGTGCGCCAGGCGGCGGAGTAGGGCTGCGACAAGCGGCTCTCGATCGAATTGGTCTTGTGAGCGAAACGGGATTTGTCTCCGCAAGCGCGGAATCGTAGGGTGGGCAAAGGCGCACTTGCGCCGTGCCCACGATCTCTCTCTCGATCGCGACGGATGCGTGGGCACGCTTCGCTTTGCCCACCCGATATCGGTGGTTGGGGCTAGCGCTCAGCCGTACAGATATCCGACCGGCTTGCCCTCCGTGCGCAGCGGGCGCACATCCCTCTGCGTGATGATCTGGCCGGCGAGGCCGTCGATCTCGTCGCGCTGCGTCGGCGTCCAGCTGCGCAGCTCGTTCATGCCCTTGAGCAGGCCGAGGCGGAGGACCTGGGTGTTCTCGCCGACCGCGACGAGGCTGATCGAGTCCTTCCCCGCCGTCACCACATCGCCGGCCGAAAGCTCGAAGGTCTCGCCGGACTTCTTCTTGAACTCGGCCGTGCCGCGGATGACGCGGTAGATCACGACCTCGCCCTTGGCGAACGAGGCGGCGTCCGCGGCGACCGACGTGCTCTTCGGCAGCAGCGACTGGCCGCGCGGATCGGTTGCGATGATGTGGCCGGTGACGAGATGACCGCTCGGCACCTCGATGCCGATATCGCGTATGTGGACCGGCATGGCCGATTTGATGGAGCCATCGGTGAGCGGCCTGAACAGCGCATCCAGCGCGAGGGGATCCTGCAGCCAGAAGCCCGCGTCAGCCGGGCGATCGTGCAGCGGATGGCTCCAGGCCACGCGCGGCGTTTCGGCTTCGTTGATCTGGTCGGGACCGACGATGGTCGGGTTCGGGAAGGTGGTGGGATCGGTGATGAAGGCTTCGAGGAATTTGCCGGAATAGCCCATCGAGATCGGGTCGGGCACCACGGTCTGCGGCGTCTTCAAATTCTCTTCGGTCGACAGGCCCGACCAGGTGTAGAACAGCTGGCGGTGCACGATCGCGCTTTGCAGCATCACCGCGCCGGGGCCGACATTGTAGAAGCGCCCGTCATAGTCGAAGGTGAAGGCGCCCGAGGTGACCAGCACGAGCTGAAAGCCGCCGGGCGGCAGATGGAGATGGAAGTCGGTGGGGCCGGTGTCGGGCCGGTAGATCGGCAGGTTGGTCGCGACTTCGTGCAGCAGGAAGGTTTCGTTGTTGGCGTGAAAGCCTTCATTGGCGCGGTTGTAGAGCGCCTGCGGCCGATACGTCGCCTCGAACTTCGCGTTCTTGTCGCGATCGATGGCGACGAAGTCCTGCATGTTGAGGCGGAGCGGCGTGCCGTTCGGATGGGTGAGGCCGGTGGTCTTGAGATTGCCCGCAGCATGCACGTTCATGACGTTCTCCGCTCTGCGCCGTTGCTTCGCTGACGACGTCATTGCGAATTTTGGGCCAGTTGGTTTGCGAAGCAGCAAGCGGGCTCGGCACCGCGACGCGAGCGTGCCCGCGCAGGAAAAATCCGGAGGTTGCACGGGACGTTAGATCGACGGCTCGCTCTGATCGTCAGGCGCCGCGCGCGAAGGCCTGCTTCCACGGGAGCGGCGAAACCTGTCTAATTTGTCGGCAAGCCTCGCCGGTGCGCGTGCAGCGGCGCTGGCGGGGATCGGCGCGATGCCGCCCTTGCGCCCGGAGATAATGTCGTGACCAGGCAGGCAGTGATTGACAGATTGTTCATGTTTTGTTCTTATGCTGCGACCGAGATGGAGGCAGCCATGGACAACCGTATCAGCGAAATCCGCAGAACCATCAGAGCGCTCCGCGTCAGCATGCGCGAAGCCGAGGCGATCATGCATGAGCAGGTCAATCGCGATGAGGACTGCAGCTTCGTGGCGCAGGAAGTCATGAAGATGCGTTCGGTCATGGGCCTGCTCGCGAAGGAGCGGATCGCGCTCGGCGATCACGAACCGATCATCGTGAACAGCTTCTTCATCCCGCGGCGGCGGCCGACGCGAAAGCCGGCCGCGGCGCCTGTGCCGACCGTCGAGTCCGTATTCCGTCCGCGCGTCGTGGCGCGGGTTTGACGCCAAGCGGGCTCAAGAAGGCGAGCTCAATCAAAGGCGTGAGGCGCGGCCCGATCCGGCTTGCCGGCCGGGCTGTCCGCCCACTTTGCCATCTCCATGGCCCGTGCGTCGACGCCCTCGCACCAGAAGCAGTTCGGCCGCGCGCTGCCTTTTTCGGACAGGATCGGGACCAGGCTGTGGCCGCAACCGGCGCACCAGGCGATGTCAGTCATGCATTCCCCCACAACGTAGCAAATTCAGAGATGACGTTCTCGTTCGTGAAGCTTGCGCGGGCGCTATGACGGCGCTGGCGCGCCTTGCCCCATGGGCGCGCTCGTGCCTGAGATCGTCGATGTAGCGATCCATCGTGACACGGCTGCGATGTCGTCGCCGTTCTCGCGATAGGCGCGAAGCTGGAATTCGGCCGAGCTGCCGCGGTCCACGATGGTGCGGCAATGCTCGATCTCGGCGGCGCAGCCGAGAGCGTCCGCGTCCTCGGCGATGTCGCCGATGATTCGGGACAGCATCTCCGAGATCGTGACCGGCCCGTCCTTGGAGGCAAAGATGCAATCGGTGCCGTAGCGCTGGGCGCGCCATTTGTTCTCGACTGCAATCGCGCGTTCGACCACCGTCACCTCTTTCGACAAATGCGGACGCAGATAGAGGTGCCGCGTCAGGCATCGATACAGCGAGGCGATGGCGACGGCATCGTCGACGAAGGTGCAGGTGTCGGGCGCGCGGAGCTCCAGCGTCGGGTGCCGCATCGAAGGCCGCATCGCCCACCAGATGTGGCTCTCGTCGGGAATGACGCCCGAGCGCTGCAACGCGCCGATATATTCGTCGAAATCCTGCCGGCTCTCGAACAGTTCGGGCAGGCCGGTGCGCGGCAGCTCGGAATAGGCGGCGAGCCGGTAGCCCTTCAGCCCCGTCTTGTGCGAGTTCCAGAACGGGGAGGAGGCCGACAGCGCGATGAACAGCGGCAGATGCGGCAGCATCGCCCGCATCACCGCCATGCGCTTCTCGGGATCGGGCAACTGGACGTGCACGTGCATTCCGCACATCATGTTGCGATGGCCGATGCTGCGCAGGTCCTCGATCATCTCCTCATAGCGCGGCTTCGGGCTCGGCTGCGACATCCGCCAGACCGCCGTCGGGTGCGTGCCGCAGGCCATGATCACGAAACCATATTGCGCGGCGACGTTCGCCACCTCGCGGCGCAGGAAGCGAAGCTCCTCGCGGGCGTCGTTGACGTCGACGTGAACGTTGGTGGCGACCTCGAGCTGGGATTGCAGCATCTCGCGCATGGCCTGGCCGCCAGTGGACCAGTTCGCCGATTCGAACAGCGCGTTGGGCGTTTCGATCGCAACATCGAACGTACGCCGATCGGCCAGGAAGTATTCCTCCTCGATGCCGAAGGAATATTCAGCCGCCTTGCCACCTCCGCCGGCGGAGCGAATCACGAGGTGCTGCTTGTCTTGAGAGGAATCGAGGCGAAGCAGTTTCAAAACGTCCGAAGCAAATGTCATTGGCCACCCGGCAAAGGCATTACCTGCGGGCACTAATCCTTCTGGCGGGGGCGGGTTCCCGCTCGGCGCTACTGCAAATTGTCGCGTCGAGCGGAACAATCTTCACGCTTTCGGACGCGCGCGCGATCAGCGCATGGTTTGGCGGCACTTCGGTCCAGTCCGATTCCTTGTCGAAAGGCTCGGACACGACGATGACCTGGCCGCCGTCCTCCCGGAAGTAGAGTGTGTTCGCGGCATCGTTGACCGCCACACGGAAGGCGTAGAGATCCCTGCCGTTGGCGATCGCGCTGGTGAAGCGCAGCCGTTCGCGCAAGCTCCCTTCATTGACGAGGCCGACCAGGGCCTGCAGCACGCGCTGCGTCGCGCCGAGGGGATCCCGGTCGAGGCCGGCGCCCATCATCGCCAGGAACACGGCTTCCGAGTCGGTGGTGCCGAGGCGCGACGGATAATAGGCATCCGGAATCAGCGCCTCGACCTTGCGCCGCAACCGATTCCAGCTGCCCACAAATCCGTTGTGCATGAACATCCAGTGGCCGCAGGCAAAGGGGTGGCAATTCTGCCGCGTCACCGCCGTGCCGGTGGCGGCGCGCACATGCGCGAAGAACAGATGCGAGCGCAGATGCCGGCAGAGATAGCGAAGATTTTCGTCCGACCAGGCCGGGCGAGTCTCGCGGTACAGGCCGGGCTCCGGATGCTCGCCGTACCAGCCGAGACCAAAGCCGTCGCCGTTCGAGCCCGCCGTCGATTGCAGCGAGCGGATGCTCTGCGCGATCAGCGAATGCTCGGGCTCGGTGACATAGGGCTCGAAAGACGTCGTCTCGCCCCGGTATGCGATCCAGCGGCACATGGGAGTTCCTGTCGGGGATGTGTCCTTGCGGTCACCAACAAATCCGCCCGACCAGTGTTCCCGAGGAGTTCGGCGCCGCGCTCTCTAATCCTGCGCACCGAGAGTGTCGGTGTAAGTCTTGCCATAGGGAAAGAAATGCTCCTTGCGGCCCTGATCCCAGAGCGTCCTGAATCCGGGCGCGGTGATGTCCCAGTCGGGGCGGCACTTCATGCTGACGGTGCGCAGATCCTGGCGAAGCTCCTCGAGGGTGGGTCGCCCGAAGAACCAGTAGCCGTTGTAGATCTTGTGAACGACGAGACGCGGCTCCAGCACGACGACGTGCGGGATCATTGGATGATGGACGGGGTCGGTGTACTCGGCGATGTCGAGGTCCTTCTGGATCATCCGCCGCGTGTCGGAGAGGAACGGCCAGTGCGCGCCCGCGCCGCTGCGATATTCATTGGTCTCGGTGATGTTGTCGGTGGTGATCGTGACCAGCCGGCAATAGCCCACCTCCATCTCCCGATGAAGCTGGACCAGCCCCTCGGTCTGACGGCGATCCTTTGGACAGAATCCGCCGCGGCCGAGCACGACGATCATGGGATCGCCGCCCTGCAGCTCGGAGAGCTTGCGGTGCTTTCCGGTGTGGTCGCTGAGTTCGTAATCCGGGAAGGTCACTCCCGGCATCATGTCAGGTCGCATCGAACTCTCCCTCTGGCGCGAATTGGCCGGCGCTTTCACAGATCGATGACGACATCGCCTTGCGGTCGCGCGCAGCAGATCAGGACATTGCCCTCCGCAGGCGGGTCGAGCGGATCGGGCCCGTAGTCGACGTCTCCGGCCACCAGCCCGCTCTCGCAATTGTGGCACACCCCCGTCCGGCACGACCAACGCACCGGAACGTCGCACGCCTCGGCGAGCTCGAGCAGGCTGGCATAGGCCGGGCTCCAGCGCACGTTGAGACCGCTCCGCGCGAACGACACCATCGGACCCGTGCCGGCTGCTCCGGCCGGGAGATGGACCTGCACGTGCGGGGCCGTGGCGATGCCCGGCGTCAGCGAGGGCTTGCTGCCGAACAGTTCGGTATGGATGCGACCGGGTGCGATCCCGAGTGCAGCGAGGCCGGTCGTGAGGTCACTCATGAAGGCGGCTGGTCCGCACAGATAGAAGTCACCGTCGCGGGGCACGCCGAGCGTTTGCAGCAGGCGCGAATCGAGATGTCCGACGCTGTCGAAATCGGCACCCGGCCGGTCGGCGGGATCGGGCGCGCTGAAGCAGACATGGCTGTGATGGTGGGCAAGCCTGGCGAGCAGCCCGCGCGCCTCGGCGGCGAAGGGGTGTTCGCGGCTGCTGCGGGTGCCGTGCAGCCACCAGACATCCCGCGGTGTCGCCTCCGAGGCGAGCGCGTGCAGCATCGCGAGCACCGGCGTCACGCCGATGCCGGCGCTGAGCAGGACGACGGGCCGGGCGTCCTGACGGAGCGTAAAGCTGCCGCGCGGCGCGCCGAGCTGCACGACGTCGCCCGTCCGGAGCTGGTCGGCGACATAGCCGCTGGCCGCGCCGTTCGCCTCGCGCTTAATGCTGATGCGATAGGACGTGGCATCCGTGCGGTCCGACAGCGAATAGCTGCGCGTCATCATCGACGGTCCGAGCCGCACGATGACGAATTGGCCGGGAAGGGCGGCGGCGACCGGGCCTCCGTCCGCGGCTTCGAGGATCAGCGATGTCACGTTGTCGCTTTCGGAGATCTTGCGCGCGACGCGGAACGGACGGAAGCCCCGCCAGGCCGGCGCAGGGCTCTCGCCCGGGCCGAGCCCGGCATTGCCCGTGGCCGGCTTGTCGTCCGCCGCGAGCAGCGCTGCGAAGGAACGCTGCCAGCCGCCGCTCAGCGCCGGAATCTTCAATGCGCGTTCCAGGCGGTCGCGCGGATGAGGCGGCAGGTAGAGCAGGGCATTGATCTCGCGCACGCTCATGCCTTCAGGGCCGCGCGCGACCTGGATGATCTCGTCGCCAGCCTCGACGTCGCCTTCCTCGATCACCCGAAAATAGAACCCGGGCCGGCCGTGCTTGACCAGCAGCGCGGCCATGTCCGCCTGCTCCATGCGAATGCCGAGCCGGTAGCAGGTGACGCGAGGCTGCGTCACCTCGAACAGGGCCGAGCCGATCCTGTAGCGGTCGCCGATACACACATGCGCGTCGGCAAGGCCCTCGACGGTGAAATTCTCGCCGAACTGTCCATAAGCGAAACGCGGTCGGCGCAGTGCGTCCTGCCAGTACTGATAGGATTCCTGCTGATAGACGTAGACGGCGCGTTGCTCGCCGCCGTGGCCTGCGAGATCACCCTGGCCGTCGCCATCGATGTTGAGCCGGCGGACTCGGCGCGGCCCTTGGACGGGCGTCTTCCAGATGCCGGTGTGCACGGTCTTGCCTTGCCAGGCGATGTCGCGCGGCAGGCCGACATTGACGGAGAGCAGGCGTTCCATGGGCAACTCCCGGGCCGCGAGGAGCTTCGCAACCCAAGCAGGTTTTGCGGATTGCTTGGCCGTCAATCTGCATCCCGGCGGGGCGTTTGGCTCGTTAGTCGTTGTTAGACATTGCGAGCGTCCGGCCGCGATGACGATGGGGCGCGCCGGCATCCTTAACCAATTGTGACATCGTGGAACCCAATGCGGCGGCTGGTCGCAGTGGCGCCGCCTTGATTCCGACGAACCCGTCTTTATCTGTGTACCGAACAAGAATCCGGGCCCCTCTGGCGAGGACGCCGACGATGTCGGCAAACCTCGCGATGTCGGATGACCTGTCCCGCGCGAATGCGATGGATTGGCCGATCGTCGGGCCCTTTGATGTTCTTTCCGACCCCATCGTCCCCATCGCAGCTCCGTGCGGCCATTTCGCAAGACCTGGGAGCAACGATGACTGACGCCAAGCATTCAAATCCTATCGAGATCGAGATCGCGGAGCCGTCCAGCCTGAACGAGCAGGCTGCGGCCGCGCTGATGATTGCCGGCGCGCTCGTCGCCGTGGCCGACCGGCAGGTCTCGCCGGTCGAGCGCGACGAGGTGATCCGGTTCATCCGGGATCGCGGATTGGCGCCGCATATCGAGGACGAGAGGCTGTTTGCGATGTTCGATGCCCTCGCCGAACGGCTGGAGGAGCCTGATTTCGCCAACGTCGTGATCGACACGCTGCGGCCGGTCTCGAACATGCCGTTGTCGTCACACCTGATGGAACTGTCGGAGCGCGTCGCCGCCGCCGATGAAGACGTTCATCCCCATGAAGTGCAGGCAATCAAATTGCTGCGCTTGCTGACGCTGGTGCTGCCGCGCGCAAAGCCGGTCACGTCGGGCAGGGAGGGCACCAAGCCGCAACTGGCCACAAAGGAGTAAGCATGAGCGCAGCATCGAACGAGCGTAGCAATGAGGCCGCAGGTCCCGCCAGCGAGATGGCGGGCGGTGACCCGCGCCTCGACAAGCTCGTCGATCGGCTGCCGCCCCGCATGGGTGATACCGTCACCTATCTCCTCAAACCGTCGAACCGCTGGGTCAGAATCCCCTCGGGCGCGCTGCTCATCGTCGGCGGCGTGCTGTCCTTCCTGCCAATTCTCGGCGTCTGGATGTTGCCGCTCGGCCTCGCGCTGCTTGCCGAGGACGTGCCTGCGCTGCGCTCCTCGCGCTCGAAGGTGCTGGATTGGGTCGAGCGGAAGAAGCCGCAATGGCTCGATCCGTCTGCACCGAAAAATGATCAATCATGACTGAATTTATCACCGCCGACGCGCTGACCGCGCTGCTCCAGGTCGTCCTGATCGACCTCGTTCTCGCCGGCGACAACGCCGTCGTCATTGGCCTTGCCGCGGCGGGCCTGCCCGCCGAGCAGCGCCGCCGCGCCATCATCGTCGGCATCGCCGCCGCCACGATCCTCCGCATCGCCTTTGCCGGCGTCGCGACCCAGCTGCTGCAGGTCATCGGTCTCTTGCTCGCCGGCGGCGTGCTGCTGCTCTGGGTGTGCTGGAAGATGTGGCGCGAGCTGCGCGAGCAGGCCCATGAAGGGCAGCTCGCGTTCAGCCACGGCGGCGCGGGCGCTGCGCCGGTGCAGCGGAAGACGTTCGGTCAGGCCGCGTTGCAGATCATCGCCGCCGACGTCTCGATGTCGCTCGACAACGTGCTCGCGGTCGCGGGCGCCGCGCGCGAGCATCCCTACATCCTCGCCTTCGGCCTGTTGCTGTCGGTCGCGCTGATGGGCGTCGCCGCCGATCTGCTCGGGCGCGTGCTGCAGAAACAACGCTGGATCGCCTATGTCGGTCTCGCCATCATCATTTACGTCGCGTTCGAGATGATCTATCGGGGCTCGCTCGAACTCGCCCCCGTCATCGCGAGTCTCTGAGGCGACAAGTGTTTCCGCAATCCGGAGTGATTTCATGACGTCCGAATCCCAAGCACCTTCGGCGAAGGCCGTGCCGCCGCGCCTCGGCCTGTTCGCCCAGCTCATTTTCGGCTCGCGCTGGCTGCAGGTGCCGCTCTATGTCGGCCTGATCGTCGCGCAGGCGGTCTATGTCCTGCTGTTCCTCAAGGAGCTCTGGCACCTGGTCGCGCACTCTTTCGATGCCAGCGAGCAGCAGATCATGCTGGTCGTGCTCGGGCTGATCGACGTCGTCATGATCTCGAACCTTCTGATCATGGTGATCGTCGGCGGCTACGAGACCTTCGTGTCCCGCCTGAACCTGACCGGCCATCCCGACGAGCCGGAATGGCTCAGTCACGTCAATGCCAGCGTGCTCAAGATCAAGCTTGCGATGGCGATCATCGGCATCTCCTCGATCTCGCTGCTCAGGACCTTCATCGAAGCCGGCAATCTCGGCACGACGCGCAGCAACTTCACCGAGACCGGCGTGATGTGGCAGGTGCTGATCCACATGACCTTCATCATCTCGGCGATCGGCATCGCCTGGGTCGACCGTCTCAGCGACAGCGGTCACCGCAAGGAGGCTGGTCACGGCTGAGCTTGCGGTGAAGCGTCCGGCGTTGCGATCGGCAGATAGGCCTATTTGAATTTGCCGATCGTCGCGCGCGGAACGCTCACGACTTCCGCATACGGCCGATGTCGCTCCTGAGCGCTTGCAGCTCCTTGTGGACCGCGCGGGCGGCGTCGCGCTCGATCTTGCGATAGCGCGCGACGAGCTTTTCGCCGAATGGCGTCAGCATCGCGCCGCCGCCGTTCTTGCCGCCGGCCTGCGGCTCCACGACGGGATGGCCGCAGATGCGCTTGATCTCGTCGACGAGATCCCAGGCCCGCTTGTAGGACATGTCCATGGCGCGCCCGGCCGCCGAGATCGAGCCGTGCTCGCGAATCTGCTCCAGCAACTCGATCTTGCCCGGGCCGATCCGGTCCTCGCCATCGAGGTCGATGCGAAGGCTGAGCTGGGGCAGCGATTTGGCGCTCGCGCGCGACATGACGGGTCTCTCAAGTTCTGCTGTGCGACCTTGCCACTCTTGCCCGTCGCGAACAAGGCTGGCCAAGCCATGTGGTCTCACCGCACGGCGTGCATCTCCAGGAACGCCTTCACGCCGGTCACGGTGCCGGTGTCCGACGGCACGTAGCCGGGCAGGGTGGCGATCGCCGCGCGGAAATCGGCGCTGCGGATGATCTCCAGGATGCGCCGCATCGGCTCCGTCTCCAGGAAGGCGCGCTTGCAGACGAAGAAATAATCCTCGGTGAGGAGGCGGATGAAGTCGAGGCCGAAATGCCGGGCGGCGGCCTCGACGCCGAAGCTCGCATCCGCCATGCCGCTGGCGACATAGGCCGCGACCGCGGCATGGGTGAACTCGATCTGCTGCGCGCCGTTGATCCTGCTTTCGTCGATGCCGTTTGCGGCGAGCAGTTGGTCGAACAGCAGGCGCGTCCCGGAATCGTGGTCGCGGTTGACGAAGCGGACATCCGGCTTGGTGAGATCGTCGAGCGAAGCGATGCGCTGCGGATTGCCGCGCGCCACCATCAGGCCCATCTCGCGGGTGACGAAGCTGATGATGCGGTCCTCGCGCGGATCGAGCCATTCGCGTGCGGCCTTGATGCCCTGCGCGCGCAGCGCGCCGTGCGGCAGATGCAGGCCGGAGAGGTCGCAGGCGCCTTGCGCGAGCGAGACCAGCGAATGCTGGTTGCTGACATAGCGCAAGTCCACGCCGATGCCGGGCTCGCGATCGAGGAATTCGCGCAGCTTGGCGACGGCAAAGCCGTGGCTGGCGTGGACGCGGATCACGGAGGGGCGCTGCTCGAGGAACGGCTTGATCTCGCTGGCCAGCTCCTGCGCAAGGTTTTCGAGCTGCGGGCCGAGCCGCGCCTGCATGCGCTCGCCGGCCCATACCAGCCGCTCGCCGAACGGCGTGAGCTTCGAGCCCTTGCCGCGCTGGGTCTCGACCAGCGGGGTGCCGAAGAACTCCGACCATTGCTCGATCAGGTTCCAGACATGGCGGTAGGACAGATGAGCGTCGCTGGCGGCGCTGGTGATCTTCCCGGTCTTCCTGATTTCATTGAGCACGCCGAGCATGACGGCGACCGTGCGCGGGCTGCCCTCCCGGCGAAATCGCCAGACGGCCTCGATCTCAATCTGGAGCATTGAGCCTCCTTATGAACTTCGCTTCATATATCGAGCGTCCATTTGCAAATCGTCTCATATTTACTCCGGCCAATAGGCGCCTAGTTTGGTATACCAGAACAGGAGGAAATATGATGTCCGTTGCATATGATTTTGCACATTCGCCGGCCACCGAATTCATGGCCCGGCCGCAGCATCTGCTCATCGACGGCCGCCGCGTGCCCTCAAGCTCCGGCCGCACCTTCAAATCGCTCAATCCGGCCACCGGGCAGATCATCGCCACCATCGCCGAGGGCGGCGAGGCCGACGTCGAGATTGCCGTGGCGGCGGCGCGCCGGGCGTTCGAGGGACCGTGGCGCACCATGCGGGCCTCGGAGCGCGGCCGGATCCTGATGCGCTGGGCCGAGCTGTTGAAGCTCAACGCGGAAGAGATCATCGAGCTGGAGTCGATCGATGCCGGCAAGCCGATCGCGGCGACCACGCGCCAGGATTTTCCGGCCGCCGTGGACACGCTGACCTATTACGCCGGCTGGGCCGACAAGATCAGCGGCGACGTCGTGCCGGTGCGCGAGGACGCGCTGACCTATACGGTGCGCGAGCCGGTCGGCGTGGTCGCGGCGATCGTGCCGTGGAATTTCCCGCTGATGATCGGCATGTGGAAGCTGGCACCGGCGCTCGCCTGCGGCTGCACCATCGTGATGAAGCCGGCCGAGCTGACCTCGCTGTCGGCGCTGCGCATCGCCGAGTTCGCGCTCGAAGCCGGCCTGCCGGCGGGCGTGTTCAACGTGGTGACCGGGCCGGGCCGCGTCGTCGGCGATGCCCTGGTCAATCATCCCGACGTGGACAAAGTCACGTTCACCGGCTCGCCCGGGGTGGGGCGTGGAATCATGAAGGGCGCGGCGAGCAACTTCAAGCGCGTCTCGCTCGAGCTCGGCGGCAAGTCGGCCAACGTCATTTTCGACGACGCCGATCTGGAAGCTGCCAGCAAGGCTGCGGCCTCCGGCATCTTCTTCAATGCGGGGCAGGTCTGCTCGGCCGGCTCGCGCGTGCTGGTGCAGGAAAGAGCCTATGACGAAGTCGTCGAGCGGCTGGCGGCGCGCGCGAAGTCGATCCGGATCGGCGATCCCCTCGATCGCAACACCGCGCTCGGCCCCGTCATCTCCGAGAAGCAGATGAAGTCGATCCTCGACTATGTCGAGATCGGCCAGAAGGAGGGCGCGAGGCTCGTCACCGGTGGCGAGCGTGTCGGCGATCGCGGCTATTTCATCAGCCCGACCGTGTTTGCCGATGTCGCGCACGAGATGCGCGTCTCGCAGGAGGAGATTTTCGGCCCCGTCGTCAGCGTCATCAAGTTCACCGACGAAGCCGATGCGCTCAGGATCGCCAACGGCACGGCCTACAGCCTTGCCGCCGGCGTCTGGAGCCGCGACATCGGCAAGCTGCAGCGCTTCGCCAAGCGGGCGCGCGCCGGCACGGTCTGGATGAACACCTATGGCTATACCGACGTGCGTCTGCCCTGGGGCGGCGAACGCGACTCCGGTCTCGGCCGCGAGCACGGCACCGCCGCGCTCGACAATTTCACCGAGCCCAAGGCTGTCTGGATGAATCTGGCCGTCTGAGTACCTCCCGACCGGCCAATCCTGGGCCCGCCTGACCCGGTCAGGCGGGCTCTCTTTTCCAGATCGCTAAAATTGTCTGCAATCCCTTCGGGGGCGGCAAACCCTGCGGACAAGAAGCCTGCTGCCTTAAACCAGAGCTTGGGAACCGACGTGCATCCTGCCTGCAAAAGGGTGGGGCATCAAAATGTCTGTTTTCAAGGAGGTCGTCGTTGCACTGGCGGGAGTCTATGCGCTCCTGTTCGCCTGCGACGCATTGTTCGGGGTCGGCGAGGTTCGCTTCGACGACAATTATTACCGCGCCAGCTTCTATGCGCCACGGCCGAAGGAATTCCGCTTCGCAGACGGGACCACGCCGGCCGCGCGCGTCAGCGACGCGTTCGCGCAGTTCTCGGCGGGCGAGGCCAAGCCGAACAAGCGCTACTCGTCGCTGACGACGATCATCCGGTAATTCGGGCCGGCGGTCGCCGGGCCTTCAGCCCCGCCACGAGGGGATGTCAGGTCTCCCACGGGACAAGTCGCTCATCCCGGCCACAAGACCTTGTGGTGCCCGACGGGCAAAACACGCGAGCGCTGGGGCAATGCCTGTCAGCAAAAATATTCCGCTTTACCGAATTTCGGGAATGGCGTATCCCTTGCCGCAACCCGGCCCACCGAAGAGGGGCGTATCGCGATCGTCACGAACGCGGGCCGGGCGGCGGTGGACGTCAGTCACATCGGCGCGAAGGGTTTTGCAGGGCGGGCAACCGTGAGCAAGGTCATCGC
>ERZ1034411.11-NODE-11-length-159397-cov-11.950377_pt1 | contig 159397 bp, 166 predicted proteins | sample MGYA00520583_ERZ1034411 | MGnify/ENA primary metagenome ERZ1034411 (study PRJEB33736, sample SAMEA104288481) | Azolla microphylla | place: Ecuador | collected 1982 | study: EMG produced TPA metagenomics assembly of the PRJEB19522 data set (Is there foul play in...
ACTTCCACAGCGCGATCTTGCCGACGAGGCGCATGAAGCCGGAGATCAGCAGGAAACTCGCGACATAGAGACCGAGGAACTGCGTCGCGAGACAGAACAGGACGGTCGGCACGAACACGGCCGCCACGCGGCGGAGCTGCGCTTGTGTGACGAAAGTCTCTCGCGCTTCCTTGCGCGAGAGGAATGCGGCGATCAGGCCATAGATGCTGGCCCCGCCAAGGATGACCGAGAGATAGAACGGGAAATAGCCGGGCTGCGGGCCGGTCGCTTCCCAGCCCGCGCCGGTACGCCAATTGTCGTAGCCGAGCGTCACGGCCAGCGCGAGCAGGAGGAGAGAGACGACGACGTCAACAGCGCGAACGCTGGTCACCGCAGGCGAATTATCATCCGGCGCGGTCGGGTCTTCGACGACGATTTCAATATCGGTATTGGACATGATCTCTCGCGGCTAACGTCATCATCTGTCTTCGGTAGCGGGGCAAGGCTAGGGGCGACGGCTCACGGCGCCGCGAATCCGGCTTCGGTCATGAGCGACTTGTTCAGCGCGTCATCTTGTTCGAGAAATTTGAGCATCTCCTGCCCCTTGAGGAAGATCGGCTTCAGCGCCTGTTTCTCCATGTAGTCCCGGTACTCGGGCGTCTGGGAAATCTTCTGAAACAGGTCGACGTAGAACGCCTGCTGCTCCTGGCTGACCTTGCCGGGCAGGAACATCGCGCGCAGCATCAGATATTGCACGTCGAGGCCTTCTTCCTTGCAGGTCGGAATATCGTTCCACGACTGCGTTTCGGTCACCTTGCCGGTGTAGGAAATTCGTTCCTTGTCGAACACGCAGAGGGCGCGGACCTGGCCGGCGCGCCAGACTTCGAGATTTTCGCTGGGGTTGTTGACGTTGGCTTCGGTGTGGTTGCCGACCAGTTGGGTCGCGGCTTCGCCGCCGGATTTGTACGGCAGGTAGGAAAACTTGGCGCCGGTCTTCTTCTCCATGAAGATCGTGAGCACGTGGTCCTCGCGTTTGGAGCCGGTGCCGCCCATCTTGAACGGCGCGCTCGCCGCCTTCGCGGCCGCGATGAACTCCTTGACCGATTTTGGACCGCCCACATTGTCCCACAGGACGAACTGATCCATCGCCACGACGGCCACAGGCGTGAGATCGCGCCAGTTGAAGGGAATCTTCGCCGACAGCGGCAGCATGTAGATCAGCGAATAGGCGATCAGCACCTTATTGGCATCGCCATCGCTGGACTTCATGTACATGAGCGCTTCGGCACCGGAGGCCCCACCCTTCAGGGACACCACGACCGGCGCCTTCATCAAGCCGTTCTTCTGGATCGCCGCCTGCATCATGCGGGCCATCTGGTCCGAAGCGCCGCCGGCGCCCGCCGCAACCACGATCTCGACCGGTTTCGTCGGCTCCCATGCCTGCGCCGGCGCGGCTCCCGCGGCCAGCAGCAATCCAACGACAGCACTTGTTACCTTGCGCATATTCCCTCGCTCCCGTGATTTGTCGGCGCTTACGCCCGATGTTCTTGATTGCTCCGCCGGCTTCGCTGACAGAGCCCAGCAGCCGACGGAATTCGCGAAATGATGAATTCGTCGACGGACCGGCAAAGCCCGGTCCGCCGATGGCGCTACCGGCCCACCACTTTGAGCGGAGCAGGATTGTTGGTTTCGGTCCGGCCTTCGAGGTAGCTCATCGCAGCCGCCACGCCGCCTGCGCGATGCGGCACGCCGGCGACCGACAGCCCCATCTCGACACCGGTGAGCGCACCGAGCAGCGTCAGCGCATTGCATTCGCCGAGATGGCCGATGCGGAAGACTTTTCCCGCGACCTTCGACAGGCCCGAGCCGAGCGACATGTTGTAATTGTCGAGCACGACTTTCCGGAACTGATCGGCATCGTGTCCCGGCGGCATCAGCACCGCGGTGAGCACCGGCGAGAACTCCGAAGGCTCCTGGCACAGCACTTCGAGGCCCCAATGATTGACGGCAGCGCGGGTTGCGGCGGCAAGCCGCTGATGCCTGGCGAAGACGTTGGCGAGCCCCTCCTCGAGCAGCATCGCGATCGCCTCGCGCAGGCCGTAGAGCAGATTGGTCGCCGGCGTATAGGGGAAGAAGCCGTTGGCGTTGGGCTTGAGCATCTCCTCCCAGTCGAAATAGGAGCGCGGCATCTTGTTGGTCTTCGCCGCCGCGCGCGCTTTCTCCGAGATCGCGTTGAAGCCGAGGCCGGGCGGCAGCATGAAGCCCTTCTGCGAGCAACTGACGCTGACGTCGACCTTCCACTCGTCGTGGCGATAGTCGACGGAGCCGAGCGAGGAGATGGTGTCGACCATCAACAGCGCGGGATGCGAGGCGCGGTCGATCGCGGCGCGGATCTCCGCAATGCGGCTGGTCGCGCCGGTCGAGGTCTCGTTGTGCACGACCATGACGGCCTTGATCGCCCGGGCCTTGTCCTCGGTCAGCCTGGCCTCAATGACGGCGGGGTCCGCGCCACGGCGCCAGTCGCCGGGCACGAAGTCGACCTCGATGCCGAAGCGGCCGGCCATCTGCCGCCACAGGGTGGCGAAATGGCCGGTTTCGACCATCAGCACCTTGTCGCCCGGCGACAGCGTGTTGACGATCGCGGCCTCCCAGGCGCCGGTCCCCGACGATGGGAAGATGATGACCGGCCCCTTGGTCTGGAAAATTGTCTGGCTGCCTTCGAGCACGGCGCGGCCGAGCTCACCGAACTCCGCGCTGCGGTGGTCGATCACAGGCATGTCCATGGCGCGCAGGACGCGCTCGGGGACCGGGCTCGGGCCCGGAATCTGAAGGAAATGGCGTCCCTGATGCATGCAAACCTCCCTGGCGGCGGATTCTGGCCGGCTTCGACGGCTATTTTGCATTCATTTTTTGTCCTTTCAATCGAAATCTGGTATTCGATTGTGAACATCGACGCGACTATTTGAGCAAACTATTGTGCGGCATATGAAATCCACGATTCCCGACACCGGGGTTCCGATCGCCCCGCCGGCCGCAAACGGCGGCGACCGCCAGGACAACCGTCACGAGGCCTCGCTTCACGGCGAGATTCTGGCGCGGCTGCGCGACTACGTGGTCGAAGGCAATATTGCGGAAGGCGCACGCGTCCCCGAGCGGCAGCTCTGCGAGATGCTCGGCATCTCCCGCACACCCCTGCGCGAGGCGCTCAAGGTGCTCGCCGCCGAGGGGCTGATCGAGCTATTGCCGAACCGCGGCGCACGGGTGCGCCAGCTCAGCCCGCGCGACATCGAGGAGCTGTTCGACGTCATGGCGGGGCTAGAAAGCCTTGCAGGCCGGCTTGCCTGCGAGGCCATTACGGACGCGGAAATCACCGCAATCGAGCAGTTGCATTACGAGATGTACGGCCACTATTTGCACCGCGACATGCACGGCTACTTCCAGACCAATCAGTGCATCCACGAGAGCATCGTCGCGGCCGCCCGCAACGAGACGCTGAAGACCGCCTACGCCAACTTCGCCGGACGGATCCGCCGCGTTCGCTACTCCGCCAATTTCGCCCGCAAGCGCCAGCGCTGGGCGGAGGCGATGCGCGAGCACGAGGCGATCCTCGACGCGCTGCGTCGCCGCGCCGGCAGCGAGCTCAGCGACATCCTGTTCCAGCACCTGCGCAACAAGCGGACGGCGGCGATCGAGCACCTGACCGAGCCGCCGGAGGATGCGCCAGCCACGCCTTAGGGGCGGTCGGCTTGCTCATTTTGAATTCATAATATAATCGGTCTGGAACCATAATGAATAACTCAGCAAGGCTCAGGCCTCGCTGAGGCAGTCCGGGATCAGGGATGACAAACGCCTCCTCGCTCGAACGGCGCCTGCGCGCGGAAATGACCGGCGATGTGCTGTTCGACAGCTTCAGCCGCGGCCGCTACGCCACCGACGCCTCGTTCTACCAGATCGTGCCCGCGGGCGTAGCGGTCCCCAAGACCATGGACGAGGCCCTGCGGGCACTGGCGATCGCCCGCGAGGAGGGTCTGAAGGTCACCCCGCGCGGCGGCGGCACCTCGCAATGCGGGCAGACCGTCAATGACGGGCTCGTGGTCGATCTCTCGAAACACCTCAACAAGATCCTGTCGCTCGACGTCGCGGGCCTGACCTGCGTGGTCGAGCCCGGCATCGTGCTCGACGACCTCAACCGCCAGCTCAAGAAGCATGGCCTGTGGTTTCCGGTCGACGTCTCCACGGCCTCGCGCGCCACCATCGGCGGCATGGCCGGCAACAATTCCTGCGGCGGCCGCTCGCTGCGCTACGGCACCATGCGCGACAACACGCTGTCGATGGAGGCCTCGCTCGCCGACGGCACGCTGAGCCGGTTCGGCGAGGTGTCGCGTGACCTCTCGGATAGCGACGCCGGCGACAGCACCCGCGCCCTGTTCCGCGACATGCTCGATCTCGGTACGCGCGAGGCCGACGAGATCGCCGCGCGCTTTCCCAAGGTGCAGCGCCGCGTCGGCGGCTACAATCTCGATGCGCTCACGCCGCGCAACGCCCGCAACAACATGGCGCACCTGCTGGTCGGCTCCGAAGGCACCCTCGCCTTCACCACCAAGGTCGAGCTCAAGCTATGGCCGGTGATCCGCAACAAGGCACTGGGCGTCTGCCATTTCGGCAGCTTCTACGAGGCGATGGATGCGGCCCAGCACCTCGTCAAGCTGAAGCCGATCGCGGTCGAGCTGGTCGACCGCACCATGATCGCGCTCGGCCGCGACATCGCGATGTTCAAGCCGATCATCTCCGCCGCCATCAAGGGCGATCCGGACGCCGTGCTGGTGGTCGAATTCGCGGAAGAAGACCAGGCGGATAATCTGTTGCGCCTCAGACAGCTCTCCGAGCTGATGGGCGATCTCGGCTTCGGCTGGACCAACGACACGCGCAAATGGGGCGGCGTGGTCGAGATATCAGAGCCCGCGCTGCAGGCCGGCATCGCCGATTTCCGCGCCGCCGGTCTCAATGTCATGATGTCGATGAAGCAGGAGGGCAAGCCGGTCTCGTTCGTCGAGGACTGCGCTGTGCCGTTGCCGCACCTCGCCGACTACACCGCGCGGCTGAACGAGGTGTTCGCCAGGCACGGCACCAGCGGCACGATGTATGCGCATGCCTCCGAGGGCTGCCTGCATGTGCGCCCCGTGCTGAATTTGAAGCTGGAGAAGGACGTCAAGGCGATGCGGGCCATCGCCGAGGAGGCCTTCGCACTGGTGCGCGAATACAAGGGCTCGCATTCCGGCGAGCATGGCGACGGCCTGGTGCGCTCGGAATTCCACGAGACCATGTTCGGGACACGTCTCGTCGCCGACTTCCGGGAAGTGAAGCAGCGCTTCGACCCCGACGGCGTGCTCAATCCCGGCAAGATCGTCGACGCGCCCAAGATGGACGACCGCTCGCTGTTCCGCTTCAAGCCCGACTATCGCGTCGGCGAACTGAAGACGAAGCTCGACTGGTCCGCCTGGCCCGGCGCCGGCGGCGGCTTCCAGGGCGCGGTCGAGATGTGCAACAACAACGGCGCCTGCCGCAAGCTCGAGGGCGGGGTGATGTGCCCGTCCTACCGCGCCACGCGCAACGAAAAGGACGTCACGCGAGGCCGCGCCAACACGTTGCGCCTTGCGATCTCCGGCCAGCTCGGCCCCGATGCGCTCTCGTCCGACGAGATGATGGAGACGCTGAAACTCTGCGTCTCCTGCAAGGCCTGCCGCCACGAGTGTCCGACCGGCGTCGACATGGCCAAGATGAAGATCGAGGTGCTGGCGGCGCGCGCCGCTTCCCACGGCCTGACGCTGCGCGACCGGCTGGTCGGATATCTCCCGCGCTATGCCGGCCTTGCAGCGCGCTTTGCGCCGCTTGCCAATTTGCGCAACCACAGCCCGCTGCTGCGAAAACTGTTCGAGCGCTTTGCCGGCATCAGCGCGCGCCGGGCGCTGCCTGCCTTCCGCAGCGACGTGTTCGTGGCGCCCGCGGAGGCGGTTGGCCCCGAGACCGGCCGCGAGGTCGTGCTGTTCACCGACACGTTCAACCGCATCTATGAGCGCGAGAACCTCGAGGCCGCATTGCGGGTGCTCGCGGCCGGCGGCTATCGCGTGCACATGCCAAAACCGGCGACCGGCAGCCGCCCGCTCTGCTGCGGCCGCACCTTCCTGTCCGCCGGTCTGGTCGATGAAGCGAGATCCGAGCTGGATCGTCTCGTGGCTGCGTTCGCCCCCTTCGCCGCGCGTGGCGTGCCGATCGTGGGCCTCGAGCCGAGCTGCCTGCTGACGCTGCGCGACGAGCTCGCCTCGCTGCGCAAGGACAACGATGCCAAGGCGGTCGGCGCGCATGCCCTCACCTTCGAGGAGTTTCTGGTGCGCGAGGCCGAGGCCGGCCGGCTGCAACTGCCGCTCGGCACAGTCGCCGACAAGGCCGTGGTGCACGGCCATTGCCACCAAAAATCCTTCGGCGCCTTCAAGCCGGTCGAGCAGGTGCTGCGGCTCGTTCCGGGCCTCGAGGTGGAGACCATCGAGTCGAGCTGCTGCGGCATGGCCGGCGCGTTCGGCTATGGCGCCGACACCTATGACGCCTCGATCGAGATGGCCGAGCTGTCGCTGCTGCCCGCCGTGCGGCGCGCAGATCGGAATACGCTGGTGGTTGCCGACGGCACCTCCTGCCGCCATCAGATCCACGACGGCGCCCAGCGCGAAGCCCTTCACGTCGCGCGCGTGCTGGCGATGAGCCTCGATCGCGCCGGGACCCATTCCACCGCTCCAGCTCAAAAGGAAACCGACCATGGCTGACCTCACGCTCGACACCGCCCGCAAGATCCTCGACGCCGCCTTCGCCAAGTCCGGCGAGCTCAAGCTGAAGCCGCTGGTCGTCACCGTCCTCGACGCCCGCGGCGTGCTCAAGATCGCTGCGGCCCAGGACGGCACCAGCCTGATGCGTGCCGAGATCGCCCACGGCAAGGCCTATGGCGCGCTCGCGATGGGCATGGGCTCGCGCGCCCTGTTCCAGCGCGCGCAGGAGCAGGCCTATTTCATCGACGCCGTGAACACCATTGCCAAGGGCGCGCTGGTGCCGGTCCCCGGCGGTGTGCTGATCATGGACGGCACCACCCTGCTCGGCGCCGTCGGCGTGTCCGGCGACACCTCCGACAATGACGAGGCCTGTGCGGTGGCGGGCATCCAGGCGACCGGGCTCAAGGCCAACGCGGGGTAGTTCGTCATTCCGCGGCGCGCGAAGCGCGAGCCCGGAATCCATCAGGCAACAGACGACGCGGACAAATGGACTCCGGGCTCGCGCCAAGCGGCGCGCCCCGGAATGACGGTAGCGCGTAGACACCTACAAGCCCTCGTGCCGCCCGACGGGCAAAACACCCCACCCCTCGGTCAACCGCGGCGCGTCAAAATATTCGCCTTTACAGAATTTCCGTTTTACCGCATTCTGTCGCCATCCTGATCCCGTGACAAGGGGCGGTCGTACGTCGTCACGAACCGCGGATCGGGCTGCGGTGGACGCTGGCAGCGCCGTCGCGGATGTGAGACGCAGGGCGGGGCGATGGATTGAGCCGAACCCCGTGAGCGTCCCGCAAGCCGCGTTGTACGAACGGCGCTCGATGCCTGCGAAGCCCTTGGGCGAAGACGCCCTGAGGTGGAGCGGGAAGTCTGCGTACGGCAAAACCGTGTGGTCCTGGCCGTCGTTGCTACGGTCAAGCCCCCGCGAATGCGGCGTCGCTTCAACCGAGGCGCGCCCGCGACTTTCGCGAGGCGACGGAGGCAAGCAGGAACTCGTCTCCGGGGAGAGCACGCATAAGCCGTCAACCCACTGCGCAGGGAAGGCCGGATGTTTCGGCTGCCCTGGATCGCTCCTGTGCCTTGCGTGTGCATCATTCTTGCACGGGAGTTTTGCGGGTGCCAGCCGGCACCCGGCCTTCCCTGCGCCCTTTGTTTGAGAGGGCGTGATGAAGAGAGCAAAGCTCGGGCGCAACACGCCGCGAGAAGGCGAAGGTGCGTCTGCTGTTTGAGATGCGAATTGGAGATGGAGAGTGTTTCAATGCAGGGCCGCAGAGCGCGTTACGCCATCCCGTCACCCTGAGGTGCGCACTCAGCGGCGCAACCGCGCCGTTGAGCAAGCCTCGAAGGGCGACGGCCCGGCTGCATCTCGGCCGTTCATCCTTCGAGGCTCCCGGCGCGTTGCTGGTCGCATCACACCGCTCGCACCTCAGGATGACGGATGACAAGCAGCCCTCGCCTTTACCTCCCCGTCCAGACCGGCTTGCGCTTCTCGCTGAACGCCTTCAGGCCCTCCTTGGCGTCCTCGGTCATCGCCAGCAGCGCGATCTGGCTTTCGGTGTAGGCGATGCTTTCGTCGAACGACATCGAGGCGATGGCGCGCATGGCATATTTGCCGCGGCGGATCGCGGTCGGGGACTTGTCGACGATGCGGCCGATCAGCCAGTCGACCTTGGCATCCAGCTCGGCCGTCGGCACCGCGTAGTTGAGCAGGCCCGCCGCCTGCGCCGCCCTGGCGTCGAACGGTTCGCCCGTGAGCGCCCATTCGTTGACGAGGCGCGGCGGCGCGATGTTCTGCAACAGGCTCAGCACCTGCATCGGGAACACGCCGACCTTCACCTCCGGCAGGCCGAAGACGACGTGATCGGCTGCAACCGCCATGTCGGTCATGCACAAAAGGCCCATCCCCCCGGCCATGCAGACGCCGCCGACCCTAGCAATCGCGGGTTTGGTGGCGTTCTGTGACAAACGTAACAGATCGGCATAGTCGACATTTGGTCTAGAATGGTCCATCGCGAAAGCGGCGCCGGAATTCTGCAAGTCCGCGCCCGCGCAGAACGCCTTGTCGCCCGCGCCCGTCAGCACGATGACGCGGACGTCCTTGTCGTCATGCGCGTCGCGATAGCCTTTGGTGATGCCGGCGATGACGTCTCCGTTCAGCGCGTTGCGTTTCTCCGGCCGGTTGATGGTGATCCAGAACGCCTGCCCGCGCTTCTCGGTGATGATTGCTGTGGTGTCGGTCATGGTCCACTCGCTTCCTTGCCTTTCGATCTGCCGCCATTTGCGGCAGGACGGGCGGCGCGCGCAAGGGCAATCTGCAACGCTGTGTCGGCGCAGCGTGTGGGCACAAATTCGCGCGCCGATTGGACGACGGGGCACGACCGCTATCCCGACCGGAGACCTTGATCACCAATGAGCCATTTCATGCGCGCTGCGATGATGTTGTTGCTGGCAGGCCTGCTCGCAGTCGGAGCGAGCCCCGCATGCCGCGCGGCCGATGCCGCCAAACTCGCGCTGGTGATCGGCAACGCCAGATATCCCGACAACGAATTCGTGCTGAACGACGTCGTCAACGACACCCAGGACGTCACTGAAGAATTGAAGCGCAGCGGCTTCGTCGTCGACCGGCAGAGCAATCTCACGGCGGACGCCATGCGGCAGGTGCTCGATCGCTTCTATGCACGCATCGAACGCGGCACGGTGGCGCTGATCTTCTTCGACGGCTTTGCCATCCAGTCCAACCGGCAAACCTATCTGCTCCCTGTCGACGCGCAGATCTGGACCGAGCCGGACGTGGCGCGCGACGGCTTCAGCCTCGACACCATCTTGGCCGAGATGAACACCCGCGGCGCGGCGATCAAGATCGCGCTGATCGACGCTTCGCGCCGCAATCCGTTCGAGCGGCGCTTCCGCCGCTACTCGGCGGGCCTCGCGCCGGCGATCGCGCCGAGCAATTCGCTGGTGCTTTACTCCGCGGCGCTCGGCGCGGCTGCGGCCGGAGGCAAGACCGATCACAGCCTGTTCGTCGCCGAGCTGCTTCGCGAGATCCGCGCCCCGAACATCAGCGCCGAGCAGGCCCTGACCAACACCAAGAACGGCGTGGTCGCCGCCACCAAGCGGGAACAGGTGCCGTGGCTGTCGTCCTCCCTGACCACGGAATTCTCGTTCGCAGGGTCGGTCGCCCAGCCTTCCGACAACAAGGCCGGCGACCCGGTGCCGACGAAACCCGAGAAGCCGGTCTGCGTGACGCCGCAAGCAGAGCCCACCCCGAGCGCCGACGATCTCACTCGGGATCCGGTCATCGCCGATCTCAGCCGCAAGATCGCGGCGAACGCCAATGACATCGCCTCGCGTTACAAGCGCGGCCAGGTCTATGCGATCAAGCGGGCCTACACGCTCGCCATGCAGGATTTCGACGGCGTGATCCGCAGGCAGCCCCGCGATGGCGAGGCGCTCAACAACCGCTGCTGGACGCGCGCTGCCACCGGCGACCTGCAGGGCGCGCTCGCCGACTGCAACCTGGCGCTCCAGATCGATCCCGGCTTGAGCGATGCGCTCGACAGCCGTGGTCTCGTCAACCTCAAGCTCGGCCGGACCAACGAGGCGATCAAGGACTACACCGACGCGATCCAGCGCAACCCGCGCTCGTCATCGTCGCTGTTCGGCCGGGGCATCGCCACCCGCAGAGGCGGCGGCGACGGCGCCACCGATATCGCGCAGGCGAAGTCCATGAACCCCGACATCGCGAAGGAGTTTGCCGGCTACGGCGTCACGGAGTGCAGCCCCTAGACGACGGCGGCCTTCCTGATCCAGACCTTGTTGTCGTGGAAGGCGGCCCCACCAATCGGCGCGACGGTTTCGGCGCCTGTCAGCATGTTGATGCCGCGTCCGCCGATATGGTTCTTGTTGGGATGAACGGATTCCGCGACCAGCACGCCGCGCCGCACGCCCTCGAACAGCGTCGCCACAAGCGAGGTCTCGCCGCGGGTGTTGCCGAGCGTCACCGCATCGCCGTCGGCAATGTCGAGCGCGGCGGCATCCAGGGGATGGATCATCACGCTGGCCTTGCCCTCGCGCGCCTGCGAGGACGGCGTCTCGTTGAAGGTGGTGTTGAGGAAGCTCCGCGACGGACTGGTCGCAAGCCGGAACGGATGGGCCTGGTCGGAGTGCTCGATCACGGCCCAATGGTCCGGCAGCGACGGCATATTGCCGACATCGCCCATCGTCACCCCGAACGGCGGATGCGCCCAGTCCGCCCTGAAGTGGAATTTGCCGTCGGCATGCGCGAAGCCGTCGAGATAATGCGAGGTCCGGAAGTCCGGTTGCAGGTCGCGCCAGAGGTCGGCTTCGAGGCCGCCGATGTCGCCGTGGTTGCTGAGCTTCAAGGTCGCGTCGATCAACTCGCGCGGCGTCATCTCGAAACCCCGATGCTTCGCGCCGAGCCGCGGCGCCAGCGCCTGCAGCACCTCGTGGTTGGAACGGCATTCGCCGGGCGGGTCGATCAGCTTCGGCCCGACCGAGATGTGCTGATGGCCACCGCCGTAATAGAGATCGTCGTGCTCCATGAACATGGTCGCCGGCAGCACGATGTCGGCCATCAGCGCCGTCTCGGTCATGAACTGCTCGTGCACCGCGACGAACAGGTCCTCGCGCGCAAAGCCCTCGCGCACCAGCGCCTGCTCCGGCGCCACCGTCATCGGGTTGGTGTTCTGGATCAGCATCGCCTTGACCGGCCCCTTGCCGTACAGGGCCTCGGCATCACCGGTGAGGATGCGGCCGATCTTGGACTGGTCGAGCGCGCGGACGCTCTGGTCGATCGCATCGTGGCCTTCGATGATGGATTCGTTGAAGTGCCACAGCGCGTAATTGTTGAAGAAGGCGCCGCCGCCTTCATACTGCCAGGCGCCGGTCACCGCAGGAATGCAATTGGCCGCGTGCATCTGCGTCGCGCCGTTGCGGCTGCGCGTAAAACCGTAGCCGAAGCGGAAGAAGGTACGCTTGGTCTCGCCGACCGCTTTCGCGAAGGCTTCGATTTCCGCAACGGGCACGCCGCAAATCGCGGACGCCCATTCCGGCGTGCGGGTCTGCAGATGCGCCTCGAGCTCGGCGGGGCAGTCGGTGTACTTGTCCATATAGGCGCGGTCGGCATAACCGTCGCGGAACAGCACGTGCATCACGCCGCAGGCGAAGGCACCATCGGTGCCGGGCCGCAGGATGATCTTGATGTCCGCCTGCTTCATCGTGTCGTTGTCGTAGATGTCGACTGCCGCGATCTTGGCGCCGCGCTCCTTGCGGGCGCGCGCGGCGTGCGTCATCACGTTGACCTGGGTGTTGACGGGATTGGTGCCCCAGATCACGACGAGATCGGACAACGCCATTTCGCGCGGATCGGCGCCGGCGATCTTGCCGGTGCCGATCGCAAAGCCGATGCGGGCGACATTGGCGCAGATGGTCTGGTAGAAGCGCGAATATTTCTTCACATGGGTGAGACGGTTGAGACCGTCGCGCATCACGAGGCCCATGGTGCCGGCGTAGTAATAGGGCCAGATCGATTCTGCGCCGAATTCGCGCTCGGCCGCGTTGAAGCGGTGCCCGATCTCGTCCAGCGCCTCGTCCCAGGAAATGCGCGCGAATTGTCCGGAGCCCTTCGCGCCCGTGCGGCGCATCGGAAATGTCACCCGCTCGGGGTGATGGATGCGCTCGGCGTAGCGGGCGACCTTGGCGCAGACGACGCCGGCCGTGTAGGTCTGTTGCTTCGAACCTCGGACACGGCCGATGCTGCGACCCTCGACCACCTCGACATCGAGAGCACAGGCCGACGGGCAATCGTGCGGACAGGTCGAATGGCGGATTTCGATTTTGGCGTGCTGGTTCATGTCTCAGTTCGTAACACCAAAATACCTGCCAGCCGAGGGCATTTATCCGGCAACGCCCATGCGATTTGCTCAAACCGTGCGCGACTGCGGTTCCTGCTGCGACCGCGAAAGGCGGCGCAATCACACCGAAAACCTCCCGATATTCCCCGCCCGACCGACTTTGTAAGGCGTCGACAGCCCGCATTCCCTGCCGCTACAGTGCCGGCCAACAAGAACGACATCAGGGAGGTGGGCATGACGGCCCGAAGATTCATGCTGGCGCTGGCTGCCGGCCTGCTCGCCGTGGTCCCGGCCGCCCCTTCGTCCGCGCAGGATTATCCGTCCCATGCGGTGCGGATCGTCGTGCCCTTCGGGGCCGGCGGGCCGGCCGACGTCGCAGCCCGGCTGATCGGCAACGTGCTCCAGGAGAGCTTTGGCCAGCCCTTCGTGATCGAGAACCGCACCGGTGCCGGCGGCGTCATCGGCACGATCGAGGCGGTGAAATCTCCGGCCGACGGCTACACACTGCTGATGATGTCGAACACCCAGACGGCGAATGAATCGCTGCTGACGCCGGACAAGCGCAAATACGAATTGATGCGCGATCTCGCGCCGATCGCACCCGTGAACTATTCCGATCTCGTCATCGTGGTGAACCCACAGGTTCCGGCGAGGACGCTGGCCGAGTTCATCGCACTCGCCAAAGCGCAGCCAGGCAAGCTGAACTACGCCTCCTCCGGTCAGGGCACGCCCTATCACATGGCCGGCGAGCTGTTCAAAGCCATGGCCGGCATCGACATCGTCCATGTTCCCTATCGCAACAGCGGCGAGGCCCGCAGCGGCGTGATCGGCGGACAGGTGCAGATGATGATCGACGCGGTGCCGGCGATGGCGCCTAACATCGCCGAGAACCAGGTCCGCGCGCTCGCCACCACCGGCAAGCAGCGCTCCACCGTGCTGCCGAATGCACCGACCGCGATCGAGGCCGGTGTTCCCGGCTACGAGGCCACGATCTGGCTCGGCCTGATGGCACCATCAGGCACGCCGAAGCCCGTGATCGACAAGCTCAATGCGGCCGTCAACGCCATGGTGAAGCGACCCGACATCGTCAAGCTCTGGACCGAACAGGGCGCCGTCCCCATGTCGATGACACCGGCGGAATTCGACAAATTCCTGCGCGGCGACATCGAGAAATGGGCCGATGTCGTCAAGAAGTTCGACAAGTCCTGAGGCTGCTCGGCGATCATGTCCACGATTCAGTTCCAGCTCAACGGCGCGGCCACCGCCGTGGATGCCGATCCGGACCGAGTGTTGCTCGATGTGTTGCGCAGCCAGCTCAGCGTCACCAGTCCTCATTTCGGCTGCGGCGCCGGTGCGTGCGGCGCCTGTCACGTCATGGTCGACGGCCGCGCGATGACGTCCTGCGACATGCCGATGTGGTCCGTCGCAGGCAAGGACGTCGTCACGGTCGAAGGGCTCGGGAGCGCCGAGCATCCGCATCCGCTGCAACGGGCCTTCATCTCCGAACAGGCGATGCAGTGCGGCTATTGCGTCTCCGGAATCCTCGTCAGCGCGGCTGCGTTGCTGCAACGCAATCCGTCCCCGACGGAGGCCGAGGTTCGAACAGCGCTCGACCGCAATCTGTGCCGCTGCGGGTCGCACAACCGCATGGTCCGCGCCGTGCTCCGCGCGGCGGCGGAGATGGCGGCGTCATGAGCTTGCCATCCCCAGCCCCGAAGCTGCCGGTGAGTCTCGTGGCCAATCCCAGGCTATCATCATGGCTGCGGTTGACCGAGGGCGGCCGTGTGGCGATCTCGCCCGGCAAGGTCGAGATCGGCCAGGGCATCGTCACGGCGCTGGCGCAGATCGCCGCGGATGAGCTCGATGTCGATATTGGCCGCATCGATATGGTCCGCGCCTCGACCGCGACGAGCCCGAACGAAGGCGTCACCTCAGGCAGCCTTTCGGTCCAGCAGTCGGGCCGCGCGCTGCGCCAGGTCTGCGCCGAGGTGCGCCAGCGCTTCCTCACCGCGGCATCGGAGCGTCTCGGCGTCGATGCGGTTTCGCTCGAGGTCGATGACGGCGCCATCTCGGGGCCGGGCAATGTCAGGACCAGCTATTGGGAGCTGGCGGATGACGTCTCGCTCGATCTCGACGCCACGGCGGGCGTGAGCGCGAAGCGCATTGCGAGGCGCAGCGTGGCAGGACATTCGGTCCAGCGCGTCGATATTCCCGACAAGGTATTCGCGCGGCGGCGCTTCATCCACGATGTCGCGTTTCCGGGGCTAATGCACGGGCGCGTGCTGCGGCCGGAGATTTCGGGCACCAGATTGATCGCACTCGATGAGCAGACGGCGCGCGCGGTCCCCGGCCTCGTTGCGATCGTCCGCAACGGCGGTTTTGCCGGCGTGGTCGCCGACAGCGAGACGGCGGCGGAAACCTCACTCAAGGCTTTGCGCAAGGCCGCGACATGGTCGGCCGGCGAGCCGCTGCCGGATGAAGACGATCTGGCGGGCTTTCTCAGGAGCCAACCGGTCGAGACCACCACCATCGACACCAGGACGGCGGAGTTGGCCCGCAAGCCCGCCCAAACCCTCCGTCGGCAATACACCCGCCCCTACATCGCCCATGCCTCGATCGCACCGTCCTGTGCGATGGCCCAATGGGACGGCGAGCACGTCCATGTCTGGACGCACAGCCAGGGTATTTATCTGCTCCGCGCCGATCTCGCGATCGTGCTCAAGCTCCCGGCCGAGAACATCGTGGTCGAGCACATGGAAGGCGCCGGCTGCTACGGGCACAACGCGGCCGACGATGTCGCGCTGGATGCCGTGCTGCTGGCCAAGGCGGCAGGTAACCGTCCGGTGCGGGTGCAGTGGTCGCGCCACGACGAGATGTCCCACGGCCCATTCGGCGCGGCGATGGCCATCGAGATCGAGGCCGATCTCGATGCCGAGAACGAGATTGTCGGCTGGCGCCACGCGATCTGGAGCAACGGTCACGCCGCAAGGCCGGGACGCGCGGCACAGCCGGCGCTGCTGGCCGCCACCGAGATCGCAAATCCCTATCCGCGCATGATCTCGACCAACCCGCCGGCGGCCAATGGCGGCGGCGGCGACCGCAACTCCGTTCCGCTCTACGATCTGCCGGCCTGGACGATCACCAGCCATCGGCTTCTGACCATGCCGGTGCGGACCTCGGCGCTGCGGACGCTCGGCGGGCAAGGCAATGTCTTCGCCATCGAATCCCTGCTCGACGAGATCGCGGCCTTGCGCGGCGAGGATCCGATCGCATTCCGCTTGCGGCATCTGCGCGACGAGCGGGCACGCGGCGTCATCAACGCCGCGGCGCGACGCGCCGGATGGAAGCCGGAGAAGCGTCCCGGCATCGGTCACGGCGTCGGCTTTGCCCGTTACAAGAACATGGGCGCCTATTGCGCCGCGATTGCCGAGATCGAAGGCGCGGACGACATCCGCGTCAAACGGCTGACACTCGCAGTCGATGTCGGCGAGGCCATCAACCCGGACGGCGTGATCAACCAGATCGAGGGCGGCGCGATCCAGGCGACGAGCTGGGTGCTGAAGGAGCGTGTCCGCTTCGACCGGACCCGCATCACCTCGGCCTCATGGACCGATTATCCGATCCTGACCTTCAGCGAGGTGCCGGCAGTGGATGTCGAGATCATCCAGCGGCCGGAGATCGAGCCGGTCGGCGCCGGCGAGGCCGCGCACGGCCCGGTGACGGCGGCGATCGCGAATGCGGTGTTCGACTGCCTCGGTGTGCGCGTGCGCGACCTGCCCATCACGCGCGACAGGATCATTGCAGCGATGGAGCGTGCGACTTGACGACACTGAGCATTTTGAGCGGCGGCGCGGCCCAAGGCCTGGTGCGCGGACTTGCCGAGGCCTTCAAGGCGCAGACCGGTTTCGGCATCGACGGCGAGTTCGGCGCGGTTGGAATCATGGCCGACAAGCTGCGCGCCGGTGCGTCGGCCGATCTCGTGATCCTGACGCAGGCGCTGCTGGCGAAGCTCGCCAGGGAGGAGCTCGTCATCCCCTCCTCGATCGCCGATGTCGGCCGGGTCGAGACCGCACTGGCCGTCCGCAGCCGCGATCCCAGGGTGGTGGTGAAGACGGAATCCGATTTGCGCGACGTGCTGCGTTCCGCCGAAGCGATCTACGTCCCAGATACGAAGGCTTCGACGGCGGGCCAGCACGTCGCAAAGGTACTGGACCAACTCGGCATCGCCTACGAGGTCGCCTCGCGCCTCAAGATCTTTCCGAACGGCGCAACCGCGATGCGTGAGCTTGCCAACTCGACCGCGGCGCGGCCGATCGGCTGCACCCAGGCCACCGAAATCATCGCAACCGACGGCATCGCGCTGTCAGGCTCGCTGCCGCCGGGATGCGAGCTGGTGACGATGTACACGGCCGGTGTGACGGCGCGGGCCGCGCATCCGAAGGAGGCCGCCGCGCTGGTCGCGCTGCTGACCGGCGCAGACCGGAGGGAGCTACGCCAGCGCGTGGGCTTTGCCGGCTAAGCCGCTGGCCTATTTGTGCAGCTGGGTGAGACCGGTCGGCGGACCGTCGACGGCGGTCCAGCCGCCATCGACGAACATCGTGCTGCCGCTGACATAGCTCGCGGCATCCGAGGCGAGATAGGCAACGGCGGTCGCGACCTCGTCGGCGCTGCTCCAGCGGTTGAACACGGTATGGCCGGCGTAGAGATTGTAGATGTCGGGCCGCTGCTTGAACGGACCGGTGAGCGCGGTCTCCGCGATGCTCGGCGCGATCGCATTGACGCGCACGCCAGCATGGCCGACCTCGGAGGCAAAGCCCTTTACCAAGAGGCCGATCGCCGCCTTGGTCGAGCCATAGACGCCAAGGCCCGGCTCGATCGTCACCGCGCGCACCGAGGAGCAGGCGATGATGCTGCCGCCCTTCTGCGCGACCATGATGCGGCCGAAGGCCTGGAAGAACCAGACGGTGCCCTTGACGTTGAGGTTGAGGACGCGGTCGAGATCCTCCTCGGTGTAATCGAGAATGGTCTTGCGGATGTTGAGCCCGGGCGTCGTCACGGCGATGTCGAGCCGCGGAAATTTCTGCATCACGGCCTTGGCCAAGGCGTTGACGTCCGCAGCGCTCGCGGCATCGCAAGCGGCTGCTTCCGCCCAGCCGCCCTTGTCACGGATGCCGGCAGCGGTCGCCTCCGCCGCATCAAGCGCGCGATCGGCGCAAACGACGCGGGCGCCGAGCCCGGCCAGCGCCTCGGCCGACGATTTGCCGATCCCTGAGGCGGCGCCGAGCACCACGGCGGTCTTGCCGGTGAGATCGAAGAGCTTGCGATAGTCCGTCACTGAATGGTCTCCTGCGTTGCTGCTAGCCCTTGTAGCCCATCAGCAGGCGGGGCAGCCACAGCGAGAACGCAGGCACGTAGGTCACGAACATCAGAGCTGCGATCAAGGCAGCATAGAACGGCAGGATGGTGCGCATCACCGCGCCCACCGAAATGCCGCCGATGGCGCAGCCGACGAACTGCGTGGTTCCGACCGGTGGGGTGTTCAGTCCCAGCGCGCAGTTGATCAGCATCAGCATGCCGAACTGCACCGGGTCCATGCCCGCCTTCATCGCGATCGGCAGGAAGATCGGGGTGCAGATCAGAATGGTCGCCGCCATGTCCATGAAGGTGCCGAGCACGAACAGGATGATGTTGATGAGCAGGAAGATGATCCAGGGCTGCGAGGACACCTTGCTCATGAGCTCACCGGCGAAGTCGGCGACTTCGTAGAGACCCATCAGATATTGGAACATGGTGGAGACGCCGATCAGGAGCAGCACCACGCCCGTCGTCTTCACCGCCTTGGCGGCTGCGCGCAGAAAGTTCCGCAGGGTCATGGTGCGGTAGATGAAGAACGTCAGCAGGATCGTGTAGGTGACGGCGACGGCCGCGGATTCCGTTGCCGTGAAGACGCCGGACAGGATGCCGGCGAGGATGATGCCGACGATCAAGAGGCCCGGCAGCGCCGCCGCGAACGAGCGGACAACCTCGGCCCAGCCCGGGAATTTTCCGGCGGGATAGCCGCGCTTCACCGCCACCGCGTAGGCGGCGACCAGCATGCACACCATCAGCACGGCCGCCGGCAGCAGGCCAGCCGCGATCAGGGCGCCGATCGACACCTTGCCGCCGGCGGCGAGCGCATAGATGATCATGTTGTGGCTGGTCGGCATCAAGGCTCCGACCAGCGAGGCGTGCGTGGTGACGTTGACGGCGTAGTCGGTGTCGAAGCCTTCCTTTTTCATCATCGGGATCATCACCGCGCCCATCGCCGACACGTCGGCCACGGGCGAGCCGGAGACGCCGCCGAACAGGGTGCAGGCGACCACGTTCGACATGCCGAGCCCGCCGCGAATGTGCCCGACCAGATTCTTGGCCAGCTGCACGATCTTGTCGGCGACGCCGCCATGCAGCATCAGCTCGCCGCTGAAAACGAAGAACGGAATGGCGAGGAAGGAGAAGATGTTCATCCCCGACATCATCTGCTGGAAGATGACGGCGACCGGCAGGCCTTCGTAAAGGATGGTGCAGATGGCCGAGAGGCCGATCGCGAAGGCGACGGGGACGCCGAGGATCAGGAAGCCGAAGAACGTCGCGCCGAGGATGATCAGTTCCATGAGGGGACGACCTCTTCGCCGCGCAGGAGAGCAATGATGTGCTCGATGGAAAAGGAGACGATCAGGAGGCCGGAGGCGATCAGCGGCACGTAGCGGATGACCTCGGGCAGGCCGAGATTGGGGATCTTCACGGTGCCGACCGAAGCGCCGAGGATCCAGCCGTTATAGGCCATGGCGACGCCGAAGATGGCGACCAGAACGTGGATCACGATCTCGATCTTCTCGCGCGCCCGGTCGGGAAGCATCACCAGGAGACTGTCCATGCCGATGTGCCCGGCATCGCGCACGCCGACGGCGGCGCCGATCAGCGTGACATAGAGGATCAGGACCAGCGCGAGGTTCTCCGTCCAGGTCGGACTGGAATTGAGCACGTAGCGTCCGAACACCTGATAGAAGACGATGGCGACGATGACGAGCAGTCCGGCTACGGACAGATACATGCCGAGGCGCGCAATCGGTGCATTGATCCGCGACAGCAAGACGGAGGACGGGCGGCTGACCGCGTCGTGCTCGTGATCCGCGACGTGTGGGTCCGTCATCCCGCGTCTCCCCTCGCGAGGGTCCGATGTCACCCTGCGGCGACGCCGGACCCTGTCTGCCCTGTTTTACTTCGTGTCCTGGATGCGCTTGACGAGGCCCTTCAGCTTCTCGTCACCGGCGAACTTGTCGTACACCGGCTTCATCGCGTCGACGAACTCCTGCTTGTTGGCCACCGTCACGACCTGCACGCCCGCCCCCTCGACGGTCTTGCGGGAGGCCTGCTCGCGCTCGTCCCAGAGCTTGCGCATGACCGGCACCGACTCCTTGGCCGCCTTGCGGACCATGGCCTGGTCCTCCTTGCTCAGCGTGTCCCAGACCTTCTTGGACATCACGAGGACTTCGGGCGCGAGGGAATGCTCAGTGACGTTGTAGAACTTGGCGGCCTCGAAATGGCGGGAAGATTCGTAAGATGGCCAGTTGTTCTCGGCCGCATCGACCAGACCGGTCTTGAGCGCGGTATAGACCTCGCCATAGGGCATCGGCGTCGGGTTGGCACCGAGGCTCTGGATCATGCCGACCCACAGATCGGACTGCTGAACACGGATCTTCAGGCCCTTGAGATCGGCGAGCGACTTGACGGGCGCCTTGACGGTGTAGATGGAGCGCGCGCCGCTGTCGTAATAGGCAAGGCCAATCAAGCCCGCGGGCTCCATGGCCGCCAGGATCTCGTCGCCGATCGGGCCGTCGAGCACGGTGCGCATGTGCTGGGTGTCGCGGAACACGAACGGCAGGCAGAGGGCGATGGTTTCCGGCACGAAATTGTTGAGGGGCGATGCGTTGATCCGCATCATGTCGAGCGCGCCGATCTTGAGCTGTTCGATGGTGTCCTTCTCCGAGCCCAGGGCTCCGTTCGGGAACACCTTGACGCCGAGCTTGCCGCCGCTCGCGGCGGCGAGCTGCTTGCCCATGAACTTGACGGCCTCGACGGTCGGATAATCGGCGGGATGGACGTCGGCGGAGCGGAAGTCGCGCGCGGTCGCCAGGGGCGCCGTGAATGCCAGCGCAACGGCTGCGACGATACCGGTCAATGTCTTCATCTGGGCTTTCCTCCTGGGTTGATTATGTCGTTGTCGGCAGGCTGCGGGCCGCCTTGGGTCGCTCCACTCCAAGCGTGAAGTCAAGCGCCAGTATCGTCCCTAGGGCGCGCGGCATTCCCTGTCCAAGCCAAATCCGGCATTGATCGATGCAACAGTTGCATCGATCAGTCTGGCTCAATTCGCCTCGTTGTGGAAGCGGCAGAACGGCTTGCTTCGCCGGCACGTGACTTGACGCGACTGACGGAGGCCCTCCAAGATGGACGGAAACAGCGGACCCTCTCCAAGGAATGCCCATGCAGCGGAAGCTGATCGATATCTCGGTGCCGCTCAGAAACGACGTGACGGCCGATCCGCCCGGCAACCATCCAACCATCCAGTACATCGATCACCAGCAGGGCCTGCCCCGCATGCTGCAGTTCTTCGAGGGGCTCAAGGCGCAGGATCTGCCGGACGGACAAGGCTGGGCGGTCGAGCAGGTCTCGCTGTCGACCCATAACGGCACGCATCTCGACGCGCCCTGGCACTTTCATCCGACCATGAATCGCGGCGAACGGTCATGGACGATCGACGAGGTCCCGCTGGAATGGTGCTTTCAACCCGGCGTGAAGCTCGACTTCCGGCACCTGCCCGACGGCCATGTGGCGAGCGCCGAAGATGTCGAGAGGGAGCTGCAGCGCATCGGACACACGCTGTCGCCGCTGGAGATCGTCGTCGTCAACACCAGCGCCGGCGCTAAATTCGGCAAGGCCGAATACGTCAATTCCGGCTGCGGCATGGGTTACGAGGCCACCATGTATCTGCTCGAACGCGGCGTGCGGCTGACCGGAACCGACGGCTGGAGCTGGGACGCGCCGTTCGTCTACACCGCGAAGAAATATGCCGAGACCAAAGACGCCGGCTTGATCTGGGAAGGCCACAAGGCGGGACGGCACATCGGCTATTGCCATCTCGAGAAGCTGCACAACCTCGACCAATTGCCATCGACCGGGTTCACCGTCTCGTGCTTTCCGGTGAAGATCGAACGCGCCTCGGCGGGCTGGACTCGCGCCGTCGCCATCATCGACAATTAGGCAGGCGGCGTCACTCGCCGTCGAGGCCGCTCTCGGCGAGCTCACGCAGCGCATCGGTGTCGAGCACGACGATGGCACCGTGCTCGAGGCGGACCCAGTTGCGGCCGGCCCAGGCGCGCAGTTGCTTGTTGATGCTCTCGCGCGTCATCCCCACCATCTCGCTGATCTCCTGCTGCGTGATGGCAAGCGTGCCGCTGCCGGAATCGAGCTTTCGCTCCTCGGTGAGACCGAGCAGCGCGCTCGCCAGCCGTCCCGGCAGATTTTGGAGGATCACCTGCTCGACCTGCTGGCTGGTCCAGCGCAGACGCGCGCAGAGCAGCTCGATGAACTTCATCGCCAGCGCCGGCTGGCTCTTCACGAACGGAAGGAAGTCCCGGCGATCGATGATGTAGAGCTCGCAATTGGTGTTGGCGGTCGCGTCAGCCGATCTCGGCGCGCCGTCGAGCACCGCGATCTCGCCGAAGATTTCTCCGGGACCGATCAGATTGAGAATAGCGTTCCGCCCATCCGGGGAGGAGGAGGAGATCTTCACCGTCCCCGAGATCACCGCGAACAGATTGTTGCCGGGATCGCCCTTGGCGGCGATCGTCGCACCGCGCCTCACGGTGGTGTGCTTGGCGTAGCGGCAGAGCTGATCGAGCGCTTCCGGCTCCAGATCCGCGAAGATCGGGTGCTTGCGCAGGACCGATAGTTTGTTGCCCGCCGACTGTCGGGGGTCGCCGGTCTTGTCCTGAGGCACGCCGCGGGGCTCCTAAGACTGCGAGGCACTGACGTTCCTGCGTAGTCAACGTTATCAGGCTTTTCAACCGGAAAGCACGCGCGTGTTTTGAGGCAAATGCCGCGAAAAAGCCGCGGTCGAGCCGAACCCGGCATCCGAAGGATGCTCGATGCATTTTGCTCGATGCAGAGTTGCAGGCGGCGCAAGCCGCAATTGTGCTCAGGCGCTGACGAACGGCCGAGTCGGCTGGGCGAGCGCCAGCCGCCGGCGTCCAGGCGGATTAGGAGTTCGGGAGCTTCAGCGCTTGGAATCCGGTCCAAGCCGGCCCGAGCTGGTTTGCCGGTCCGCGTAAGCCAAGGCAGCGGCAAATGCGACGAAGATCGCGACGACGACAACGGTTACCAGCAACGCGTCAGCAGGCATCATCCCCTCCCGATAATTTGGGGCATTATTTTGCCGCAGCCGACCGACGTCATTGATCGAGATCAAAAACGTCAGGGCGTCGCGAACGGACTGTCAGGCTGCGGCCAGTGCCTCGGCGCGCGCGGGGTCGAGCAGGCTGATGCCGCCGTGGATGATCTCGATCACGCCGTGACGCTCGAGCTTGGTGAAGGTGCGGCTGACGGTTTCGATGGTCAGGCCGAGATAGTCGGCGATGTCCTGACGGCTCATCGGAAGCGGAACCGTGTCGGACAACCCTTTGAGCGCGACCAGCCGTTCGCGCCAGCCAAGCAGAAAGGTCGCAACCTTCTCGTCGGCCGAACGACGGCCGAGCAGCACCATATGGTCGCGCGCCTGGCTCAACTCGCGAATGGCCAGCTCGTTGATCCGCTTGAGCAGCTGCGGCCGGTCTTCGATAAAGCGGCCGAACGGGGCTTTGGCGAACTGGCACACCGTCACGACGCCGATCGCATCGGCGGAAAAATTATGCCGGCCGGATATGTTCATCCCCAGGAAATCGCCGGGCAAGGCAAAACCAACGATCTGCCGGCGGCCGTCCGGCAGCAGCTTGTACAACCGCATGACGCCTTCGAGAACGTTGTAGAACGAGGTCGTGATGTCCTCCTCGGAGAACACGGTCTCGCCTCCGTCAAAATGAACGCGGCGCCCGAGATGCTCGAACTCCGTGAGCTCGGCCGCATTCAACGACGAACAAACCGCCGCACCGCGTACGGCACAATCGCGGCAAAAATGTCCGTTCGGCTCAATCATGACCACGGAAGGCTTCATCCACCGCTCCCCGCGCCGGCTGCTCTTGGCCCCAGGCCGAGTCCACCGCGCGGGGGCATTTTACTGCACTGCGCCAAAGCCAATTGACTCAAATCAAATTTGAGTGGCATCCCCGTCTTATTCTGCTCTAGAGTTCGACGGGATCACATTCCATGCTGCAAGGCGCCCTGCGTCACGGCCTGATTGGGCTGCTTCTGATGACACCTGCGCTGGCGGCCCCGACCGCAGAACAGCGCGGCAAGGCCTTTGCGAAGGCCAATTGCGCCCGCTGCCACGCGATCGATCGCGCCTCCCGCAGCCCGCTCAAGGGCGCGCCCCCGCTCCGGACCCTGCATCAGCGTTACCCGATCGAGACCCTCGGCGAGGCGCTGGCGGAGGGGATCTATACCGGTCACGCCGATATGCCGGCCTTCGAGCTCAGTCCGGACCAGATCCACGACCTTCTGTCCTACCTCAAGACGCTGGAATAGACGGCGTTACACCGCCTGGACGGTCCAGCCGATCAGCTCCTTGGCGATGCGGGCAAAGGCCGCATCGAAGGCGGCGACCGCAGCGGCCGGCTCGACCTTGTCGAGCTTCTCGCTGGCCTCGATCAGGCGCGAGGCAACCACCTTGCCGTTCTTGTCGACGATCCGTGCCGACAGCGCGATATCGACCCTCGCCTCGCCCTCCGTGGCGATCCGAAAGCTGCGGATATCGATCAGGAGCTGGTAGTCCGCCTGACCGAGATCGCTCGTGCGTAGCGGGGCGTGGGCGATGTCGTAATTCTCGAAGCTGTCAATCAGGCGCGCCTGGACCAGTTTCGGAATGCTATCGGCCCAGAGGAAGTCGGCAAAGCCCGGCCTGTCCCCGACTGGCGCGAACAGCATGCGCTGGGTCTGCAGCATGGCCACCGCGCTCGGCTCGGGGATGGCCAGCGACGCCGAGAGCGTCTTGCCGGCCGGCCCGAGGTTCTGCGGCGTGCGCAGATCGTAGGTAATTTTCTGCGCAGGGGTGCCGCCGCCGGTCATTTTCTCCAGACCCGCCAGAATGCCGTCGATCTTGCCGGTGTTGCGCGCCAGCCCGTCGGAGAATGTCTTGAAATTCGCAATGGTGTCCTTCAGCGGGCCGGAATTGTCCTGAAGCACCGTGTCGACCCGCCGCAGCGCATCGCGCGCGGCCTGCGTCATGCTCTGGCCGGCGCCGGCATCCGCGATCAAGGTCAGGGGCTCGCTGGACTTGGCGAGGATCACGCCGCCCTCCAATGTCACCACCGGTACGCCGGTCAGGCCTTGGAATTCGAGACCGACTTTCGTGTCGGAACGGACCGGCGTGGCCGTCGCAACCGAGATCGTCGCATTGACGAAGCGCGGGTTGTCCGGCGCGAGCCCGAGCTGGGTCACCTCACCGACGCGAATGCCGTTGAACAGCACACCGGCGCCGACCAAAAGGCCCGGGACCGGCCCCTGGAATTGCACCTGGTAGTTCGTGCGGGGCCCGATGCCGCCGGTGTTGTTCAGCCAATAGACGAAGCCGAACACCGCGAGGATCGCGGCCAGCACGAAACTGCCGATCAGCACGTAAGGAGCGCGGGTTTCCATGTCTTATCTCATTTCGTGTTGCAGCATCTGCGAGCGCTTGCCGTGGAAATAGGCGCGCACCCAGGGATGCTCGGATTGCAGCAATTCGCGCATCGGGCCGATCGCCACGATCTTGCCGTCGGCGAGCGCGGCGACGCGGTCGCAGACCGTGGTCAGGCTTGCGAGGTCGTGGGTGACCATGAACACGGTCAGCCCCAGCGTCTTTTGCAGGGTCTTGATCAGCGCGTCGAAATCGCCCGCGGCGATCGGATCGAGGCCGGAGGTCGGCTCATCCAGGAACAGGATCGGCGGATCGAGCGCGAGCGCGCGGGCCAAGGCCACGCGCTTGGTCATGCCGCCGGACAGCTCTGACGGATATTTGTCGGCGTCCTGAGCACGCAAGCCGACCATTTCGAGCTTGGCGATCGCGATCTCGTCCATCAGCTCCTGCGACAGGACAAGATTTTCCCGCAAGGGAAACTGGACGTTCTGGCGGACCGTCAGTGAGGAGAACAGCGCGCCCTGCTGGAACAGGATGCCCCATATCGTGGCCGCGCCCCGACCGTGGCCGCCGGTGGGCTGCCCCATGACTTCGATGGTCCCGCTCCGGCGCGGAATGAGGCCGATGATGGTGCGCATCAGGACCGACTTGCCGCCGCCGGATGCCCCCACCAGTCCAAGGATCTCGCCGCGGCGGACGTCGAGCGACAGATGGTCGAGCACGGTCTGGCGGCCGAAGCCGACAACGAGGTCCCGGACGCGGATCGCGAACTGGTCTTGCAATGCGTCCATCGTCACATTCCGATCGAGGCAAAGAAGACCGCGAACAGGCCGTCGAGCACGATCACCAGGAAGATCGACTTCACCACCGACGTCGTGGTCTGCCGTCCGAGCGACTCCGCGCTGCCCTTGACGCGCAATCCCTCGCTACAGGCCACGATCCCGATCACCAGCGCCATGAACGGCGCCTTCAGGATGCCCACCTCGAAATGCGTGACGGAGATGGCCTCGTGTAGCCGCGCGATGTAGATCGCCGGGCCCATGTCGCCGTAAAACTGCGCGACGAGACCGCCGCCATAGAGCGCTGCAATCGAACCGATGAAGGTGAGGATGGGCAGCGCGATGACCAGGGCCGCAACGCGCGGCAGGATCAGGACGTCGACGGGATCGAGTCCCATGGTCGAGAGTGCATCGATCTCCTCGCGCATCTTCATCGAGCCCAGCTCGGCGGTGTAGGCGCTGCCCGACCGGCCGGCGACCATGATGGCGACAATCAACACGCCGAGCTCGCGCAGCACCAGGATGCCGACCATGTCGACGGTATAGGACTCCGCGCCGAATCTGCGGAAATGGAAGAAGCCCTGCTGTGCGATGATGGCGCCGATCAGGAAGGTGATCAGCGCGACGATGGGGATCGCCTGCCAGCCGATGCGGTAGAGCTGATAGACCAGCGAGGTCAGCCGCAGCGAACGCGGCCGGCGCAGCACGCCGATGATCGCCATGAACAATGCGCCGAGCATCTGCAGGAAGATCGTGATGTCTTCCCGCGCGCCAACGGTAGATTTGCCGAGATCGCCGAGCCTCGCCAGCACCGGATTGGGCGCAGCCGCCGGAGCCGGTGTGTGGCGGTTGACCTGGCGCACCTCGTCCAGCAGCCCAGTAAAATGATCGGCGACGCCGACGAATTCGGCCGATCTGCCCGAGGATGCAGCCCTGCGCGACAGTTTTTCCAGGACCCAGGCGCCGAGCGTGTCGAGCGCGCTGACGCCCGACATATCAAGGGTGACGGCGCGCGAGCGATCGACGTCGGCGCCGACAGACCGCGACAAGGTCTCGAGCGTGACCACATTCGCGGCGGTCCAGGGCCCTTCGGGGCGCAGGTTCAGCACGTCGCCGGACGGCGTCGCGAGCAACAGCGGTTCGTGGTTCACGCTTCCACCTCGTCGGGACAATCGGTCCCCATTCAGACGGCATTTCTAGGCCAGCATATGGCGGCCGGCTTGACCTGTCTCAAGCGCGGAGCTGCCCTGCCGATTGACGCAAATCAAGCGCGATCGCGTGCGCGGGCCCTAGGCTTGCGTTTGTTCAATCGGGATATCAGGTCCATGTTCAACAGCGACAGGATGAGCGAAGAATTGCGCGCGCTGAAGGTTGACGTGACGCGCTTGCTGAGCACCGCCGGCGAGGAGATGTTCGAGAGCTCGAAAGATCGCGCCGAAGCGCTCGCCGACCAGATCAGGGCCGCGCTGACCGAGCTCGGCGAAACCGTCGAGGAAGAGCAGGAGCAGCTGCAGGGCCTCATTGCGGACCGCCCGATCACCTCGCTCGCCTCCGCCTTCGCACTCGGCGTGGTCGTCGGCTTCATGCTGAGGAGGCATTAGGTGAATACCGAGAATGTGGTCAAACATCTGCGCGTGCTGTGGCGCACCGACAGGATCATCGCGGACATCCGGCTGCGCCACCTGCTGATCGGCCTCGGCCTGCGCGCCTTTGCGGCCTTGATCGCAGCATTCGGCCTGCTGATGCTGGAGCTGTCGGCCTATTTCGCACTGGTCCAGATCTGGAGCGCGATTGCCGCCGCGGCCATCCTCGGCGCCGTCAATTTCGCCATCGCGGCCACGCTCTTCGCCATCGCCAGCCGCGCTCCGTCCGGCCGCGACATTGAGCTCGCCAGTGAAATTCACGATGCGTCCATCGAAGCCCTTCAGCTCGAGGCGCGTGCACTCCAGGCCCAGGTGTCAGGCGCGGTGCACCATCCGCTCAGCACGATCGTGCCGGTGCTGGTGCCGCTGATCGCAATCATCGTGAAGAATTTGCGGTCGACGGCCAAGTCATCGACCAAGACGTCCGCCACAGCAGATGCGGCCGAAGCGCGCTCCTGACGGGCGTGCTCAGAGCTTCAATTTGACGTCGCAGATGTCGGGTTCGGCCGGATCCGGCTTGACCTCGAAGCCGAGGTGCCGGCACATCTCGAGCATCACGGTGTTTTCCTGGAGCACGTCGCCCGAGATGACTTTCAGCCCTTCCGACTTGGCATAGTTGATGATGAGCTGCATGAGGGCCCAGCCGAGCCCCCTGCCCTTGAGATCGGAGCGCAGCAGGATCGCGTATTCACCGGTCTCGTAGATCGAGTCCGAATGAAGCCGGACCACGCCGACCATCTCGCCGGTGGCTTCATCGAATGCGATGAAGGCCATCGCGCGCGCATAGTCGAGCTGGGTCAGACGCGCGATGAATTCGTGGGTGAATTCCTTCATTGGCGCGAAGAAGCGCAGGCGAAGGTCGTGTGGCGTGACGTGACGCAGGAATTCGTGGATGGTCGGCTCGTCCTCAGGCCGCATCGGCCGCACGAAGATACGCCAGTCGTCCTTGAGCTTGAGGCGGCGCTCCCATTGCGAGGGATAGGCGCGAACCGCGAAATTGGCCGGGCCGGAGCCGACGAACTTCCGTTGCGGCGCCCCGACCGCGACGCGGGCATCAACCGCGGTCACGCCGGTTTCGTCCGCGAGCAGCGGATTGATGTCGAATTCGCGGATCTCGGGAATATCGGCCGCCATCTGTGCCAGCTTGACCAGCACCATGGCCACGGCGTCCTGCTTGACCTCGGGCACGTCGCGATAGGCCTTCAGCAGCCGCGACACGCGGGTGCGGTCGATCAGATCGCGGGCGAGCTGCAAGTCCAGCGGCGGCAACGCAAGCGCCTTGTCGTTGATGATCTCCACCGCCGTGCCGCCGCGGCCGAACACCACGACGGTGCCGAAAGTGGGATCGTCGGCGAGGCCCAGAATCAGCTCGCGCGCCTTTGCCTTGACGACCATGGCCTGCACGATGACGCCGCCGATGCGCGCTTCCGGGCGCAGCTTCTTCGCACGCGCCATGATGCCCGTGGCCGCCCCTCGGACCGCATCGGGCGTGGTTAGATTGAGCACGACGCCGCCGACATCGGATTTGTGGATAATGTCCCGAGACATGATCTTCAGCACGACGGTGCCGCCCTGCGCGAAGATTTCGTTCGCATAAGCTACCGCCTGCTCGACATCGGCTGCCGCATAGGTCGGCACCATCGCGATGTCGTAAGCTTCGAGCAGGTTCTTGATCTCGACTGGCTCGAGCCATTCACGGCCGTCGGCGATCGCGGCGGTGACGATCTGCCTCGCGCCTCGGGCGTCGGGAACGAACGTGTCAGGCATCGCTGGAGGAACCTGACTTAGCTCCTCCACCACTTCGCGGTGGCGGACCAGATGCATGAAGCCGCGCACGGCGTCGTCCTCGGTCGGATAGTTCGGCATGCCGGCGCCGGACAGCGCCTGAATGATGCCCTGATCGGCGCCGACCCAGGCGGCCAGCACCGGCTTCGCCCAGCGGCGGTGCTGCTCGCGATATTTTGCGACGCGCTCCGTCACGGTCGCGGCGATCTCGGTAGCCGAGGCAATCGCCGTCTGCACGTTGAGAACCAGAACCGCGTCATTGTCGGGATCGGCCAGCAGCACCTCCAGCGCCGCCGCATAGCGCGCAGCATCCGCATCGCCCACGATGTCGACGGGATTTGCACCGGACCAGGTCGGCGGCAACGCCGCATCCAGCTTCTTGCGCGCCTCCGCCGAGATGGTCGCCGGAATCCCGCCGAGTTCGACCAGTCGATCGACGGCGAGCACGCCGATGCCGCCGCCATTGGTCAGGATGGCAAGACGCTTTCCGGTCGGCGATTCGACGCGGCCGAGCGTCTCGGCACAATCGAACAGCTCACGCAGGTCTGAGACGCGCAAAACGCCCGCGCGGCGGAACGCCGCGTCATAGACGGCGTCGGCGCCGGCGAGCGCGCCGGTATGCGTGGCCGCGGCTTTGGCACCTTGCGCCATGCGGCCGGACTTCACCACCACGACAGGCTTCACGCGCGCGGCCGCGCGCGCCGCCGACATGAACTTGCGTGCATCCTTGATGGACTCGATATAGAGCAGAATCGCGCGGGTCTTGTGATCCATCGCGAAATAGTCGAGCAGATCGGCAATGTCGACGTCGATCTGATCGCCGATCGAGACGATGCCGGAGAAGCCGACGCCGCGCTGCGCCGCCCAATCGACCATGCCGGCGGCGATCGCCCCCGATTGCGAGATCAGCGCCAGACTGCCCGCCCCCGGCATATGCGCGGCAAAGCTGGCATTCAGGCTGACTCCGGGCATCATGATGCCGAGACAGTTCGGTCCGATCAGCCGCATGCCGTACTTGCCGGCCGCGGTGATGGCAGCATCGTGCAGAGATCCCGGTCCGTGGCCAAGCCCGGCCGAAACGATCAAGGCGCCTGCCGTGCCGCGCCGTCCGGCCTGGTCGATGATGCCGGGGATTTCGCGCGCCGGCGCGGTGATGATCACGAGCTCGGGCACGAAGTTCAGGGCGTCCAGACTCTTCCCCGCCGCGATGCCGCCGATTTCGGCATGGCGTGGATTGACGAGGCCAAACCGCCCCTTGAATTCAGCCTTGCGAATGTTCTCCAGAACCGCGCGTCCCACCGAGACCGGGCGAGCGCTCGCGCCGACAAGCGCAACCGAACGCGGTGCCAGCAGGTTATTCAGACGATAGGTTGACATGAAAGCAAATACGCCCGGTCGGCGGCGGTTCCGATGGTTGACGATCAGTCTGGACGAATGGCGAGCCTAGTGCGAGATCATAACCCAGCACGGTGGCTGGCCAATGACGGTCTTTGTGACACCGCCCCAGACGATCTCGTTCAGACGCGAATGATGATAGGCCCCCATCACGATAGCGTCCACGTCGTGGGAATTCACAAAGTTTCCCAGGACCTTGCCAATCGAGCTGCCGCGGCCTTTCACCGTTTCGAACGAGGCATGAACGCCGTGTTCCCTGAGATGATCGACCAGAGCAGTTCCGGATTGCACGATCGCGTCGGTCTTGTCATCCGCCACCGTCACCACGCGGACGGTTGCCGCCGCCTGCAGGACCGGCAGCGCGTCGCCGATCGCGCGCGCCGCACGCGCGGAGTGATCCCAGGCGATCACGACATTCTCGAATTTGGGCGAAACCTCGTCCGCGAGATGTTCCGGGCATAGCAAGAGCGGTCGGCCGGATCCGAACAGGAAGGCTTCGACAATGCTCTCCGTCCGACTGTCGTGCGGCTTCACGGGGAGCAGCGTGAGATCGCTGAATCGGGCGTACTCGGCCAGGATCGCCGCGATCTGGTCCGCGGGCACCTTGCCCATTCGGCTCTGGGCGCGAATCTTGGCGCGGGACGTCGCACTCGTGAATGCGTTCAGAAGCTGTTGCGTGTCGCTCGCCTCGCACGCACTGCCGGCCTCCGCGGCCTCGCGATCGTAGGGCAGCATCACCTTCGGTCGCTCAAAAACCTCTTCCTCGAGCGCGAGCGCGGTGATCCTGGCCCCGAGTTCGGCGGCGACGGCCACGCATTTGTCGATCGCAGCCAGCGCCGCCCCGCGCGGCTGGCCGACAAGCGGCATAAAGACATCCTTGATGGGCATCGGGATTCTCCTTGGCCGCCACAATAGGCCGGCTTTCGTCGAGCCGCTTGATCCTCGTCAACCCAGGGGAACTTCGGCCAGAACAGACGTTGACTGGCATCAAGGACTGGCCGCCCGGTTGTTCTACGGATAATCCAGTCGGAGCGGTTGCCCCGGAGAAACTCATGCGTGCGATGGTGTTGCCGGCCCCACGAACGCGGCTCGAGATAGAGGAGCGGCCCGACCCGATACCCGGCGAGGGTCAGCTCCGGGTGAAGATCAGCGCCTGCGGCGTATGCCGGACCGACCTTCATCTCGTCGATGCCGAGCTGCCCGATATCCGCTATCCGATCGTGCCCGGCCACGAGATCGTCGGCCGGGTCGATCTCGTGGGTCCGAATGTCACAACGCATGCGCCAGGCGATCGGGTCGGCATTCCCTGGCTCGGCTACACCTGCGGCCATTGTCGCTTCTGCCGGGACGGCATGGAAAACCTCTGTGATGCGCCGCTGTTCACGGGCTACACGCGCGATGGCGGCTATGCGACCCACACCATCGCCGACGCGCGCTACGCCTTTCCCCTCGGTGAGGACGGCGACGACGTGGAGATCACCCCTCTGCTGTGCGCGGGGCTGATCGGCTGGCGCTCGCTGGTGCTGGCTGGCCCTGCCGAACGGCTCGGCCTCTACGGTTTTGGCGCGGCCGGCCACATCATCGCGCAGGTCGCGCGCTGGCAAGGGCGATCCGTCCATGCCTTCACGCGGCGCGGCGATGCTGCCGCACAAGGCCTTGCCCGTCGTCTCGGCGCGGTCTGGGCCGGGGCATCCGACGAGGTGCCCGACGAGCCGCTCGACGCCGCCATCATCTACGCACCATCTGGCGAACTTGTCCCGGCCGCGCTGCGCGCAGTCCGCAAAGGCGGTCGCGTCGTCTGCGCCGGCATTCACATGACCGACATTCCAGGCTTTCCCTATGACCTGCTCTGGCAGGAACGGCAGCTGGTCTCGGTCGCCAACCTGACCCGGCAGGACGGCCTGGATTTTCTTAAAGTCGCGCCGCAAGCCGGCGTCCGCACCGAAACGACGGCATTTCCGCTTGATCAGGCCAACGACGTCCTGGACATGCTGCGAGCCGGCCAGATTCTCGGCGCGGCCGTGCTGACGCCCTGAAGGTGCTTTCGGATGCTCGTTCCATGACAGATGAAATGGCGACCCAGGAGCGGATCTTTCGGACGCTGACCGACCATCCCGGCGTGACGCAGATCGACACGCATGGCGCCGCAGTATTCCTCGACGGGATGCGCGCGCTGAAGATCAAGCGTGCCGTGAAGTTTCCTTTCCTCGACTATTCGACGCTCGAGAAACGCAAGGCCGCTTGCGAGGAGGAAATCAGGATCAACCGGCCGTTGGCGCCGCAGATCTATCATCGCGTCGTCGCGATCACGGAAGAGCCGGATGGGTCGGTGCAGGTCGACGGTCCCGGTCGGCCGATCGAGTACGCAGTCGATATGTCGCGTTTCGACGAAAGCAGGACGCTGGATCATCTGGCAAAGGCCGGGCCGCTGGATGCGAAACTGGCCTCGGCTGCCGCCGACGCGATTGCGGCTTCGCACGCGGCGGTGATTCACGCCGAGGGAGAAGCATGGGTCGCGTCCATCCCTGGCTTGATCGACGGCAACAGTCTCGGCCTGCGGGCTGGCGGCCGCTTCAACGCTGACGAGATCGACAAGCTCGGCAAAGCTTCCCACGAGGCATTCCTGCGCCTGCGTTCTCTGCTCGCAGAGCGCGGCCGGCAAGGCTTTGTGCGCCGCTGCCATGGCGATCTGCATCTGGCAAACATCGTTTTGCTCGATGACCGGCCCGTGCTGTTCGACGCCATCGAGTTCGACCCGCAGATGGCAACCGTCGACGTGCTCTATGATCTCGCCTTCACGCTGATGGATCTGCTGCATCATGATCAACCCAGCGCCGCCAACATCGTCCTGAACCGCTATCTCGCCGCGACGTCTGCCGACAATCTCGACGCGCTCTCGTTTCTGCCGCTGTTCATGTCGATACGGGCCGCGATCCGCGCCCAGGTGACTCTGGCACGGCTGAAGCCACCGCACTCCGATGACCTCGCCATTCTGGATGAGGCCCAACGCTATTTCGACCTTGCCAGGACGCTGATCCATCCGGCCGCTCCGCGCCTGATTGCCGTGGGCGGCTTGTCAGGCACCGGCAAGACGGTTCTGGCGCAAACACTCGCGCCTCTCGTCGCACCGCCGCCCGGAGCCGTCGTGCTGCGCAGCGACGTCGTCCGCAAGCAGATGTTCGGCGTCGAGGACACCCACCGCCTGCCGCCATCCGCCTACACGCCGGAGCATGCGGCCCGTGTTTACGATACGCTCGCTCAGCGGGCCCGGCGGGTGCTGGCGCAAGGGCATTCGGCTGTCATCGACGGCGTGTTCGCGCGCGAGGACGAGCGGGACGCGATCGCCGCACTGGCGCGCGAGCGCAACGTGCCGCTGAACGGCCTGTTCCTGGTCGCCGACCTCAAGACCCGGCAGATGCGGATCGGAAGCCGCCGGGGCGACGCATCCGACGCCACGCAAGAGGTTGCCGCGCTGCAAGAGCACTATAATATCGGCCATGTCGGTTGGGCGACCGTCGATGCATCCGGGACGCAAGAGCAGACGCTCGAGAGCTGCAGGGACGCGATCGCTGACGGCAAACAGGGCAATCTGATTGGCGCGGGCAAAGATGGCGCGACCTAGCACGACCTCGACGGCCGCTCGCGCCACGCCGGCGGGGCGGCGAAATGCCCTGCCCGGCCGCCTGAGCCCCGGCATGGCCTGCGATACGGCGTTCCGGATCATCGCGCGCCGTCACCTCGCGGCCGTTCTCGCCCAGCATGACGGCACCTGCCGCGGCGACCCCGACGCGCTGCATCGGATCCGGATCGCACTGACGCATCTGCGCACCGCCATCCGCTTCTTCTCGCCGATGGTCGACGACGCCCTGCGGCCGGATGTCTGGACCGAACTGAAATGGCTGAACAGCCAGCTCGGCATGGTCAGGGATCTCGATGTGGCGATCGAGCGGGTCATCGCCGAGAGCGACGGTGAACTCACAGTGGTCGCCGAGCTCCAGCACTGGGACGAGAAACGCACCGAGAGCCACCGCATGCTGGCACGTGCGCTGCAGTCGGCCCGCTATCGCCGCCTCGTCGAGCAGACTTCGGCCTGGATCGAGAGCGGCCCCTGGTCGACCCGGCGCAGCAAGGAAGCCATCCGACTGCGCCGCTCGACGCTCGCTGAGCATGCAACGGCGAGGCTGACCGAATGGGAAACGACGCTACTCAAGAAAGCGCGAAAGCTCCGCAGGCTCGACGTCGAAAAGCGCCACAAGCTGCGTCTTCTCAACAAGCGGATGACCTATTCGATCGAATCGCTCCAGGACCTGTTCGCCGAGGACGCCTTGAAGAAGCAGCAGTCCATCCTCAAGAAATTGCGCAAGGCGCAACGGTCGCTCGGACAATTGAACGACGATGCTCGTGGACAGGCGTTGGCGGCGTCGCTGAACGGCGCCGGCCTCGATGCCAGCCATCGCTTCCTCGACCGCAAGCGGGAAAAGAAGCTGTTGCGAGCGGCCTCGGCGGCCTACCGCAAACTGGACAAGACCAAGCCTTTCCGCTCCTCCGATCTCGCGCCAAATTCCGAGCCGGAAGCTTAGGTGTGGACGTAGTCCCCCGGCGCATCTGGCAGGCCCGCAGCGCCTCCAACGCCGATCTGGGGTGGATCGCAGGGCGCGCCGGAGCGCGCCGCCAGCCATTTGGCCCATTCCGGCCACCACGACCCTTCAACGTGCGGAGCCAGCTTCAGCCATTCGTCCGGACCGACATAGGGCGCGTCCTCCGCCTTGGTCAGCACCTGATAGCTGTGGCCGGGCTCCTCCGGAGGCGCAACGACACCGGCATTGTGGCCGCCGCTCGTCAACAGGAACGTCACGTCGGCATCGACCTGATAGTGGATCTTGTAGACGGATCGCCACGGCGCCACGTGATCGGCGAGCGTGCCGACCACGAACATCGGCGCATGGATATCGGACAACGAAACGCTGCGGCCATCGACGTGGTAGCGCCCCTCGGCCAGATCGTTGTCGAGGAACAGCTTTCGCAGATATTCCGAGTGCATGCGATACGGCAGCCGGGTTGCGTCCGCGTTCCACGCCATCAGATCGTTCAGCGGCGCGCCCTCGCCCATCAGGTAATCGTGCGACAGGCGGGACCAGATCAATTCGTTGGAACGCAGCAGCTGAAAGGCACCGGCCATCTGCGTCGTGTCGAGATAGCCGCGCTGCCACATCATGTCTTCGAGAAAGGCAACCTGGCTTTCATTGATGAAGAGCGTCAGCTCACCGGCCTCGGTGAAGTCGGTCTGGGCGGCAAGGAGCGTGACGGTGCCGAAGCGGTTGTCACCGTCGCGCTCCATCGCAGCGGCGGCGATCGACAGCAAGGTGCCGCCAAGACAATAGCCGAGCGCGTGGATCTTTTGGCCCGGTACGATCAGGCCGATCATGTCCAGCGCGGCCATGACGCCCAGCCTGCGATAATCGTCGAATGCGAGATCACGATCCCTCGCATCCGGGTTGCGCCAGGAGATCGCAAACACCGTGAAGCCCTGGCCGGTCAGATACTTGACCAGCGAGTTCCGCGGCGACAGATCGAGGATGTAGTATTTCATGATCCAGGCCGGCACGATCAGGATCGGCTCGGGCCGGACCTGCGCCGTGGTCGGATGGTATTGAATCAGCTCGATCAGCTCGTTGCGGTAGACGACCTTGCCGGGCGACGCCGCCACCGTCTTGCCGACCACGAACTGCGCGTCATCAGCCAATCTTGCGTTGGAGAGCAGGCGCATCAGGTCGCTGCACCAGTTCTGCCAGCCGAAGACGAAATTCTCCCCGCCACTCTGGAACGCCTTTTCCAGAACCTTCGGATTGGTCGCTGCGAAATTCGACGGCGCCAGCATGTCGAGCGTCTGGCGCACCGAGAACTCGACGATGGCTTCATTGGCGTGCGACACGCCGCGCACGCCGGTCGTAGCATCGTGCCACCAGCGTTCTCCGAGCAGGAATGCCTGCGCCAGCAGATTGAACGGCGCTGTCTCCCATTGAGGCCCGCTGAAGCGGCGATCGCGCGCCTGCGGCTGAATCACGGACCACGGCTTCTGCTCCGGCGACGTCGCATGCGCGACAGCTTCGGCCAGCCGGCCGGTGTCGCGCAGGATGTTGCGGGAAATCTCCATCTGGCGCTGCGGCGCCGCAGCGAGATGCGAACTCCAGTCGAGCCAGGCGAGCGACAAGGCCAGCGGCGAAATGCCGCCCGTGAATCGCGCCAGCATCGCGCGAAACGCGCGGTCGAGGGGATATGGCTCCGATACAGGCAAGGGATCGGCGGCAGCCGGCATCCCTGCAAGCTTCTCGGAACTCACTGTCGGGGCTTCGAGACCCGCGGCGGGATTGACGGGAAGAGCCTGCACTGCCGGCTCCTCGGCCCGTGGAAATATCTGCACGACGCTCATGGCTGAATGGTCCCAAGGGCTGCTGTTCTACGTCGGCGGAAGGATATGGCGAGGCTTCCCACAAGCGTTGAGCTGCATCAAATCCGGGCGCGTATCACAATTGCTTCATCAGGACAGACGGGCTTCGTCCCATTGACCTGAGTCAAGCCGCACCTCGATACCCGGGCTAGTTTGCCCGCATTGAAATTCGACAAGCCAGCGGAGTTGTCCATGCGCGCCCACCAGATCATGACCCGGTCGGTCATCTCGGTTACCCCCGACACCAGCATCGTCGAGGCGGCGAATATCATGCTCAAGCGGCATGTCAGCGGTCTCACGGTCGTCGACGATAGCGGCAAGCTGGTCGGCGTCGTCTCCGAAGGAGATTTCATCCGCCGCAGCGAAATCGGCACCGGGCGCAAGCGTGGGCGCTGGCTGCGGTTCATCCTCGGTCCGGGCAAATCCGCCAGCGACTTCGTCCATGAGCACGGCCGCAAGGTCGCGGAGGTGATGACCGACTCGCCCGTGACCATCACGGAGGACACGGCGCTTGCCGAGATCGTCGACCTCATGGAGCGCAACAACGTGAAGCGGCTGCCCGTGGTCCGCGGCGACAAGGTCGTCGGGATCGTATCGCGGGCCAATCTGCTGCAGGCGGTGGCAGGGCTTGCGCGTGAAGTGAAGGATCCGACAGCGGACGACGACCACATTCGCGGCCGCATCATCGACACCATGGAGAAGAACGACTGGTGCCCGTTCGGGCTGAACGTCATCGTCCGTGACGGCATCGTTCACCTCAGCGGCGTCATCACCGAAGAGCGCACGCGGCAGGCCGCGATCGTCGCTGCGGAGAACGTCGACGGCGTGAAGAAGGTGCACGACCATCTGTGCTGGGTCGACACCATGTCGGGCATCTACCTGAATTCGCCCGAGGACGACGAGCTCTCCAAGGCGAGCTGACGCGCGTCAGCGCGGAATGACGGCGGTGGCCTCGATCTCGACGCGCGCCGCCTTCTCCACGAGGCGCACCACCTGCACCAGCGCCATCGCCGGGTAATGCGCGCCGAAGATGGCACGATAGATCTTGCCGAGCTCCTTCAGGTTGGACAGGTACTCGTCCATGTCGACGACGTACCAGGTCAACCGCACGAGGTGCTCGGGCCGCGCCCCGGCCTCGCCCAGGATCGCTGCGATATTGCTCAGGGTCTGGCGCACCTGGGCGACGAAGCCGTCGGCGAGACGCTCCTCGACATCCCAGCCGATCACCCCACCGGTGACGACGATGCGTCCCTCGGCGGCCATGCCGTTGGCATAGCCCTTCGGCATCGGCCACCCCGACGGCTGGAGCACCTGGACCCGCGAAGGGGTGTCATCCTCGGTGGCTGTCGGCAGCACCGCGAGCTGCGGGCCTTTCGGCGTCGTCACGGACAATTCTTCATCCCTCTGTCATTCCGCAGCGACGCCTGAGGACGTCACGGCGGCTTGCGCCAGTTGCCGTAGGGCAAAGCGCTTCAATTTTCCGGTCTCGGTCTTCGGCAGTTGCGTCACGAACTCGATGGCCCGCGGATATTTGTACGGCGCGATCTCGCGTTTGACATGCTCCTGCAGTTCGGCCACCAGCGCTGCGTCCGGCGTCACGCCGGCTGCCGCAATGACATAGGCCTTCACGATCATGCCGCGCGCTTCGTCTGGAGCGCCGACCACGCCGCACTCGGCGACCGCCGGGTGCGTGAGCAGCGCCGCCTCGACGTCGGTGCCCGCGATATTGTAGCCGGCCGACACGATCATGTCGTCGGATCGGGACTGGTACCAGAAATAACCGTCGCTATCCATGAGATAGGTGTCGCCGGTGATATTCCAGCCGTTCTGCACGTATTTGCGCTGGCGCTCGTCGGCGAGATAGCGGCAACCGGTCGGCCCCCGCACTGCCAGCTTGCCCATCGTGCCCGGCGGCAGGTCGCGACCGTCGTCGTCGACGATCTTGGCCTCATAACCCGGTACGGGCTTTCCGGTAGCGCCCGGGCGGATCTCGTCCTCGGTCGCGCTGATGAAGATGTGCAGCAGCTCGGTCGAGCCGATCCCGTCCATCAGCTTGAGTCCGGTAGCCTTGAGCCAGGCATCGAAGGTCGGCTTGGGCAGGGTCTCGCCGGCGGAGACGCATTTTCGCAGCGAGGAGATGTCGCGGCCGGCAAGCTTGCCGATCATGGCACGGTACGCGGTCGGGGCGGTGAAGCAGACCGTGATCCTGTATTGCTCGATCGCCGTCAGAATATCGTCCGGCGTCGTCTTCTCCAGCACCACGAAGGAGGCACCGATGTGCATCGGAAACAGCACGCCACCGAAGCCGAAGGTGAAGGCGAGCGGCGCCGAGCCGACGAAGCGATCCTTCTGCTCGGCGCGCAGGATGTTGCGCGCATAGCCGTCGCAGACCGCGAGCATGTCGCGGTGGAAATGCATGGTACCCTTGGGATCGCCGGTCGTGCCCGACGTGAAGGCGATCAGGCAGACATCGTCGGAGGTGGTGTCGACGGCCTTGAACTCCGCACTCGCGTCGCCGATGAGCGCTTCGAGCGCGTCCGGCGCGCCATTGCCCCAATAAACAACCTGCCTGAGATTCGGCGCGGCAGCTTTCGCCTTCTCCATTTCCTCGGCGAGCTTGCCGTCGCACAGCGCCAGCGTGATCTCCGCCTTCTGGATCGGATACGACAATTCCTTGGCGCGGAGCAGTGGCATGGTCGCCACCACGATGCCGCCGGCCTTGATCACCGCGAGATAGGTCGCAACCATCATCGGGTTGTTGGCCGAGCGCAGCAGCACCCGACCGCCGGTCACAAGACCGAGCTTGCCGACCAGCACGTTGGCGATGCGATTCACCAGCGCCTGCAGCTCGCGATAGGTGTAGCTGACGGCAGGACTGATGACACAGGGTGCGTCGCCATGACCCTGCTCGACCCAGCGGTCGAGGAAGGAGCTGACGCAGTTCAATCGAGGCGGATAGTTCAGCTCCGGCCGCGTGAAGATGAATTCGGGCCACAGCTCGCGCGGTGGCAGATGCTGCCGCGCGAACGTATCAACATGGGCCGTCGCGGCGTTGCCGTCATGCGAGCCCTTCACTTGAACCTTGGCGGCGTTGGCCATCGCACGCTCCTTTCAGCATGGATTGCACCCGGCAGCACGATCTGGAAAACATTTTAGGCTTAAAACAATTCGGCGCAATAGCGGATTTTGGGCATGGTTTGCTTTTTCCTGCGGCAAAAAGGGATTGGGCGGCCCGCCCGCCCTGCGCTTACGGCCGGCGGCGGGCGGCAGATTTCTGCGCCGACGCCTTGGTCTTGGCGAGCAGCCGCATCAATTCGCGCACATCTTTCGGCGAGAGATCGGCGAACAGATCCGCAATCCAGGTCTCGTGTTCCGCAGCCATGCGGCGGAACTCGGCGCGACCGAGCTTTGTGAGGCGGATCACCTGGACACGGCGATCCGTCTCCGAGGTCCGCCGGTCGAGATGGCCGGATTCCACGAGGCGCTCGACGAGACCGGTGACGTTGCCGTTCGACACCATCATCCGCTTGGAGACATCGGACAGCGTCATACCGTCAGGCGCCTTGTCGAGCTGCGCCATCAGGTCGAAGCGGGGCAGCGTGACGTCGAACCGTTGCCGCAGCCGGCCCCGGACCTCGCCCTCGATCAGCGTCGTGCACGTGAGCAGGCGCAACCACAGCCGGAGCTCGTCGGCGTGATCTTCCGGCGTTTCGACGGCCTTGGTCTCGGAATCGAGCATCGCGGTGCAGTCACTCTCGGCGGGCATTGGTGCCGGCACGGATTCCCCAACATTTTGAGCTTCAAATAAATCGGGTCCGGCCGCAAGTCCAAAGCTGCAACAATCGACCGCACCGCAACTTCTTTAGGCTTCAAATAATTGGCGCGCCACTTGCATGCGCCGCTGCCCGCAAGATGGCGACACTTTGAGCGCTGCTTGCCGCGGCTGCCATCATCGGCATAAGCTTGGATTGGAGTACGCGGCTTGCAGCGCTCGCCGATAGTCACGAGGGGACAGATCATGAAGACGCAAATGACCTTGGCCGCGGCCACCATGCTGCTTGGCACGGCGATGACTCCCGCCCTCGCCCAGGAAAAGATCAAGCTGGGCGTGATCGTGACCCTGTCAGGACCCGCGGCCGCACTCGGTCAACAGGTTCGCGACGGCTTTGCGCTCGCGGTGAAGGATCTCGGCGGCAAGATGGGCGGCCGCGATGTCGAGGTGATCGTCGCGGATGACGAGCTGAAGCCGGATGCCGGCGTGACCAAGGTCAAGGGCCTGCTCGAGCGCGACAAGGTCGACTTCGTGGTCGGCCCGATCTTCTCCAACATCCTGCAGGCGATCCATCGGCCCGTGACGGAATCGAAAACCTTCCTGATCAGCCCCAATGCCGGTCCGTCGACGTTCGCAGGAAAGGACTGCAACCCGTTCTTCTATGTGACCTCGTATCAGAACGACCAGGTGCACGAGATTCTCGGCAAGGTCGCGCAGGATCGCGGCTACAAGCGCATGTACCTGATGGTGCCGAACTATCAGGCCGGCAAGGATTCGGTGGCGGGCTTCAAGCTCGACTACAAGGGCGAGATCGTCGAGGAATCCTATATGCCGCTCAACACGCTCGACTTCCAGCCGGAGCTGTCCAAGATCTCCTCGCAGAAGCCCGATGCTCTCTTCACGTTCATGCCGGGCGGCCTCGGCGTCAATCTCGTCAAACAGTACCGGCAGGCGGGCCTGGCCGACAGCATCCCGGTGCTCTCCGCGTTCACAGTGGATGAATCGACCCTCCCGGCGCAGCAGGATGCGGCCGTGGGCATGTTCGGCGGCGCGAACTGGGCACCCAACCTCGACAATCCCCAGAACAAGAAATTCGTCGCATCCTATGAGGCCGCCTACAATGTCGTGCCCGGCACCTACGCCTTTCAGGCCTATGACGCCGCGATGCTGATCGACAGTGCAGTCAAGGCCGTGAAGGGCGATCTGTCGAACAAGGATGCCGTAGGGGCCGCGCTGAAGAAGGCCGACTTCACCTCGCTGCGCGGCGCCTTCAAGTTCAACACCAACGGCTATCCGATCCAGGACTTCTATCTGACCAAGGTCGCCAAGCGTCCGGACGGCAAGTTCCAGACCGAGATCGTGCAGAAGGTCTTCGAGAATTACGGCGACCGCTATGCCAAGGACTGCAAGGCGGCGAACTAGACCGCATCGCGTTACGGGAGAACTGCAATGAAGAGCGAAATCACCGGCATCACGCGGGCCAATGAGGGCATTCAGGGCATTTCCTGGAACATCCTCGGCCAAACCTATGTGCCGAAGAGCTACGCCGAGAACAGCTTCTCCTGGCACGCGACGCTGCCGCCGGGCACGTTCGTGCCGCCGCACATTCATCCGGACCAGGATGAATATCTCTACATGCTCGAGGGCAAGCTCGACTTCATGCTCGGCAATTCGGAGTCGCAGGCAACCGCCGGCGACCTGATCCGGCTCGGCATGGGCGTGCCGCACGGCATCTTCAACAAATCGGAGCAGACCGCAAAGGTGCTGTTCTGGGTGTCGCCGAGCCGCAAGCTGTTCGACCTGTTCTGGGGCCTCCACAACATGAAGGAGCAGAAGCCCGAGAACGTGGTGGCAATGGCGGCCGAGTTCAACATCCACTTCCTGCCGCCGCCTCCGGGCGCCGGCTAACGGCGCGCGTCAGGCCCGCACCGCCGCAAGGCCCGGCACCGCGGCAAAGCCCGCTTTGGTGGCATAGCCGCGCACGATGGCCTCGCGCTGGGAATAGCTCAGCACATTGTCGACATTGTCGAAGCCGTCGGGCGCGAGCTGCTCGACGGCGTCGATGACGCCCTCGGGACCACCGCGCCGATTCGAGCGGACGATATCAGCCGTCATCGGCAGACGCTTCTTCTCGTATTCGAGCAGCGCCTGACGCGGGTGTTCGGCGCGAACCAGCGCGTCGGCAAGGCAGCGCGCATCGAGGATCGCCTGCGACGCGCCATTGGAGCCGACCGGATACATTGGGTGCGCCGCGTCGCCCAGCAGGGTGACCCGTCCTGATGACCAGTATGGCAAGGGATCGCGGTCGCAGGTCGGATATTCGTAGAATTCGGGCGTCGCCGAGATCAGGCTCTTCACGTCGATATAGGGAACCGAGAACCGGGCCACATGGGGCATCAGATCCTCGCGGCGGCCCGGCCGTGACCAGTCCTCCTTGCGCGGCGGCGGAGCGTTACCCTCGCCGACCTTCACCAGAACCGCCCAATTGGTCAGGCGGCTCGCCGGGCTCGATCCCTCCGCGATCGGATAGATCACCACTTTGGCATTGAGACCGCCAGCCACGATCATCGACTTGCCGGTGAGGAATAGCGGCCAATCGCGCGCACCGCGCCACAACATCAGCCCGTTCCAGCACGGCGGCCCCTCGTTCGGGAACAGCGTGTCGCGCACACGTGAGTGGATGCCGTCAGCACCGATCAGGATATCAGCACGCGCGGTGTGGACCTGCGCGCCCGCACGATCGAAGAAATAAGCGGTGACGCCGCCCTCGTCCTGCGTGAAGGCGCCGAGCCGGCAACCGGTATGGATAGCATCAGCCCCGAGCCGTTCCTCGACCGCGCGATGGATCACGCCCTGCAGGCGACCGCGGTGGATCGAGAATTGCGGCACGTCGTGGCCGGCGTCGATCCCGCGGGCTTCGCGCCAGACTTCCTGGCCATGGCGGTTGAGATAATAGAGCTGGTCGGTGCGAACAGCGACGTCGTCGAGCTTCTGGAGCAGGCCAAGCCCCGCGAGCTCGCGCATGGCATGCGGCAGCGTGTTGATGCCGACGCCAAGTTCGCGGATGGTGTCGGCCTGCTCGAAAATCTCGCAGTCGAGGCCGCGCGAGCGCAGCATCAAAGCGGTGGTGAGACCACCGATACCACCACCGACGATAATCGCCTTCATCGCCCTTACTCCACTCGAAACACAGGCAATGGGTTAACGTCGCACGGGCGGTCACTCCGCCGCAAGCGGCTTTGTCGCCTCCGCCTTGAGCTCGGCCCGGGTCTTGGGCTTAGCCTTAATTCGCAGCTCCTCCATGTCCTGGCGATCGCGGACGCTGTTGCGGAAAATCTGATCCATTCCGGGTAGATATTGCGGCGGGCAGAACGCGTCCTTGGCCCCGTACCAGGCCGCCGCTTTCATGGTGAAGAACGGGTCGACCAGATGCGGCCGGCCGAGGGCGACGAGATCGGCCCGGCCTGCGGCCAGGATGGTGTTGGCCTGGTCCGCCGTCGTGATATTGCCGACGCACATCGTGGCCACCCGCGCCTCGTTGCGGACCTGGTCGGAAAACGGCGTCTGGAACATGCGGCCGTAGACCGGCTGCGCATCACGCACGGTCTGCCCGGTGGAGACGTCGACGAGATCGACGCCGGCCTCGGCGAAGGCGCGCGCGATGGCGACAGCGTCGTCACCGGTAATGCCTCCGTCGGCCCAGTCAGTGGCAGAGATACGCACCGACATCGGCTTGTGCGACGGCCAGACCGCGCGGAGCGCCTCGAAGATCTCCAGTGGGAAGCGCAGCCGATTTTCGAGCGAGCCGCCATACTCATCGGTGCGCGTATTCGTCAGCGGCGAGATGAAGCTCGCGAGCAGATAACCATGGGCGCAGTGCAGCTCCAGCATGTCGAAGCCGCAGCGCTCGCCGCGCTCGGCCGCCGCAACGAACGAATCCCGTACCGCGCTCATGCCGGGGCGGTCGAGCTCGCGCGGCACCCGACTGTCGGGGAAATAGGGCAGCGGCGATGCCGAGACCACGTCCCAGCCACCTTCGTCGAGCGGACGGTCGATGCCGTCCCACATCAGCTTGGTCGCGCCCTTGCGGCCGGCGTGCCCGAGTTGCAGGCAGATCTTCGCGGCCGAATTGCCGTGGACGAAATCCACGATGCGCCGCCACGCCGCCTCCTGCTCGTCGTTCCACAGGCCGGCGCAGCCGGGCGTGATGCGGGCGTCGCGGCTGACGCAGGTCATCTCGGTGAAGATCAGGCCGGCCCCACCTATCGCGCGTGAACCGTAATGCACGAGATGGAAATCGGTCGGCACGCCCTCGTTGGCCGAGTACATGCACATCGGTGACATCACGGCGCGGTTGGCGACCTCCATCTCGCGCAAGCGGAACGGCTGGAACAGCGGCACCGTCGGCTTGCCTGTATCGACGTCAAACCCGCTGTCGCGAACCTGTTTGGCAAAGGACTTCTCGACCTCGACCACGAAATCGGGCGCGCGAAGCTTGAGGTTATCGTAGGTAATCGCCTTCGAGCGCGTCATCACGCCAAAGGCGAACTGCACGGGGTCGAAATCCCAGAAGCGGTCGACATGCTCGAACCAGACCAGCGAGACGTCGGCGGCGTGCTGGGTCTTCTCGACCTCCTCGCGGCGGCCGTGCTCGTAAGCGTCGAGCGCGGCCTTGATATCAGGCGCCTTTTCGATCGCCTCCGCGAGCGCGATGGCGTCTTCCATCGCGAGCTTGGTGCCGGAGCCGATCGAGAAATGCGCGCTCGCCTTGGCATCGCCAAGCAGGACCATGTTGCCCTTGACCCAGCGCTTGCTGCGGATCATCGGAAAATTACGCCACATCGAGCGGTTGGTGAGCAGCTTGTGCCCATCGAGAAACCAGCCGAAAATCTCGGCCATGCGCGCGGCGGACTGGGTCTCGTTCAGGCCCGTCAGACCGGCGCGTTCGAAGGTCGCAGGGTCGGTCTCGAAGATCCAGGTCGAATGTCCGGCCTCGTATTGATAGGCGTGGGCGATGAACGGCCCCCACTCGGTCTCCTGGAAAATGAAAGTGAAGGCATCGAGCGGCCTGGTCGAGCCCATCCAGGCGAACTTGTTGGAGCGAAGATCGACCTCCGGCTGAAAATGCTCGACATATTTCTCGCGGAAACGGCTGTTGATGCCGTCGGCGATCAGCACGAGATCGGCGTCGGCGAAGCGGGATTCGTCATCGACATCAGCTTCGAAATGCAGGACCACGCCGAGCTCGCGCGCCCGCTCCTGGAGAATCAGCAGCAGCTTCTGCCGCGAGCAGCCGCAAAAGCCGTTGCCGCCGACCCGGTGGACGGTGCCGCGAAAATGCACGGCGATGTCGTCCCAGTAGGCGAATTCCTGGGTGATGCGGCGATAGCTCGGAAGATCGTGCTTTTCGAAATTGTCCAGCGTGGCGTCGGAGAACACCACGCCGAAGCCGAACGTGTCGTCGGCGCGATTGCGCTCGTACACCGTGACGTCGGCGCCCGGGCGCTGCTTCTTGAGCAGGATCGCAGCGTAGAGACCCGCAGGTCCGCCACCGATGATCGCGACTTTCATGGGAGCCTCGCCAATTCACCCGGCCATGAAAACTATTTTAAGCCTAAAATAATTTCGCGCAAGTCCCCGCTGCTGGCCGGGCGCCGAAAGGTGCCGGCCTAGTCGCCCCGGAAGACCGGCTTGACCTTGTTGGCAAAGGCTTCGAAGGCACGCTCGAAGTCGGCCGTGGTCATGCACAGGGCCTGGGCGACGGCTTCCGCTTCGATGGCCTCCTCAATGGACATTGCCCATTCCATCGCCAACATCCGCTTGGTCATGGTGTTGGCGAAGGTCGGCCCTTCCGCGATCTGCTGGGCCAGAACTTGCGCCTGCGGCAGCACCTGCTCCGGCGTCACGATGCGGCTGAAGAAGCCCCAGCGTTCGCCCTCCTCCGCGGTCATGAACCGGCCGGTATAGAGCAACTCGGAGGCACGGGACTGCCCGATGATCCGCGGCAGGATCGCGCATGCCCCCATGTCGCAGCCGGCCAGCCCCACCTTGTTGAAGAGGAAGGCCACCTTGGCCCCGCTTGCAGCCAGGCGCATGTCCGAGGCCATGGCGACGATCGCACCGGCTCCGGCACAGATGCCCTCGACTGCGGCGACGATCGGCTGAGGACAGGCCCGCATCGCCTTGACGAGATCGCCGGTCATCCGCGTGAAGGCGGTCAACCCCTTGGTGTCCATCTTCACGAGTGGTCCGATGATCTCGAACACATCGCCGCCGGACGAGAAATTGCCGCCGGCACCGGTCACGACGATGGACTTGACTGCATCGTCAAAGGCGCAGGCGCGGAAGAAGTCAGTCAGCTCCCGATAGCTTTCGAACGTCAGCGGATTCTTCCGCTCGGGACGGTTGAGCGTCACGGTGGCAACACCGTCAACCACGGCCAGCAGGAAATGCTGCGGCGAGTAATCCGCGAGCGGCACGGTGACGGGATTGGCTGGTCTGCTCATGCGATCTCCTTAGGTGTCTGTTCCGCGCCGCTAGATTTCGCCGCCTGCAACTGCGATGGCCTGTCCGGTGATCGCGCTGGCGCCCTGCCCGCACAGCCAAAGAACGGAATCCGCGACCTCCCGAGGCGCGATCAGCCGCCCTTGCGGATTGTGCTTGGCCAGCTCGGCGATGGCCTGCTCGCGGCTTCGTCCCGTCTTCTTCATGATGTTGTCGATGCTGCCGGCGACGAGATCGGTGTCGGTGAAACCAGGGCAAACCGCGTTCACGGTCACGTGGCTGCCGGCGAGCTCCAGGGCAAGCGAACGAACGAGACCGACTGCGGCGTGCTTGGCCGCGGCGTATGCGCTGACATAGGCATAGCCTTTGAGGCCTGCGGTCGACGCAATCACGACGATGCGGCCATAGGGACGATCCTTCATACCCGGCAGCACGCCGTGGATGGCATGGACGACGCCCATGAAATTGATGTTCATCATGCGCGCAAACAGGGCACTATCGGACTTTGCAAACGGCGCGGATTCGGCGCTGCCCGCATTGGCGATCAGGATATCGATCGGCTTGCGCGCATGAGCCTCGGCGATGGCGGCCTTCAGAGCGATCTCGTTCGCGACGTCGGCGACGGCCGCAAAATGCGCAGCGCCTGCGTTGACGGCCTCTTCGAGGGCCGCAGCGCTCCGGCCGACGATCGTCACGGTGGCGCCGGCGCCGACGAGAGCCGCTGCGATCGCGCGACCGATGCCGCGGCCGCCCCCGGTCACCAGCGCGTGCGGCGAGTGCGGCAATCCGGACATGCGCTGGCTCCCTCGGATCTCGTGGTCGTCTTCCGATATATTTTAACCTTCAAACTTTTGCAATGAAGACGCCGCTCGCCGGCGCGAATGCCGCGCCACGAAACACGGCCCGGAAATTGCTTTAAGTATAAAATTATCGCTTCCCATCGCCGCAAGGCCTGTTAGCATCCATGGGCCAAGCAGAAGGATGTCGCGTGTCGCAGCCTGTGCCAATGATAACAATGGACGGACGCTTCGCCTATGAAGCCGCAGGCGATCCGGGCGCGATCCCTCTGATTTTCCTGCACGGCATCGGCGGTGCGGCTCGGAGCTGGCGACAGCAGCTGGCGACGTTCGGCGACCGTTTCCGCGCAATCGCATGGGACATGCCGGGCTATGGCGGCTCGGCACCGCTCACCAGCGTCAGCATCGCTGCCCTGGCTGATGCGCTCCAGCTATTCATCGAGCAGCTCGGCGCAACAATGCCCATTCTGGTCGGCCATTCCATCGGCGGCATGATCGTCCAGAAATGGCTGGCGCAGTTCCCGAAACTGGCCCGCGCGGTGGTGCTGGCGCAGACCAGCCCCGCCTTCGGCAAGGCCGACGGCGATTGGCAGAGATCCTTCATCGCGGCGCGGCTTGGCCCACTCGATCGCGGCGAGACCATGACGTCGCTAGCGCCTTCTCTGGTGAAGGAGTTGGTCGGTGACGATCCGGATCCCAGGGGAATGGAGCTTGCGCGCGAGTGCATGGGGAGCGTGCCCGAGGCAAGCTATCGCGCCATGATGCTGGCCTTGATCGGCTTCGACCAGCGGGGCTCGCTGAAGGACATCTCGGTTCCGACGTTGCTGTTGTCCGGATCCAAGGACAACAATGCGCCCGCACCGATGATGGCGAAGACGGCGACCTACATTCCGGGGGCTGAATATGTCGAGCTCGCCGGCGTCGGTCATCTCGCCAACCTCGAACGTCCCGACGCCTTCGACGCGGCGCTCGGCCCCTTCCTCAATTCCGTGACGACCAAAGCGTAAGGTGATTGCGCGATGACCATGCAAGTCAGCAAGACAATTGGCGCGACCGGCAAGGTCGCGCTGGATGCTCCGATCTTCGATCCCGTCGCCTTCCGCCTCAGCGATGAGCAGGCCGGCATCATTGCCCGGGCACGGGAGATCGGCCAGACCGTGTTCGCCGATCGCGCCGCCACCTACGATCGCGAGGCGATCTTCCCGACCGAGAATTATCGTGACCTGCATCGCGTCGGCCTGCTGGGCATTGCCGTCCCCAAGAAACACGGCGGACTTGGCGCGAACTACCAGACCTATGCCCTGGCAGCCGCCGAGATCGGCCGCTATTGCGGCGCGACCGCACTGACCTGGAACATGCACGTCTGCTCGACCCTGTGGTCGGGCCCGCTGGCCGACGATCTCGACATGGATGCGACGACCCGCACCGAACACGAACGACGCCGCGCGGTCCATTACAAGCGCATCGTCGAGGACGGCGTGATCTATTCGCAGCCCTTCTCCGAGGGTGGTGCGGCGGCCGCTGGCGGCGTCGCCTTCGGCACGGAAGCAAAGCCCGTCAAAGGCGGCTGGATCGTCAACGGCAAGAAGATCTTTGCATCGCTTTCCGGCCATGCCGACTATTACGGCGTACTCTGCACCGAGATCGAGGAGGGCGAGAAGGCCTCTCGCCGTAACACGCTGTACCTCGCGATATCGGCCAAATCGGAGGGCGTTTCGGTCGTCGGCGACTGGGATCCCCTCGGCATGCGCGGAACGGTTTCGCGGACGCTGCTGTTCAAGGACGTGTTCGTCCCCGAGGATTCCGCGCTGATGCCGCGCGGCGTCTACTTCCAGGCGGCGATGCGCTGGCCGCACATGTTCCTGACGCTGTCACCGACCTATATGGGCCTCGCGCAGGCCGCCTATGATTTCACCGTGCGGTACTTACGCGGCGAAGTGCCGGGCATGCCGCCGGTCAAGCGCCGGATGTACCCGACCAAGCAGATCGCGGTCGCGCAGATGCAGATCAAGCTCGAGCAGATCAAGGGGATCTGGTTCCAGGCGGTCACCGAAGCCTGCGCCAATCCGAGCAAGGAGCAGGTGCTGCGGGCCTATGCCGCGCAGTATTCGGTGATGGAGGGCGCCAATGAGCTCGCGGCGCTCGCGATCCGCACCTGCGGCGGCCAAGCCATGCTGCGCTCGCTGCCGCTGGAGCGAATCTATCGCGACAGCCGCTGCGGCTCGCTGATGCTGCCCTGGACGGCCGAGCTCTGCCTCGATCGGATCGGGCGCGAGGCGCTGTACGAGGCCGGCGAGACGGACGACTGACGGTGGACCTCTGCAGCCTGATCGACCGCAATGCAGCGTTCGCGCCAGACAAGACCGCCATTGCCTACGAAGGCGAACGGCTGAGCTATGCGGATTTCACCGCGCGTATCGAACGAACCGCCACGGCGTTGAAGCAGGAGCTGGGCGTCGGTCGCGGCGATCGCGTCGCGATCCTGAGCCTGAACCGGCCGGACTATCTGGTCCTGCTCTATGCATGCGCGCGGCTGGGCGCGATGCTGGTGCCGTTGAACTGGCGCCTCGCCGTCGCCGAGCAACTCTTCATTCTCAATGACGCCGGCGCCAAAGTGCTGGTACTCGAACAGGCGTTCGAGGGAGTTCTGCCCGAGCTTGCGCCGGGGACGTCCGTTGTCGGCCTCGACTTCGCGCCGCCTCGCGGCGCGGCATTCGAAAGCCTGCTGGCCCGCAGCGACGGCACCAGCCGCAATCCGCACACCGATCTCTCCTGCCCGCTGCTGATCGTCTACACCTCGGGTACGACGGGGCGGCCGAAGGGCGCCGTGCTGCGCCAGGAGGCGCTGTTCTGGAACGGCGTCATGAGCCAGCACATGCACAACATGACGTCGGACGACCACGTGCTGACCGTGCTGCCGTTCTTTCATGTCGGCGGCCTCAACATCCAGACCACGCCGGCGCTCCAGCTCGGCGCCACCGTCACAATTCATGCCCGCTTCACGCCGGATACGGCGCTCTCCGCGATCGAAAACGAACGGCCGACGCTGACCGTGATGGTGCCGGCGATCATCCAGGCCGTCAGCGAGCATCCCTCCTGGGCAACCACCGATCTCTCCTCACTGAAGGCCGTCGCCACCGGCTCGACCATCGTGCCGCCGCATCTGATCGAGCGTTTCGTCGCACGCGACGTTCCGGTACTTCAGGTCTACGGCTCCACGGAAACCTGCCCCATCGCCGTCTATACACGCCTTGGCGGTGATCTCTCACGCGCGGGATCGACCGGACTTGCCGGCCTGTGCTGCGACGCCAGGGTGGTCGATCATTCCGGCAACGAGGTGCCGGCGGGCACGCCGGGCGAGATTGCCGTGCGCGGCCCCAACGTGTTCTTCGAATATTGGGGCAACGAGGCTGCAACACGCGAGGCGCTGCACGACGGCTGGTATCGCACCGGCGATATCGGCCTGTGCGATGCCGACGGGTATTTCTGGGTGCGCGACCGCAAGAAGAACATGATCATTTCCGGCGGCGAGAACGTCTACCCAGCCGAGGTCGAGCGTGTCCTGCTCGAGCACCCCGATGTCAGCGAATGCGCCGTGATCGGACGGCCCGATCCACGCTGGGACGAGGTCCCGATCGCCTACGTGATCCCACGATCCGGTCGCCGCCTCGAAGTCGACGAACTGAGAGCCCATCTGCAGGTGCAGCTCGCGCGCTACAAGGTTCCGCGTGATATCGTTTTCGTCAAAGACCTGCCGCGCACGGCGCTGGGCAAGGTCCAGCATTTCCTGCTGAAACAGCTTGATGCGCAGTCGCGTGCGCAAGGAGAAACGTCTTGAAGATTGCGGTTTTGGGAGGGGGAAACGGCTCTTTCGCGGCCGCGGGCGACTTTGCGCTGTCAGGGCATCAGGTGCGGCTTTGGCGCCGCGATGCCGACCAGGTGGCGGCGCATCGCGCCGCCGACTCGCGCATTCTGGTCAAGGACCACAACGGCCGCCACAATGTGAAGCTCGCGCTGGTCACGACCGATATTGCCGAGGCCGTCGGTGACGTGGAGCTGATCCTGTGTCCGGCTCCCGCCTTCGCGCAACCGGATATCGCCCACCTGCTCGCTCCGCATCTGCGCGACGGCCAGGTCGTCTTCCTGCCCCCGGCGACATTCGGCTCGATGATCTTCGCGCAGGCGGCGCATGACGCTGGGAACCAGGCCAAGGCGAGTTTCGCCGAAACCGGCACGCTGCCGTGGCTCACCCGCAAACACGGACCGTTCGAGGTCGCCATCACCATCCGCGCCAAACGGCTACCGGTCGGCGTGTTTCCGCTCGACCAGGCACCGCATGCGCTCGAAGTGATCGGCAGCGCGTTTCCCGATGCGATCGAGCCGTGCGGAGACGCATTGTCCGGTGCACTGATGAATGCCGGCCCGATCATTCATCCGCCGCTGATCGTGATGAATGCGGGGCCGATCGAACATTTCGAACGCTGGGATATCCATAAGGAAGGTACGCAAGCCGCGATCCGGCGGGTGACGGACGCGCTCGATGCCGAGCGGATCGCTGTGCGTGAAGCGCTCGGCTACGGCGCGCCGCATTTCCCGCTCGCTCATCACTACGCGAAGGAGGGCGAGATCTGGATGTATGGCCGCGGCTCGCACGACCGCCTGACCGATTCCGGCGACTGGCGCGAGCGGATCGTGCTGACTGAGCATCGCTACATGCGCGAGGATCTGCGGCTTGGGCTGTCGCTGCTGGTCTCCGTCGCCGGCCTCGCGGGCGTGTCCACACCACTGGCCAAGGCCTTCCTGTCGATCGGCGGCGCGATCTGCGGCGAGGATTTTACGCAAGGCGGCCGCACGCTCGGGACGCTCGGGCTCGACAAGCTCGGCAAGGCTGAATTGCAGACGCTGCTTCGTAATGGATTCTGACCGATGACCAGTCGCGCCAATATTGCCTGTCTCGGCGCCGGCCGCATGGGGCGCGGCATCGCCGTCGCGTTCGCCTACGCCGGGCACAAGGTCACGATGATCGACGTCAAGGCTCGCTCTCCGGAGGATTTCGCCAAGCTGGAGGCGGACGCGCTCGGTGAAGTCGGAAAGACCTTCGCCAGCCTGTCGAAGCTGGGACTGCTGACCGAGGCGGATGTCGATCCGCTGATCGCACGGGTCTCGGTGGTGCCGGCGAGCCGAAGCGACGCAGCGCTGGCAGACGCCGGAATGGTCTTCGAGGGCGTTCCTGAGGTCGTCGAGCTCAAGCGCGAGGTGCTGGGGACGGCCTCAAAGCAGGTCAGCCCTGACACGATCATCGCATCGACGACGTCGACCATCCTCGTCGACGATCTCTCGGGCGCGATCGTGAACCCGCGTCGCTTTCTCAACGTGCACTGGCTCAATCCGGCCTACCTCATCCCGCTCGTCGAGGTCTCGCCCGGCAAAGCCACCGACCCCGCCATCATCGACGAGGTCAAGGCTCTGCTCGAAGGCATCGGCAAGGTGCCGGTGGTGTGCGCGGCGACGCCCGGCTTCATCGTCCCGCGCATCCAGGCGCTGGCGATGAACGAGGCGGCGCGCATGGTCGAGGAAGGCGTCGCCAGCGCCGAAGAGATCGACAAGGCGATCCGCTACGGCTTCGGCTTCCGCTATGCCGTGCTCGGTCTGCTCGAATTCATCGACTGGGGTGGCGGTGATATCCTGTACTACGCCAGCCGTTACCTCGAAGGCGCGCTCGGCAGCGATCGCTATCGGGCGCCCGAGGTCATTTCCCGCAACATGCATGAAGGCCGGATCGGCCTGCGTACGGGCGCCGGCTTCCTGGATTACTCCGGGATGGATCTCGATGCTTATCGCGTGAAGCGGCTGCAGGCCATGGTCGACCTGCTCCGGCACTTCGACCTCGCCCGGCCGCCCGCGCGGGACGGCAGTTAGCCGAAGACGTCCTGAAGCACGCCTTCCCGCACCACGGCGACGCCATCGAGCTCGATGGTCGTTCCCATCATCGGCAGATCGAAATGGCCTGCCGTATAGCGGCCAGCGAATTCGTTCGCGCCGGTCGAGAACAGGAAATTGCCCGAGACGGCGCGGATCTCCGTGCCGTTGGTGTCGCGTTGGTCGTACATCGAGAGCGCTTCATAACGCGCACCCGGATTCATGCCAAAGCCGACATGCGACACGGCGTAGGCCTCGCGGTCACCCCAGGCCGCCAGATAGGCGCGCATCATCGCGGCATCCGTGCCCTCGCCTGCGAGCTCGACGACATAGTCGTCCTTCAACATCATCGTCACCGGCGAGGTTAAATATCGCTTGAAAGTCAGGTTGATGTCGCCGGGCGCCATCACCAACGTGCCGTTGATGGTCCCGCGCTTGGGAAAGCTGACGACGATACCGCCCGGCCAATGCGCGAGCGTGCCGGGCTTGTCGGTCCAGCCCCACACACCGACCGTGGACGCGCCAACCATGTCGACATCCAGCGCAGTGCCGGCCTTCGAGGTCACCCGCATCCGCTTGGTCCCTCGCAGCATCTTCGCCGCCGCACGAACCCGCTTCTCGAGCGCGGAATCCGGCATCATGCGCTCCAGCGCCTCGGGATGCTCGTTCGAAATCACCAGGATCCGCGCACCGGCCTTGAGGATTTCTGGCGTCTCCACCGCGTGCATCAGACCTTCAATGGTGCAGTCCACCACAAAGCCGGCCTGCTGGAGCGCGGTGATGACCGGGCCAAGGCGCTGGATCGCCTCGCTCGCCCCCGTTGAACGCACCGGCACGATGTTGCGGTTACGCGGCGTCGGCATCACCACATGAAACGGTCGCGCGCCCATGCGCAGCAGGGCGAGCTCCGCCAGATGCACGTTCAATGCGCGCGACTGGGTCTCCGAGAGAATGGCCGCGGTATCGCCGGCCTTGACGGCGCATCGCTCAAAGATCTCGCAAAATGCATCGATCCATTTTGCCTCGATGCGATCAGCCAGCATGGGTCACTCCCGGTCTTGTTTCTTCTTCGTTCAGATCACGCTTCTGGGAAGCCGCGCAAGAGGTAAGACCGCAAGGCGCCCAGCAGGGCGTTCAGAATCAACCCCAACAGCGAGATCGTGATCAGCGGCACGAACATGTCGACGGCCTGAAAAGTTCGCGCCGCGGTGACGAGCGCATGCCCCAATCCGTCCGTCGACGTGATCATCTCGGCCAGAAACACCACGATGCAGGAAATGACAAGGCCGATCCGGCACCCGGTCAGGATCGACGGCATCGCCGCCGGCAACACCACCTTGAACAGAATTTCGGCGCGCGACGTTCCCGCCGCCATTGCCGACCAGATCAGCTTCTGCTCGACAGTCGAGGCGCCGTAATAGGTCGAGAGCAGGATAGGAAAGAGCGCATCCGCGGTCACCAAGGTGATCTTCGATCCATGGCCGAATCCGAGCAGCAGCAGCAGCGCCGGATAGAGCGCGACCTTGGGCAGGGGGGCCAGGACGCGAACGATCGGCCGCACCACGGCATTGATCGCAGGACTGGCGGCCGCGGCGATGCCGACACTGACGCCGAGCACGACCGCAATCGCGAATCCGGCAAACAGTCGGATGAGGGTTGCCACGATCTCCTGCTGAAACGTCCACGTCACGAGCTGCTGGAGCAGCCGACTGAACACGAAGCCCGGCGGCGGCAGCAGGACCGCGGGCGCAAAGCCGAAGGACACCAGACCCTGCCACAGTGCGATGACCAGCGCGATCGGGACAATTCCGAGAAAGACGTTTGAGGAGAGAAGGCGCGTCATCACGAGAAGCTCAGCGGCAGGTCGAACTGGGGCTCGGACCAGCGCACGAGTCTCGCCCGAACCCTTTCGAAAATCGCGTCGAAGCAAATCCCCATGGCGCCCACGATGATGATCATCGCAAACACGGTGTCATACTGGCCCATGTCGAGCGCGTTGAACAGAATGTTGCCGGCACCGGACTGGCGGGCGATCATCTCGCTCGTAATCATCGTGATCAGCGCCAGCACCAGCCCCGTTCGGCATCCGGTCAAGATTTCCGGCAACGCCGCGGGCAGTACGATCCGCACCAGGCGTTGTGCGGGCGACAGCCCCATCGCGGCACCCGACCACAGCATCTTCTCTTCGACGGCCTTGGCGCCTTCGAAGCTATGGTAGATCACGGGAAGGCTGACACCGAGGAAGATCACCAGCGTCTTGGTGACATCGCCGACGCCCAGCCACAGCATGATGATCGGCATCAAGGCGGCTTTCGGCACCGGATAAATCACCATCAGAAGCGGATTGAAGAAAGCCGCGACGCTCCGGCTGCGTCCCATCAACAGGCCCAGCGGAATCGAAACCAGCACCGCCACGCAGAACCCGAGCGCCATGCGGCGAAGCGAGGCCAGGATATTGATGAGGGATTCCTTATCGCCGAGAATATCTGGAATCGCCCGGATCGCCTCGATCGCCGTCGGGAAGCTGTCGTTCTTCAGCACAAGCGAAGCAACCTGCCACACCGCCAGCAGCCCGATACAGGCCAGCACCGGAGCGGCTCTCCTGACCAATGTGGCCGGCGACATCATGAAGCAGGCCCGGCTTCGTCGCTTTCATCGAACATGCGCTCGATATCGACGACATACTTCTGATAGCGCGGGTCCAGCAACAGCTCGTTGCGGCGACGCGGCCGCGGCAGATCGATGTCGATGACTTCCCTGATGCGACCGGGAGATTTCGACATCATGACGACTTTGTCCGACAGGAAGACCGCCTCGTCGACCGAGTGGGTGACGAACAGAACCGTCTTGCGGTCGCGCTCCCAGATGTTCAACAGATCGTTCTGCAGGCGGGTTCGCGTATGGGCGTCGAGCGCCCCGAACGGCTCGTCCATCAACAGGACTTCAGGATGGTAGGCGAGCGTCCGTGCCAGCGCCACGCGCTGCTTCATGCCGCCCGACAGCTCCTTGGGATAGAAATTCTCGAAGCCCTTGAGGCCGACCATCTCGATCAACGCCCGGCTCTGCGCTTCGGCCTCGGCGGCGCGAACGCCCTGCTGACGCGGGCCGTACATCACATTGCCGAGCACGGTCTTCCACGGGAACAGCGCGAATTCCTGGAACACCGGTCCGCGGTCCGGACCGGGCCCAGTGATCGCCTGCCCTTTCATCCTCGCCGCACCGCTGGTCGGGCTGACGAAGCCGCCGACGATATAGAGCAGTGTCGACTTGCCGCAGCCGGACGGACCAAGGATCGAGACGAAGGCGCCCTCCTCGATCGACAGCGAAATGTCCGAAAGCGCCACATGATCCTTGCGCGCCGAGGTCTGAAAGACCTGCGAGACATGGTCGATCTCGATGATTACAGAAGCCGGCTCTTGTGATGTCACCGGTCTCACCCATTCGCTCGATCTCGCAGGTACTGCCGTCATTCCGTCGCTCGTCTCACCGTAAGACACAAGCTTAGCAAGAAGTCTGCCAGACCGGCGATCGTTTGCGCACCCGTGCGATGCGTCATTCGAACCACGGCCATTCTGCCGGGCCTTCATGTGTCACGGCTCCGCCCGGCGCCTGCCCAACCAGTCGCGCATATTTTGCCAGTGCGCCTGCACGATGACGCGGCGGACGCTGCTTCCAATCGCGGCGCCGCGCAGCGAGTTCCTGCTCATCGAGCAGGACATCCATCCGCCGGTTCGCGGCATCGATCCGGATCCTGTCACCGTCGCGAACGAGCGCCAGCGGACCACCGACGAAAGCCTCGGGAGCCACGTAGCCGATGCACATGCCGCGGGTCGCGCCGGAGAACCGGCCATCGGTGATCAGCGCCACCTTTTCGCCCATGCCCTGCCCGTAGATCAGCGCCGTAACGCCAAGCATCTCGCGCATGCCGGGGCCACCGACGGGGCCCTCATTGCGGATGACGAGAACCTCCCCCGCCTTGTAGCTCCGGTCGCGAACGGCTTTGACACAAGCCTCCTCATCCTCGAAGACGCGCGCGACGCCTTCGAAGAACTGGCTCTTCAAGCCTGCAACCTTGATCACCGCACCGTCGGGACAGAGATTTCCCTTCAGCACCGCCACGCCGCCGTCAGGCATGATCGGCGCACGAGACGCGTAAACCACCTCGCCGTCCGGCGCGTTCGCCGCGCCGTATTCTTCAGCAAGCGTGCGGCCGGTGATGGTGATGCAGCTGCCATCGATATGGCCGCTCTGGATCAGTTCGCGGATCACCACGGCGGCGCCGCCGATGTCGTAGACATCCTTTGCGGTGTATTTGCCTCCCGGCCGCAGGTTTCCAATCAACGGCGTTCGGGCAAAGACCTCGCCCACGTCATCGATCGTGAATGCGATGCCGGCCTCGTTCGCGATCGCCGGGAGATGCAGCGCGGCGTTGGTCGAGCCTCCCGTCGCCGCGACGATCGCCGCACCGTTCTCGAGTGACTTCCGTGTCACGATGTCGCGCGGCAACGGCCCGCCGCGCTCCAGCATTTCCATGATCAGGCGTCCAGCCTGCCGCGAGATTTGCGCACGCTCTGCATAGACACCGGGCACCATCGAGACGTTGGGAATGGTCAGCCCCATCGCCTCTGAGACCATGCCCATGGTGTTCGCAGTGAATTGGCCGGCACACGCGCCGATCGTCGGCAGGCAGGCGCGCTCGATCCGCTCGAGCGTGGCGCCGTCAATCTCGCCGGTCATGAAGCTGCCGACGGCCTCATAGGAGTCGAGCACCGTCAGCGTACGCCCGTCTACGCGCCCCGGCAGCGAGCTGCCGCCGTAGATGAAAATGGACGGCACGTTGCAACGAACCATGCCCATTATCACGCCGGGAAGCGTCTTGTCGCATCCGCCGTATCCGATCAGCGCGTCGTAGGCGAGGCCATGGACGACAGCCTCGATCGAGTCGGCGATCAGCTCGCGCGAGAACAGCGAGAACTTCATGCCCTCGTGGTTCATGCTGATGCCGTCGGACACCGAAACCGTCGAGAATTCACGCGGCGTGCCGCCGGCCTCCTCGATGCCGGTCTTGGCTGCAGCCACCTGGAAGTCGTGGGTCATGTTGCAGGGCGTCTGCTCGCCCTTCATGCTGACGACGCCCACCATCGGCTTGGCAATCGCAGCGTCGTCGAGCCCCATGGCACGCATGAATGCCCGGTGCGGGGCGCGGTCGAGGCCGTCTGTCGTAACTCGTGAGCGCAACTTCTTCATGCGTGCATCTTCTTCATGCAGCGGCCAGGATATCCTGGACGCCGCGAGATCCTTGGCCGGCTCGCTCGTGTGATGCCTATTGCAGCGGAGCGACGATCGTCGGATGCTTGAACTGAGCGACATCCAGTTTCGGCAACATTCCGGTCTCTGCGTAGATGTCCAGCATCTTCTGGATCGCGGGGAAGTTCGGTGCGGCACCCGGATCTCGGCCGAAATCGTTGTCCTTGAGCAGATAGGTCTCGAGCACCGGAATAGGCGCCTTCAGCACTTCGTTGACGACCTTGAGAGTCTCCTCGCGGTTCGCCAGCGCCTTCTTCATGCCCGAGGTGATATCACGGACGTAGGCCTTGACCACCTCCGGGTTCTTGTCGACGAAATCGGCACGGCAGGCCTCCAGGATATGCACGATGTTCGGCATGGCCTCCGACAGTGAAAACAGCTTTCTTGTGCCACCCTTTGCCTCCGCGCGCGCAGCAAACGGCTGGTTCATGTTGACGGCATCGACACGGCCTTGGCGCAGCGCGTCCTCGGAGACGGCAAAGCCAACCTCGACCAGCTTGATATCCTTGGTCGGATCGACTCCATTCTGCTTCAGCAGCAGGTTGAACGGACCTTGTGTACCGCCCCCGATCACGGAAATGCCGACCGTCTTGCCCTTGAGGTCGGCGATTGTCTTGATGGGGGAATCGTCCTTGACGGCCCAATACACCGAGAAACCGCCCGGCTTCTCGAACACGTGCTGCGCGACGATATAGGCTTTGAGATTGCCGCCGACCACACCGTTGGCGAGCGAGAGCGGCGCCTGCGTCGCACAGTCCAGCGCGCCGGCCGCCAGGGCCTGCGTCATCGGCGCGGTGCCCTGAAACTGGGTCCATTCGATGTTGTAGGTCTTGCCGATATTGGGAAACTCAGCCGGGCGGCGCATCATCCAGTATTTTGATTCCTCGGCCGGGATGGTCCAGCCAACGCGGATCGTCTGCTGCGCCCATGACGGGCTTGCCCCCGCGCTCACGGCGGCCGCCGTCCCCAAAGCCAGGATCCACTTCGAAACGGTTCGCATCGTGCCCACTCCGCTGCTCCGGCGCCGACCGGCGCCACCCAACCCGACCGCCTCAAATGTTTCATGGTTCAAACAATCAGGCAAGCCATGCGAACCGGCTGGTTTCGCCGCCTGAAGCGCAATGTATGGTAAGGCGGCATCGCGCTGCGGCAGAAGGAGGCAACCTATGGCTGATACGAGCAAGGCAAACCCGCAGAGCGTCGAGAGGCTCGGCTATATCGGCCTCGGGCTGATGGGAACGCCGATGACCCGGCGCCTGCTCAAGGCTGGCCATCAGGTGACGGTCTGGAACCGGTCGGAGGGCAAGGTCGGTCCGCTTGTCGAAGCCGGCGCCAAGCGTGCAGGCACGCCTCGCGACCTCCTGGCGAATTCGGATATCGCTTTCATGTGCGTGACGGATGCGTCGGCGGTCGAAGAAGTGATCTTCGGGCCGGAGGGTCTGGCAGCGACGGCTGGTGCAGGCAAGCTCGTCGTTGACTTCTCGTCAATTCATCCTGACGCGGCGCGCGACCTCGCCAAGCGACTGAAGAGCGCAAATGGCACCGGCTGGATCGATGCACCGGTATCCGGCGGGACGAAGGGCGCCGAGGAAGGCACGCTCGCGATCATGGCCGGCGGAGAAGCAGGCGATATCGAACGGGTCAGGCCCTACGTGCTGGCCATGGCGCGCAGGTTCACGCATATGGGTCCGACCGGTGCCGGTCAGACCACAAAACTCTGCAATCAGGTGATCGTCGGTTGCGCGATGGCCGTCCTTGCAGAAGCCACGCGCCTTGCCATCAATTCGGGAATTGACGCCAATCGCTTGCCCGAAGCGCTCGCCGGCGGCTTCGCGGATTCCATTCCGCTTCAGCTGTTCGTGCCGCGGATGGTCCAAGGTGTTCACGCGCCTCCGCTGGGTCACATTGCCACGATGCTCAAGGACCTCGACACAGTTGCTGATGTCGCACAGGCGACGTCAACGCCGGTGCCGATGGCATCGCTTGCGGGACAACTCTTCAGGTTGGCCAAGGCCGCGCGCGGCGCGGAAGCGGACGCGCTGGAGATTTACAAACTATCGGCGGCAAAGACCTAAGCTACCGAGCGCGCCCCGGAGCACGCCAGGGTCACTTCTTGCGCTCGTCGTCTGCGAGAAATCGACCGAACGCGCCCCGCGCGAAGAGCAGCGGCTCCGTCGCGTTGTAGGTATAGGCCTCGACCGCGCCGAGAAAGATCACGTGGTCGCCGCCATAATAGCGATTGACGGACCGGCATTGAAAATTGGCAACGCTCTCGGCAAGCACCGGCGCATTGCCGAGGCCCGGCGTCCAGTCCACGCCGGTGAATTTGTCGTCCGAGGACTTGGCGAATTTGGTCGCAAGGGCCTGCTGCGAGGCGCCGAGCACGTTGACCGTGAAATGGCTGGCGTTCTGGAAAATGGTCAGGCTCGAGGAATAGACAACCAGGCTCCATAGCACCAGCGGAGGATTCAGCGAGACGGAGGCGAACGAATTGCATGTCAGCCCATAGGGCTTGCCGTCAGGCGCCGCGGCCGTGATGATCGTCACACCCGTTGCATAGGTTCCGAGCGCGTTGCGAAAGTCGCGAGGATCGATCGGCGAGCTGTCGCTCGCGAATTCATTGGCTGGATCGGGACCGGCGGGCTGCTTCGGCAGATCATTCATCAGCCGGCCTCACAGCGTGAGATTCTCGGAGGGCAGGCCCAGCGCCACCCGTCCATAGTTGGTCCCGGCCGCATCGAAATTGAATGCGAGATGCGAGTTGATGGCGTGTGCATCACGGAACTGCCGCTGCAATACGCCGGTCGTGAACAGGCCGCGCGCACCGCTTGCGGCAAACAGCATCGAGACCGCGTCCGTGCACAGGTTCACTGAAAAGGACCCGTCGCGCCGATATCTGGTCTTGGTCGCCATATCAGGAATGTGCCCGCGCCGCGCGTCTTCCATGGCATCGAGGCACGCCGACCGCATGATCAGGCGCGCGGCGTCGATCTTCGCCGAGGCCTCCGCGATCTTGATCTGAGTGCTTTGGAAGTCGCTCAGCTTGGCTCGATTGTAGGTCGAGATACGGTGACGTGCGACCTCCGTGTAATCGTCGAGGCACGCTTGCGCATTCCCCAGGGCGACGCCGGAAAGAACGTATGGAAACAACGAGAACACAGGCAGCGCATACAATGGATTCGGATTGATCTCGCTCCCCGGCGTCGGGCCACCTGCGAGCTCGCCGACAGCGACGGTCATGTGGTCGGCCACGAAGGCGTCCCTGACCTCCACGTCGCAAGACCCCGTCCCGCGCAACCCCGCGACATTCCAGGTATCCAGCACCTTGTAGTCGCCCTTGGGCAGCAGAAAGATCCGATACTCGATGCCATCAGCCTCGTCTTCGGAATAGACCACGCTTGCCAGCATATTCCATTCGCAGGAGGCAACGCCGGACGAGAATGGCCAGCTGCCGCGCAGCTGGTATCCGCCCTCCACCCTCGTGGCGCGCCCGGCGGGAAAGATGAATGAGGAAGCGATCAGCGTGTCCGGATCACGGCCCCAGACCAGATCCTGCGCCTTCGGCTCGAACATGCCGAGCATCCAGTGATGGCTCGCCAGATTGGCAAGATTCCAGGCCACCGACGCATCCGCTTGTCCGAGCAGCTCAGCGCAGTCGACGAGGGCGACATAATCAAGCTCGGCACCGCCAATCCGTGCCGGCTGGAGCATCCGGAACAGACCGCCGTCGTGGAGATCCTTCTCGGTTTCCGGCGGGAGATGCCGCATCTCCTCCGTTCGCGCCGCCCGCTCGCGAAGCCGGGGCACGAGGGCCTGAGCCTTCGCGATCATTTCCGCATAGGCGCGTTCGCTGGCATTTGATCCGGTGGGCTGACCCATGCTCGGCTTTCGACCCGGCGCCATTCTGTCCCTCACTTCGCGTATTTATGCGGCCGCCCTTTCGCCAAATCAAGCCAATGCAGCTGACACCGCTTCAAAGCGGGCGCGTCGGACGCCATGGGACCGACCGCGAACCTAGCCCGTCAAGGGTTTGCCTGCGCCAAAGACTCCCTTCTGGGTAAATGCCGTGATCCGACGCTCGTCATAACCGAGCACGTTGCGCAAGACGTCCTCGGTATGCTCCCCCAGCAGCGGAGCAGCAACGGGATCGACCGCACCGGTCAGGCTCATGGTAATCGGCGGCTCGATGTTGGGCACCCATTCGGCGGTACGATGCGGAATCCGGCTCAAGCGATGGCGTTCGCGAGCTTCGGGCGCATTGAACCCCTCCTCGACCGTCCGGAGATAGCCGACCGGAATATTGGCGAGCTTCATCTTTGCCATCCAGTTCTCGAGGGTATCGCCGGCAAAGACCTCGGCAATGGCTGCGCGCAAGAGCTCCTTGTTCTCGGAGCGGGCCTTGCGCGTGGAAAACTGCGGTTCGGTGATGAGATCCGGGCGGTTGAACACTTCGAGCACGAGCCGACGATAGAGCCGATCGTTGGCGCAGGCCATGTAAAGCGGTCCGTCCGAAGCCTCGTAAACGCCGACGGTGGGCGACCCGCTGGGTGAATTGCCGAACCGGCCGGGATTTTCACCATTGATGAGATAGGCCATGCCGAAGAAGCCGGTCATCCCCATCGCGACGTCGAACAGAGCGACCTCGACATGCTGCCCGCGGCCGAGGCGGTCCCGCGCGAGCAGCGCCAACAGTATCGCATTACAGGCGGACATCCCTGTCGCCATGTCAACAATGGGGGGACCGGTACGCACCGCGGGGCCATCCGCAAATCCATTGAGCGACATGAAACCGCTCTCGGCCTGCGTGATGGGATCGAAGCCGGGACGCGAGGCGAACGGTCCGGAACGTCCATAGGCGGAGATCGAGCAATAGATCAGCCGTGGATTGAGCGGTGCGACCGTCTCATAATCGAGCCCGAACTTCTTCATGACCCCGCTTGAGAAATTCTCCACGACCACGTCCGCCTTGCGGATCAGGTCAAGTGCGATCTCGCGGGCTTCGGGCACGGAAAAGTCGAGCGCAATGCCGCGCTTGTTGCGGTTCAGGCTCAGATACGCGGCGCTCTCGCCGCCAATCTCGGCGTGCTCATAGGCGCGGGTGTCGTCGCCGCCGTCGGGATTCTCGATCTTGATGACGTGCGCGCCGAAATCGGCGAGCGTCTGCGTGCAGGCCGGGCCGGCGACGACACGCGTGAAATCGATGACGAGCAGGCCATCGAGCGCGGTTGCCCCTCCCGTCGCACGCGACGAACGTTCTGGCAATTCAGGCTTGTTGGGCATCGATGGCGCGCTCCCTTACATCGGCTTATGGCTGCCGAATTTCCCGCGACAGCAAACTTAAAGCCCGGCGCCGCCAACTTCGCAAGTGCTTCGCTGGCATGGGCTCAAAACGCAAAAAGGACCCGACAGCCGTCAGGCTGCCGGGTCCTCGAGCATGCCAGGCATGCGGGGTCGAATTACAACTCGTTCTGGCTGTATGGCGCTATCGTTCCGTGTGGTGGGAAACCCCCGGTCAGTGAAGCCATTTCCTCCAATAGAGCGTATGCGCCCAAGCCCAAGGCATCTCGGGTTCGAAGAGCCGATAACCTGCCTGAATGAAGTTGTTCGCAGACACCGGGTTATCCGTCGTGTCCGAGACGATGCTGTTCCATCCCACACGCCGTCCTCTCGCCTCGACGACGCGCATCAATCTGCGCTGGAGGCCGCGCCCCCAGTGACGCTGCAGAACACCAACTCGGGAGAAATACCCACCATTTCTGACATGCGTGGAGGGAACTACGCCGGCAAAGCCGATTGCATTATCATCGTGGTAGGCTAACCACCACGCCCCCAACTCGAATCGAGGCATGACGGCCGAATCCAGGAACGTCAACTGATGCAAATCAGACAATGCATCAGCGACCTCGTCATCGGATGCATCGACGATGCGGATTCTGTACATGGATCAGACCATTTGCGAGGAATGACATGACCGAAACTGCGGCGTTGCCGCCGGAGCGCGAATTCTCACTTGCCGAGCACGACTTTGACGCCTAGCCAAACGGCTCCCATCAATCCCGTGGCGACCACCGTGACCACGGCTTTGAAGGTGTAGCTCTGCGCCTGCTCCACGCTCTTGCGCCACCTGCGCAGGTGCTGGAAATCCGCCCTCAGTTCTTTGCGATCGTCATCTTCGATTCCAAAAGCCGCCAGCACGGATGCCACGGCCTTCAATACGATCGCATCGATGCTCTCCTGCTGGAGCCTGTGCTGCTCGGCCAGCGTCTCGGCGACAATGGCCTTGATCTCGTCGTCCGCCATCTTCATCGCTTGATGATCCTCGCAACATTCTCGAAGCCGCGCTTGGCGAAGTAGAACGATACGACCAGGTTCGCCGTGATCGCTGCAAATCCCGCCAGAGCGTCCGTCGAGCCCAATCCTAGAACCTTGTCCCAGACAAGGAGCTTCGCGAAATAAAGCGTCACGCAATAGCCCATCAACTTGTCCGGCTCGTACCAATGCCCGATCTCCGCGATGCGGTACTGCATGACAGCGTTGGTCTCGGCCGTCTGCGACGCGATCTCGCGCGCGGCGAGATCGGCCGCAATCTTGCTGTCGACATTTTCGGCCTTCAGCTTGGCGCTGTAGGCTTCGATCAGCGCCTTGACAACGGGGCCGCCGAGAAACGAGATGATCGTCATCCACATCAGGTGCTCCTCCGCAGAGTTCGCAAGCGTGCGATGATCGTCACCACGGAGATCACCAACAGAATGCGTCCCGTTGTCTTGACGTCGCCGATGGCTGCGCCGATCTGGTCCTTGACGGCGGGATCTCCAAGCGTGTCGGCGAGGTCGTCAATGACCGAAGCCATCGCACCCGCGAGCGCGACGCAATAGCTCCACGCAATCGTCACGGAGTTCAGGCAGATCGCCTTGAGTCTTGCGAGCATCATGATTTCCTACGCAGCGCCGCTACCCGGGTCTTGACCGAGTTGATGAGAGCCTCAGTTCCAGACACCAGCTTGCGGAGCGGATCTCTGCAGAACCAGCAAGCTCCAAAGCCCGCAGCAAAGACGAAGATGTCGAGGATCGTCCGCATTTTCATGTCCTTCCGAGAATTGCTTTGAACAAATTGACGACGAACGCGCCGATCGAACCCTTCGATGGGTTCGCCAATGAGGGCTTCGCAGAACCTGCGACAGGCGGCCTCTCTGCATCCTTCGCCCTCGCAAGGCTGATTTCGGGATCGATCTCCATCAGCGCGATCAGAAGCGCCGCGCATCCGAGTTGCGGATCGACCTTGCCTGGGTCGTAAACGCCATCGCGGACATATTTCCCGGCGCGGTATTGGTCGGTACCGGACCAGAGATAGGGCGACGGCATGCCGCGGGTTGCGTAACCTAGCCCGTTGTAAGTCTCGAGCGCCGTCAACGCCGCTGCAACCGACCAGTCCTTGTGTCGCGCAAGGAAGGGAGGACACTTGGCCAGCGCATCGATCGCCGCAGCCTCCCATGAGGCGAACGGGCCACGCCGCGCCGGCACGTGGACCGACACGCGATCCCACGGGTCACCCTGCGCCAGCGATCCCCGCCAGTCCTGTGAGGATTCCCGCTCATGAATGACGGCGATCGCCGGCCAGGGAACGCCGGTCTCGCGTTCGACGGCCTGGTATCGGGCCTTGGCCTTGTAGAGACGCAAGGCAACCTTGGCCGCCTCGGCCTTCCGGGTCGGCCTGGCATTGGACCAGCGGTCCGCATTCGCCCGCGTGAGGGCGTTGAGGTCTACCATTGGGGGTACTCGATTATGATTGAATGCGCTTTGTGTAGGCGACGCTGGCGGCCGCAAAGAACCGCACACGCAATCGAAATTCGAACCGTTTCCGTGGAAAAGGGGGCCGGGCGTACGCTTCCGCGGATTGCCAGGCTATTTCCGAGTATTGCGCTATCTGAGGCTGTGCTATTACCTACAGACTAAGGGAGCGATTGAATGGGACTGGTCAAAAAGATCGAAAACAAAATCGTACGTCCCGCGTTGCGGTGGGCACGTCCGGCCAAGCGCGTAACGCTGGGCGGGATCACCATCGAATACAAGGCTGAGCTCGACGGCGGGGGAATCGAATTCGGCCAGGATTTCATTCCGTTCTTGCGATCCCGCAACATGCCTAAGCAACAGCGCGCTTTTGAATGGTGCTCCGGCCCTGCCTTCATAGGGTTTTCGCTACTGGGGAACGGTCTCTGCGAAACGCTCTGCTTGGCGGACATCAATCCGGCGGCCGTAGATTCCTGCCGGGGCACCGTACGACAGAACCGCCTTGAAAATAGCGTTTCAGTTTACCATTCGAACAACCTTCAGAGCATACCTGAGAGCGAGCGATGGGATTTGGTAGTAAGCAATCCGCCCCATTTCGTCGATCAGTACGAAGGGGATATCCGCGCACATGATCCCGGCTGGAACATCCACCGCGAGTTCTTCTCCACCGTACCCCAGTATCTTAAGGACGATGGAGTCATTGTTCTGCAAGAGAACAATCGCGGATCGACGGTCGAAACCTTCCGCGAGATGATCGAGCATGCCGGACTCGAAATCACCTTTACCCACGGTGACAGCAAGGAACTCACTGCAACGAGTGAGTTCTTCTTTATCGGAATCGTGAAGAAAGGAGCCTCTCCGCCCAAATGGGCTAAATGATCCTCAGGATTTTGTTTAGCATCATCGTTGGTTGCATATTGGTGAATACGGCAGAAACGCCACCTTGCGGGGCGCCAGCGAAGGTCGATGGTGCCTGTGACGCGCTTATCGGACTGCCATTATTCGTGGTACCGGCTCCGTTGCCGTTGGCCCAAAAGCTACCGGGGCAATTCACAACGCTTGGGCTGATCGTGATCGCGCCGTTGGCTATTGTGCCGGTAGGCGTATAGGGCGGAAGGTTCGCAGTAACAAGCTGGCTTGTTTGACCACCGCCCGTCGCGCCGCGAGTATTCCCATCTGGGTATATGGTTGCGGAATTGACGACTGACGAACTGCTATCCAACATCGCCACTACGCGGCCTCGAAGATCTGGGACGTTGAAGGTCGTTGAGCCATCTCCGCTCCCGAAAGTCGTGCCCACGAGCGCGAAGTAGGCCGTGTAGGTGGAGCGCGAGATTGGTTGCCCCGCCGGAATTATAAAAGCTGAATTGGGCGCGATGGCACCTGTGTAATCGATCAGCCCTCCAATTGGCACCAGATATGGAGATCCATAGAAGCCCCGCAAATAGAATGCCTGATCTGCGTGATTATACACCGCCACATAAGGAGTACCTTGGATCAGCACACCGACCGGAAGTTCCGCGCTCGGCGCAGATCGCAGTGGCTTCCCACCCAGCGAATCGACATTGATCGTCACAGTCGCGCCGTTCGTCGCATGCGGCGTGAACGCGATCATTTGGCCGTTCAATTGCGCGAGCGACTGAAACACCTGGTAGGTACTGACGGCATAGGCGGTGCTGGTGCCGGTCGTGACGATGGCGCCAGCGACGTCGTCGCGGTACTTCGCAATCGCCGCCATCATCGCGCGAGCCGAGTCGTTGACGCTGGCGGGCGACTGGCCTTCGGCCCAATTGATCGTCGAATCTGCCGTGGCGTCGGCGGACGCCGTTTGCGACCATCTGTAAAGAGTCATCCATTATCCTTGTTCGATTGCGACGCCGTGAGGCGTCATCGCGCGGCCCGATAAGGTCGCGGCTAATTGCCTTCAGTCCGGCGCTTTCGTCTCATTGCCGCACAGCGCAATGTACTGATCGCAGCGACAGGATGGCGCCCGGGCCGTCAGGAGGTTGCGGATCACGCCTGCGGGGACGCCGGGACTTTCGCTTGCGATCCGGGCGACGCGCGCGTCGATGATGCCGTCGATCTCGGCTCGCAATTCCTCGATGCGGTCTTCAATTCTGGTCGTGCGTTGCGGCTTCGTTACCATTGGCGTCTCCGTCCTTCGCTTTGGCCTCGAGCGCTGCCAGCTTCTGGCGCGCGGAGGCAGCTTCGTTTTGCGCCCGCCGCAGCGCACGTTCGCGCTGCGCTTCGTGCGCGGCGAGATAAAGCTGGATGTCGTAAGGGAGCGCGGCGAACCGCTGCTTGAACGGCCCCGGCCAGGACCGTGGTGGTGAGACGGCTGCGGTCGCGCTGATCGCGCTCGCCGCCGCGCCGCCGAGGGTCGGATCGGCGAGACCGAGCGACACGTGCATCCGCGAGATATCCTGCACAGCCGGCCAGAGCCGGCTCATACCGAGCGAGGCGCAATCGGTCACGAAACGTGCGATCGACGCCGGCGCGGCTGGACAGGCGGTCACGCCGTTCAGTTCACACCATCTCGCGAATATCGGCGCATCGCGCAGGCGCGCCTGCGCAAGCGCCGTCAGCAGTGGATGGGTCATCGCTTGGCTTTACGCAAGGCCTCATGAAGGCTGCCCATGTGCCGACGCAGATCGACGAGCTGAACCCGCTTTCGCAAGCTATGAGGGCTTGAGTCGATCTCTCCGCCCAATTCGGCGTCGAACCTCTCGAGCGCGGCCACGCGTTTCTTCAGTCCGTAGAGCGCGAAGTTCTCCGCGATGCGATCCGATGACATCGGCTCGCCATAGAGATTCCCGGTGATGGATTCGGCTCGTTCAATGATATTTCGGTCGTCTTCACTCATAATGCGCGTCCTCAGACATCATTTCGGTCGACCGGTCAGTACGGCGAGAAAAAGATCGGCGGCGAGATACGAAGCTCGGGTCTTTCGGCCGGCTGCTGCGACGGCGTTGGCTGACCCATCGTGTCCGCCCTGGCTCCCGTTGCGGCAGGCGCGTTCATCTCATCCATGGGATACCCGAGGCCCGCGTACGGGTGGAGTTCATGCCGGATCCTGTGATCCGGCTCGGACCAGATGAGCCGGGCTCGCTCGTTCAGACCGGGAAGAATTCCTGTCCCGTAGCCCTCGGTTACGACATACAGGTCGTCGCCTCTCTGCACGATCGAACGAAAGACGTTGCCAGGATGGAGAACATGACCAGGCTTCGTGGTGTTCACGATCGTCAAGCGGTCGTCATCCACGTGCTGGCGAATGGGGCCCAATCCTGGGACATCCATGACCGCTCCCTCGGCGCTGGTTTGGTCGCCTTGAAACGGTATCGCATGCCTTTTGAGGGCTTCAAACGCCGATAGAGGCGTGTTGCCCTGCTTGGTGTTTCCGACCCACTGTTCTGTTTGGTAGTGGTGCGGCCCGCTCGGCACCGTGATCTGCCGGCCGCCCGAGAAAGGAATTCGGTATTGTATTGGCGATTGCATCGTAGGATCCACGCGTAACGCTCCACTTGCTTGCAATGGGAATTGAGCGCACGACATCTCGAAGCGCGCGAGCTCGATGATTGAGGATTGGAGATTGGCCCGTCAGCAACGGCGCTGACGCGGGGCTCGGCTGATCGCAGGAGCGACGCCGTTCAATGAACATCGGAACGCGCGACATCATGCTTGAGAGTCGAACGTCACAATCTCGAAAATTTAAAGCGAACGCCGCAAGCCGGCTTAAGCGTCACACGTGGATCGGTCGACGCGCACACCGGCCTTGCGCCGCCGGATCAGGCACCCCGTGGCAGCAACCGTGAATAGCGAAAAGAGATTGGTGGCGGATAGGACAAGGGCCACGATGATAGGTCCATCTGCAGTTCGCGGAATGTCGTTCGGACCGGGCCAAAACAGCACGGTAAGCACCCCTACGAATAGTATATTGGCGAGCGTCACGCCCGCTGCGAACCTCGGCATCGGCGACAATCGGACACCAAACAGCTCGGGCGTCACGACGAGAGTTGCTCCCAGGAAAAGACAGACGAAATGCAACAACGATAGTGAAATGGCCGCTGGTGCGAACGAACCGATGGGTATCAATCCATAGGATACGAAAAGGCCCACGGCCTCAACAAGCAAGAATTTGATGAAGAAATCGAGGACGATCATCGACAGCCACTGGGACACCGAAAAATTCATTCTGTCCTCATCCCGTGCCGATCGAATATCTGTCCGGCTTAACACGCGGAAGCGCTAGTCCTGAAGCGCACCATTTCGGGTCAAAAACGGAAGATATCCGATCCCCCAATGGAAATTCCGTACGACTTGGCGACGCCGGCCAAACCAGCTCGCGCAACTGAGAACCGATCCAGCTCAAACGACCGAGGTTACCTGGTCCCAGATAAACACCCCCGACGAACATGGAACAAAAAGAGAACAATGTCAACAGCCGCAGTAATGTCAATCAGGCTCATTCGCCATGAGCTCGTCTCGCCTGGTAGAGCGCGACCGCATCCTTGAGATCCCCCGAGCTCGAAAGCCGGGCGCTCAGCGTGCGCAAATCCTGCTGGCCGCGCTCTCCTCGGCTCGATGCCATGCCCGGCCTTTGCACCGGCGGCATTGGCTTCGCCGCAATCGCATCCTTCGCCTTCATCATCAATCGGTATTTTCCGGCATCATACATCATGCGCTGGAAGGTGGCATTGCGCATCAAGGGCTCGCTTGCGAACAGGCGTTGCATTTCTTCTGCCTCGATGCCGCTGGCCTGGGCCGACGCCATGATCTCTTGCGCTACGGCCTGCCTGACGTCCCGCGTCTCCTCCTTCAGCATCGCTTCAAGCCGGGCATCTTCGGCTTTCGCATAATTCTGAAAGTTGTGCCGCGCGGCATCGGCCGTCCGCCGCATCTCCTCATTCTGCCGGGCGCGCAATTGCTCGCTCCCCGCGATGATCGCCTGGATGCGCTGCAGCTTCGCGGGATCTTGTTGCGCGATTTGCGCAAGGGCTTCCGGCAGCCGCTCCGGCGCGAGGCTTGCCAGCTCCGGAAACTGGCTGATGAAGCTCACTTGGGCGACTTGCATGGCGGCATCGAGACCCTCGACATAGCTTCGCCGCGCGCGCTCGACCTCGCCGACTTTCTCCTCGAGCGCCAGCCGCACCTGCGGATGTTGCATGAGCTGCTCGAGATCGGGATCGAGCTGCGCCGCGCGCTTGCCTTGATCCTCTACCGCCTCCGCCGGCGCTCCGATGCCTTCATTGGGGTCATCACTGTGCTCGGGTGCCTCAAAGCCGTAGAACTCCGGCGCATCGGGATCGTTGGCAGTGACCTTCGCACGTAGCGCATCGATCCTGGCGGCCAGCGCTTCCGATGACTCGTTCTCGGCGATCTGCCTGTCGCCGGCCGTGGCGCTTGCGTAGTCCCGCGCGGCGCGCGCCAGTGTGACGGCTTCGGTCGCAGCCGCAGGCTTGCCCTCGCCGTCGGTGTATTGCCTCACGACGACTTTGGGCTGTTGATCTGACAATTGGTCCGCGGCATCGCGCAGCGAGGCGCTGTCGCCGTCGATGGAATCGGACAGCACTTGCTTCTCTGGATCTGGCATCTGCGCATAACCGGCGTTGGCCAAGTCGAAAGCGGCACCAGTCAGTTCCGTGTCGGTTTGGATCGTCATGTTAGAACCCGTTCGGCTTGGCGGCCTTGATCAGACCGCTAATTCCGTTCGCTATTGTCGCAAACTGATCGACGCCGGATTTCTGCTGCGTTCCCGTCGTCGTGCTGTTACCCTGCTGCCCGAGCTGCGCAATGGGCACGCCGATCTGCGCGAGCAAGCTCAGCGCCTGCACGGGAATGCCGCGTCGCTGCGCCTCTTCCGCGAGCGTGGCATTGGCTCCGTAATTCTTGGCATCGAGTGCCGCTTGCGCAGCGGTGACACCCTGACCGCGATTGGCGAGATCACTCTGCTGCATCTGCGTCAGCGTATTGGCCGTGGTATTGCCGGCATTGTAGAGCGCGCCCGCGGCGGCTAGCTGGTTTGCCACGTCCTGGTTGTATTGCGCGGCGATCACCGGCGCCTCGGCCGCCGTGACACCCCTGCCATAGGCCATCAAATTGGCACCGCTGAAGTCGCGGCCTGCGGCAGCAAACTGCGAGTTGACGGAGTCGCCGACGTCGGAACGGATCTGGGCGAGCTGCGCCATCAAGGCTGGATTGTTGCCGACCATGCTGCCAGTCGCGTAGGGATTCAGCATCTTGCGGTAGGCTGCGAGATTGTCCTGCACGGCGCCGGCCTGCGCAGTGGCGCCGCCGCCATTCAGCAACGAGTCCGCATAGCTTCCGATTTGACCGGCATAGGGATTGCCCGCGGCAGCGTTGTTCTTCAACGTATCGAGCGCGGAGGTCTCGGATGACGTCAAGCCGGTGTTGTTGAGGCCCGTGCTGATCTGGCCCAACATCGTTTGCAGCGCCGGCTGCGCGGCAGCCCACGGTGCACTCTGTGACTGCACGGTCTGCGTGGAAGTGGATTGTCCGCCCATGGACGGTGCTCCTTCTGGTGTTGACTCTGCTGTGGGGGGCCCTGATCCGGGGGGCCGCGAAGCTGACGATGCGGCCGGACGACGGTTCAGGGGTCGTAAATCACCCGCCGGTTCAGGCCCAATCGTATCGTAATCTTGTCGACCTCTTCCTGGCTGTCTGGATAATGCTGGTCGCCGCCGGAGCTGCGAACGACGGCGAAGCCACGATCGGCAAGATCCGTCGCAACGGCCAAGTTCAGCTCCGACGTAATCACCCCGTCCAGGCAGAGCACCCGCTTGTCTGGGGACAGCGCCAGCGGGCGCGCGGCATCGCCACTACAGTAGTCAGCAGCACGGGCGGAAGGTTGCAAAATCCGTCTCTTGCGAGGCTGATGCGCCTCCCCCGCCAACGAGGAGGCAAAGGAGCGCAAATCCAGATCTCGTCAGCCAACAACGATTGGCCCGATTGCCTTGTCTCCCGCCCTGGCCGCGAATGACAGCTCGTCTCGTTCAACCCGACCGGGTCCGGTGTCCGACATCTTCGATCTCTACAAATACGACGATCGAGAGCCAAGCTTATAGAACAAATAAGGAACATGCGCAACGCCCGGCTGCATCGCACGATAATTTTTGTCAGCGGGTCGGCACGCCGCGCGAAAGTGTGACGCGAGCGCCCCTACGGTTGGCCTCGCCATCATCGACTACGGCAATCGCTTGTCGATGATCGCATAAGTCTGCTGGTATCCGTCTAGCACGCGCGCCCAACCTTTGCGTCCGAAGATGCGCACGCAGCAACATCCTTCCGCCTTCGCATAGGTTTCGATGCCGCGGATCAGCGGCAACCAGCGCGACATGCCCGCGCCCGCGCACGCCGTGATGACGCAGACCTTGCCGGCATCCGTTTGCTGAAGGCTCGTGGCAGCAGCCGCTTCGATTATTGCACCATTCCAGGCGACCCACAGCACCGAGGCGCCGACGAGGATGTCGCGCTCAATGGTGGCGAACGCCGACAACCCTGTCGTGACAATCGCCCGCTCAATGAGTGGAGCGACAAGCGGCCAGACCTCGCGCACGTGGTCCGGATCGACGCAGACGAGTCGCGCGCCGTGATGTCCATCCGGCCACAAGCCGGGTGCCTGCGGCACACCATTTCTCATGTGAACAATTCCGAATGAAGACGGTGAATGACACGCCGACTCCCGACGACGGCGCGAAACCTCGCCCGCCGTCAGCGACGTCACGGCTTCAATGGGCACGCGGACCCACTCTGGCCGACGGAGCGGTCCTCATTCATGCGGGTCGTCAGGCTCGTCGCGGGAAATTGCCGGCAATGGCGCGATACGCTACCCGACCGCGATTTTGGTCAGGAGTTGCCCATCCGTACCTTCCCAGCACATGCTGCGATTAGAGCTGCGGCGAAAGATCTGCGATAGCGTAATCGCCCCTCCAGATCAGCCCCCATTCTGCGCTCCGCGCAACCAGATCTCGCCTCAGCTCCAAATTGCTCTTCGCAAGGAAAGGAGCGATGAGCGCCTGGCATCGTGCGCTGAAGCTCGCATGCTCGTGCTCCGCCGCCTCTTCGATGGGTTCAAGTGAAGGAGTAACGATGTCAGAACCCTGCGAACTCATGTGAAACACCGGATCGCGAAGGCAGGAATGATCGACGCTTTACATTCGATCGTCTGCCGGTTCGTATGGTGGTGGTTCATCACCTGAACCGTCCTCCGGACGCCTGGGACGAAACTCGTTGTAGCGATCGAGAACGCTCTTTCGGATGAGCCCTGGCGGTGCGCTATCAACGAAATCGCGCTCGCGACCGATATCGGGCACGCCCGGTATCATTTGAAGAGACATGATCTCCTCGAGGACATCCGATAGCTCGTCCCCACGCCCGAGTTTCACCAATATCCGCGCCTTAGTCCCCAGCGCTTCCCTACGAAAAAGACCGGTCGCGTTGGCACGCTCAAGAGCGGCATCGATCGCCTTCAGTGCGTCTATCGGTTGGTCAAGTGAAACAAAGTAGATGTTTGCCTTGGTTATTGCAGGTCGCACATCGCGTGGGTCGCATCGCAGCATGTCTTCCAAGATATCTATCGCCTCAATATCCCGCTCTTCCTCTCTCAATAGCCAGACTAGCTCGTGCGAAAGATAACGAAGATCATCACCTTTTACTGATACTAAACGTTCCGCCACCGCGCGAATGACATCGGGCAGCGGTAACTTCCGTCGAAGATCTTTGATCCAATCGTGAAAGATATCAATCGAGTCAAAGGAAACCATGTCTACATCATGAACCGCACCCGGGCACGCACAAGCCTATCTGCTCTTGAATGGTTCGACAATCCTACTAGCGTTGTGAATTGTACCATTCTTCCTCGTCGGGAATTCCCCATTCCGCCAGCTTGTTATCCTTGTTGAGGTTACGCAAACAAAGTCGATATCTGTCGCCTGCGCGGTCAAGACAGCCAATCAGGAAGTGAGTCCATGGAAACGTGTCGAGCCCAATTGCCTTGCGTTCGTTCCAAGTCTGCCGACACGCTTTCTCCTCCGCCTCTTTTTGCCGACTACAGTACCTCTTGCCACCATTTCCTTTTTTGCGGCCGCCTATCTTGTTGCCGCCCGCACCAGAAGCAGTGATCTCGGAACGCTTTCGTTCGGGGGGCGCTTGCTCTGGCGCCAATGGCGGAGACTCGATTTCGTGTCGCGGCTCGTCCTCATCACCGGGTCTGGACAGCACTACGCGTCGGGGATTCGCGTCGATGCGAGTTAACTCCCGATGATCGCTTGGCAAGCCCGTAAGCCCTATAATCGAGGGGGGCAAGCGGCCACCGCCGCTCGCCTCGGGCGCGGACGGTGGCTTGATCGGCGACATTCGCGGAATTGGCTTGTCGCTAAACGCATTCGAAATACCAAGAGACTTGTTGGCACCGGGTCCGATTGGCGGGAGGGCTTGGCGCCCGACGCCAACGGGCAGCGGACCACCGAGGCCAGCTGGCAGCGCGTCTGGAGGCAGAAGGGCTCGCATCCACCACGGCAATTCAGCCGGTGATGAAGTCAATCCACCACGTATCCCGTTCCCTGCACTTTCGGTACCGGCCGGTCTCAAGACTGCAGGCGGCTGAATATAGGTCTCGGATCGAGCAGGCCGCGGACCAACTGAGAGAACACCGTTCGTAGGTTGCAACGTGCGCTCAGTGCCAAGTGCTGAGCCTCCAGCCGGCCTGATGGGAAGGCCTCCCACCACTTTGGGCACCGTAGGAGTAGCTGCGCTTGCTACCTCGAAACCAGCGCGCGGCAGATACTCGCGCGCCTTGTTGTATATGTAAGCTTCTTCCTCAGTCGTGGGAGCCGGACCGGTAGCAACACGGGAGGCGTCGATCATATTTCAGATGGTTTCAGGAAAATCCCTCAGTGCTTTGATTTGTGCAAAGACGCTACCCGGGGTTGGGTGGTCCCAGACGTCCTGAAATCGCTCCGAGAACGAGCGGAGCGGACGTTCAGGCTGGTCTACGTATGACATCGAATTTTCCTCACAAGATTCTGCCAATTGGCTCTGGACCACGATCCAGTCCGATCGCTCTCGTCCATCTCCCCCGATCGAAGCGCGAGCGTCCCTGCAGGCGTGCACCACACGTGCGAGACTGGATCTTGATGTTGATTTGATTACGTGCAGGCGGACGAACAATCAGTCCTAGCGGTTTGACAGCGAGGCATCTCCCTCACCCCACCACCGCCCACAAAAACACCCGCCCCGTCGTCGCCGAGTTCGCATGCGCGATCGTGAACGCGCCGTTCGCGACCGCGCCCACATACATCGTGCCGTTGCCGACCTCCGCCGCCGCGTTCGCGGACGCCGGCACCAGGATCGGCACCGATCCCACGGCGCAATTTGCCGTCGTCACCGTCGTGCTCGATGCGCCCGTCGCCAGCGTCACACTTCCGACGGCATTGGAGCGTCCGGCTGCGAGCTGCTGGATCGCGAGCACGATCTTCTTCAGGTCGGTCTCGGTGATCCCTGGGACATAAGCCGTCATAGCGTGCCGTTCGGTGTGAGATCCGGGACGAGGCCGGCGCAGAACGACCAGTTCGTCGCGGCGGGGATGCGGACCTTGAAACGGGAGTAGCGGGTGTCGCGCCGGATATCACAACGGCCGGTCCGGGCGTTGACCAGCACTTCCGCGCCCGGCGTTGCCGCTGCCGCCGGCGTGTCACGCCAGGACACCGAGCCGAACAGCGTCGCCGCATCGGTGATCGGGCGAAAGCCGCGGATGGTGATACGGTTCTCGTCGGTGCCCTGCTCCGCGCTCTCCAGCGTCGCTTCCAGACTCGGGCCACGGAAGAAGCCGAGCACATGGGCGTTGGAGAACTGTGCGATCTCGGGCTGCACCGCGGTCGCATAGGCATCGAGACTCAGCGTCAGCGCATCCAGTGACGAGGAGATGCTGTCGAGATTCTCGAGCGTCAATCCTGTCTGCGAGATACCGAGCAGATACTCGCCGGCCACCGCCACCGGAAAGAAACGGTCGAGCAGAAAATCGTAGCCGAGCAGCTTGTCGTAAGCGCCGACGGTGCCAGACACCGATTTGTAGGCCCAGTAGACCCGTGTCGAGCGTGGATCGGCAGCCCCCATGAAGAGCTGGAGATTGCCCTTGTCGAGATCGGCGAGGAAGCTGCGATCGACCTTCTCGCGACCGATCTGCTGCGGCACGCCGCCCGGCTCGATCTTGTGAAAGCCCTGGCCGGCGTAGAAGAAGATGCGCTCGCCGGCGCGGATGATCGAGTACGGCGCGTAGAGGCCCTTGTCCTGGGTGATGCGATCGATCTGGAAGATGATCGGCGAACCCGGCACGTAGGACATGCGGCGGATCGCCTGATCCTGGAATACGATGCCGGATTCCCCGCCGGCGACGCCGCGAACGATGCCGCCGTCCGGGAAGTCCTGGAAGTCGGACGACTTGATCCCGCTGGTCCAGCTGTCCGCCGCATTGAAATTGTTCAGCCCGGACCACTGGATCCGATACGGCGTGGATAGCAGCCCCGACAGCACCAGAAAACGGCCGACCACGCTGATATAGGCGGCCTGCGGCGGTGCCCCCAATGCGTCGGCAAAAGCCGTGGACGACGAGAGGTCGAAGACTTGCAGCACCGCGTTGGCCTGCGTCGCAAAGACGAAGTTGCCGGTCTGCGCGAACTGCCATTGCGCGGTCGCCGACAGGGCTGAATACGAACCTCCTGCTTTGGAGACGTCCACCCAGGTGAAGTCGATGTTGTTGAGCCGGTAGAGCTTGGTGCCCGTGCCCGCAAAGGTGACGACGGTGCCGTCGGACTTCAGCGCATAGAACGCGCCGCGGCACGGCGCCGGCAGCGCAGACGTGTAGGCCGAAAAAGACGGAAATGGTCCATAGCCGTCGCCGCGCGGGATGACATTGAGGATGTTGCGCGAGGCCTGGCCTTCATAGTCGCTGACATCCGGGCGATATTCGCCGTAGGAAAGGAGTGGCATCTTTTGATCCTATTCGAAAGTGTACGCGCCAAATGCGCGCGTGCCGCCCGTGTTCGGCGGCTCCAGGAGCCACGGCTCGCAACGCGGCTCTCCATCTCCTCAACGTGAGCCCGGATCAGCCGCCATCGACTTGCCAGACCTGTGGCAAGGATCTTCGGCTTGGAGATGTGATCTTTAAGATCGTAACAGGCAAACGCTGAACGACGGAGTCTTCGCAGCTTCCGATCATTCACTGCTCGCTTCCGCACGTGAGCAAAGGAATGCCCGCTCGCGCTGCGCGCGCAACCGGGACATGCAGGCCGGCAATTTGATATCAGCTTATGAGCGGGACTTTCTCTGACGACGCAGCCTGGAAATCTGTCTCTTCTTCTGCGTCACGCACTCGTCCACCATCCGACATAGCTGACGATGAAAGTCGACACCGTAGCAGAACGGCAAATATCGTGGAAAAACGACTTCGTAAGACTCCCTCTCGAATTTGATCATCTTCAAACGGTCAAGCGACGCGCGAACAGCCATACTCGCGATTGTCAGGGCCTGAAGCCCATCCACCCCTCGAGCTCGACGAACTCTACTGTCTTTGAACCCTTCGATCTGAAATGAACAAGCCCATTCAACCTCATACGCTTCATCACGCTCGGGAAAACCTAGCCGAGCTACCGCCTTGCGCTGGAGCTTACCGTAGTTGAATTCATACTCTATCAGCGCGCGTTCATTCCACGTCATCAACGAGGCCCGTTCAAATGTTCAGACTATAGCGATCCAAAAGGCACCGACCGCACCTTCCATTATTGCACTGATCTAAGAACAAATGAGGAACGACGTCAAGTCGCTAGGGAGGGTCGAAGTTGCCGAATTGATTGTCACACCATTCGGTCTTGTTGTTTCCACTCTCATACGTTTTCGACCAGCAAGCTCGTTTGGCGGTCTCGCCTCCGACTGTCTTACTCGTCGAACCTGATGGGATACTTCGGCAAAATTCTTCCCAATCTTCAGTGCTTCCACTGGCAGCTCGTAGACAACGATTAAAGTCGCTGCCCCCTCCACCAGACGCTCCGACCCGAGGCGAAATAAGGCTCCAGAATTCTTTCAGCCGCCGCCAGAACTCTTGCGCCGGCGCCTCTGAGCCTTCGGGAGCGGGGACAGGTCCAAACGGCGGAAGAGGCCTCGGCCGCGAGAATTGACCAAATCCAGCGGCGACCGGGGCTACTCGGTCACTTGATTGAGGACTGGCAAATTTTGATTGGGGCCCGTTCGCATTGTTGCGCTCAAGCGAAGCCGAGAGACCATCTTGTTGAATTGCTATGCTATTGCTGGTTTGCGACGAGTCTTTCCGAGTGAGTTGTCTGTAGTTCGGATCAAAGCGTGGATTACTCATGTAATTCCTCTGTTCAACTAGATGGCTTTGTCGGACGCTCGTCACGTGGGTTGAGCAGCCCAAATGCGCCGGGTGAAATGAAATGCACTATTGGCGAACGTGATGTGAGCACTCTCGCCGAGAATCCGCGAATCCTGGCCTTTTCAGTCGCTGAGGTTAGGGCGATATTCGCCGTAGGCAGGGAGGGGCGTTATTCAATCGTCCAAGGTTCGGGTTCGATCAAGATTGGTGTCCAGGCATTCGCCGTCTGCGCGCCAACCGTCCATGCGCCTGCAGCGTCGGTGGATCCACTCCACGCTGGCGACGGTAACGTCGCCTCCACCTGCCACGACATCGTGTCGAACGGCCGCCGAACCCAGGCTTCATGGTCCCGGCCAGGTGTGGAGTCGCCGCCCGCCCAGATGAAGGCACCGCGTTCGGATGTGAGCGATGCAGAGAATTGGCAGGCCATTCCCAAGACCAGCGCCGCGCCTTGAGCGGCGAGCACGCGCGCTGTCGCCTTGGTCGGTACGCCTGTCAGCAGAAATGAGCCGCCGAGGCTCAGTTGCTTCGGTGTGAACGCGATTGCATTGCCGGCACAGATGAAAGCTGCGGGGCTGGCCGCTTCTGCGATTCTGAAACTCACCGGAATCCCGGTCGCCAGAGCGCCAGCGGTCGCGACAGCCTGCGACATGCTAAATGTCGATGCTCGTCCGGCGAGACCGACCGGGCCCTTAGCCGCCACAAGCAAAAAATTGCTGCTGCCCGGCAATTGACCGAGTGCCCAGCGTCCAAGAGCGTCAAAGCCCAGCAAAGACATGACTTATCCAACCAACGCGATCGCGGCCATACCTTGATAGGTGGCGACAGAGACCGTGCCACCGCCCACCGTTCTCATCCCGAATGACACGTAATGGTATCCCTCTGACGAGACATTAGTCGGCCACAACGGATTGTAGCTCGCGCGCCCACCTGTAGTGACGATATTCCAATCAAGTCCGATGCCGGTTAAAACGCCATCAAGGAAGACCTGTAGTCCCGTCCAACCGTTTGACGTGTTCGTCATCATGCCGTAGGCGCCAGCAAGAATAGCGTCATCGGCAAAACAGACGAATTCGGCCTTCGACACCAGCTTTTCAATATAGGCGCTGGTGTTTGTCTCGGTCGAAGTCGTGTCGGTTGCTCCGGTCACGGACAAGCGCGCCCGGTTGAACCAGGTTCGTACAAAGCGTTGAGCTGCAGTGTCTTGCCAGGCTGGGCCGGAAACCGCGCGAGCGATGCCGACAAGCGAACGTGTGTCATCGCCGCTCTTGATTTCGGTGCCGACATTGCCGGACGTTGCCGACGTCGCATGACCGATCGTCGACGCTTCAAGTCCATTGACAGCGACGCCGGAGCCGGTCGCATAGATGTAGTAGGTTACACCGGCAGTCAGGCCGGTCGGAGCCAATGACAAGCCTCCGGCCGGAATGGCGCACGCTACGCCGTTGATCGTGAGCAAATTGCCATTTAGGGGCAACAGCACAAGATTTGCACCGGATTTCACCAGCCTGCATTGACCATATGCGCGAACGTCGATGTTCTGCCGCGCCTGCGCCTTCTGCGCGTCGGTAAATGCGTTCGCCTCCTCGATCGAAATCAGGTCTTCCTTGATGCCGACGACGGCAACGTTTGGCGCAGCGATGAAGCTGACCTTCGAGCCGGCACCCGATTGTCCTGCAGCCATCCCTGACCCCGACGAATTGCAAAGCACGGTCGTGCGGGCAAACGTTCCGCTTGCCGCCGTGTAGGCGCCCTCGGCAATCTCCCACTGGGTCAGGTCGCCGCTGATTGCGATGAACTTGTACTTGCGACCATCGACCGCTCCGGCCAGCACCGGCGACTGACAGCCGCCGACCGTCGATGAATACACCCAATCCGTGGTGCCGCCAGACGCGGGAATGAACCGGCAGTTGTTGAGAAATGCAGCCATGTCAGGTGATCGTCAGGATGCCATTGGTCTGATCGAGATCGATGGTGAAGGTATTGCCGTTGGTCAGCGTGATCGCGGTGCCATAATCCCACCAGCCGATCAGCGGCTTGGTCGACGACGTCGAATTGTAGAGCACCGCGTACTGAAACGGCCCGATCGAACCGCCGGATGCCGTCCACGCCGGATCCGTCGCGCCGACGAACTTGAAGGTGCCCGTCGTTTGCGCGCCCGTGATGGTGCCGACACTGTTGCCGCCGGCCGTATAGCCGTTGCCCGCAGCCAGATCCGCGGGCGCGTTGTAGACCGTGTTGGTGACGACCGGAGCCGTATTGGTCAGGTAAACCTTGTAGACCTGCGGCGTCCCCGTCTTCATGTCGTGCAGCGCATTGGCGACATCCTGCACGAAGCAATAGAACTTGTTGAAACTTGCCATATCGCCCTCCTAGATCACCTGTCCCGAAACGCGCACCGTCATCGGCCCGGCATTGAAGGTCGATGTCAGCCCGAGATTGTTGAGGTCGGCCAGCGCCGACGTGAAGCCGAGCCCCCAGGTCTGGATGCGCGCGTCTTCCTTGATGTACGGTGCGGATTCCAGCAGCGCGCCGTAAAGATAGAGATCGGGCGCCATGCTCAGCAGCCAGTTGGTCCCGTTCGCTGCGAGCGGCGGAATGGTCTGGCGATAGACCATTTCGATCGTGTAGGCAGCGTCGGGCGTCGGTGCGAGCTCGAGTTCGCCTCCGAACACGGTGAAATAGCGCGGCCGTGCGGCTACGTCGGATGTCGCGAAGCGATACTCGTCCATCTGCGTTCCCGACTTGAATTCGAGGCATGGCTTGCCCGTCACGCTCGACAGCCGAACCCGGCGCATGGACTGGAAATCCGACGGCAGCGAGATGAACTCCGGCTCGCTTGAGCCGAGGTCGACCAGCGCGGTCGCCCGCTGCTCCATCTGCCGCACGAACAGCTGGCGGTTGAACTTGGATTCCGCGAGCTGGACGAAGGTCGGGATGCGCGCGATCAGCGTCGTATCCTGGTCGCGCGCGAGGTATTCGGTCACAGCCAGCTGCAGTGAGGTGTAGTCGGTGATCTCAGTCATTTGAGCTCCGCTGACCAGCCGGCCTGCAATTTCGGCCTGTCGGTTCGCAAATGGGCCCATTCGGGATCGTCCAGCTTCCGCTGCACGATCGCGTCGAATTCGGGCGTGAATAGCCGCAGCGAGGTGTTTCCCCTCGCCTGCTCCTCGTTGAGCCATTGGACGTAGATGACATTGGGGATGCGGGCGACGTGCCGCCCCCAGTCGCCGCGCTGCTCGTCCCGGCGCGCCTGCCTGTTCCATTCCAGGATCGGCGCCACGTCCTGGACATGCTCGATCGCAAGCTCGCGCCCGTTGCTGTCGAGATGAGGCCTGATCAGGACACCGTCCATCACGAGAGCTCCGTCACCCACAGCGTGCCGGCAGTCGCCGTGACCAGGCCGTTGGTCGCGGCCTTCAGCGCAGCGATGCGCTGGCCAGGACTGACGGTGACATATTCGACGGTGTTGGCCGGAAGGTAAGGATCCGAAATGGTCGCGGTCTGCGCGCCGTCGCCGACGCGAAAGCAACAGCCGGAATTGGCGACCAGGCGGAGCTGATCGGTTTCCGGCCCGAACGCGCTGGCCGCACCGACGCTGCTGTCATAAGCGATCGTCTGCGTGGGGCCGACGCGCGAAGAGTTCTGCTTGTAGAAAAACGGCATGTCAGGCGGCCCTCACGGAGATCGAGAAATGCATGGGAATCGTCGCACCGGACGCACCGGAGGGCGTCAGGATGATCACGTCGTCCTCGTTGAGATAGGTCGGCGACGGCGGCACGGCCGAGAACAACTGGCCCGCTGCAGATCCCGCCTGCGTCACGGTGAAGGTCGCCAGCGTCGTCGCGTTCGCCGCGACAGTGATGGTGCCATCGGCAGTCGTGATCGCACCGCCGAGGATGCCGGCGACTTTCAGCACGCGGCAGCGAAAGGGAACGCGGACATAGGCAGCGACAGGGCTCGCGCCGCAGGACGGCGTGTAAGCGGTGAGATCGGCGGTATTGAGGGTGCGATTGCCGGGAAGCGGCATCTTGGCTCTCCAAAAAGAAGGGGCAGCCCGAAGGCTGCCCCAAGGTTGGGATGAATGATGAGTGTGACCGATCAGGAGGTGGTGTTGTCGAACACGCCGCCGGAGGCCTTCTCGTTGCGGGCCACCAGCGCGTATTCGGCCAGGATCTGCCGACGATCGGAGTCGCCGGTCTTGGCCAACGGGATCGAGATCATGTTGCGGCCGTTGAGATAGGCGACCGCCCATTTGTCGAGCTCGAGCACCAGGACATCGCGCGGACGCTGGAAGCGGTTGGCGACCACCTTGAGCTTGCCGAAGTCCGATTCATAGGCATCGACGGACGCCACGATCTTCTTCGACTTGGATTCCTCGATCGCAGTAGACCGGCCGGTGAAGGTAGAGAACACCTGCTTGTTGAAAGCGCCGGTCATGATCGTGCCCGGCTTGCCGCCATTGCCCCAGATCGAGGACAGCACGGTCTTCAGGCGCACCTCGGTGAAGGCGAGCTGCGTGCCGTCGATTCGCGTGCCGGTGCCGTCGGCCGCGGCCGGATCCGCCGCACCGCCTGCCGTCCCCTTGGACGTGTTCGAGAAAATCCAGGAGAGGACGGAAGCGCTCTTGCGCGGCGTCGTGGTGTTGCCGACGACCTTGGCCTGGTTGGTGCCGCACAGGATGGTTTCGAGGTCGCGCTTGAGTTCGAGCCCCTTGAGCATTTCCTGATAGGCCAGCTCGTTGTCGCGGCCGGCGTGGTCGACCGCCTGCTGGGTGCCCGAGACCCGGGCGACCTTGTAGGAGATCTGGCAGAGATTGCCGAGGCGCACGGTCGGCGTGGTCGTGTTGGTGTTGGGATCGTCGCCCTCGAGCTGGGCGTTGTTGGCGTCGGCACCGGCGAGCGCCTGGGTCTGCCATTCATGATTGACGGCAGTCGCCTTCTCCTTGTCGACGCCGCTCATGAACGGCGTGTCGACGGGGTCGATGCGATAGATCATGTCGCTGAGGTCTTCGCGGTTGCCCACCGCGGAGTAAGTAACGAAGGTGGAGGTCGGTAGAGTCATCTGGGTTCCCCGATGAAGGCCGATTGCGTCGCGTGACGCGCAGGGGTTTCCTGCGCGGCAGCCCGCAAAGGCGTAGGTGTTTCTGGTTGCTACGTTGCGATCTCGCTGCCCCGATGGCGCGGAAGTCATTTCCGGTTCGATATGGCGAGCCTTAGCTGCCGGGAACCTGCGTTATCCACGCAAGGGCGGCATCGACGGATAGAAGCGTCGAGAAGTCTATGCGAAGCCGACGATCATTATCCGCACCCGGTACCAGGCGCCCGGTTAGGAAAATCCGGGAGAGGGAAGTTGCGGTCTTACGCGGCATCAGCTTGACCGTGCACGCGTCAAACGCCGGATAAGCGACTTGTCTTGAGAGCGATCGTCTCCAGCCAGCTCGTTTGAGGGCGCAAGCGCGGCCGTGGGAGCGAACGGCAGGGGCGCCGCTCCAGCGTCGAAAACGGACGATTGGTGTCCATCGGCGTTCGGCTGTTGCTGACGCCGGATATGGTCGATGACGAGATCTGCCATCGACATAGGAGGCTCTTGCGGCTCAGTCGGAGGCACGGCTTGGCTCATGGGCGGCGCGCATGCCCGCAGTGCGTCGGCAATTGAATCATTGACGCGCGACTCGATTGCCTGCGGGCTCGGGTCAGGAATATCGAACCTGGTCAAGGCGTTTCGGAGCGCCTTCTGCACCGCATTGCTGAGCGCTGATCGATTGATGCGACATAGATCCTTATCGTTGAGAAACTGGATGCTATGATTGGAAAAGCGGGGATGCTGATAGTACGGGCTGTTCGGATTGTAAAATTCTCCCTTGGAGTCGCGATATGCCTCCGCAGTTCCGGTTACCCGCGCACCATTTTCGTCCGTGACGTCGAAAGTCTCGATGGGCAAGATGATTCCTTTCATCCGGCGTCCTCCGCCGGAAGTTATCAATCCAATCCCGTTGGAAGTTCAGTCGGACGCTTTGCAAGCCGGCGGCAGCAGGACGTACAGACCTTTCGATCCGTCCGGACTGAAGCGTGCAACCGTCGCAATGTCGTCGTCACGGCTCAGCTCAAGCACTTGCCGGCAAAAATCAGAGTAACGCGCGCTCTCGGCCTTCCTGAGCGGCATCGTGAACCAGATATCACCAAAATGGTCGTAGGTACGACACGACGCGCGCGCGATGGAGTCGTAGCCGACCCCCAAGTTCGATCGGTCATCTTGGTTACAGGCAAATCGTCGCCTCGCCTTCTCATCGATGGAAAACGTCTCGTCGTGCCCCAAGAACAACGCGATCAGTGCCGCAATCCCGGCAGGCTCGCCATCAACGGCCAGGACGCCGGCGGGCATGCGAGGCGATGCCAGCGAGCTGATCGGTTGCAGGACCATTGGGTCGGGCACGGGAAGACCAAGTGATTCAAGCAGCCTGTTTGGACCATGGAACGAGAATCTCGCCGCCTTGCGGCTGCGCTCGAGCCAGAGCGAGAATTCATCGAATGACAGCATCGCTATTGCGTTCGCATCGACCGAAAGTAGCTGGTGGAGTGGAGAATGCCTTCGATAGATCGAGAGAAGTGCCATGCGTTCCGCAACATCGTCCGCTCGTTGCGAGTACTTCGCGGCTAGCTCGAAATGTTCTCTTTCCACGCGGACATTGGAAGCGCGAGCGGCAAGAAAGTCGACCTCGGCAATGTCTTCGTGCAGGACATAGCGGACCACGCCACGAAGACACTTCTCGAGCATGGCCGGATTGTAGTGTCGCGCAGTCACGGCGAAATCGCCGAAGACATAGTCGATTTGATAGGGATGGGACAATTCGCAGGGCGCGACGTCGGGAAGCCGGCGGGCATTGAGCAACAGCGCACGCAGTATTTCCTGATTGACATGCTGATCGTAAAACGACAGTTCGGGAGACATGGCCAGATGGATGCCCAGGATGGCACTCGTTCCGGCCTCTTGCGACGAGGCCGGCTGGCTCGTAAGGGCGAGCGACATGCAGATTGCGGCGATGCGCCTGAAATTTTGGATCAGCATGCTGTTCGCCGCCTGCCTGGCCACGGAAAGGGTCGTGTTTACTTCGATCTCGACCGAGTTCGCGGACTACGGATCGTAAATGACCTTCATATCGAGACGCAGCCGAGCTACCATCTCGTCCACCTCGGCCTGCCCTTCCGGATAGGACTCGTAGACAATCCTGGCCTTGAACAATCTCGCGATATATCTGGGGTGAAGAGTCCACCCGACATGATGGTAAGCCTGAGTATCGGGATAGCGTGACTTGACGACTTTTCGCAGATAGCGATTGTCCGGCGGCGGCTCAAAGTGCGGGTCGAGCACGCGCTGCTTGTAAGAGCCAGCCTGAGCCAGCACGATCTCCTGCCAATGAGCCTCGTCGGCCGGCAAGGGCCGACAGGACCCGTGCTGCAGGCGGTAATCTCCATCTCGCGTCTTTTCCATCGCGAATTCGGCGCATGATGGCAGCGCGGGATCGGTGCTCTCATAGTCCCACGCGACCAATGCGCCCTTGAGCACATGAGCCCGATCGGACGCGATCAAGAGATAGTTGGCGCAGCTCGACAGACACTGGTCGTACACAACGACCACAGCGTGTCGTTCACGGACTACCTCGGCAAGAGCAATTGCCGCCGCAATATCGCCTCTTGCGCTTCGAACGACGAAGAGACCGCCTTCCTTCAGCTTCTTCGCCGGCGATATGTCGGCATGATCCTCGATCCGGCCGTCAAGACACAGGATTGACTGATCGTCGCTGAGCGCGATTGGGCGCACGGCAACACTGCGGCAATAGTCAGCCGCGCGATGGAATGCCTCCTTGTCGAACAAGCTCTCTTGGGCACCTGACGGACCGAAAAGGAAAAGAGTGAAAGCGCAGAAGGAGAGCAGTGCTGTGAGTGAACGAAATATGCCGATCACACCGACGCGCGTGAAGTTTCGTACCAGCATGCTGATCGCCGCCAGGTTTCCGACTGGCCTCACGAGCGCGCGAGCGCTAATGTATCGTCGCCGTAGTCACCTTGACTCCCAGTGCGACGACAATTGGCGAATGGCAGGCCAGTCGCCGAAGCGATCGTTGAAACTGGCGGACCGACCTTCCGACAAGGGATCATCTTCCCTGACGAATGGCACCGCGGGTAAGCCATTGGTTGTCTGCGAGGTGCCTGCCGTTCCCCGGCTCTGGCGCAGATAGTCGGCAATCATTCCCGGCAATCCTCCGGGCTGCGGTGCCGCCGCCGATTGAGCGGCGGCAGGGCCACCCGGCAGAGAATTCCAGGCGCCGTAGCGATCGGCAACAACACCGTCGCGACTTGGAAAGCCCAATCCACGCAGCGGAGCCGAACTGACCGGCCCCCCGGCTGCGGCCGCCGCCTGAACCAGATGAGGGACACTGGTGTCAAATCTGGCAGGGTCAATCGTGGTGCCGCCGTTTACGGCAACGCCAAGAGGTCCCCCATTTCGATGTTTTTCTCCCAAGGCCGGGGTCGCATCTTCATTTTTAATGACCGAGTAATGCAAATGAGGTCCGGTGCTGCGGGCACCAGTGCTTCCGACGTTGCCTATGATATCTCCGGGCCAGACGCGCTGGCCGGGCTTCGGCATCGAGCTGCCCTCCTGCATATGAGCGTAGAGGCTATAGCCCGCTTCATTCCTCACGATGACGGTGTTGCCAAAGTTGTCGTTGAAACCAGAATAAACGACTGTGCCAGGTGTCGCCGCCGGAATCGGAGTGCCCGGGCGCGCCGCGAAATCCTGTCCTGAGTGGAATTTTCCGAGTTCGCCCGTGATCGGATCTTTTCGCCTGCCATAGGCCGAGGTGCGGCGAAACGGCGGCCCGGGATTGTAGGGATCACTCATTTAATGGCCTTTCCGATATCCAATATCCAGCCGGCCCGACATTTGTTGTTGGCCGGATCAGGACATAAGCGCTCCGTCAGCCTCCAGGACAGCACTGCCGTGGCGCCCGTTGGGGACACATACAGCCGAGGCATGGTTTGACCGGCTGCCAAGGTAAACTCCTGCCGGAACAGCAGACGAAATGAATTGTCGCGGAGTTCTGCCGCGTAACGCGAGTAGATCGCTTGCCACTCCTGGTCGGATGGCTCTCGCGGATCGAGTGGCCCGACTGTGCCTATGAAACCCTTGCCGCCGCCCGAGGCCTGCTCGACCCGCTCCTTCACCCGCACGCATCGCCAATTCGCGATGCGGCATCTGACAAGAGGACCACCGGACTCGTCGGCCTCCGTCACGAGGAACAGAAAAAGCGACTTCTGTTCAACGTCAAACCAGCCTGTACGAACGTACGATCCCTTCAGAAGCCTGCCTCCCCCGATCTTTTTGCCCTGCATGTCCAGGACATCGATCGTGTCGGAGTCGGTTGCAAAAAACTTTGAGCTGTCGGGAGCCCAGACGACTTCCGAAACGGGGTGACCAATCGCCTCCGATAGGTTAATCGTGCGCAACTCTCCCGCTTCCGCCGTCAGTTGCAGCGGCCGGGTTGAGGCCACGATCTTCAGGTCGGGTGAGAATGATACCTTGATGCTGGGGTACGACTGCTTTTGGAATGTTGCGAGGATCTCGCTTTTGCCAGTCTCCAGTTCGAATTTCCTTACGCGCCCCGCATCATTCTCGACAAAGGCGATATAGCGACCGTCCACGTCGCATTGAGCTGGACCCCGGGTCGGCGACGGAGCGGAGATCTTCGTGCTCCCATCGTATGCGTCGACATACCGACCATCCGTCGCGAGCAGATAGCGCTCCCGATCCCCGCACCACGCGATGAACTCGCCTTTCGGCAGCGGCGTATGCGGTAATTTCTCGAAAGCCGGAACGGCTCGAGGCTTGGTTGGCGGTGCAGGCGAAGCCCCTTCTGCACGGCACGCAGTGGCCGTGACGAGCAGCCCCAGCACAGCCAAAAAGAACGAAGAACGCAGATCAAGATCAATCGAACGGAACCGCATGCAAGCACTCATTCCTTGGGTGCGGCCGTGTACATGGCCCCCCATCAACAATTCTGGAACAAACACGGAACATTGTCGAGTATTCTCGCCTTGGTTGCAAGAGCTAAATGATCCCGAACCTCTTCCGCCGCTCCGCGGTTTCCGCAAGCTCCTTCAGCTCCGCGCGCGCCAGCTTGCCGTTGGCGACGACGCCAGCCAGGTGATCGCGTACCTTGCCGACGATGTTGATGGCGAGGAACAACTTTTCGCGACCGGCGGCGTCGTCTACGCTGGTTGCGCGCCAGGCCGCGATGTAGCTGTTCTCGAGCGCCGCAAACGCCTCGTTCAGAATTTCATCATCGCATAATGCTTCGGCACGAGCCGCCCTCGCAGCCGCCCTCTCCAGAGCGCTCTCGTCAGACATCGGCTTCCTCTCCTCGTGATTTCGTCGTCGCGTCTTCAGATCGTGGCGCATGGCGCATCCGGCGAGATCGAGCGACGCCTTGGCAGCATCCATCCCGCGCTGCACCTTCGCGCATTGTATCTTCTGCTGCTGATTGAGCGTCTTCGGGTGCGCATCCAGGGGCACGATGTTCGTACCCAACCGCTGCGAGCGCCGTCTCGGCATCTGTAACGAGGACAATAGCGTCGGATCGGGTGCCGGCCGCGGCGGGTGTGTGAATTGTGCGGCCTGTCTCTAGCTGCCAACTGCCTCGCCATCATCGGCTGTTTGAATATCCATGAGGCATGCCACCGCATTCACCGTAGCGAGTTCAAGCCTATTTGGTTTAGCGATGCTTCCTAGCATTTTTCCAGGAATTATCACCTTCGCCTAGATCCGCGGCGCGTACGGGATAGACTCCTAGCGTATCCTCCCCGTTCGCGTCCCGACCGTATTCATCCACTGCGTCCGGAAACTCGACCAGAAATCCTGATGGATCGTCGTCAGGCACGTACACAATGGTTCCTTGAGAACCGGCCGGCACCGGTATCCCGGGTATCGCATGCTTGAGTATAATGACGTCATGTAACTCGAACATTGGATCTACCTGCTTGGGAAGGCTGTGTTGAGCCGTGGCACTCCGTCTTTTCCGATCGTCCAGCCCGTGATGACCGGGATCGTGCGGCCGTTGGCGCCAGTGACGTGGATGGGCTGGTTAAACACCGTCCCGTGCTGCGTGATAGCTTTTTGGACTGCCTGAGATTTATCGAAGACCAATTGCTTTGCAAGGTCTTCTGTATTTTCGCGACCGAAGCCGAGCGCCTGTTCGAACCATCTTGCCTTCGGACCACCACTAATGTGCTCCGGACTAAGCAGATAGCGATTCAGCTTATCGCGCACGCTGGCGGCGGACTCTTCGGCTGGACTCGCCGCCACCGGTATCGACCTGCTTGCCAGCGTCCGGCCCGCTGCAAAGCTGTCCGTAACCGCGGGCGCGACCGTTTCCGCGGCGCACCAGGCACCACAGCGTTGATGGTGCCTCGCAATAGACCCTTACCGAATAACGAACCATCGCCATTACTTGCCGACCCGGGGGCGGAGATCGCGTCGTCTAAGCCACTTCCTGCATGGCCGCCGGCAACGTCGCCACTCGATCCAACAGGGACGTTTCCCGTCGCCGCTCCATTGACGGCGGGCCGACTGGCGCCCGCTGCAGACTTTTGCGGCTGGGCTTGCGGCGCTGACTGCGTTTGCGCTTGTTCAAACCGCGCCTGCGGGAACGTGCCGCTATCACTGAACGGATCGTGTTCGACCGGAACGAGGGTGATGTTTTCAAAGTCCGGCTGATGCTCGACCGGCACCAGAGAATAATCAGACATGATGAACGACCTGCAGAACTTTTCCGGCGGGGGGCATCAGGCAGACATTGATGGCCGCCTCTCGTCTTGCGTGCGCCCGCCGGATACGCCCGCTGCGCCTTCCCCATTTCGATCGCCGCCTTCAGATGGGTCTCCAGCACCGTCATCTTGGCGTCGAGCGCAGCCTTGATCTTGGCGAGCTCGATCTCCCCTTGCGTCTTGACCTGGAGATGGATCGCGTCGGCCTGCGCCCGGCGGCTCTCCGGCAAGGTTCAGACAGACGGAGTAAACCGTCCTACGACAACCGGGGACTCAACATCCAGATACAGATTGGCGCGTGCGTAAAGACCGATGACATGCTCACCAGCTTTGACGCTCGCTTCACTCGGATACAAAAGTTTCTCGGTGGGAAACAGACCATGCTTCTTCGCATCAAGCGATAGCTGCTGTCGATTCTGCTTGAAGAACGTACCCTCGACGAGGCCGTACACCGGCCCTTTGAAGTCGACGACGAAGTTACCGTCGCGCATCGGCCTGACCGAAAAGTCTGGCATATGGGTCACAACGTCCAGCAGCGCCGCATTACACATTACACTTGGCAATATCCGGCTCGGATGAGCCATTGTCAAAAACCGCAGTCCCATGCTCGTAGACCAGAAAGCTCCTCTGCCGGTCCGTGTAATGCGCCATCCGATCCACAAACCAGGCCGGCGCTTCTACGCGGGTGAGTCCTCGCCAGGTGGGCGCGGGATATTTCATGCTTCGGCCTCCGATGCATCTTTGCTCTGCTCGGACAATATCGCGCGAATTAAAGCAACAACCCTTCGGATGGCTAACATGGTACTGGCATCGGGCTCGCGGCTCATATGATTCCAGCGCCGCTGCTCCAAGAACAGGTGTGCCCGAAGCCGCACCAGGCCGCTGTCGGCTGACAAGGCGGGCAAGTCCCGCCAGTTGAGCTTGTATGGGTCATCCTCGGACGGATGAAAAGTCAGCGCGAAGCGTCCGATGATCGGCCAAGGCTCTGATTCGCTCGGCACAGCAGACAGCTTGAGACTCTTCGTCGGAATGATTGCTGGAAATGGAGGAGATGGAGGAGATCGAAATGTCGGCATGTCGTACCTGAGCCTACGGAAGCGTACCTTTGATTTCGTCCGGTGAGATGTAGTGCGGAACCAGGTACTCGCTTTCGCTATATAGGCTGTATGGGTTTGGAGTTGCTCGGCCCGGCGCCAATTGCAGCCGGTAGGTCGTGTCACCGTGTATTCGCGCAACGTTAGGATCGGTGGTTACGGCGATATATGGAGACGGCGGATTGCGGCTGTCAAGCGCGTGCTTCGTCATCAAGTCGTGCTGGTCCCCTTCTGCCAAGACCGCTTCGGAGTAGGCTTGGCCTCCCGCTCGTGCCGCATGCGACCGGAATTCCGTGAGGCCGGCTTGATCGCCTCTATAGAAAGTTTGTGGCGCATTCTCTGCCGCTTGTCCAAACCTCGCGCTCGCTTCTTCTGCGGCGGGCGGCAGAGTCTGCGCGGCGCGTGCTCCCGTTCCTAACCTGGCTGCACCGAGCGGACCGAGCACGCCGAGTGCGCCGCCGGCGAATCGGAGAGGCACCTCCCAAGGAGTCCCCTCGCCAAGCTGGCCTCCGGCTTCGCTCCCCAGGCCGCCCAGCACAGCCGCTCCGACTTTGAGAGGCACGCCTCCAGGCGCTACATAGGAAGCGGGATTGCCGAGAAATTCCCCGACTGATGCACCGAATTGGCCCGCCCGGCCTTCCGGCCTGTACATCGGCCCCGTGACTTCCTTCTCGAGAATCTGCATTCCCTGTTCTGGAGTCGGCGCGTCGACGTCTTGCCCCATCTCGGCCTGTGTGGCGCGTCCCAATGCGCTCGCCGCGCTGTTGAAGCCAGAGACGACCCCGCGAGGGATGGACTTGAAGAAGTCACCGGCCCCTGCCGCGAGGGTAGATCCGGTGGAGCCTGTTGTTGCCACGCCAGGTATCGGTGCGCTGGATCTGCCTGCTCCCATCGCAGACTGTTGAGTCTGCGCCTGTTGCGCCTGCGCTTGCAGGCTTTGCGCTTGCTGGGGCTCATCCTCAGGGAATGGGTTGTGGTCGACTGGAACGAGAGTGGCATTCTCGAAGTCCGGCTGATGCTCGACCGGCACCAGAGAATAATCAGCCATGATGAACGACCAGGAGATATTTGCCGGGACGGCCCGAGTCCGGCAGATAGTGGTGGCCGTCCCTCGCCTTGCGTGCGCCTGGCGGATATGACCGCTGCACCTTGCCTGCTTCGATCGCCGCCTTCAGATGCGTCTCCAGCACCGACATCTTGGCATCGAGGGCGGCCTTGATCTTGGCGAGCTAGATCTCTCCTTGGGTCTTGACCTGGAGATGGATCGCGTCGTTCTGCTGCTGGATCTGCGCCTAATGCGCGGCGGTCGCGGCGTCGACCTGCACTCGCGCCAGCACGGCCTGTAATTTTGGATCGGGCGACAGTCGATGCGGCAGGGAGCCGTATTAGCAAACGTTCGGTTCTTGTGCCCTCATCCTGGATGCATCCAGCCCCACAATCACGATCTTACGAGAAGACGCGTAACCGCCCGGCTTTATTGCCCCTACAACCCTTCAGGTAGTTCAGTGAGAGAATCGATAAACTGCTTCAGTGTTGGGGCGAGAAACACAATGTATCGATCAGGGTCCTCATAATCTTCATGAGAAATGAACATGATATTTCCGAAAGACTCTGGCCTCACACTATAAAGAAACTTGTCCCCAGAGGGATCGTCCGCGAACGGTATGAGCCCCTGCGGAAAGTCCGGCGTTTGATCCACCATCATGACATAGGTGTCTTCGAAGGTAGTTCCGATGGGATCTTCTACGTTCATAGGCAGGAATGTTTCGACGTCATATGCGTCTCCATCCTTGGGAAAAAATTGAGGGCGGGGCGTGCCGCCGTTGTGCCGAAGGTAGTGTTCCTTGAGATCCTGCGGCAAGCGAATACCGAGGCGATTCTCCACGCGCTTGATATCCAGTTCGGAAAGCGGTGGAGCAGTACGCTCAAAGACAACCATTGCCTGTCTCCTCTAACGCTCGCGCTGGCCAACCTACTTAGGGAGATGGCCTTAGAAGCCATGGCAAATTCAGATCCTGACCATTCAAAGCAAGCATCGCTCGACACCCGGTCCAAACCCACACGGTAAGGAAGTTGGGGCTCGGTACCACTTCCAGCACACCTTCCCTGTCGCAGAGGACCGTCAGCAACAGTTGAGAATCCGGCGAAAGAACAACCTCCTCAGCCCAAGGTTCCACGATCACCGTCAACGGCCCGGGGTTGTGGTTGATTACGACGTATTTTACGGTCGTATCTGTCATTGGAAGTTCCTCAAGATTTTCGCCAGCAACGCTGCGCGATGGACTGCCGACAGGTTGGATGGATTGTCACGCGCCACACCCTCATAGATTTTTTGGAAGGCCGCAATAGATCGTGCGGTAATGCCGGCCGATTTGAGTCTCGATATTATTTCGGCAGTCGCTTCGGTGGAAGCCGCGCGTGATGCTTCCAGCCCTTGTTCGAAACCGGCAAGTCGCCCAAATTGCGCTCGCTTTATTCCTTCGGGCAAGGTGGCTTCCGCTTCGGCAATGGCTTGTCTGGCGGCGCTGCCCGCAGCAGCTCTACCTGCCGCAGAGACTGTTGACCCGGCCAGCCCGTCAGCAACCGCGGAGCCTCCCACGCCAAACAGACCGAGCGCCTCGGCACCCGCAATCGCCAGCGGCGGAAGCAGCAGCGAACCGACCCCAAACGCTCCCTCGATCTTTGCAGCTGTCGGATTATTCCGCACAAGATCTGTCACCCCTTCCGATTGAGCGAGTTCGGGAGCGGCTAGCTGATTAAAGAACTTGACGAAGGGCGAACCCGAACCACCTCCGACCGCAGAATCACCGGAAACAGCCGACTTTGGCTGGGCGGACAGCACGGGCTGCGGCTGGCTTTGCGGTTGAGCCTGTGTCAACTGGGGCTGCACTCTCTGCCCCGATTGCGCCAGCGCCGGCTCACTCTGCGCTTGCGGGCTTTGCGCCTGCTGGGGCTCATCCTCAGGGAATGGGTTGTGGTCGACTGGAACGAGAGAGGCATTCTCGAAGTCCGGCTGATGCTCGACCGGCACCAGAGAATAATCAGCCATGATGAACGACCAGCAGATATTTGCCGGGACGGTTAGAATCCGACACGTAGTGGTGGCCGTCCCTCGCCTTGCGGGCGCCCGGCGGATATGACCGCTGCACCTTCCCCCCTTCGATCGCCGCCTTCAGATGCGTCTCCAGCACCGTCATCTTGGCGTCGAGCGTGGCCTTGATCTTGGCCAGCTCGATCTCCCCTTGCGTCTTGACCTGGAGATGGATCGCGTCCGCTTGCGCCTTCTCGCGTTCGATCTGCACCCGGTGGGCGGCGGCAAGCTGGTCGGCCTGAACGCGCGCCTGCAGCGCCAGCAATTTCGGATCGGGCGGCGGCTGCGGTGGCGTCGGCGGCGGATGCAACAGCTGCCCGGTCTGCGGATTGACGGCCATGGGATCGCAAAAGAACTGGTCCGGGTTGCGATGCCCCATGATCCGCGTCAGCTCGGCCGCGGTGTTGTAGAGCTGACGGTCGCCGACCAGGTTGAGCTTGCCGCCGGCGAGCAGCTCCTTCTGCACGTTGGCGATCGCCATGGTCTGGGCGAATTGCTGGGCCTTGCCGCCGGCGCCGAGGCCGACATTAATGGTCATGTCCTCGCGCGTCTTCCAGTTGCGCGGATTGACGGCGACCCAGGCATTGCGCAGCCGCACCGTCTCCTCGCGCTGGCCATGCTTGCGGATGGTGCCGTGCAGCAGCGCGAAGATATCGCGCACGCCTTCGGCCATGACACGCGCGATCAGCTTGATGCGCATCTGCGAGGCAGAGAACACCTGCGCGACCGCGGTCGCCGATTGGTTCTGCAACGCGTTGGCGTCGATGCCCTGCGCCTGCTTGGCGAGGCCGGTGCGGATCTCGAGCTCGGCGTCGAGATATTGCAGCATCGGATAGATCGACGTGGTGATATCAGGCACCACCTGCCAGTTCAGCCCGCCTGCCGTCTTGGTGCGGACCACTCCGCCCGGCCGCGACACCAGCAGGTCGTCGAGCGTATTCGGCCCGGCGTTCTGCTCGGCGACCTCGACGCGCGGATTGTTGTGCAGATAGAGATTGTCCAGCGCGCCGCGCTTCAGCGCTGTCTTCTCGCGCTGCAACGGCATCACGAGATCGGCGATCGAGCGGCCGAAGAAGCGATGGGTCACCGGCACCGGCGTGGTCGCCGCGAACGGCATCTCGTCGAACGGCGTGATGCAGTCCTTGCCGTCCTTGCGCAGGATCTCGGCCTGGTCGCCGCCCGTGATGACCTGGTAGAGGCAGGGACGGCCCGAGCCCTCGTAGTCCATGCGAACATAGTGCTCGGTGATGCGCACCAGCCGCGCCGCAGCGTTGGCGCTGCCGCCGCCTGATGTCGCGGACAGATGCTCCTCCACCGTGTCGCGCGCCAGCGTCTCGATCTCGGTCATGCCGGTATGCGGCAGCAGGGCCCTGATCTGGCCGGCCTCGAAACCTTCCGCGATCAGCTGCGCCTCGGTCTTGGTGACGACCTCGTGGAAGCAATAGTTGCAGTCGCGGATGCTGCGTGCACCGCGCTCGATGCCGAATTCTTCGGGCGGCACACCCATCACCCGCGCCTGCGCGAGTTTGCGCGTGGTGACGATGGTGACGTCATGCGTGACGAGAGAGCCCATCGGCGCGGGTTGCGCCGGGGCTAGCAAGGGAACGGGCATGTGTGATTGAACTCTCGGTTCTGCGCAAAGGCTCGCCGCTCGATGCGGCGGGCCGGGTTAGTAACCGTTGTTGCGCATATATTCCTGGATCATGCCGAGCAGGCCGCCTGCCGGCACCCGATCGGGACTCGATGGATCGATGGCTGTAACCGATGGGCCGGCTAGGACAGCGGCAGTATCCCGCACAGGTCGAGACGCGTCCTTCCGCGGCGAGGCCAAGGCCCATTGATCCAACGCGCGTTTGGGGGCGGAGGCAAACAGCGCCTCGAGTGGAAACCGCTCCGTTGGAAGCGACGTCGAGGTCGACCGATCGCCCGCGTTGCCGCCGCGTGCAGCAGGTCGTGGCGACAGCGCTGACGAACTCGTATCTGGCTGCGCAGTCCCATCAATGAACGAGGCAAGCCTACGAAACGAATCCGGCGAGACGTCCCGGAATGGCGCAGGAGCAACGCTGTCCCACCGATCGCCGATGCCGTTGCTGTCACCGATCGGCCCGACCCCCCTGAGTACAGCGTCCGGTTGCATGTCCGGAAACATACGCGGCGCACCGAATGAAGGCGTCCGCAAGCTCGGGGCGTTACGCCCCGATGCGGTTGGTGCGCCACCCGGCCCGCCCACGGCATCGGAGCGTATTCCAATCTGATGTAATTCACCGCCAGGCGCACTCTTTCCCGGATCTGTTGGAGCAAACGGATCTGCTGACCCCGGCGTCATGGGAACATGAGCACTATTGATCGAATCCGACGTGGCCGGGGGCGGAAGCGTAATATTGTCTGTGATGCCCAAGTCGCCTGCGACTGCCGCATGCCGGAGCCGCTTGAGAGTTAGGTCGATCGATTCAATTACGGATTTTAGGACGCCACTCTGATCGTCAACGGATTGCTGCGCGCTGAGAATCGAATTCTTGGAATTTGTTAGGTCTCGAACAGTACTGTCATAACCAGGCTCGTCACTGAGCGGCTTTCGAATCCCCTCGACATTAAAGGATCCCGACCCGTTCAGATAATGATCAATAACGTCGTTCGCTTGACCGATAATCTCCGCTCTATCGGCTTCGGTGATTGTTGTGGCCGAATGACCTGGAGGCGGGCAACGGGCGCCTTTCGATGGTCGCCATACTGTACTTAATCCGTCTGTGTTTCAACGATTTCGATGAAGTCGTATTCTAATATAGAGAGTGCCCGCGTACTCATTCTGAATAAACAGAGCGCCCTGGGCCGGCCGCCCGCGATAGAAAGGAACTATTGATAGCGGCTTGGCCGGATCTATGTTCACGAAATCCGCGGCACCGACGAAATAGCAGCAACTGAGTTCGCTGCCGTATAAGTGAATCGTGGCACTCCGAGTCTCGTAAGGAAGCACGATTATCGTCAGCCACAATCCGAACGCCTCGATGTCCGCGCTACATACTTGATCAAATCGACACCTAACTGAGCCTGCGTCCTTGGCGCCTCGAACCTCAGCGCCAAAATCAACATCATAATCGTCTGCCCATGACCGACCGGTCGAGGCAAGCAGGCAAAAAAGGAACAAGATCAAAGTACCCAACAAAGGGACGTATCGCGCAGAAGCTCCGACCTCGGAGCGCTTGTCACGGGCGAGCTCCGCCTTGACGATACGATATTGACCTTCCGCCATACTTCACTCCCATTCATCGGGAACGTAACGTTTATGAACTTGCACGACGGCGTCATGCGGTTTTAGACAGGAGAGGGGCACGTCAACATGATAGACTTTTTGTGCTCTGTAGTCGGGGTCATCGCGCGGGACATATCGCTGGTCGTCTCGGACCCAGCATTCGCCCGAATAGCTGCAGGCCTTGCTGGGTGCCGGGGCGCACTGCAAACCAAGAGCTTCTGCATCGTCGCGAGAGATGTCCCTGGCAGACGTCTGCTCGATGATGAACGTTTCGTCAATTGCTTCAGACCATCGACGTCATGATTGGAGTTGCGGCCAATGAATTTCGCCAGTTGGCCTTCGCCCGATCCCGTAGGATCGATGTCGACGCGAGGCCACGGCCAGACCAGGAGCATCCGGATATGATGAAAGCAATGGCCAGCAGCGAGAGAACGTTGAGTATCGGAAACTTCGGCATTCCAAGTGCTTCTCCGGGCAAATACTTGATCTGCTCATCCTTCGGGAATCGCGTGTAGCTGCCTCGATCGGCCGCGATGCAAAGCGGCCAACAACAGCTAAACGTCTTTCGCCGTATGAGCGCGCGCGCACTTCACCACTATCTCTAATTTAGATAGAACAAAGCCAGAACTTAGTCAAACGAGACCTTGGGCTGCCGAACCGCCACAGTCCGTCCGCGGATAACGCATCGCCAATGCCCATCAGCCGCGCCTGCGCGAACTTGCGCGAGGTGACGACGGAGATCCCGTCGGCGCTGACGCGCCGGAGCTAGCAAGGGAATGGGCATGCGCGATACGCGCGGCGCTGAATTGCATCAAACCGCCAACTAGTAAGCGTTGTTGCGCGTGTATTCCCGGATCATGCCGAGCAGTCCGCCGGGCTGCTGCTCTTCGGGCGCATATTGGCCATCTCTCAAGCCGGCAAGCCCGGTCGAAGCTCTCCAGTCGCCCATCCCGCTCCCGAGTGAATTCCGATCCTCCATGCCCAAATTTCTCACCGGGGCAGCGCTGTCGGGGCCGATCGATCCCATGCGGGATGTCAGCGTCCGGACAAGTGGTGATGCTTCATCGATCGGCCCCATTGCAGGAGGCGCGAAGAACATTCTCAAGCGCTCGGCAAGCTGTTCTGGGGTCCACGTGTATGTGGCCGCCAGGCCGGGGCGCGCCGGTCCGATCTCGAGAGAGGACACCTTGCTCTTCGACGGCTGTGGAATCCCATTCGCGTCCGGAATGGATACGTTCAAGGTAGGGACGAATGGAAAGAGATTTCCACTCGCGCCATATCCGAGAGTGTCATCCGACTTGATTCCGGCCGTCAGGAACGACAACCCAAGCCCCCCTCCTCCCAAACCCAAGCCACCTGTCACCGTGACCGGCGGAGACGTCGGCGAACCCGGATTCCAGTAATATGAGCCACCGATCCCAAAAGGACCAATCGGCAGAGAGAGTGAGACTCCATCGGCTCGAAGATTCCCATTCTCGTTGACGGACATTGCGATGATTACCCCAATTGCGATTTCACAAAGATTGATCTGGCACGCTTGCCGAAGCTTACTCAGGCGCCGTTCGACGGTCAGTTGCGATGATCTGACGGCGACGACGCTCGCTTGCTCTCATTGCAAGTTGTCACGCGGATGAGCTAAGATTGCAGAAAACGTCTGATCATTGGGCGGTGGAACATGAATGGGCTGCAAATCGGCTTCACATTGATCTGGGTCGCCGGCCTTGCCTTTCTATTTGCCCGCGCCTTGAATTACAGCCGCCTCGTCCTCAACAATCTCGCACCCGGTGAGACTTGCTGGGAGCCCTCCGATTTTCGGCTGTTCTTCAGCTTCAGGCGCTTTCGCTTGTTCGGCAACTACGTCGAACCGACCCATCTGACAGACCTCGGCCGGGAATATCAGAAACGTGTCCGCCAGACCGACGTCATCGCCTTTTTCTGGACGCTCGGCGGCCTCGTGGCTCTGGCGATCTTCTTTTCGTGAAGAGATGCAGTTCGCGCAGCGGTCAAGAAGCGGTGGAAGAAGCTCACCCCGATCGGCCATCGGAATGAAAAAACCCGCAGCGGATTTTCCGCGCGGGTTGATCTTAACTCTTTCGATGATGCCACTTTAGAGGTGTTTTGCCCGACGCGTCAAGCCGATTTCGGATTTTTAGATCTGACCCACGACTTGGCCCGGCGGCGAATAGCCGTTATTGCGCATGTCGTCCTGGATCATGCCGAGCAGTCCGCCGGCCGTGCCGCTTGTCGCGGCATTGCTTGTATCGCCTCGCATCGACGATGCCATGGACAAGCCGGGCTCATTTGCGAACACGCCGATCGGCCGGCTGGCCTGCAACGGCTGGGGCCCATTGAGCAGTCCGCGCAATTCTGCTCGTAGATCCTCGAACATTTGATGGCGTAAAACACGCTGTAAACAAAGGCCGCCAAGAACAACACGCCGAAGACCATCGCATCCGCCCTCCCCAAGGCCGCCCTCCAAGGGATGTCTGGCCGGCCGGCCACAGCGATGAATGGCTAACGTCAAACGACCTCGCGCAAAGCCTGCAGAGTATCTCCCTGATCTGTCCCCTCGTGCACCGTGTGCGCGACGATCTTCATCGCGCCGTTCGATTCCGCGACGTCCTGGGCCAGCAGCGCGAACTGGTCGTCTGTGAGGTCGTAATAGGTCTCGCGGCTCTCCTCCTCCCGCTCCTCCCACCAGACCTTGACGATGCCGGCCTTCGACAGCAGCGCGTCCTTGATGAAGGAATACAGCACCATGAAGCCGCCGTTCTGCTGCATGAAGACGTGATTGACGTAGTCCGTCTCCTGCTGCGCAGCGGCGACATCCTCCGGCCCCACCGGCTCGAAGCGCACGACCTCGTCGGAGCCGGCAAAGATGTCCATCAGCTGCGGCATCAGACCTTCGACGGTGTCGGCAACGTCGGTCGACACCGCGCGCGAGCGGCCGTCCTGCGCCGGCATGTCCTTGCGCATGTCACCGAGATAATAGTCCATCGCATCCGCCCGCTCCTCGGCGAGCCGCGCTGCCGACATCGCGGCAAGCGCATTGGCCTTCTCGGAGGCGAGCATCGCCTTCACTTCGGAAATCGACATCATTGTCATGAGATACCTTTGGTCAAAACTCATACACCGCAGCTTCACCGGCGCGACAGATACGGCACCGGCGGAGCACCCGTCGTAAACACATTCGCCTCGTTCGAATCATCGCGCCGGGTCAACCGGCGGATGTCACTGCGACGGATAGCGGGCGCATCGACGGCGTTCTGTTCTTCGAGCGCGTTCGGAGCCAGCGCGCTGGCAGCCGGAGACCACGGCGCATCGTATCGATCTCCGATGGCCGAATAGCTTGCACTTGCCGGGCCCAAGACCCCACCGAGGCCGCTCCATTTGCCGAAGCGATCGGAGAGATCCCAGGGCGCGGCACCAGGCGCTGGAAGTGAATTGTCGAGCACCTGTTGGGCCCGTGTCGTTCCGGCCAGGAAGGGGATCGGCGCAGTGGTCGGGGCTCCGGCAATGCGACTGGCCGCATCCGGCGACAACATGTTGGGCGGAGCGGGATGTTGCGGCCAGCTCGTGGCGCCGAACGCCGGCTCTACCGCCTGCGTTTGCGCGAGCCAAGGAATGGGTTGGCTGCCGGCGTCCCACGGCGCGTGGCGGGACGCTGCGGTATGTCGAGACGCTGCGGCGTGCTCCATCTTCTTGTTTGCCCAGGAGATAACCCAGCTGGCTGTCTTGCCACGAAGGAAGGGATTGGCCTTGATGGCGTTGTCGTCGAGAATCGACTCCACCGGCGTATTCGGATCCGCCTTCATCAATTTGACGCCGCCACCCGGGCCGGCAAAGTGCATGAGATAGGTCGATGTCGGCGTGACGGGGACGCCGGCCCGGCGAAGCCTTGCTTGGTTCTCCGCCGCATAACTGGCGGTCATCTCTTTCGAAAGGTCGGCATCTTTGCGAAGCTCAAGGATCTCTGCGTCCGATTTGCCTCGCGCCAGCTCGGGCTTGAGGCGCTTGATCATCTCGAGCCAGGTCCCGTTGATGAACTGCCCGAGCCCGAGCGCGCTCGATGTCTTGTTCGGCTGGTTCGCCTTCTTGAGATTGCCGCTGCTCTCGGCCGAAATGATCTTGTCTAGAATGTCCATATTGCCTTCCACAAACGAGAAAGGCGGCCCGCGAGGACCGCTTGCCTGATTTCAAGGATTGACGTTGTCGGCGCGAGCCGTGCGGGGGCGCAGCGAGCCACCCAACGACTCGATCTGATCAGTAACTGTCGACTGGCAACCGCCAGAAATGGTCACACTGCGGTCAGAGCTGCCCCGCGCCGCGGCGTCGTCGCATTACTTGCCACTCGGAGATCCCCACTTGCGTTCATCGGGATTGAGAGCCTCTCTCATCACGGCAAGCTGCGCGTCGGTGGCGGCGCCGAGATAGGACATGACACCTTCGTGGACAAGCACACCCCACGCCTGGGTGCCGCTCGGCGCAAACATGAGGGCCAAGTGCGTGCGACTGCAATTGTATTCCTTCGCGCAGACCGTGAATACTTCGTATTTGACTCCGTGTATGTCGACCAGCTCGGCGGAACTGCTGCTATAAGCAACATCGTTCCTGGCGAGAACATCCCGGGCCCAGCCCGGCAGCTTGCCGGCATGCTCGATCAGATTCTTTGACGCTTGCGCATAGGCAGGCCTCTTGAGCACGTCGAACAAATACGGGGTTGTCACCTTTGGCGGCAATTCGGGGACAGCGAGCTGCTTTCTCAGCACCGCCTGCTGCGCATCGGTCGGATTTCCAAGGAAGGACACAACCCCTTTTTCGCGCAGGCCGGCCCACGCCTGCGCGCCATTCGGCGCAAACAGGAGGACAATTGTGGTGTCGTCGCAATTCGGCTGAGGCACGCACATGTGGAATTGCTCGTGGGTAATGCCGGCAATGTTCTCGGTGGTGCGCACGCCACTGATGTAAGGCCCGTTTTTCTTCAGGATTTCCCTGGTCCAGCCAGGAGCGTTACCGAGCAGGGTCATCAGGCTCTGAACGTAGGCAGGCTTTTGCAAAACCCCGGACAGATAGCCGATGGCCATTGCCGGTGAACAGGCAATGCACAATGTAACCAGACCGATGGCTGTCCAACGAACTTGTCGTCTCATGGGTCCCCCTTCGGATGAACCAGTCATCTCACTACCACAGGTCGCGCCACGGCGAACAGATTGTGGCTATGAACAATTAGCCAAATAGCAGCAACGTCGGAGCCATCCGGATCAAACTGCGGACATCGGCGAGCCGCACGGTGTCTTCGACGTAAACCTGCTGCGGGTTCGTCTCCTTGATAAAGGGAAGCGCCGCAGCATTCACCCCTATTCGCGCCAAGTAATTCCATACGTGTCATTTCCAAAATAAAGCCGAAGCACGACGCAGCCTCCTGTCGGTGGACAGGGCCCTTGCGTCAACCTTCGAACGCGGAGCCAGTATCAGAATGACTGGGCACCAAAGACGATCGCAAGAAATACAACGACCATGATCAAGAAGCCGATGAAGCCGGCAACATCTCGCGCGATCACCACGCGGCCGGCGCCGTCACGGCAAAAACCAAGCCAGTTGAAGCGCTCTTGAGCGACGTTCGGCGAATGCACATAGGCCCGACCAAACGACAATGTCGGAATGACGATTCGCGCGATCGAACATCCGATGAATTCGAAGAAGAGCAAGTACAGCAGCTATTCCATTGGCCATGCCCTCCGTCCTCACGACAACATGCCGTAACAAATCGCCGCCATCGCGAGCAGCACCGAAAGGCACATCGCAAACCCGATCCAACCCGCAGCGTCCTGTCGCAACTCGATCCGTCCATCCGCGTCGCGACGATACCAGGGACGACGCAGCGGCGACGTCGATGTGCTGAACGGCTCGACATAGATATGTCCGGATGAAAGGAGTGGCAAAGCAGCTCGCGCCACCGTGTACCCGATCAGCTCGGCCAGCATTCGCAACGCCGGCATCGCAAAACTCACGCAGTGATAGAGACTACACCAATTAGAACATAACAAGAACACTTGTCAACCACTGGTACTACTCCGCTGCTGGTCCGTCTCACATCCATCCCCGCTCGGCATACCGGATCGGCCGGTTGAACGCGGCGACCCTGCCCGGTTGCTCGTAGCAGATCGCCATCAGTCCCAGCGCGTCCGCAGCGTGGCTCGACCAGTCGTGCTCGGGACCGAGACCGATGTTGCGCGTCTCGTCCTTGCGCTCGTGATAGAAGCCGAGCGCTTCGCGGCCGGCCTCCGTCGTGTCGGTGTTGAACCAGAGCTGCGGGCCGAGCCGCCGCAGCGCCTCGATCCGCATCATGGCCGCGCCCGGCCCCTGGTTCTTCACCGGCGGCTCGACCTTGAAGCCGGCCTCGCGCAGATGATCCTCATAGCGCTTGCCGGTGACGTTGTTGGCGGCCATGCCATCGTGCGGAAGATAGAGCACGGCGTTGTCATAGCCGCGCGAGCGCAGCCAGTTGACGTGAAACGCCAGCACCTGGCCGACGCTTTCGTAATAATCCAGGATGCGAATTTCGCTGCCGACCCATTGCACGATCCACATCGTGAAAGCATCCGCCGCAGCGCCGGCGCCGCCGATGTCGATGAAGGCGCGCAGCGGCAGGAGAGGATCGGCCGAGACTTTTCCGATCCGTCCTCCGGCACGCGCCTCCGACAGCAGCGAGGCAAAGTAGGCGCCCTCGAAGGCGCGGGCGTACTCGCCTTCCCAGATGTGATCGTAGCGCTCGGGGTAGAGCTTTTGATCCAGGAGCCGCTCCTCCCCGAGCACATCGGGAAACCACGGATTGTCGCGCCAGTTGGCTTTCACCACCACCGCGCCGTCCGGCTGGCGCCCGCGCAGAAAATCGTCGATCGCATCGCTCTTGCGGCGCGGATTCCAGCTGGCCCAGAGCTCGGAATCCTTGGCGCGGATCGTCGGCCGCAGCAGCGCGAGGCTGCGTGCGCTTAAGGATTGCGCCTCGTCGATCCAGGCGATGCGAAATCCCTCCAGGGATTTGATCGAGTCCGCCGTGTGATCCTGAAGCCCGCGGAAGATGATGAGCCCGTCGCCGGGCGTCTCGATCTTGTCGCTGAAAAGCCTGAAGCCGTGGCCGAGCCGAAGGCTCGCGATCTTGCCCTCGATCAGCCGCTTGGAAGACTGCGCCAGCGAACGCTGCGCCTCGCGAATGCAGACCGCGAGCGTGCCGCGCTCGGCCTGGCAGGTCTCGACCAGGAGCTCGCCGAAGAAATGCGACTTGCCCGAGCCACGTCCGCCGTAAACGCCCTTGTAGCGCGCAGGCTTCAGCAGCGGCTCGAAGATCTTCGCCGTCGGAATTTTCAGGATGGACAATGGCTAAGCTCGCTCACCCTAGGGCAGGCCGGTGCGCCTGCGCCACATCGCGGACCAGTCTTCGATGTCTGGAGTTTCAGGTTGCCCTTGCCGAGTTTGGCCCAGGTCAGGAGAGGCCGCGTTTTCAGAGAATGGCGGCCAGAGCCCGAAGAGCCCTCCGAACTGTTTCTGCGCAGCTGGTGGGAACGTGGAAGCGGGGCCGACGTTCGGAACCTCCGTCGGGTTTGTGTCGAACGCGGATCGGTTTGGTATTCCTGCAGGCATTCTCGTCAGGATCCGCACGTGTTCAGGAGACGTTGCAGGCACCACGCGGGCGTTCCGGAGATATTGCCGATACTCGGGGATGTAAGCTGGCGATGCCGGATTCGGGTCGAATGGCCCCAAGGCATCGGCAAACGCGCTTGGATCCATGAGGCGTCCTTCAGAATCTTTGATCTGATAGTGAACATGTGGATCTCCCGGCGTCCCATCACGGCGGAAAACGCCCGTATTCCCCATCGTCCCAATGAGCTGGCCCGCGGCCACTGGATCGCCGATCTTCACATGTCTGGCGTTGGTGTGGAGGATTTGATGAAGGAGGCCGTTCTTGTCTCTGATCGCGATCGTTCCCCACTTGTCCTCACCGGCGTTTTCAACCACACCGTCGACGGGCGATCGCACCGCCGGATTGCTCTTGTTCAAACGCGCCTCTCGTCCACCGACATAGTTGAAGTCGATACCTCGATGCGGATTCGATGAGCCGGGCGGTCTGTTGGACGTCTCTCCGTATCCACTCCTGACATGGGGCGGCACGCTTCCGATGGGTTGCAGGATCCTCCGCATCATATCTTCCCAGGACATATTCAACTCCATTCGAAAGCGGCAAGCCAGCGCGCTCGCCTACACCTTACGATGGTGCGGTTTCAGCCGGCTTGCTCAACCACTGATAATTGTCTAACTACGTTGCGCGCAGGGCACGCAGGACGTGACCGCTCAATCTGCTCGACACGGAGACACGTGTGAGAAAGTTCCTCGTCCTCGGAATTCTAGGTCATGCGATGCTGATGCTGGTGGCGTTCGCCCCCGTTGCGATCGCACAAGAGCGCCCCGCGCCGGCATTCGACAAATGGCGTCCGAAGGCCGGTGCCTATGCCGAACCCGGCAAGAATTTCGAGTCGAACTGCGACGAAGGCAACGACATGACGATCGGCGCAAAGTCGGTCAGCGGTTCCGAATGGGTCTGCGATTTCAAGAAAATCACCGATCTAGGACCGGGCTCGCTGAAGGTTGAAATGGTCTGCGACGATTACAATCTGGCGCAGAACCTCAACCCGCGCGATCCCAACTGGGCGAGCAGGCAATTCAACGAAGTCATGTTCGTCAAGCGGATTGATGACGCGACAATCTCCGTTCAGAAAAGCCTGAACGGGAAGTTCAAAGACCCTCCCTGGCGTGCAGCCTATTGCCCTCTGAAGACGCAGCGCGCGCTCGCCGAGGCCACGCTGAGAGCCAAGGTGGAAGCAAAGCAGAAGGCCGAAGTGGAACTCACTCTCAAGAGCGCTCATCCGCAGGATGGCGTCTACGCCGCGGCAGGTGCTGATTTTGAGGAACGTTGTGCAAGATTCAGGGACACGGTCGTTGCATTCGCCAGGAAGTCGATCACGACGGCCTCGAATATCTGCCAGATCAGGAATACGCAGGTTCAGCTTCCCGACACGGTCAGGATCGACGCCGACTGCATGTTGCAATCGGCCCCAGGCCCTGACGCCGTCCGCGTGCAGGACCCGGACACCATTCAGGACCGCAAGAACCTGATGTTCAAGAAGATCGACGACAAGACCGTCATCCTCTGGATCATCAACAACGGACACTTTACAGGCGATGGCCGGAAGCTGTCCTATTGCAGCGACCAGGTGCAGCGCGCCTATGCCGGGCAGCGCCGGACCGGCAAGCAGAGCAAGAACTAGGGATCACCGAAATGAAAAACCCGCGCCGGGATGCTTCCCCGCGGGCTGAACCAAACCCTTTCGATGATGCCATTCTGCCAGTGTTTTGCCCGACGTGTCAAAGCAGCAATCCCAATTTCAGTTCGAGGTGCCTGATAGCGCCGTGCTTCAGGCACACTGGATGCGTTAGCTCGCCGCAGGGTCGCGATCATGCAGAATTTGATGAAAGACGCCATCCATGTCTCTGATGGCTTCTCTCGCTCGTCCATCGCCCGCATGCTCTCCCCCGGCACCAACCGAAGATCGAGACGAACACCAGATCGAGATACTCCGGCATCTCAGGCCTCGAGGCCAGCATCGCCCTTGACGGCGTCCTCCGGACGCACGATGACGCGCTCGACCCGGTGAATCGTTTCACCGTCTTCGCCGTTCTCGATCGGCTGTGCGGCCTTGCCCCAGCCGCGATCGAGGATCGCGTTGGCCGCCGATAGGCGCACGGCCGGCGTGGCGTCGTCGCTGCGCATGATGCCGACGAGCACCCGGAGGGCCGTCCTGGTGTGGCCGCGCGCCAGCGAGCGGATCTCGGTCAGGGTCCGTGCCCTCGACGTCTTCCTGACCGCGGACGAACGCGCCGGCGCGCTCTCCGGATCGTTTTTCATATCCTCGCTCACGACAACATCTCCCACAGCACGATTGCAACGAGGCCCGCAAGCGCGAGCGATATCAGATAGGCTGTCATCATTCCCTCCACGAGAAAAGAAATGCGCGGCAGATCGCGCAAGGCGAGGCGCGATCGTTTCGGGCGCGAACCCTATCTCCGTGTCTTCCGGAGGCCGCAGCGGCGCGGGCGATTGGCCCGGCGCCGCGGGCCGGCACGTTCGCGCGTGCACGGCCAGCAATGGTTCGGACGGCGGCGCGCCTGTCGGCGCTCCATGAACGTCACGTCGAGTGCGTGGCCGGATGCGCGGCCACCGTCCGATTCTGGAATCGAGACGAAAAAACCCGCAGCGGATGTGGCCGCGCGGGTGAACCAAACTCGTCTCGATGATGTCATTCTGCCGGTGTTTTGCCCGACGTGTCAAACGAACGAATGCGCGGAGCGGAAGTTGGTCGATCAGGAGGATCGTCATGACACTCAGCACAGATCGCAAGCCGCGCAACGAAAAGTCGCCCCGCAACGAAGATGCGCCGCGCATCGAGGAGAAACGCCCGCTGCACGAGGCAATCATTGAAGATGCCGGCGAGACCGGAGACGGGGATCGCGACCTCGTGCACGGCGACGGCGGCACCATTGACCTTCCCGCCAAGCCCGGCGATCTGTCGAAGGACGACTAGACGTGCCGGAACTTACCCGACCAAGCTTGCGTTGATGCCCTCGTTGGAAGGAACGCTGGTGCGATGAGGCACACTGTCCTGGTTGTTGACGACGATCCCGCCGTCCTCGACGTAATCGTGGGCATGCTGGAGGATTTCGGTTGCCAGGTGATCTCCGCCCATAGCGGCGCGGATGCGCTCGAACGGCTCGAGCAGAACCGGGACATCTCGGTCCTCATCACTGACATCAACATGCCTGGCATGGATGGCCATGAGCTGGCCGAGCTGGCGCGGCGCGCCCGCCCGGAGCTGAAAATCCTGCAATTGTCGGGACGCGAGCCGCGGCGCGGCGGCCTGCCGATGATCAGGAAGCCGTTCTCGTTCGAGGAACTCGCCGACATCCTGCAGCGAACAGGCATTTGCTGACCGCCGCGCCCAAAACAAAACCCGCGGCGGATGGCGTCCGCGCGGGTGAACCAAACTTGTCTCGATGATGCCAATATGCCGGTGTTTTGCCCGACGGGTCAACAAGACATCGTGGAAAGAGAAGCCCCTCCTCCCAGCTCTATATGTGGTGCGCAAGGGGCTTGCTTCAAGTCCCCGCCCCTGCCGTAGAACCCCCGACCCAACGAACATCCAAGGCAACCAACCGAGGGGTCAACATGCCTGTCCTGCTTCCGACATCCCGTTCGCGCCGCCGCGCCCCGAGCGCTGACGCCGCGGTCGAGACGCTGACCGACCACGCCATCGTGATCGCCGGCGGCGGGCCGACCGGCCTGATGCTGGCCGCCGAGCTCGCACTCGCCGATGTCGACGTCGCCGTGGTCGAGCGGCGCGCCGACCAGGCGATCGTCGAGACGCGCGCCGGTGGCCTGCACGCACGCACCATCGAGCTGCTCGATCAGCGCGGCGTCGCCGACCGCTTCCTGCGCGAAGGAGAGATTCTCCAGCTCGCCGGCTTTGCCTGGACCCGGCTCGATATCAGCGATCTCCCCACGCGGCACCCTTACGGGCTCAAGCTGCGGCAGGCGCGCATCGAGCAAATTCTGGCCGATTGGGCCGAAGAGCTCGGCGTCACCTTCCATCGCAGCCGCGAGGTCACGGGCTTTGCGGAAGACGAGGCCGGGGTGGATGTGACGCTATCCGATGGCGAGCCGTTGCGTGCCAATTATCTCGTCGGCTGCGACGGCGGCCGCAGCCTGGTGCGCAAGGCTGCCGGCATCGCATTCCCCGGCGCCGCACCGACGCTGAGCAATCTCATGGCCGAGGTCGAGCTGAGCGAGGCGCCACAGCTCGGCCTGCGCCGCGATGGGCTCGGCTTTCACGGCCTCAGCAAGACCGAGAGCGGACGCGTGCTGGTCGTATTGACCGAAGCAACGATCGCGCGAACCAGCGAGCCGACCTTGCGCGATCTCAGCGAGGCCCTTATCGCCGTCTACGACACCGACTTCGGTGTGAAAAATCCCGCCTGGATCTCCCGCTTCACCGATGCGGCGCGGCAGGCCGCATCCTATCGCAAGGGCCGCGTGCTGCTCGCCGGTGACGCCGCGCATATCCACCACTCCGTCGGCGGACAAGGTCTTAACCTCGGTGTACAGGACGCCGTCAATCTCGGCTGGAAGCTGGCGCACGTGGTCAAGGGCATCTCGCCGGAGAGCCTGCTCGACAGTTACCATTCCGAGCGCCATCCCGTGGCCGCGCGCGTCCTGAAGCACACCATGGCGCAGATCGCCCTGCTCCGCCGCGGCGACGACGGCCGCAAGGCCGCGCGCGACGCCCTCGCGGAGCTGCTCGCCATGGACGAGCCGCGCCGGCGCTTCGGCGCGATGATGAGCGGGCTCGACATCGCCTACGATCTCGGCGAAGGCCACGCGCTGCTCGGGCGACGCATGCCGGATCTTGATGTGACGATCGACGGACAGACGCGAAAGCTATTCACGCTCCTGCACGGCGCGCGGGGCGTGCTGCTCGATTTCGGCCAGCGAAGCGGCATCGACATCGCGCCATGGGCGGAGCGCGTCGATGTCGTCGATGCCACCTATGGCGGTTCATGGGAGCTTCCGGTGATCGGACAGGTCGCTGCGCCCGACGCCGTACTGGTGCGGCCCGACGGGCACGTGGCTTGGGCCGGAGACGAGAGCCAGCAAGGGCTCGAGAAGGCATTGATGCGGTGGTTCGGGCCGCCTGCTGGGTAGTGCAGACGACTTCGCAACGTGTCCTAATGAAGAACGCCCGCGGCATCCCGCGAGCTCGATCCGGACATCTCTCAATAATGTCGTTTTACCGGTGTTTTGCCCGACGCATCAAACGATTTATTGCGGTGGAAGCAACGGCCGCACCCAGCGCGAGAACCACTCCTCGGCTTCATTGCTCGGCTTGCCTGGACCATCTACGCCGAAGATCGGTGGCGGAATGAGGTAGCTTGGTTCGTCCGCGAACGCACCGACCGGCTTGCTCGGCTGCGGTTGGCCGCTGCTAGCACTCGGGAAGGTCCAATTGCCAAACCGCTCGTTGAATTCCGTGGACGGCAGATATGGCACCGGAGCACTCCCCGCGCTGAACACACTACCCGCGTTCGACTCGTTGACCTGCGTGAGGCGCCGAACGTTCTCGGGCGGGACTGATCCGCGTGCTGGAGCGTCCGGCATCTTATAAGGGTCTGCCGTCTCGTTGGGCACAGATCCGTTCGTACCGCCCCAATTGCCAAAGCGATCCGCAAAAGTGCTCGCGCGGGTCGCCGCATCGGTCGAAGAAGCTCCGCCCAGTTGCCGCCCAAAGCTCGATGAGGCCGAAGAGCCGCTGTTCCCGGCTGTGTTGTCGACGTTAAGTCCGTTGCCTATGGTGTCGAGCGGCGAGGCTCCTGTCGAGAACACTCCTCCGCTGGGAGCGGCGGCGCCCCTCGCCGGGCCGGAACTGCTTTCTCCCGCAGTGGCAGCGCGCGTGAGCGCCAACACGGCCATGATGCCAAGCAGCCAAGCGGGAGTGAAGGCAGCCGCTACGCCGACCCCGGCCGCACCGGCCAACCAGGGGAGAATATCACGCTCCGGAGATGCGCCTCCAGCCAACGGATTCTCATAGTACGGAGACATCACTCCGGAGTGCGGATCGGATTGGAGCACAAACGGAGCTGCTGGAGTGGCTGTTGTCGGAGGTAACTGACCGAGCCGCTGTTCACCGGGATCTGGTGCTGGAAATGCCGGCAACGCGCCCGTGAAGCGCGGATCACTCGGTCCGAGCCCTTCTGGCTCGCTAAGCCACCCGAGAAACGGAGGAAAGAAGGGGGGCGGCAATGGAATGTCTTGCGGGTTGGCCGGCGTCGTCGGAGGGACCAGGAAATCATCATCGACGGGGGCAAACTTGGAGTACTGCGTTCCGCGCAGATTCTTGTTTTCTGACGTGATCTTGACGTTTGGATTACTCTCAATCGCGTCATGCAGCAGTTTCTCTCGTCGCGCATCGTCCCGTATTGTTGACCACAGCAGCAGATGTTCGTGACCCGCCTCCAATCCCTCTTGTTCAGTATCCCGAATTCCTTTTCGTGCATCCGGATGGATGCTCAACATAGGCCTCATTGCGCTTGATGACCTTTTCGAGAGTCGATTTGAACTCTTCCAGTGTTTTTCCATCTGGCAAATTTGTATGGAGCTCACCATTGCCGAAACCGATGCGCATTGCGTCCAATAGAGTCCGTATCTTCGCCTCACGCACGTCCGCTTGGGGAATTTTTGCGATTCGATCGAGAACGCATTTTATAGTGCCGAAGTAAATGTCCGGGTGCCCACCGGCATGCGGCGATAAGCCCATAGCCGCAGCCAATCGGCGCCCCACTGGCAGATAGATGCCGTTGGCGATGGAGTCGATCCCCAGTTTCTGCTGATCGATGCCATCAAATGCAGGATGACCTCTGAGCAATTGCGGGATCATACGGTGATAGGCTAAAATTGACATTCTGCCACGACGCTCGATAGCTTCTGGGTGAAATGAATAGGATTGAGCTTCGACAGACCTGGCTCTGATGCGGTCCAACTGCCGCACGCACAGATGCAGCCGCCGCGCGCGCGGATGTTCGGCGCGGCTAAGAGGCTGACTAGAAGCGAGTGCAAGTCCTGATGAGGGTCGCCCGGGACACGCTTAGGTTATGCTCGGCAAAGGGCGATATTGCCGAGCTAAGGTCCGTGCCGCCGCCCGGGCGCGACAAGCGACACCGGGCCGTGAGAATTTTAGTTAGGATGCGTTTGACTGCCTTGGCCGCGAATCCAACTCGAAAGTCTTCCGTGGCTCGGCCGAGTGATCATCGGGAGGGAGAAGCCTTACGTCGCCTTGGGAGTGTTAGCATCGGGAGATAGGACGCGTCTTCGAACAGCACACCCCTGAGTCCCGCCGATTTCCAAGCGTCCTTCAGAACTTGGTCGCATATGATACGCAGCTCAGCGTGCGCCATTCGAAATACATGCGCATCACCGACCAGTTCTTCCTTGAAAACGAGTTCGACATCCCCAAAAAAATCGTAGCACTTCTGACCGAAGTCCCGGGCGGCCGGATCGTCAGAAATCCCGATCTCCAGCTTTGATCGTTCCTCGTCCACTGCGTCGAGAAAACGCCGAACGTCGCAGAACCAGTACCGAGGTCCATCCCAGACTCCGTTCTGAACATCAACGTCGCAGGCAAGGAAAGAAAACGCCTCGGGGTCGACGGCTTCGAACACGCTTTTCGCCCGGTCAGAGATCAGCCACAACCCGTACCAGCCCTCACAGTCTCGAGGCCGACGACTTTTCCGATCAAGTGTGATACGCGGCGTCGGCCCGGTAAAATTCGACAAGTGCCCCAAACCCAGACGAACATGGCTATTGTCAGTGATTTGACATCTAATAGCATCGCCTGTTCGATAAAAATCCATCTGGTAGAACTTACGCTCCCGCAAGGAGGAGCGTTTGCTTCGCTTCGGCTGTCCATTACTCATCTGAATATACCAGCTGTTCGAGGCTTCGACGGAATGAACATCTGAGGTTGTTCAATCGAAAGAGCGTTTGGACTTGATGACGATCATGGGCGCATGCCCTGAACGTGTCACAAAAAAAGCCCGCGGCGCACTGCGGGCATTTTTCAAATCTTGCCGATGATGCCACTCTGGCAGTGTTTTGCCCGACGTGTCAAACTATCGATCTCGCGGGATTCAACGGCAAGCATGAGCTTGTCAACATCAGTGCTTGAACTCATCAACGCAGTAAAACACCGGCAGTCCGCCAAACACATCGGAGTTCCTGTGACGCACCTGAATGCGCTCGCTCGCACTTGCCCCGATGGTGTCGCCGTCCTTCACCACGCTGCCGTGTTCGATCAGATACACGGAAAGGCCGGCCACCTTGTCGAACAATTCCGGAAGCGTGAGCTTGCCGGTCACGAACTCGATCTCACGGTCGACGAAGGCCGCCAGCCCCATCGTGACCGCGCCGATCTTGGCGCCTGACCGGAACGGCAGAATGTCGACCCACAGCCTGAAGGGGTAGTCGGGATATGGTGCGAACGAATAGCTGGACGTCTCGAGCCAGAGGTCGGCGGCCCGCGCGACCCGGCCTGCCCACACCACGCCGCAAGCTTCCGGCATCGTCGCAATCAACGCGCCGATGACCGCCGTCGTGATGCGCGCCGCGACCAGCGGCTGCTCGCTCTTTCCGAGCATCGAGACGATCACGTGACCGCGATGCCGGGCGGCCACCGCCTTGCTCTCCGGCCAATTCGTGGCAGCGCGCGCCCAGAGCCCCTGGTCGTGCGGAATGGGCGCCGGCATCGGCATGACGGCAACGAGCTCTGTGCCGCAGCGAATGAGCGGTGAGTTTGCCGGAGCCTTGTGTGCACCTCCGTCGTCCTCCGCCTTCGTTGCCAATTCCGGGTGTCGGTCGTGAAGTATTTTGGCGACCGCTGACATGTCCGGCGTCACCGGATCGTCCAATAAGACGACGGCGAGAAGCGAGCTACTCATCGACTGCCCCGCAAAAAATCGTGAACGAATTCAACTTGGCCATTCGCCCACAGGTTGAAACGCCACCTGCGTAGAACAAAAGAAGAACACAGTCAATAGGCGCTTTTTGTCTTCGAACTGATGCTTCGCCGAACGGCGGCTTCGACCCCGAGCGGAGACATCTAGTTCGATCATCTGCGACGCGACTTTCGTGTATCGCACGCGAACCCGCGCCGCGGCTCGTCTCCCGGCATCCGCGTCCGACTCGCGCTCCTTCGGCGGCGGCTCCATCGTCTTGCGTTCCCAAGACGTATCGGGCGTCGGCTGTGCCAGCAGCGCGCGAGACTTTGCGCACATTCTCTCGCATGATTTCGGACTGCTGATGGTCGGTAGGCGATGGCCGACAGTCGCATCCCCATGCTCCCTTCGCTCAGCGAGCGGGAGCACGCTTCCTCTCTCAGCCACCAACTCCTACAGACGAACGCTTTGTTCAAAAGTGCACTTAAGCAACGCTCGCATCAGATGAGTAAGTGGCTCAAAAGGCTCAAGCTTCCCGGTGAAGATTTAATGTACCGCCATATCAAAAGATACAGACTCTCCGCCGCCGCAGGCGTAGGCTTCGTGCATCACCGCAAGGCCCGTGGCAGAGATCGGTGATGAGAACGCCAGTTGCGCTCCCGCCCCACTCGAACGAGGGAGCAGCGCCATGCTGAAGCGGCGTCGTTTCAAACAGATCACGACACTCACCGAAAGACTCAGCGAGGAAGCCGCGCGCTGCCGCGACGAGGCGCGCACGCTCGCGCCGGGTCGCCGCCGCGAGATGCTGTTGCGCCGGGCGCGGCAGGACGAAATGGCGATGCAGATCGACGCCTGGCTGCGCTCGCCCGGCCTGAGGGCGCCGACATGACGCAACAATATCGCGCTTATCTCGTCGGCGAAGACGGCGTCTTCCGTTCGGCCGAGGCCTTCGAGGCCGCATCCGACGAATCCGCCCTCACCTTCGCCCGGCAGTTCACCCGGCTCGGCAAGGTCGAGGTCTGGCAGCTCGGCCGCAAGATCGCGGTGCGGGAGTCCGGGCAATCGTTTCCGCCGCCGGCGACGCAAACCTTGCCGCCCTTGACGCGTCAGTGATCGCCCGATGACCCGGGCGGCCTGAAGGTCTCGATCGCGAAGGACAGCGTCACCTGCATGACGGGCCCGCTGGCGTCGCGAACGGCGATTTCCATTCTCTGCCTCCCCGCTGCCGGCGCGGAGATGATGGCATCCCGCGCCATGTCGCCGACCGATTTGGCGGCCTCGGCCTGGACCGCCCGCATGCTGGACAGATCCAGGCCTTCCTCGTCGAGCGCCGTACCCCGCTCGTCGGTCAAGTCGAAGTAATACCGCGGCATGTTTTCATGTTCCTCTGCCCTATTAGGCCCGGGGCGGGACAAAGGTTTCCAAAGGCGAAAAAATTCTGCCGGGCCACGGCTTCCCGGAAGCGGCCTGTTTCGGCAAGAGCGAGGCTGCGCCAGCCTCGCACGCGCCCTCATTCCTCCGCGAGCTTGTGCTCGATATAGGCATCCACCGTTTCGGCGAAGGAGCGTTGCACGCCGACCGCGACATCATGCTGGTCGAGCGCGTCGCGCTGGAGCACGCGCAGGCCGCGCCCGCGGGCGCTGACCGGCGCGGTGTTGAGATATTGATCGATGGCGCCCTTGGCGAGCGGGATGGCCTTGGGATCGCCCCTGGCGATCAGGAGCCTGAGCAGGCTCTGGCATTCGGCCAAGCCGGGCATGGAATCGGCCTTTCACCTTTGCTGCGATTTCGGCTTCGGCCGCTTCACCGGCTGGGTGTGGGTGCCGAACAGCGCCAGCAGGAACGCGACTTCTTCCTTCGAACCGATCTGGATCATGATGATCTCCTTTTCGCTCCGTTGGTCGAGGCCCGGAGCGAAGGAGTTCAGGGCAATCGGGTTTCAGCACTGTTTCAACCGTGTTTCGTCGCGCCCTGGCATCAGGTCCCGCCTGCTTGTGTACACAATTGAACATCGCTGCACGCTTCTCGGTTCCTTAACGGGTGCTGCGTAACGTCCACGCCATTGCAGGACTTGCGGGAGTATTCGGGATGGTCGTGAAGTGCGCAGGATGCGCTGACGGAACGGAGCTGCCGTTCGAATTCAAGATGGCGTTTCAGCCGATCGTCGACGTCGCCGCGCAGCGGATCTGGGGCTATGAAGCGCTGGTGCGTGGCCCGGGCGGCGAGAGCGCGCACAGCGTGCTGAGCCAGCTCACCGACGAGCAGCTCTACCGCTTCGACCAGGCCGCCCGCGTCATGGCGATCGAAACCGCAGGCAGGCTGTTTACGGATCCGCACGCACGGCTCTCGATCAACTTCATGCCGAATGCCGTCTACGAGCCGCGCGCCTGCATCCAGAAATCGCTGCAAGCCGCGCGACGCGCCAATTTCCCCGCGGCCAATCTGATGTTCGAGTTCACCGAGAACGAGCGGATGAGCGACCCCGCGCATGTCGAGAACATCGTGCAGTCCTACAAGGCGCTCGGCTTCTGGACGGCGCTGGACGATTTCGGCGCGGGCTATGCCGGCCTCGGCCTGTTGGCCCGGCTGCAGCCGAACCTGATCAAGATCGACATGGAGCTGCTGCGCGACATCCATCTCAGCCATCCCAAGCAGGTCATCGTCGCCGGCCTTGCCGGAATGGCGCGCGCGCTCGATATCACGGTGCTGGCCGAGGGCGTCGAGAACGAGGCCGAGCTCACCACCCTGCGCGCCGCGGGGATTTCGCTGTTTCAGGGCTATCATTTCGCAAGGCCCGGCTTCATGTCGCTGCCGACGGTGCGTGGGCTCGAGCCGACGGCCGTGTCGCTCGCCGGGTGAGATGAGCCGGTTTTCGACTGCCCCGAACGAGAGCGTTCATCAGCCAAAAGCCCGCGCGGATCGCTCCACGCGGGCTTTCTCTTGCCGCTCGCCGAGCTTCGCTCGAAAGCTCGCATCGCCAGGCAGACGCAAGTTTTCGTCTCAGTGCATGTGGCCGATCAGATAGACACCACCACCGAGAATGAGCACGGCCGGAACGGCCCAGATCAGAAGTACGGGCATGGTTTCTCTCCTCAGTTGGTCGTGCAGACCTTGACGGTCTTCATGCCGGTCTCGGCTTCAGACCGGGTCTTGTAGACGGTGTCGCCGCTGACGACGGTGGTTTCCGTGGTCGTCGGCTTCGCCTCCGTGATGGTGCACTTCTTGGTCTTGACGTCCTGCACCACGTAGAACGACTGCGCGAATGCAGGCGCCGCGAACGACGTCAACACGGCAGCGGCAATGATGGTCTTGATCTTCATCGTGTCCTCCTCCAGCAGCCCGGTCATCCGGTTCTGTGCTTCTTCAAACCTTCAAAATTGCCACTTGTTCCCGGTCGAGGTGAGAACCAAAAGCCGCCGTCAGCGTTGATGCGCCAAACAGGAGGCCAAGATGCTTGATGTGAGACTCGTGACGACGTCGCTGGCGATGCTGATTGCTCTGGTGTCGGTGGCGCTGGCCGAACCTGCGAAGGATCAGGCCCGGCCAGCCGCGGAAGCTGCCAGCGAAGCTCGCCCGATCCGCGTCATCCTGCCTGCGCCCTGGCAGCCCGCCACGGTGCGAGCCGACGCGCAATCGACGAAGTGAACGGCTGCCGCTTTTGCAGTGGCGCGGTGTGCTCATAGCCACGTAATCCGCGCTTGGACTCCATGCCTTGTCGCTCGAGGGTGAGATCCCGGCGCGAAGCAATCGAGTTCCCTGCGCAGATTGCCGCTTTCTCCTGCGCACATGCGCTGTTCCGCGATCGCCTTCACCTTGCATTCATGGCCCCGCCCCTAAACACCTCGCCGACATAACGGCAGGCAGGGTGAACCATGTCCTTTGACCCGATGGCCGCTGCGGTCGATTGGCTCGATGCCTACCGCGCCGGCGACATCGACACTGTTCTCGAAATGTATGCGGACGGCGCCGTGATTCAGTGCGGCTGCGGCGGACTGAAGACGAGTTCGGGCCGGGAAGGCCTGCGCGCCTATTGGCTCGACCGGTTCGCGCACTATCCCGCCTCCGGTCTCGACAACCTGCTGCCGTCGGGAGACACGGTGCTGGTCTCGTATCTCGCGCGCGGCGTGGTCGTCAGCGCAAACCTGACCTTCGATGCCCTCGGCAAGATTGCCTGCCACGTCTGCGGTCCGCAAAATTAGCTCCCGCCGGAACCTTTGTGCACTTCGGTACTTAGGAACTCGCCTTATCAAAGAGGTGAGTCGTGTCCGAACCCAGGGAAGCTGAGCCATCACCCCGGCCCCCGCAGCCAGGGCCACCATGCCCGAAGTGCAACATGCCTTCGCGCTACACCACATCCGTGCTCGACCTGAAGAACGACCGCATGGTGCCGATCTATCGGTGCACCGACTGCGATCACGAGGTGTGGCGCTGAGCAAGGTGGCTTCGATCAGCGTCGCCACCGGGTGGCGGCGCAAGCGAAGCCGCTGCACGCGGCATGTAAACGAAAGCAACCAATTCGACTCTCACCTGTTGTCGCCGGCACATTCACTGCCGGAGGACAAAAAATGCGACGTCTCACTCTACTTGCCACCACCCTGTTGCTGCTCGGCGCGGTGCAGGCCGACGCGCAGTCGCAGCCTGCGCAAAGCGGGCCGGGCAACAACGCCGTCAACAGCTCGGATCACAACAACTCCAACAAGCCGGTCGCGGGGCGCAACAGCTTCACCGAAGGCCAGGCGAAATCGAAGATCGAAGAGGCGGGATATTCCAACGTCTCCGGCTTGAAGAAGGACGACCAGGGCGTCTGGCGCGGCAAGGCCGACAAGGCCGGCACCAAGACCGACGTCAGCCTGGACTTCCAGGGCAACGTCAATCCCGCCAAGTAACCAACCAATCAGGAGACCGAACAATGACCGTCACCATCTCCCGCCTTTATGACAATTACACCGATGCCGAGCGCGCCGTGACCCGGCTCGAAGGCGCCGGCGTGCCGCATTCGGACATCAGCCTCGTCGCCAACAATTCCGACAATTGGTACGGCTCGCGCTCCGGCAAGGTCGACCGTGATCGCGACGGCGTCGACGATCGTGCCGAAGGCGCCGGCACAGGTGCCGGCATCGGCGCGGGCATCGGCGGCGCGGCAGGTCTGCTCGCGGGCCTCGGCCTGCTCGCCATTCCCGGCCTCGGACCGGTCGTCGCGGCGGGCTGGCTTGCCTCGACCGCCGTCGGTGCCGCGGCCGGCGCTGCCACCGGCGGAATCGTCGGCGCCCTGACGGAAGCCGGTGTCTCCAGGGAAGACGCCTCGCGCTATGCCGAAGGTGTTCGCCGCGGCGGCACGCTGGTGACCGCGCGCGTGCCCGACCAAGATCGCGCCCGCCTCGATGCGTTGCTCAACGAGCGGGCGGTGAACCTGCAGGAGCGCAGCACGGCCTGGCAGAAGGCCGGATGGAACGACTTCGATGCCGCCAGCCCCCCGCTGTCGCCGGAGGACATCGGCCGCGAGCGCGAGCTCTACGGCGCCGGCACGCGGCGATAGCGTTCTCCAATACGAAAAGGCCCCGCGGTGCGGGGCCTTTTTTCCTGTCGAAGGCTGGCGATCATCACGGCGCCGCCACGCGCTCATGATGGCATCCTGCCGGTGTTTTGCCCGACAGGTCAAACTTTATCTTAAATGCAGCAAAGCGGATTCGGCGAAACGCAATCTCTTCGCGCCATGCTGGGACATGCCCCATGCGCGGGCGCAATCGGGAAAGCTTCGGAGAGACCGCCTATGTACTACGTCGCCGCTGCATTGCTGGTGCTGTCGGGACTGTTTTATTCGGCGAGCCGTCATGAGCTCGGCCAGTTCGGAGCGGACGTGTGCAGCTATGGCGGCGCGTTCTGCGACAATCCGGTGGTCCTCTTCACCGGCGCGGCGCTGGCCGCGGCCTGGGGCATGTTCGTCAGCATCAAGTAGCGAAGCAGCGCAAGTCTTCATCGGGCAGCATTCGAGACCCGGCCGGCGAGGCAGCGCCTTGCGGACCGTCATTGAAATGCGGGAGATCTTGCGAGGACGGCAATCTACACTTGTTTTGCCCGGCAGTCAAGCCGAATTAGCCTTTTCAGAAATCATGAGCGCGGCGCAGATTGAGGAACTTTTGTTCCCCGATTTGCATTTTGCTAGGAGAACCCTTCCCCATCGAGGTCTCCCATTCCATGAGCGAGAGCGCCCTCACCCCGACGAAGTCCGCGCCGACGCTGTTGCAAAGACTGGGGCCGGGCCTGATCACCGGAGCCGCCGACGACGATCCGTCGGGCATCGCCACCTATTCGCAGGCCGGCGCGCAATTCGGTTACGGGCTGTTGTGGACCGTCTTCCTCACGACGCCCTTCATGATCGCGATCCAGCTCGTCAGCGCGCAGATCGGCCGCGTCACCGGCAAGGGGCTCGCCGCCAATGTCATGAAGGTCGCACCACGCTGGGCGGTGCTCGGCCTCGTCGCCCTGCTGGTGGCCGCCAATACCTTCAATATCGCCGCCGACATCGCCGCGATGGCCGAGGCGCTCTCGCTCGTCATCGGCGGGCTCAACCACGAGCATGCGCTGATCTTCGCAGCGGGCTCCACGCTGCTGCAGGTCTTCCTGCCCTATCGCCGCTATTCGCCGGTGCTGAAATTCCTCACCCTGGCGCTGTTCGCCTATGTCGCGACCGCCTTCACCGTGAAGATCCCCTGGAGCACGGCGCTGCTCGCCGCGGTGTGGCCCAAGGCCAATTTCAGCGCCGACTATCTGATGATGGTGGTGGCCATGCTCGGCACCACGATCAGCCCGTATCTGTTCTTCTGGCAGGCCTCGCAGGAAGTCGAGGAGATGAACCAGGGCAAGCGCGACAGGCCGCTGCGCGAGCTCAAGCGCGGCGGCACCCATGAACTCGACCGCATCAAGACCGACACCTTCTCGGGCATGCTGCTCTCCAACGGCATCGCCTTCTTCATCATCCTCACGACCGCTTCCGTGTTGCATGCGAACGGCGTCACCAGGATCAATTCGGCGACCGAGGCGGCCGAAGCGCTGCGGCCGCTTGCCGGCGACTTCACCTTCGCGCTGTTCGCGCTCGGCATCATCGGCACGGGACTGCTGGCGATCCCGGTGCTGGCGGGCTCGGCGGCCTATGGCGTTGCGGAGATCTTCGGCTGGCGGGCCACGCTGGAGGCCAAGCCCGACGAGGCGGCCGGCTTCTACACCATCATCGCCGCGGCGACGATCATCGGCTTCGGCCTCGGCTTCACCGGGATCGACTCCATCCACATGCTGGTGTGGAGCGCGGTGCTCAACGGCATCGTCGCGGTCCCGATCATGGCGATGATGATGCTGATCGTCTCGAACCGCGCGATCATGGGCCGCTTCCGCGGCCGGACCTGGCTGATCTGGCTGGGCTGGGGCGGCACCGCGCTGATGGCGCTGGCCGTCCTCGCCATGTTCGGTTCGTCGCTGATCGGCTGACGCTAAACCGGCGACAGCGCCGCCGAGATCTGCGAGGCGATGATGAAGGCCGCGAACACGGCCGGCACGCTGATGAACCGCAAGAACTGATCTATCGAAAGCATCTGTCCCCCCAAAGACAAGAAGCGCCCTCGTCCGCCGCGCTATTCCGCCCCTTGCGCGACGTGCTGCCCGGCCGTCAAAAGCTGATCGGAAATGGCGGCCCCGCTCATGGTGAGCAGCGCCAGAATCGTAATCACGCCCAGGAATTTCATGGCCGGGAACGTCGCCTCCGATTGTGGCCAAAACGTCAGACTCTGGTTCGATTCAGCGACGATTCCGGGAAGATCAAGGCTATCCCCACCGGATTCTACGGGGTTTTTCCGCAAACCGGCCGCAATGCTTCCGCTCGCCGCATGACGTCGGGCTTCACGGCGCGGCACAGCTCGCCTAACAATTGCGGCCGGGCCCTGGTCTGCGACCGGGCCACAAGAAAACGAAATCCGCTTCGGGCGGCAGGGGAGCGACATGACAGCCTCATCAAAAGCGACAAGCCTCGAAATCCTCGCCTGCGATGCCGGCTGGAGAAACTACCATTTCGTCAAGCTGACGACCGAGGACGGCATCGTTGGCTGGAGCGAGTTTGACGAGGGGTTTGGCTCGCCCGGTGTCGGGGCCGCCATCCAGCGCCTCTCTGTCCGCGTCATCGGGCAGAACGTCTTCCAGCACGAGCGCATCCATGCCGAGTTGTTCGCGGCGACGCGCCCCGCAGCCGGCGGCGTGGTGGCGCAAGCGTTGGGTGCGATCGAGAACGCGCTGCTCGATGCCAAGGCGAAGTGCCTTGGCGTACCTTGTTACGAGCTGCTCGGCGGCAAGCTCCGCGACCGCATCAGGGTCTATTGGTCGCATTGCGCCACATGGCGCATCAATCATCCGTCCTGGTACAAGCCGCCGATCGAAAACCTCGACGGCGTCAAGGCGATGGGCCGCGAGGTGCGCGAGAAGAAGTTCACCGCGCTCAAGACCAACATCTTTTCCTATGACGGCGGCAAGCCGACCGGCTGGCGCCCCGGCTTCGGCTCGCCCTTCGCGCCCGAGATCAACGTCGATCGCAAAATCCTGCGCGACCTGCACATGCACCTGGAAGCGATCCGCGACGGTGCCGGCCCTGACGTCGACATTCTGCTGGACTGCAACTTCAACGCCAAGACCGAAGGCTACTTGAAGATCCTGCGCACCATCGCCGACATCGACATGTTCTGGGTCGAGATCGACAGCTTCAATCCGGAAGCCCTCGGTTATATCCGCAGGCAGAGCCCGCATCCGATTTCCTCCTGCGAAACGCTGCTCTCGTTGCGCGAATTCCTGCCCTATTTCCAGGCGCAGGCCATGGACGTTGCGATCATCGACACGCCCTGGAACGGTGTCTGGCAATCGATGAAGATCGCAGCCGCCGCGGAAGCTTTCGAGGTCAACGTCGCCCCGCACAATTTCTATGGGCATCTCTGCTCGATGACGAATGCGCATTTCTGCGCCGCCGTTCCGAACCTGCGCATCATGGAAATCGACATCGATCGTCTCGCCTGGGACCGCGAGCTCTTCACCCACGAGCCTGAGATCGAGAACGGCCATCTGATCGTACCGGACCGGCCCGGCTGGGGCACCGAACCGAACGAAGACGCCTTGCGCGCCCATCCGCCGAAGACGAGCGGGGGACTTCTGAATTATGGTCGAAAGAGCTGACGAGAATAGCTGACGGATTACGGCGTCACGGGATTGACGGTCGGGGACGTCTTGGGCCCCGGCCGTGCCGGCTCGATTGGCGATTTTGGGGTGGTCGGCAGCACCTTGGCGCCAGCGGCATGCGCCGCTTCGCCCGTGGTCGCAAACATCGCAACATGCGCAGGCTGGGTCTTGGCACGATTCCACGGGCCGTGGTCGACGATCAGCATTGCCGCAATCGTCACGCCAGCCACGATGAGCGCAATCACGCCGGGATGGCGAAGTGCGGTAGAGAGAGACATTGCGAAACGGCTACTTGTCATCGAAGGATCCGCTGTTGTCCTGGTGCAGGTTAATTCAAAGGCGCCCCTCCCGGTTCCCTGCATCCGTCCAGCAAGTTCCGGGCCAAACTGGGCGCGCCTGCAGCAAAAGCGCCCGCACCAAGGCCAGCACGCACTTCAACCATTGCCCTTGTAGCGCGCTGAGTGCCGTCCCCGAGATCTACTCGCCCGGAGCGATCGCGTTGCTCGGCGTCGGCCGGTCGGTGATCTGCTGGCCAAACAGGCTGCCGATCAGCTCGACGGCGGTACGCGCCGTCCGGCCACGTTCGTCCAGAAACGGATTGAGCTCGACGATGTCGACCGATCCGACCACGCCGGAATCGTGCAACAGCTCCATGATCAAATGCGCCTCGCGATAGGTCGCGCCACCCGGCACCGTGGTGCCGACGCCCGGCGCCACGCATGGGTCGAGGAAATCGACGTCGAAGCTGACATGCAGCACGCCGTTGCGCGCCTTGACCCGCTCGATGACGCGCCGGGTCAACACGGCGACGCCGAACTCGTCGATCTCTCGCATGTCGACGACCCTGATCCGGCGTGCGCGCATCAGCTCCTTTTCCAGCTTGTCGATCGAACGCGCGCCGAACAGATCGAGTCTGTCCGGATCGATCGAGGCGCGCGGATCGTCGCCGAGCAGGCCGTCGAGGCCGGGTTCGCCGCACAGGAACGCCGCCGACATGCCGTGCATGTTCGCGGTGATCGTCGTCTCCGGAGTGTTGTAGTCGGCATGGGCATCGAGCCAGAGCACGAACAGCTCCCGTCCTCGCTCCTGCCAATGACGTGCCATGGCATTGACCGATCCCATGGACAATGTGTGATCGCCGCCGAGGAAGATCGGCAGCGCCCCGGTTGCCGCGATCTCATGGCCTCGTTGGCTCAGGATCCGCGTCCAGCGTTGGATCTCACGGTAGTGATTGGCTCTTTCCGGCGGCCTGTCCGTGAGGTCACGGACCTCGCTTGCGGAAAGATCACCGTAGTCGACGACCTCGAGATCGAGATTTTCAAGCAGTGTCGCAAGGCCTGCGGTCCGCAGCGCCGCGGGGCCCATCAAGGTGCCGCGCTGCGATGCCCCCATGTCGATGGGCGCGCCGAGCAGGGCGATGCGCCGGGCTCGATCCGTCATGGTCCGATCGGTCACGGCTGTCTCCTGAATCAGCAAGGCTGCCACCAACCTAACAGAGATTCGCATCCGGCGTTTCCCAGGGGAAGCCAACGCGGACACATCGTCCGGAACAAAACCCCGCGCGCTGAATTGCCCATTCAAGGCCGGCACCCGCCGTTAATGACGGCGCCTGTCGCGGATAGCCAAAGGTCGTCAGACCCGCTGTTCAAAACGAGCGCTCGCGCGGATAGCCAAAGGTGCCGGCCTCAATCACCTGCCTTGGAGGTCGCGCGCTTGAGCACGGAGATACCGCAATCCACTTCCCAACCCGGAATGGCCGAACGTGCCATGGATACGGCCGCGGACGTCTCTCGCACGATCGGTGAAGTCGCCGGTGGTCTGCACGCAGCGGTCGACCGTCTGACCTCCGCAGTCGAGGAGTCGCGGAAACCCGGCGGAGCTCTCGCCACGGTCGCAGCGATCACGCGCGAAGCGCCGCTTGCGAGCCTCTTCGTCGCGTTCCTTCTTGGCGTATCGGTCGCGCGGCGGCGCTAGAAGCGACGTGACATTCCTCAGGCAGCGCTGACAGCCCCGAGCTCGGCCCCCAGGAACTGCGTTTCAAAGACCTGCGCCGGCATCGGACGGCCGAAGAAATATCCCTGCCCTTCCTCGCACCCCATGCTGACCAGGAAGTCGGCGGTGGCGCGGTCCTCGATGCCCTCTGCCACGACGGTGAGGCCGAGCTGCTTGCTGAGGCCAATGGTCGAGCCGACGATGGCAGCATCGTCGGAATTGGAGAGCAGACCGGACACGAACGACCGGTCGATCTTGAGCCCGTCGAGCGGAAACTTCTTGAGATAGCTCAGGCTCGCATAACCGGTACCGAAATCATCGAACAGGACCCGGACGCCGAGCTCCTGAATCCGCTTGAAGATGGCGAGCACGCGGCTTTCGTCCTGCAGCAGGATATCTTCCGTGACTTCGATTTCGAGAAGAGATGCGGTCAGTCCCGTCGCTTCGAGCAGCGCCGCGACTGACTGCGCGAGGTCGCCGGATTGAAGCTGCGAGGGCGAGAGATTGATCGCGACCCGCACGTTGCTGCCGGACAGCTCCCACGCGCGCGCCTGACGGCAGGCGGTCTCCATCACCCAGTTCGCGATCCGCTCGGACAGAGCCGAGCTGTTGACCACCGGCATGAACTCTCCCGGGGAGACATAGCCGCGCACGGGATGTCGCCAACGGATCAGCGCTTCGGCCCCGACCAGGCTGCCGTCGATCAGGCGGACCTGGGGCTGGTAGAACAGCTCGAACTCGCCCCGATCCGCCGCCAGCGCCAGCTCGCTCTCCAGCGTCAGCCGGTTCTCCAGCTCCTGCCTTATCGCGGCCTCGAAGAGCACATGGCTGCCCCGCCGCGTCGCCTTGGCACGGCTCAGCGCCAGATGGCCGTTGCTCAGGAGCTCGTCGGCGTTGTGTCCGCCTTCGGGATAGACTGCAACTCCGATGCTGATCCTGACGCGGTGCTGCCGCGCACCCGTCGCAAGCGGCGCTTCGAACGCCTGCACGATCCGCTCGGCGAACGCCGCGATCGGTTCGCCGGCCTCTGCACAGTCGAGCGCGATGGCGAATTCGTCGCCGCTGAGCCGGGCAACGACCGCCTTGCCATCGACTTCGATCCGGAGACGCTCGGCGACGGCCCGCAGCACGAGGTCGCCGGCTGCATGCCCAAGCATGTCGTTGATCTGCTGGAAGCCGTCGAGCCCGATCACGAGCAATGCGACCTCGCGAGGCTGTCGCTCTGCGTCCGCAATCATGCCCACCAGCCTGGCATGCAGCGTGTTGCGATTGGCAAGACCGGTCAGCGCGTCGTGTTCGGCAAGATATTTGATGCGTTCGGCTTCGCGCTTGCGGACCGAGATGTCGCGCAGGATCGCGCCGTATTGAAAGCCATCCGTTCCCTGCCAGCCCGAAAAGCTCGCCTCGACCGGGAAGGTTTCGCCATTCTTGCGCCGGCCCTCGAACTCGACGACGACCGCCCCGCCTGGAACGAGCAACGCCTGGCGCGCGGCGTCGTGCATGGAGGGGGTCGCGCCGCCCTCCGCCGCAGGCACCGCGCACAGCGTCTCGAACGGCCGGCCGATCATCTCGGCCGGCGTGTAGCCGAAGATCGCACTGGCGCCGGGATTCCAGACCGTGATGCGGTGATTCTCGTCGGTACAGACAAGACCGTCGCCGAGCGACATCGCGATCCGGTGAAAGCGGCTCTCGGCGATGCGTCCGAGCAGACCACGAAAATCGATCTCGTCCAGCGCAATCGCGGTCAGATAGGCGACAATGGCAATGTGCAGCAGCGATGTGTCGATGACGAGCGACCATCTTGCCTGCACCAGCGCTGCGGCGAGCTCGATAGCCACGCCGGCGCCGACGAGGACTACGACGCGAATTCCCGGTGCGAGGCGACGCCACGAATACATCATCAAGAGGCAGATCACGCCCAGGCCCAGGATCATGCCAATGTCGGAGGTCCAGCGCAGCGTCCGTCCCTGAAGGATCGATTCCGCAGCCAGCGCCTGGAGCACCGGCCCCGAAACGATCTTGCCGTTGGGAACGCTGAAGCGGTCGCCAAGCTCGAGCGCGGTGGCGCCGACGATGATCTTCTTGTCTCTCAGCCTTTCGAGCGCCACGGCATTGCCGCGCAGCGCGTCGACATAGGAGACAACAGGAATGGAGGCCGCACGAATGCTGAAATCGATCAGGAAAGGTGGCCGTCGATTGGCGTCCTTCCCGGCCAGCACGACGGCCATCGACGGCATCACGGCGTCGCCGAGCTTCTCGCCGAACGGATAGCGGCGAACGAGCCCGTCGGATTCGACGGCGACGTTCACGACGGCCGGCCAGGACTGGTTGCTGAACGGCTTCAAGGGGCGATTGATGTGGGCCGCGCCACCATTCGGCATCGGCTGCTTGAAGGACGGCAGGATGGTCGAGCCGCCGACCTCGCGAAGGGCCTTGACGAAGGCCTCGTCGGAAGCGGTATCCGACGGCGTGCTGAAATCGATGTCGAAGGCGATGTCGCCCGCTCCCGCCGCCGCAAGGCCGTGCAACAGCTCCGCGTGCAGTCGGCGCGGCCAGGGCCACACTCCGATCTGCTCGATGGACGGCGCGTCGATGGCCACCACGACGATTTCGCCGCTGGCCTCACGCGATTGCCAGGCGAACCGCAGATCGGTGAGCGCGTTGCGAAGCGCACCATGCCATCCCGTGGACAGCACGATCGCAAGCGCGATCACGACTAGGATATGCGGCCGATGGCGTCTCACTCCGATCCTCCCGCGCGCCCGCTACGTTGGGCGCGCCCCCTCGTCCCCTCAGGAAACCGCCTCAGCGTCGGCCGTAGGCGTGACCATGGCCGTTGCTGCCGTTGCCGCCGCCATTGCCATTGCCGTTACCGTTGTTGCCCTTGCCGTTGCCGGTGGCACCACTGTTGCCGTTGCCGTTGCCGTTGTTGCCGTTGCCGTTGTTACCGGAATTGCCATTGCCGCCAGCGTTTCCGTTGTTGCCGCCGGAGCTGTCGCTCGACGAACCGGCTGTCGCTGCCGCGATGGCCGCGCTCGACGAACTGCTGCTGCCAGCCGTTGCAACACCGCTTGTCGTCACCGCGGTCTGGACGGTGCTGTTGGATGCTGTCGTGCTCGCATTGCTGTCGCTCCAGACCGTCTCGGTACGGATGTTGGCGTTCGCGTTGCGCACCTGGCCGGGAGCCACCCCGCCATGGGCGAGTCCGCGCGTGACCTTATGGACGTTCAGCTTGACCTCGCCGAGCGAGCTCGAGATGCGCACGACGCCGGTGTTCGGAGCATGACGTCCTGCCGCCTGATGCGCCTGCTTCAGCGCGCCGGCCACCTTGCTCCCCTTGTCGATCGGGCCGAGCGCGTGGATCGCATGGCCGTTCGCCGCATTGCGCGGCGCGGTCAATCCCGATTTCGGCACGGGAATGCGCTCGATGCTCGACGCCCGCGGCTTGCCCTGCTCGATCGCATTGAACGACCCGGCGCCGCTCAGGCTGAGACCGGGCTTGCCGTGCTCGAACGCCGTGGCCGCCTGCCCCTTCATGACCTGGGCAATCTGCCCCGTCCTGAAGTCGGAGACCTCGACCTGGCCGCGCAGCACGCCGACCTTGGTGCTGCCTGCCCCCACCGTGACGCTGAACTGCGTTCCCTTCACGACGGCGGCGAGATAGGGCGTCTCGACCTCGAAATGCTTGACGTTGCGCTTCTCGACCTCGAGCAGGATCGATCCCGCCTGCTGGATGATCGTGGTCGACAGACCCTCCTTCTTCTCGGCCGGCAAGCCGACCACGGAGTTGGGAGAGATCAGAATCGTTTCCTCGCCGCGGACGAGCAGGACACGTCCATTGCGCCCGGTACGAATGGTATCGCCTGGCTTCAGCGTCCCTTCCTGGCTCAACGACACCTGCTGCGCGCCGTTCGTTGCAAGCCAGACCTCGCCCGACGACTTGCTGACCGACCAGGCCCCGTCATCGGCGGCAGATGCGCCGGAGGCCGTTCCCAGGATCAGCGCGGCCAACAAGGCGCACCGCATTCCAATCTTGCCGAACATGACGATCCCTCAGTCCGCGTGACAGCCAAGCCTGAGGGGTATCCGAAATCACTCAAGATAGAATTAGCGGGAAGCGACCAGCGGAGCGGCCGGATTAACCAATCATTGACCATAAAAATCTATGAAAAATCATGCGCCTAACGAAGCCTTACCGCCGCATGGCAATTCCTCCGTGGAACTACGGGGAAGGCTCCGCTGCGCACGCTGGGAAGAGGCATCTCATTACCGCGCTGACGGCGTTGCTACCGATTTTCATCGGAGTTTCCGAGGCGCTCGCCCAACAGGCCAACCAGCCCGGGTTCGATCCGCGCCAGCCCGAGAAATACTTTGAAAACCAAACCGAGCGGGAAACGCTGAGCCGGCCGCCGGTCAGGCTGCCGACGGTCGGCCAGCCCAACACCGGTGGCGATACCAAGCCGCAATTCGTGCTGCGCGGCGTCAACGTCAGCGGCGCCCACGCCATCTCCCGCGATCGCATTGCCGCGGTCTATCAACCCTATCTCGGCAAGAAGGTCTCGCAGGCGGATCTCGCCGGGATCGCCGGTTCGATCAGCGATCTCTACCGCGCCGGCGGTTTCCACCTGAGCCGGGCGATCGTGCCGCCGCAGGACATTGCCGACGGCCAGGTCCGGATCCAGGTGATCGAAGGCGCCATCGTGCAGGTCGAGCTGAAAGGCGACGGCGCCGAACAGTTCGGTGTCAGGCCGATGCTGGGGCCGGTTCTGGCGGAGCAACCGTCGCGCCTTCCGACGCTGGAACGCCAGCTCTTCCTCATCAACGGCAGGCCGGGCGTTCGGATCACCGATAGTGCTCTGGAGGAAATCGGCGGCACCTCCGGCCGCTTCCGTCTCATCCTCTCCCTGAAGACATGGCACGTGTTCTCCTCGTTCGGCCTGGACAATCTCGGATCATCCTCGGTCGGACCGTGGCAGACCTACGCCACCGGCGCGTTCAACTCCTACCTCGCCCCTGGAGACACGCTGGCGGTCAACCTGTCGACCATTGCCAACGATCCTCGCCAGCTCGGCTTTGCGCGCCTGTCCTATGACACGCCCGTCGGCGTCGATGGTGTGCGCCTCGGCGCCTCCGTGCTCTACAGCGCGGTCAGGCCGGGCGATCTCCGCCGCCTCGACAGCGACATCACGACGACCGAGGCCTTCGAACTGCGTGCCAGCGCCGTTCCGCTGCAATCGCAATCCTCCACGCTCACGCTGACTGCGGCCACGACCTTCAGCAATGTATCCGAGCACGACCTTTACGGCCCCTGGTACAACGACCACATCAGGACGGCGAGCCTGACCGCCGACTATCGCCTGCAGGATTCCTTCGGCGGCACCAGTTTCGCGACGCTGACCTATCGCCAGGGCCTCGACGTCTTCGGCGCTTCGCATTTCGACGACGATCTGTTGTCGCGCGACGGCGCCTCCTCGAACTTCTCGGTGCTGAATCTCTGGTTCACGCGTTACCAGACGATCAACGATGCCTGGTCGCTCAAGCTCGCTGCGGCGAGCCAGACCGCGTCGCGGCCCTTGTTCACCTCGCAGCAGTTCTATCTCGGCGGCCTGGCCTTCGGCCGCGGCTATGGCGCAGCCGAGATCAGCGGCGATAACGGCCTTGCCGGCTCGCTCGAACTGCGTTTCGACCAGAAGCTCAATTTCCGCTACTGGACCGGCTATCAGCTCTACGCCTTCGGCGACGCCGGCGCCGTCTGGAACGACGGCTATCGCCTGAGCGACGGCCTGTCGCTCACGTCGGCCGGAGCCGGCGTGCGCTTCTTCCTGCCGGACGATCTGCAGGCCGATCTCGGCGTGGCCGTTCCCCTGAGCTACCGGGCGCCGGACAACGAGCGCCGCAGCCCCCGCTTCCTGTTCACATTGTCGAGCGCGTTCCGGCTCTGCCCCGAACGCGGCAGGTCGGGCTGCCTCTAGGCCCCCCGGTCGTTTGCGCAAGTTGCTTCGACATGCGGCCCTTTTGCGCCCTTGCTCACAGAGTTGCCTAAATTTAATCCCGTAACCTGCGCACGGTCGCTCGATCCGGGAGTTCCCAATGACCATGTTCAGCCAAACGTGATTTGAGACCAATCATGAAGCGGGTGCTTGCAATCCTGGCGTTTCTTTGCGTCCTCGGCGTCGGGGAGTATTTCCTCGTCAGCCGGCTCGCGATCCGCCACGAGACCTTGGCGCTTTTCGACGCCTCGCGGCAGCGGCCGATTTCGGTCGAGTTGGCGGTGCGGCGTGATTACGAGACCAAGGCCAATCTCGGCCTCTGGAAACTTCCGCTCGCCATCATCAGCAACGGCAACACCGTCAAGGCCACCGAATATTCCTTCCTGGCCAACGTGCTCGCCGCGCGCGGTTATCTGGTTGCCAGCATCCAGCAAGACCTGCCGAGCGACCCGCCCCTGATGACCCATGTCGGCCAGCAATATGTCGGCCGGCGCGAGGTCTACATCCGCTGCGAGGCCAACATCCTGTTCGTGCTGGACCAGCTGCGGAGACAGCAGGAGAACGTCGATTACGACCACATCACCCTCGTCGGTCACTCCAACGGCGGCGATGTCTCCATGTATGTCGCCCATCAGCACCCGGAGCTGGTGTCGAAGGTGATCACGCTCGACAATCTGCGAGTCCCCTTCGTGCTCAGCGACGGCATGAAGATCCTGTCGTTCCGATCGAAGGACCCGCATTTCGTGACCGATCCCGGCGTGCTGCCGACGCCGGAAGAGGCCAAGGCGCGCGGCATCGACATCATCCACACCGGCGCCCAGCACACGGAAATGAGCGATCGCGGCCCCAACTCGGTCAAGGAGAAGATCCAGGAAACGCTCGACCGCTTCCTGCGCGACAGCGCCAGCAGCGCGCTGGCGCCGGCCGACACGAAAAGCCCGATGATCATGAATCCGGGCGATTATTAGCCGAAATTCGCTTTGCGGCAGATCAAGGCGCCTCCGAGACGGCAGGCTACAAAGCCCTATGGCCTCGGAGAGACACGTGTCCAACTATATCGAAAGTCTTGATACGAAGGGTCTCGACACCACGAGTCTTGACACCACAAGCCTTGATATAAGAAGTCTTGATATAGGAAGTCTTGATAAAGGAAGTCTTGGCCTGCCCGCGGCGAGAATGCCGGCATTCTTACGGCATCTTCATCGTTCGGCCCGCAAGCTGCTGCGGTCGATCATCGCTCGTATTGATCTCTCGCAATTTCCGGGATCGTGCTGCGGATAGAAATGCGGCCGCAACGAATGCATGAAGGTTACCCTATGCGCCAGCATTTGAGACGAATTGGCCTGCTGCTTGCCGTAACCTCCGGCGTCGGCTCCTCGGCAGCGCTCGCGGCCGATGCCGATCACGGTGCCGACCTCGCCAAGCGCTGGTGCGCAAGCTGCCATGTCGTCGCGAACGGCCAGACCCAGGCGAGCGCCGACGTCCCCTCCTTCGCTTCCGTGGCGCGCAAGCCGGACTTCAGTCCGGAGAGGCTCGCTTTCTTCCTGCTCGATCCGCACCCGAAGATGCCGAACTTCCCCTTGAGCCGGACCGAAGCCGGCGACATCGCGGCTTACATCGCGACGCTGCGTTAAAGCATGATCCGGACCCGAAGGGCCTCGTTAGCGCAAAGTGCGAGGCAGTTTTCCGGGAGGACATGCGCAAACAACAACCCAGAGCGCGATGACGGTCCATCCAAGTCTCATCGCGCGTGAGTCGCGCGCCGGGCACGGCACCTGCCAAAAATGCAAATCCCTGCCGGAGGACCGACAGGGATCAGCAAAAGAGATGACGGACGACGAATGACCTCATTCGGTGGTCAGTCAAAGGATCTGCGCCAGCATCGAAGTTCGGATCTCCACGCCGCGCAGGTTCAATCTTGCGAGGACGCCGTGTGCCGGCCGCAAATCAGGACTTACCCTTGCCCGGTTGCATGAGACTGCCGGTCATCTGCCGCATGTGATCTCCGGCACTGGTGAACTGGCTGCGCAGGAAATCGGACTGGATTCGCATCGCTTCCTGAAGGTCGGTGGCGTGAACCAGCTTGCGCGCATGCTCGAACGCCGACTTCATATTCTGCTCGGTGAAAACCAGCGCCTGCTTCGACACCTCCGTCCCCGCGCCCGGAACGGTCGACATCGACTTGCTCGCGGCTTCGAAAAACATGCCGAACGCCTTTTCGGCCTGGTCAATCGTCTTCTCGGCCAGGTCGCGCAGTTCGGCCGGAACTTCGAGCTTCGGTTCGATCATGGTCGCACTCCTCCCGTTTTCCCGACTGAATACCACACTTGCTGGATCGCCTTCCAGCGGCCAGCATCGGGGAAACCTCGCCGGCGGACCGGCTCCGGCAGGAAATCGGAAGAAAGGACGTGAGGCCGGACGGCCGGATCAGGACAAGGGGTGCTCGGGAAGAGCTTCTTCGGTGGCGAGGTCTTCGACCAGCTTGATGACCTCGAAACGCTGTCGAGGCGCGAGCTTCAGGAACGCGCGGAGCAGGCGCAGACTTTCGACCGTGCCGCTCGCGGGCGCGCCGAGTCTGAGGTGCAGTTCAGCCGCGAAATTGACGTTCTTCATCTCGCACCTATGACAAGCATCGGCCTTCGTGATCCACTCCAGAACCGAACGCCCCAACAAGACGCCACAACCAGGGTCCGCGGCGAACTCTCGGCCGGGTGGCCCCGGCCGGCCGGTACGCTGAACGAATATCCAAGCGACGGGCTCAACCGTGTGGTTGCAATTATGCCAAGCAACAACTGGTCCGGCAAGTCCAACCGTTGATTGAGCGATGCTTCGTCCGCATCGCACCACGGCAATTCCGGATAACAGGAATATCGCCCGCCGTCACCCGCCTGCGTCAAGACGCGTCATCATCACGCACAGGGCCGGGACCGCTGTCAATTAGCACAACGTTTCTGCTTATTTCCGATACGAACGGACGTTGGCGACGAATTGGCGTTTCGCCGGCGCATACACGCAATTGTTGCGTCAAGCTTCAGCGGTTGTATCGGCGCCGAAATGCATCGATCCCGGAACCGGTCTCTCCAGCCTCCTGATTCCGGCGCGGCCGCGGCCCCGGCCAATCCGAAAACGTTTCCGCCCATGAACCGTTGTCCATGAGCGAGCGACCAAGCCGTTGCGACACGGCCACGCAGACAACGGGCGCCATGGCTGAAAACTCTTCGATTCGGGCGCGCGTCAGCACTAAAGGACGACGGCATGCTTTCTCGCTGCGATCTCATCAAGGGCGCCGCGGTCGCGCTCTTCACCCTCTCGATACAAGGCGCATGGGCGCAGGAGACCAAGATGAACCTGTTCAAGATCATCACCGTCAAGGACGAAATCGTCGTCGGATTGTCGGCGGAAGAACTCCAGGGGCTCGGCGGCAACGATGCGAGCGCGGTCGCGCACGCGCTGGCGCAGAAGGGCGATCTCACGGTGTGGCAATACAACGTGCATCGCGGCCCGAATGGCGAATTGCAGCAGGCCCCGACCGCCAAGATCGGGCTTCTGGCCAACGCCTCGCTGCGCGTCGAGCCCTACACGACGCCTTACCAGATCGTGCCGCATCCCTGAGCAACCGGCTGGCACGCCGGCGGCGATGGCCGCCGGCGTGCCGTCTTCATCCGCGCCGTTCCGCCCGCTGCGCGCCCGTTGCCGTCGCAAAGCCGTAGACCAGCGCCAGCCGGTCCAGACATTCGCGAAAGCGCCGCGCAAAATAATCGTTCCAGCGCTGCGTCCGAACAGCGCGACGCAGGCCGATCTGATCCATGGTCAGGCCCAGTATCAGCACGTCGTGCACCAGGGCGGCGCCGTCGGTGCCAAGTTCACGCTCGACCCGGTTCAGCCGCAGCACCGCCTGGCGCTGGCTCTCGGTGACCGGCTCGCGCGTGCGCGCGCCATCGACATATTCCCTTGTCGGGTCCATCGCCTGAGGCCCCCGCTCCGCCCTTTCCCAATCGTTCTGGAAGGCGCGTCCGCCGAGATATTGGGCTTCGTCGATCTGATGGTGTGCGTGCAGCCGGCCGAGAGGGTCGCCACGGATCGACCGGATCGCCAGGATCTTCTCTCTGGAATCCAGCGCCAGCGGATTGTCGACCTCGACCTCCGTCACGTCGGCATTAAACGGCAGCTCACGTGACCGCCTGTCGTAGATCTTCGCCATTTTGTAGGACTTGTTGCGTCGAACGCGTGCCAAGCGGATGCTCCTTTGCGAAATTGACGATTGGACGGGTTGCACGAGATCAGGCCGCAGAAACCAGCCTCAGCACGACAGGACCCGGGACGCGGGCGGACCCAGCACCGGAGCGCCGTGTCAGGCGCGCATGGGGTGCGCAATAGCTGGAGCCCGGCCGGCAGGGGTGACCGCAGAAGGCGATCTCCTCCCCGTCCTTGTCGCCGCCATAGGGATAGCGGCAGTCGGCCGGCTCGAGCTCGACCAGTTGGAGCAGGCGCGGCTGAACGCCGACGCAGCGGAGCTTCACCTGCGCCGCCGGCTTCATTGCGGATTTGGGTGGCAAATTCAGGTTCGGCAGCACCGCCCGGCGCGGCGAAACCGGAGCCTCGCCCGGCAAATAGGGCGCGAGCGACGGGCTCGTGATCCATTCCGATATGACGAGCCCGAGCCGCTTGGCGCGGCCGATCACCGCATTGCGCGTGTAAGCCGTTCCAAACCTTGCGTTAATCTGTCCTGCGATCTCTGCATAAGACATGCTCTTGCGAAAATAGTCGCGCAGCGCGTCGGAATGCTCCGACGGCCAATGGCCCGGTTCCATGATGCTGTCCTGTGATGCGCCTCAGCCGATCCCATGACCGGATGGCGGGATGCACTTTCCGGTATTCCGAAGCACAAGTCAAGCAATAATTCTGATATTCATAATTGCATCAATTCCGAATTTCGGATTACAAGAGGCAGATCGGTGCGCAAGCGAGGGAATCACCATGTTGGACGTTGCAATGATCGAGCGGGGCCTGGAAAAGACGGGCAAGAGCAAGGGCGGCCTCGCGGCGGCCATGGGCGTGCGGCCCGGCGCGGTCTCGGAGATCCTCGGCGGCGAGCGTCTGGTGAAGGCGTCGGAGATCATTCCGATCATGGAATATCTCGAGCTCAATCTGGCACCGATCATGGGCCGCGTCGGCGCCGGTGCCGTGATCGAGCCGGATTACGAGCAGGTTCCGCCGGAGGGGCTCGGCGACATCGCGCTGCCCTTCCCGATCATGGAGGAGACCGTCGCATTCGAGATCGTAGGCGATTCGATGCTGCCCAAATACGAAAGCGGCGACGTGATCGTGGTCTACAAGGACCAGCGTCATCCGCTGTCGAGCTTCTACGGCGAGGAGGCCGTGGTCCGGCTCAAGACCGGCGAGCGTTATCTGAAGACCATCGAACGGGGCAAGAGCCCGTCGGTCGTCAATCTCACCAGCTTCAATGCCAAGCCGATCGTCGGCGTCAAGCTGGACTGGGTCGGTGAGATCTGCCTGTCGATGCCCAAGGGCCAGCTCGAGCGGCTGCGTGCCAAATCGGCACGTCCGCGCAAGAAGGGCAAATAGGTCGATTTCCGTTTTTCGGAAATTGCTCTTGACTTGATGCCGTTTTTCGGAAATACTCTGCTGCGCCCCCGACAACAGGAGCGCGGCAGGATCGTTTCATGCAGTATTTCGTCGTGATGATCGACTACGGACGGCGCGGCCGCGAGGCCGTGGTCGATCCTGAGATCACCAGACGCGAGGTCGTCTCCCGCGTCGCCTCGGGCGAGTACCAGAATATCTCGTTCATCCACGAGATCGCGGAGAATACGGTCGAGGACGTCACCGAGGCCATCCTGGGCGAGGCCGCCCTGCCCCAGATCCCGCCCGAAGAGGTCGACCTCCAGGCAATCCGCCTTGATCACGCCCACGACCTGCGCAAGCACGAACGGACGTGACGCAGGCTCGGGAAGCCTGCGTCACCGCCTGCTCGGAGGTTAAACCGTGAGTACGGTCGATCCCGTCGTCTTGCGCGCGGCGAGATCGGCATGCGCCTTGGCGGCATCCTTCAACGGATAGGTCTGGTGCACCTCGATCTTGACCGCACCGGATTTGACGACGTCGAACAGCTCGCCTGCCATCGCAACGAGGTTCTCCCGCTTGGCGGCGTAGGTGAACAGCGTCGGCCGAGTGACGTAGAGCGAGCCCTTCTGGGCCAAAAGGCCGAGATTGAGCGGTTCGACCGCGCCGGAGGACTGACCGAACAACGCGGCGACGCCGAGCGGCGCGAGGCAATCCAGCGATTTCAGGAACGTGTCCTTGCCGACGGAGTCGTAAACCACCGGCACCTTCTTGCCGCCGGTGATCTCGTCGACGCGCTTCACGAAATCCTCGCGCGTGTAGATGATGACATGGTCGCAGCCATGCGCCTTGGCGAGCTTGGCCTTCTCGTCGCTGCTGACCGTGCCGATGACGGTCGCGCCGAGATGCTTGGCCCACTGGCTGAGGATGAGTCCGACGCCGCCGGCAGCGGCGTGGAGCAGGATGGTGTCGCCGGCCTTCACGCGATAGGTCTGCCGGATCAGATATTGCGTCGTCAGGCCCTTCAGCATCATCGCAGCCGCGGTCTTGTCGTCGACGCCGTCGGGCAGCTTCAGCAGGCGGTCGGCGGGAATCAGCCGCGCCTCGGAATAGGCACCGAGCGGCGAGGCGCCATAAGCGACGCGATCGCCCGGCTTCAGATCGGTAACGCCAGAGCCGACTTCCTCGACGACACCGGCCGCCTCGCTGCCAAGTCCACTCGGCAATTGTGCGGGATAAAGGCCAGAGCGGTTATAGATGTCGACGAAGTTGAGACCGACGGCGGTGTGGCGAATGCGCGCCTCGCCCGGTCCGGGCTTGCCGACACTGACTTCCTCCCAGACCAGGACTTCCGGACCGCCGGTCTGGTGAAAACGAATGGCATGCGTCATGGGCGTTACTCCCTTTTTGTTGGGTGCGGGTCCGAAAAAGCCGGATTGGCTGCAGAAATAGGCATTCTGTCCGCCCGTTACAGTACAGACACGTAACAAGAATGTCACAGCGAGCGACAAACGTCCGTCGTTCCAGCTCCGTTCGAAAGAGTTGATGACGCGCTTGGAGCGACCGGCAGTAGCTTCTGCGCGGGGTTTGGTGGTCGCCTGCGAAGGAGAGCCGAGATGCCAGCTTACGTACAGCATCATCAGGATGTCGAAATCGCGCCCGTGAATTGCCCGACGTGCATGGGGTTTTTGCCGATGTATGTGCGCGAGGTCGAGCCGCACTGGAGCCTCGCCAGAATTGATTTCGTCTATGAATGCGCCGATTGCGGCGCCGAGCTCCGGCAGACCATCCGCAAGCCGGAGCTGCTGCGGCACTGACCCCGCGAACGGCGAGGCGCTCAACTATTTGCGCTCAGCGGAAAAAACGCCGTTCACGCGGATCTGATGCCTCCCAAACGAGGCTTGTTCTTTGCGGGGAACGCAGGCAGAACAAGCCTTAAAGTAAGACCTTTGGGAGCGCCCTTTCGTGGCTGATCAGAAGGCCTCGACGTCGATCGAGGCAGTGGAGAGCGGCCTCGCCGCGCAGGGCTACATCGCGAGCCGACAGATCGCGACCGCCGTTTATTTGTCGCAGCAGATCGAGAAGCCGATCCTGGTCGAGGGTCCCGCGGGCGTCGGCAAGACCGAGCTTGCCAAGGCAATCGCGGCCTGGCGCGGCATGAAGATGATCCGCCTGCAGTGCTATGAAGGCCTCGACGAGGCCAAGGCGCTGTACGAGTGGAAGTACGCCAAGCAGCTGCTTTACACCCAAATTCTCAAAGACAAGCTCGGCGAAGTCCTGGGCGGCGCGCAGACGCTGCATGTCGCGCTCGACCAGCTGCATGATTTCGGCGACGTGTTCTTCTCCAAGGAATTCGTCGAGCCCCGCCCCCTGTTGCAGGCGCTGGAGCAGCCGGGCGGTTGCGTGCTGCTGATCGACGAGATCGACAAGTCGGACGCGGAATTCGAATCGCTTCTGCTGGAAATCCTGTCCGACTTCCAGGTCACGATCCCCGAGCTCGGCACCGTCTCGGCGATCACGCCGCCGACGGTGATCCTCACCTCCAACAGCGAGCGCGACCTGGGCGATGCCCTGAAGCGGCGCTGCCTGCATCTGCATATCGGCTTCCCCGAGCAACGGCTCGAGGAGCGCATCGTCGAAAGCCGCGTGCCCGGCATCTCGCAGGCGCTGCGCCGGCAGATGGTCGGCTTCATCCACGAAATCCGCTCGCTGGATCTGAAGAAGCTGCCCTCGGTCAGCGAGACCATCGACTGGGCGCGCGTGCTGGTGCTGCTCCAGGCGAGCGAGCTGGACACCGATATCGTCAAGGACACGCTCAACGTGCTCCTGAAATACGAAGCCGACATCGAGGCCGCATCGCCGCAGGTCACGACCTTCATTGCCAAGGCGGCCCGGTCCAACGTCTTCGGTTGACGCCGATGCGCGAGAACCTCCATCGCTTCTTTCGGGCGGCGCGGGGCGTCGGCGTCCACGTTTCGCCTGCCGAAAGCATCGATGCGATGCGCGCGGTCGCGAAAGTCGGCATCTCCGACCGCACCGTCCTGCGCGACGCGCTGCTCCTGACGCTCGCCAAGTCGCAGGACGAGAAGCTGGCGCTTGGCGATTGCTTCGATCTGTTCTTCAGCCAGCCAGAGCCGCGGCAGGACCAGCCTGAAGCCGCGGGCAACGACGACGCTGCGCAGGACGCGGACCAACAACCGGATCCGTCGTCTTCATCCGGCTCGGCCGGCGAACCGGGCCAAGCCCAGCCGCCCGAAAGCCTCGGCCCTCTCGCGCAGATGCTGCTGTCGCAGGATCGCAACGCGATCGCAGCCGCCATCGCCAGCGCCTCCGGCGCGGCCTCCCTGTCCGATATCCGCTACTCCACCCAGCGCGGCATCTTCTCGAGCCGCATCCTCGATGCCATGGGCCTGCAGCGGCTGCGCGACGATCTCGACGAACTCACTGCGACCAATCCGGCGCTGGCCGAGCGGCTGCGCGCCGCGCTCGACGCCTTGCGCGAGGCGGTGCGCGACACCGTCTCGCAGGGACTTGCGCTCTACGCCCGCGAGGAGGCCGAGAACCTCCGCAACGAGATTTTGCGCAACGCGCCACTCGCCCGCATCGAACGGCGTCAGGTCGCCGAGATGCGCGCGCTGATCCGCCAGATCGCGCGCCGCCTGCGCGAGCGCTATTCCAAGCCGCGCAAGCGTCAGCGCCGCGGCCATCTCGACGTGCGCCGCACGCTCCGCCGCAACGCCGCCTGGGGCGGCGTGCCCTTCCTGACCGCATGGAAGCGCAAGCATCGCAATCGGCCGAAGATCGTCGCGATCTGCGACGTCTCAGGTTCGGTCGCCCAGGTCTCGGATTTCTTCCTGCTGCTGATCCACTCGTTGCACGAGGTGGTCGATGACGTCCGCTCCTTCGCCTTCTCCTCGCACCTGATCGAGGTCAGCGAAGTTCTGGAGAAGAACTCGCCGGAAGAAGCGATGGCCGAGATCATGTCCAAGGTTGGCTTCGGTTCGTCCGACTACGGCTCCTCGCTGGTCGATTTCGAGAAGGACTTCATGAGCACGCTGACGCCGCAGACCACGGTGATCGTGCTCGGCGACGCCCGCAGCAACAATCTCGACCCGCGCGCCGATATCCTGCGCCGCATCTCCGAGCGTTCCAAGCGGCTTGTCTGGCTCAATCCGGAAGGGCGGCTCGCCTGGGGCTTTGGCGATTCCGAGATGCCGCGCTATGCGACGTTCTGTACCGTCGTGCGCCAATGCGCCACCGCGCAGCAGCTCGAGCGCGCTGTGTCCGACATTGTGGCGACTTATCAGTAGGCCTCGCTCGCGGCTACGTCAGTTTCGCGCAAGCTCCGCTTGCCCTCCGTTGCACTCTCGGAAGTGATAGGCGATTTCGTCGAGCGCGCGCTGCTCCCATTCTTCGGCCTGCGCGAGCCAGAAGATCCGGCGATCGAAATCGAGCGCCGCACGCTCTCGGCATAGGGATTCCTGACTGCGAATTTCAACCAGCCTGTTCATGCACTCCACTCCTGCCGCGTGAAGTCATTCCCCGCGAATCAAACTATCAGAATCCCGGATTTCCGGCTTCATGATTTCGCGCCCGTCCCGTCGCATAATGGGACAGCGATGCTTCCCGTGCACTGCGGTAGCTTGCAGCGCAGCATCAACTACGGATCATCAATTAGTGATCAAGGCACGTGGACGAATTTCGTGATTGAGCGATCTATTTCTCGTGTCGCAACGAAGTGCGGCAATTTGTGAAGAGACGTTCTAAGCAGCTCACCGAATTCCCGACTCATTGTCGTCGCACGGTCTTCACGCGGCGTCGCTAACAGAGGCGCCAACGGCACCATCGCTTGAGGCAACATGAGCAACGATCTCGATTTCGAACTTAGCCCGGACCAGTGGGAAGCGTTGCGCACACTTCGCAACCCGCCGTCGAACGGTCGTCCCTCGAAGCCCTATCTCATCGATGGCCTCGTCGCACTCGGCCTCGTCGCCCTCAATGACGGCGTGCCTGTGATGACGCCAGCCGGGCGCAAGGTGCTGGTGCGCGGATCGTGCCGGCTGCTCGACCTCGTGGCGTGACGCGCTCGCGCTGATCATCTCCGCCGGCATTTTCAGCGTGGAGGTCAGTCATCCCACTTCAGGAGCGGCGATCCATATGCCCTCCGCCAAACCGACAGGAAGCGCGGAAACCAGGAGTGAGCCACCGCGCCCTGATAGGCCCAGGTGCGATATTTCAGGCCCTGCTCGGAGATCAGCTCTGGATATCCGCCATGCAGCTCGGTCGCGGTCCGAATATCCTTCAATATTCCCTGGGCGCAGGAACGGTAGGTATCGCTCGCCGAGAATTCATCATAGTCCAGCATGCGATCGGCGAATTCGACGTTGAATGTCGGCCAGGAGGAACGTCCCTGATAGGCGGGCGCCGCAATCTTGTGGATCATCTTGTTGCGTGGATTATCCGCGGACACCAGGAAGTGGAACGTGCTGGGGATACGAAAGCGCGGCTCCGCGATGATCAGATCCGCCGTGACCGCGAACAGTGCCCGCTCGCTCGCATCGTTCAGATCCCAGAAGCCGCGATGCACGCTGACGAAATCGAGCGCGACCACAGAGGCCGGCGGCCCCTTCGGACCATCCAGGGAATGCCTGATGTATCCGTCCCCGCCGAACAGGTGAAGCAGGTCCTTCTTGTACTGCGCGAGGTCGCGACCGAGCAGCCGCTTCAGCTCGTTCTCGCCGACGACGCCGAGCTGCATGCTCCACGTGAACGTCGTGTAGACGCAGGCATTGGTCACGAACCGACGGCGCTCGGCGCGGGTGTCCGTTGCGGCGGAGCGTGGCCCGCGTGCGTCACACAATAGGTACCTGGCGCCGTCGTGGTCGAACGGCTCGAGCTCGCTTGCGAGCTTCAGAACCGCCCGCCTCAGGTCATCGCCATATTCGGCCAGCAACAGACGGCCGGCATGCGCGCATTGCGACATCGCCAGATAGGATGGCGCCCGCTGATCGGCCGAGATCATTTGCTGCAGGCCGGCCAGAATGCCGAGCAGCGTATCCGACGGAGGAGAGAAATAATTCACGCCGAGATACCGCCCACGCCCCGCCGGGACGATGGTCGTCGTGACGACGCCGGCGCGAACCGCCTCCAGCAACAAGCGCACGCTCTTGTCGAGCAGCCGAGCCCGCCGCACCGCGTCCTGCGCATCCATGATGGTCTCGGGGTCGAGGATATCAGGATAGAACCAGGCGAAGTCACGGGGATAATAGGCGGATGCGTGGGGTGCCCCCGTGACGAGGAAGGTTTCCGTCGCGGAAAACGCGCTGTCCATCGCGTGCCGGTAGAGGTCCTCGATGGCCGACAACGAATGAGGCAATTTTCTCAGGAAACGATCTCCGAGAAAATTCACCGCCTGAAGGGCGTTGGCGACGAGCGAGGCGGTCGCGCCCTGGTAGAATCGGTTTTCGCGTTCTGAAGGCAACGAGATATCGCTATTCATATGCGGCCAGGATCACTCCGATGGTGCGGCCACCATCCAGAGCATGGCTGATTCGTATTTCCTTCAGATGACGCGCCGGCGTCCGGCGGAGCATCGTCGGGGTAACGGCTGCCCCCTGCGGCAGCGGACGAAAGGGGCGGCGGCGACACCGGCGCAGCCGGTCGGCACCCGATTTGACTTGAACCGGCACGAATCTACAAAAGGCTCGATCCGACGAGGGCCCCTGCAGAGCGCCCGGACGCGGGGCGGGGCCACCCGGCCACAGGCACCGCCCGCCTGCCGGAGCGTTGGGCACGGGATGACGCATTTTCACACCTTACGCCGGGGTCCAAACTAGCCCACTATCGAGGCCCTCCACACATGCAAGCGCATCAACGAATGTTGGATTCGACACCTGACGGCCCGAGTTCCGGCGAGTCCCCGCTGCTGCGGACGATCGGGCTGACCAAGCGTTATGGCGATTTCCTCGCCAACGATTCCATCGACATCGATATCCGGCCCGGCGAGATCCATGCCGTGCTCGGCGAGAACGGCGCCGGCAAATCGACGCTGGTCAAGGCGATCTACGGTCTGATCCAGCCGAGCGCCGGCGAGATCCGATGGCAGGGCGAACGTATCGTGCTGTCCGGCCCCTCGGATGCGCGCAAGCACGGCATCGGCATGGTGTTCCAGCACTTCTCGCTGTTCGACAATCTCACCGTCGCCGAGAACGTCGCGCTCGGTCTCGACGGCAAGGAGTCCTTCAAGGACATATCGGCGCGGCTTGCACAGGTGTCGAAGACCTACGGCCTTCCGCTCGATCCCCGGCGCGAGGTCTGGCAATTGTCGGTCGGCGAACGCCAGCGCATCGAGATCGTCCGCGCCTTGATGCAGGACCCGAAATTCCTGATCCTGGACGAGCCCACCGCCGTCCTGACGCCGCAGGAAGCCGACCAGCTCTTCATCGTGCTGAAGCGCCTCAAGGCCGAAGGCCGCGCCATCCTCTACATCAGCCACAAGCTCGACGAGGTGAAGCGTCTCTGCGACACCGCCACGATCCTGCGCGGTGGCAGGAAGGTCGAGACCTGCAATCCCCGGCGCGAGACCGCAGCCTCGCTCGCGCGCATGATGGTCGGCGGTGAGATCAGGGAGGTAAACGCGGCCTCCAGCCGGAAGACCACCGTGCCGCGGCTCGTCGTCAACGACCTGTCGCTTGCACCAGGCGAGGCGCACGGCGTACGGCTCGATCACATCTCGTTCGAGCTGAGGGGTGGCGAGATCCTCGGTATCGCCGGCGTCGCCGGCAACGGCCAGGACGAATTGTTCGCCGCACTCTCCGGCGAGCGGTTGTCGAAGCACCCGGACACCGTGGTGATCGAAGGCATCCCCGCCGGCCGACTTTCGATCACGCAGCGACGCAGGCTGGGCACGGCGTTCGTCCCCGAAGAGCGGCTCGGCCATGGCACCGCGCCGCGTATGAAGCTCTCCGAGAACGCGCTGCTGACCGGCCATGCCGCGAGCGGGATGGTCCATCGCGGCTTCATCAATAGTGCCGCCGCACTGAAGACCGTCGACCTCGCGACCGAGACGTTCGACGTCCGCAAGGCCAAGCGCGATCCGGAGGCCGCATCGCTCTCCGGCGGCAATCTGCAGAAGTTCATCGTCGGGCGCGAGATTTTGCGCAATCCCGCGGTGCTGGTGGTCAGTCAGCCGACCTGGGGCGTCGATGCCGGCGCCGCCGCCGTCATTCGCCAGGCGCTGCTCGATCTCGCGGCCGCGGGCGCCGCCGTGCTCGTGACCAGCCAGGACCTCGACGAGCTCGCGGAGATCGCCGACCGTGTCGCCGTGATGTTCCACGGAAGGCTATCGGCGCCGCTTGCAGCCAGCGAAGCGACGCGCGAAAAGCTCGGTCTTCTCATGGGCGGCAGCAGTCTGGAGCCGCAGGAGGCCGCGTATGCAGCTGGTGCTTGAGAAGCGCGCCGAGCGGTCCAGCACGATCGCGCTGGTCTCGCCGCTGATCGCTGTCGGCCTCACGATCGCGACCATGGTCGTCCTGTTTGCGATCCTCGGCAAGAATCCGCTGCTCGCCCTGCATGCCTATTTCATCGCGCCGTTGACCGACGGCTATTCGCTCCAGGAGATCGCGGTGAAGGCGACGCCGCTGGTGATGATCGCGATCGGACTGTCGCTGTGCTATCTCGCCAATGCCTGGAATATCGGCGCCGAAGGACAATTCCTGATCGGCGCGGTCGCCGGAAGCTGGATCGCGGTGAGGACGCAAGGCACCGACGCCGGAGCCTGGGTATTGCCCGCCATGCTCGTCCTCGCGGCCGCTGCGGGTGCGCTCTATGCGCTGATCCCGGCGATCTGCAAGGTGAGGTTCGGCGCCAGCGAGATCCTGACCAGCCTGATGCTGGTCTATGTTGCCGACCTCTTCCTCGACTATCTCGTGCGCGGCCCCTGGCGCGACCCGCACGGCTTCAACTTCCCGACCACGGCCGAGTTCGATCCCGTCGCGACGGTCCCGCTGCTGATCGAGGGCGGCCGGCTGCATCTCGGCTCGATCATCGCGCTTCTCGTGGTGGCGGCCGCCGCAATCCTGCTCGGTCGCACCATCAAGGGTTTTGAGATCCGCGTCGTCGGCGCAGCGCCTCGTGCCGCGCGGTTCGGCGGCTTCAACGCTGATCGGCTGGTCATCCTGACCTTCGCAATATCAGGCGCGCTCGCGGGTCTCGCCGGCATCATCGAGGTCGCGGGTCCGATCGGTCATCTCCAGCCCGGCATCTCCCCGGGCTATGGTTTTACGGCAATCATCGTTGCCTTCCTCGGCCGATTGAACCCGCTCGGAATATTGGTCGCGGGCCTGTTCCTTGCGCTGACCTTCATCGGCGGCGAGCAAGCGCAGATCGCGATGAAGATTCCGCTGGATGTCACCAAGGTCTTTCAAGGCATCCTGCTGTTCTACGTGCTCGCCTGCGATTCCCTGATCCTCTATCGCTTCAAGCTGGTCTTCCCCAACCGACAGGTGACACGTGGAGCTGGTTGAGGCCATCATCCTTTCAGTGCTCGCCGCGTCGACGCCGCTGCTGATCGCAGCAACCGGCGAGCTCGTCACCGAGCGATCCGGCGTGCTCAATCTTGGTGTCGAGGGCATGATGATCGTCGGCGCGGCCTGCGGCTTCGCCGGCGCGTGGCTCACCGGATCGGTCTTCATCGGTGCGCTGTTCGGCATCGCCGCGGGCGTGTTGATGGCGCTGATCTTCGCGTTGATGGCGCTCGGGCTTGCCGTCAACCAGGTCGCCACCGGCCTCGCGCTGACCATTCTCGGCGTCGGGCTGTCCGGACTGATCGGCGCCGGCTTCGTCGGCGAGCGCATCACGCCTGCCGCTCATCTCTCCATTCCCGGCGTCACCGACATCCCGCTGGTCGGCCGTGTTCTGTTCGGCGAGGACGGCTTCGTCTACGTTTCCATTGCACTCGTCATCGGCGTCTGGTGGTTCCTCTACCGCACACGCGCCGGACTGATCCTGCGCGCCTGCGGCGACAATCACGCCTCCGCGCATGCGCTCGGCTATCCCGTGTTGCGCATTCGCACCTTCGCCGTGATGTTCGGCGGCGCCTGCGCCGGGCTTGCCGGCGCCTATCTGCCGCTCGCCTACACCCCGTTCTTCATCCCCGGCATGACCGCAGGCCGGGGCTGGATCGCGCTGGCGCTGGTGGTGTTCTCGTCCTGGCGGCCGGGCCGGCTCGTGGTCGGCGCCTATCTGTTCGGCGCGGTGACGATCCTGCAATTGCACGCGCAGGGCTGGGGCATCGGCATTCCCTCGCAATTCATGTCGGCACTGCCCTATCTTGCGACCGTCATCGTTCTGGTTCTGCTCTCCCGCGCGCGCAGTGGCGGCTCGACCGCGCCGGCCGCGCTCGGCACCGTGTTCGTACCTGACCGCTGAATTCATTTCTGTGACGCGCGCGATGGGGCGCGCGCGTCCGGATCGTGGCTTTCCCCTGATGTTTGGAGATCGATGATGAGGAAATCACTTCTTGCGCTGGCCGCCGGGCTCTTGCTTGCGGGAAGCGTCAGCGCGGCCTCCGCCGCCGACAAACTCAAGGTCGGCTTCATCTATCTCGGCCCGATCGGCGACCTCGGCTGGACCTACCAGCACGATCAGGGGCGCCTGGCGCTGGTGAAGGAGCTGGGCGACAAGATCGAGACCACCTATCTGGAGAACGTGCCCGAAGGCCCCGACGCCGAGCGCTCGATCGAACAGCTGGTCCGTGCCGGTAACAAGCTGATCTTCACGACATCGTTCGGCTACATGGACCCGACGCTGAAGGTCGCCAAAAAGTATCCGAACGTGCATTTCGAGCACGCCACCGGCTACAAGCGTAACCCGAACATGTCGACCTACTCGGCCAAATGGTGGCAGGGCCGCTACATCCAGGGTCTGATCGCGGCCAAAATGTCGAAGACCGGGGTGCTGGGCTATATCGGCTCATTCCCGATTCCGGAGGTCGTCTCCGGCATCAACGCGACGATGCTGGCGGCTCAGAGCATCAACCCGAACATCAAGGTCAAGATCATCTGGGCCAACACCTGGTTCGATCCGGGCAAGGAGGCCGACGCCGCCAAGGCGCTGATCGACCAGGGCGCGGATATCATCATGCAGCACACGGATTCGCCCGCCGCGATGCAGATCGCCAGCGAACGCGGCAAGCTCGCCTTCGGCCAGGATTCCGAGATGATCAAGTTCGGGCCCAAGACCCAGCTGACCTCGATCCTCGACACCTGGGGTCCCTACTACATCGAACGCGTCAAGGCCGAGCTTGCGGGAACCTGGAAGTCCGAGGACAGCTGGGGCGGCCTCGACAGCCACATGTTCGCCATGGCGCCCTACACCAACATGCCGGACGACGTGAAAAAAATGGCAGAGGATGCCCAGGCCGCGATCATTGCGGGCAAGCTGCATCCGTTCAAATGCCCGATCATTGGGCAGGACGGCAAGCCGGTCGAGTGCAAGGACGGCGATCACCTCGACGACGGGCAGATCCTCGGCATGAATTTCTACGTGAAGGGCATCGACGACAAGCTGCCGGGCAAGTAGCACGCTTCTTGCTTTACCCAATTCACCTGCTCCTCCCGGAGGAGGTTCGGAGGGGGTGGCCAAAAGCACCCGGCACTTGTGGTCGCCCCCTCTTTCAATTCTTCCCCTATCCCGCCTGCATCGCCCGCGCCGCGGAACTGTGCCTGCGGATGAGATCGGCGACATCGAGGCCCGGGATCGCGCCGTCGATCACCCCCCATCGTCCCGCTACCATCACACGGTCGGCCCGATGCGCCCCGCACAGCACCAGCGTGGCCAGGGGATCGCCATGGCCGGAGAAGCGCAGCTCGTTGAGCTTGAACAGCGCAAGGTCAGCCGCCTTGCCGACGGCGATCTCGCCCAGTTCCGGCCTGCCGACGCAGGCCGCCGAGCCCTGGGTGGCCCAGCGCAGCGCGTCCTTGTGGCTGACCCTGCTTACGCCATAGCGGGCCCGTTGCAGCAGGAAGGCGGCGCGGACCTCCTGCATCAGGTTCGAGCTGTCATTTGAGGCCGAGCCGTCGACCCCGAGCCCGATGCCGACGCCAGCCTCCTCCATCTCGCAGACCGGACAGCAGCCCGACGCCAGGATCTGGTTGCTGCACGCGCAATGACTGATGGTCGTCCTGGCCTTGCCGAGCCGCTTGATCTCGTCGGCATTGAAGAAGATGCCGTGGGCGAGCCAGGTTCGCGCGTTGAGCCAACCGCACTGTTCGAGATAGTCGAGCGGACGGCAGCCATACATCTGCTCGCAGAACTCGTTCTCGTCTTCGGTCTCGGCGAGATGGGTGTGCAGGCGCACGTCGAGCTTGTCGGCGAGATCGGCGGTGGCGCGCATCAGCGAGGTCGTCACCGAGAACGGCGAGCACGGCGCAAGCGCAATCTGCACCATCGCATCCGCGCCGCGCTGATGATGTTTCGCGACCACACGCACGCTGTCGGCGAGGATGGTGTCTTCATCCTGCACGACGCTGTCTGGCGGCAGCCCGCCATCGCGCTGCGACAAATTCATCGAACCGCGCGTCAGCAGCACGCGCACGCCGAGCCGCTTCGCGACGCCGACCTCGATATCCACGGCGTCCTCGAGCCCTGCCGGGAAGACGTAATGATGATCCGTCGTCGTCGTGCAGCCCGACAGCAGCAGTTCGGACATCGCCACGGTGACGCCGAGCTCGAGCGCCTCTGGCGTCAACCGCGCCCACACCGGATAGAGCGCCTTGAGCCAGGGAAACAGCTCGCGATCCATCGCCGCCGGCAGCGCCCGCGTCAGTGTCTGGTAGAAGTGATGATGGGTGTTGATCAGGCCCGGCAGCACGACGTGCTCGCTCGCGTCGAACACAGCGACGTCAGCCGTTGCAGGCGTGCCGCCGGCCGGCACGAGCTCGACGATCCGACCGTCTTTCACCACGATCCCGCGCGCGGCCCCGTCGGCGAGGATGGCCAGCGGATCCCTGATCCAGATCGGCTTTGTATCGGCCATGATCCCGTTTCTCCCTCATATCCGCTGGCGACAGGCAAGCCAGGTAACGGCCCGATTGCCTTCGCACCACGACTTGTTTGTTGCGACTTGGCTCCGGGCTTGCAAGACTCATCATCACGATTCACCGGCGGAAGCTCTGGCGCGGCCATGGATTTGAACACAATCACGACCGTGGCCCGTCCGCAAACGCGGGCGCAACTGCCGGCCTGGGCGGCCGGCGACGCCTGGCTCGCGGGCGGCACATGGCTGTTCTCGGAGCCGCAGGCCCATCTGAAGCGGCTGATCGATCTGACTGACCTGAAATGGCCGGCGCTGACGATCACCGACAGCCATCTTTCGATCGCCGCCACCTGCACCGTCGCACAGCTCGATGGCTTCTCCTGCCCGCCCGATTGGCTGGCCGCGCCGCTGATCGGCCAGTGCTGTCGGGCGTTCCTTGCGTCGTTCAAGATATGGAAGACCGCGACGGTCGGCGGCAATCTCTGCATGTCGCTGCCGGCGGGACCGATGATCTCGCTCACCGCGGCGCTCGACGGCGTCTGCACCATCTGGAAGGCCGGCGGCGGCGAGCAGCGGATTCCCGTCATCGAGTTCGTCACCGGCAACCAGCGCAATCGCCTGACGCCGGGCGATTTGATCCGGCAGATCGACATCCCGATCGCTGCGCTGAAGCGCCGCACGGCCTTTCGCCAGATCTCGCTGGCGCCGGTCGGCCGCTCGGCGGCGTTGCTGATCGGCAGCCTGGATGCTGATAGCACGCTGAGGCTGACGGTGACGGCATCCACGGTGCGGCCGATCCGATTGTCCTTCCGCAAGGCCCCGGACACCAATGCGCTGGGCGATGCGATCGCGCAGCAGATCACTGACGATCTGTACCATACCGACATCCATGGCAAGCCGCTCTGGCGCAAGCACATGACGCTGCGGCTTGCCGAGGAGATTCGCGGCGAGCTCCAGGGGGCAATGCCGTGAGCTTCGAAATCAACGGCAAGTCGTTTGCGCAACAGCCGCGCGCCGGCCAGTGCCTGCGCACTTTCCTGCGCGAGCTCGGCCATTTCGGCGTGAAGAAGGGCTGCGACGCCGGCGATTGCGGCGCTTGCACCGTGCTGCTCGACGGCGAGCCGGTGCACAGCTGCCTGATCCCGGCCTTCCGTGCCGAGGGGCGAACCGTGACCACGATCGAAGGTCTTGGCGGCGAGCACGGCGCGCATCCGATGCAGCAGGCCTTCCTCGATGCGCAAGGCTTTCAATGCGGCTTCTGCACCGCCGGCATGATCCTGACCTGCGCCTCCCTGAACCAGGCGCAGCGCACCGATCTCGGGGCCGCGTTGAAGGGCAATATCTGCCGCTGCACCGGCTACCGCGCCATCGAGGATGCGCTGCTCGGCAAGACCAATGTCGAGGCGAGCGTCGAGCCCGGCACCGCCTTCGGCCGCAGCCTGCCGGCGCCGGCAGGCCCCGACATCGTCCGCGGCAAGGCGCGCTACACGTTCGACACCGCAATCGAAGGCCTGCTTCACGTCAAGCTGGCGCGCTCGCCCCATGCCCACGCCAGGATCGTGGCGATCGACACGTCGGAAGCGTTGAAGGTGCCCGGCGTGCATGCCGTCCTGACGCATGAGGACGCGCCATCTGTCCTGATGTCGACTGCGCGGCACGAGATGGACTGGATGGACCCCGAGGACACCCGCGTTCTCGACGACGTCGTCCGCTTCGTCGGCCAGAAGGTCGCCGCCGTCGTCGCCGAGAGCGAAGCCGCCGCGGAGGAGGCCTGCCGACGGATCAAGGTGGATTACGAGATTCTGCCGGCACTCATCGATCCGGAGCAGGCGATGGTGCCGGGCGCCCCCATCCTTCATCCCGATCGCACCACCGCGAACCGCATCGCAGATCCCCAGCGCAACCTCGCGGCGGAGACGCATGGTGAGTTCGGCGATGTCGCGGCGGCGCTCGCGACATCTGCGGTCACTTATGAAGCGACCTTCCACAGCCATCGCGTGCAGCATGCGGCGCTGGAGACGCATGGCGGCCTCGCCTGGCTCGATGAGGCGGGCGTTCTCAATGTGCGTACCTCGACGCAGGTGCCGTTCCTGACCCGGCGCGCGCTGTCCGACATCTTCCAGCTTCCCTTGGACAAGGTCCGCGTGTTCTGCGAGCGCGTCGGCGGCGGCTTCGGCGGCAAGCAGGAGATGTTCGTCGAGGACATCCTGGCGCTCGCCGCGCTCAAGACCGGACGTCCGGTGAAGCTGGAGCTGACGCGCGAGGAGCAGTTCATCGCGACCTCGACGCGGCACCCGATGCGGGTCCACATCAGGGCCGGCGCCGATGCCGACGGCAAGCTCACCGCGCTGCAGCTCGACCTGCTCTCCAACACCGGCGCCTACGGCAATCATGCCGGCCCCGTGATGTTTCATTCGCTGTCCGAATCCATCGCCGTCTACAATTGTCCGAACAAGCGGGTGGACGGCCACGCCGTCTACACCAACACGGTGCCGGCCGGCGCATTTCGCGGCTACGGCCTGCCCCAATCGCAGATTGCGATCGAGGCCGCGATCGACGAGCTGGCGGGGCAGCTCGGCATCAGCCCGTACGAGATGCGCCGGCGCAACATCGTCCGGCCCGGCGATCCCATGCTGTCGCCGCCGCCGTCCGAATTTCACGACGTGCTCTACGGCTCCTACGGGCTCGACCAATGCCTCGACCTCGTCGAGCGCGCGATGCAGGCCGATGGTCCGCAAGCGGAGCTGTCGCAGGACTGGTTGATCGGCGACGGCGTCGCGCTGACCATGATCGACACGGCGCCGCCGGCCGGCCACCTCGCCGATGCCACGATCGCGCTCGGCGACGACGGCTGCTTCGAGCTCACCGTCGGCACCGCCGAGTTCGGCAACGGCACCAGCACCGTGCACCGGCAGATCGCCGCCACGACACTGGCGACCACGGTCGACAAGATCCATTTGCGCCAGTCCGATACGGCCCATGGCGGCCACGACACCGGCGCCTATGGCAGCGCGGGCATGTTCGTGGCCGGCAAGGCGACCCAAGCGGCGGCCGTGCAGCTTGCCGCCGCGCTGAAGGCGGCGGCCGCCGATGCATGGCTGTGCGACGTCAAGGCCTGCGCGCTCGAGGACAATGCCGTCGTCTGCGGTGTTCGGCGCATGCCTTTTGCGGAGCTCGCGAAGCTCGGGCGCGAACGCGGACAGCCATTCGCAGGCCACGGCAATTCCGACGGCACACCGCGTTCGGTCGGCTTCAACGTCCAGGGCTTTCGCGTCGCCGTCAACAAGGCCACCGGCGAGCTCAGGATTCTCAGGAGCGTGCATGCCGCAGACGCTGGCGTCGTCGCCAATCCCATGCAATGCCGCGGTCAGGTCGAAGGCGGCGTCGCGCAGGCGCTTGGCGCTGCGCTCTACGAGGAGATGGTGATCGACGCCGAGGGGCGCGTCACCAACCCGAAATTCCGCGACTACCACCTGCCTTCATTCGCCGACGTTCCGCGCACCGACGTCTTCTTCGCCGAGACGTCCGACACGATCGGGCCGCTGGGCGCGAAGTCCATGAGTGAGAGCCCGTACAATCCGGTCGCCGCCGCGCTCGGCAACGCCATCGCGAATGCCACCGGCATCCGCTTCACCGCGCCGCCGTTCAAGCCGGACCGGCTGTTTCCGGCGCTGCTCGACAAGTTCGGTGGTTAGCTGCCGCGATAGGTCGAGTAGCTCCACGGCGTGATCAGCAGCGGCACGTGATAGTGATCTTCCGGCGCGCTGATGCCGAAGCGCAGGGGCACTTCGTCGAGGAACGGCGGATCGGCCATCGGCACGCTGCGCTCGGCATAATATTGCCCGACGCTGAACCTGAGCTCGTAACGGCCGATCGGCAGCGGCCGGCCACCGATCAGCGGTTCGTCGGTACGGCCGTCCGCATTGATCACCGCACGCGTGATCACCCGGCTCTCGCCGAGATTTGCCAGCTCGATCAGTTCGACCGCAATGCCGGCCGCGGGCTTGCCGATGTGATTGTCCAGCACGTGGGTCGACAGCCGGCCGTGCACCTTCAGCCTGTCCTCGGCCACGACGAGCTGATCGAGCCGCAGCGCGGAGATGCGGCCGATCTCCTCGATCGCGCGCCGCGTTTCGGTCTTGAGCATGTTGCGCAACCGGATCTCGAAATCGCGCAGCACGGAATCCCGGGTGTGGCGGCGCACGCAGACGATGTAGGGGAAGCCGAACTTGTCGCGATAAGCGTTGTTGACGCGCTCGAACGCCGCGTATTCGGCCTCCGACAGCCGGTCGAGGCCGGCGCTGTTCTGCTCGTCGGTCGAGTCCGCCGTCAGCCCCGTCGCGCGCTGGGTCTTGCTGGCGAGATCGGGATGCGCCCGGATCAGCGCCAGCTGAACATCGGGCTCGGCGCTCTGGATCGCGGCCATCAACGCGGCGTGCAGCTGGTTGATGCCACCGAACGGCCGCTTGTCGGCGAGCTGCTCGGCGATCCACGGCGAATATTCCACGACATTGGCGAGCACGGCGACGAAATCCGCCTTGCTTGCGGCGTTGAGCTCGGCGAGCGAGATCTTCGGCATCGCCCTCACCCGATCTCGAACGCGTCGGAGGCCAGATGCGCGTGCTTGTCGTGCCAGTGCTGCGCGATCTGCAATCGGGTCGGCACCCAGACACGCTCATGCTTGCCGATATAGTCGAGGAAGCGGATCAGGCCCGCGGCGCGGCCGGGCCGCCCGGCGAGGCGGCAGTGCAGTCCCACCGACATCATCTTCGGTGCGGTCTCGCCTTCGGCATAGAGCACGTCGAAGGCGTCCTTGAGGTAGGTAAAGAACTGCTCGCCTTCGGCAAAACCTTGCGGGTTGATGAAACGCATGTCGTTGGCGTCGAGCGTATAGGGAATGACGAGCTGCTTGCCGCCCGCGCTCTTTATCCAGTAGGGGAGATCGTCGGCATAGGAGTCGCAGAGATAGAGGAAGCCGCCCTCCTCCATCAGCAGACGGTTGGTGTTGATCGAGGAGCGGCCGGTGTACCAGCCGAGCGGGCGCGAGCCGGTCGCCTCGGTATGGACGCGGATCGCTTGCGCAATCTCGGCGCGCTCCTGCGCTTCCGTCATGTCCTTGTGCTCGATCCATTTCAGGCTGTGGCTGGCGATGTCCCAGCCCGCTTCCTTCATCGCCGCGACGATTTCAGGGTTGCGCTTCAGGGCGGTGGCGACGCCGAACACGGTGGTCGGCCAGTTGCGCGCGGCGAACATCCGCCACAGCCGCCAGAAGCCGGCGCGCGAGCCATATTCGAACATGGATTCGATATTGGCGTGGCGCTGGCCGGGCCAGGGCTGCGCGCCGAGCACGTCGGACAGGAACGCTTCCGAGGCGCGGTCGCCATGCAGGATGTTGTTCTCGCCGCCTTCCTCGAAATTGACGACGAATTGCACCGCGACGCGCGCGTTGCCGGGCCACTGCGGATGCGGCGGGTTGCGGCCGTAGCCGCGGAGATCGCGCGGATAGCGTGGTTCGGTCACTCAGACTTCCTCGAAACGGATCGGCAGGGCGCCCTTCCACAACACGCTCTTGCCGAGGGGGGCGAGATTCTCGAGACCGGAGGTCAGCGTGATGAAATGGTTGCCGGCGAGCTGGCCCATCTTGCTGGCGAAATGCACGCTGCCATAGGCCAGCAGGATCTCGGTCTCGCTGATGCCGCCGGGATAAAGGATGATCTGGCCGGGCGCGGGATAGCTGGTGTGGTTCTCGTAGCCGACACCGAAGTCGAGGTCGCCGAGCGGCATCCACACACCCTCGCCACTCCAGCGCACGTGGATGATGTGGCTCTCGAACGGCAGCGCCTTGCGGAAGGCGGCGACGGTCTTCGGCGCCAGCTGCTCCTCGAAGCGGGCATCGAAGGTGAATTCGCCGGCGCGGATAACGAGCTTGCTCATCTCATTTCTCTGGATCGGAGCTTCGCCCCGGAAAGCTCTCAAGCAAAGAGCACTCCCGACCGTTTCGCGCAAGGGGGCGCCGAGGCATCCGCCGCGGCTGGTCAAGCTCCGCGTGAAGCCCGAGTGATCCATTGAAGCGGATTGAAGGAAGCAAGTCCATCGGGCCAGCGGGCATGATTGCCGAATGTTTGACCAGCTGTGTCCCGGACAAGCCGCAACGCGCCGGCGTTGCGGTGCAGAGCCGGAACCCAGAAGCGGCAGGCGCGCGGCGACATGGGCCCCGGCTCTGCAGCGCACCGTCGAAGTGACGTTGCGCCGCGTCCGGGGCACGAGAGGCGAGCGAGGCGCTCGCTCTCTCCACATGATCATTGCGATGCTCCTCTGCACATCCGAGCGGCGGTGCAGTAGGGTTGGCAAAGGCGCACTCGCGCCGTGCCCACGATCTCCATCGATAAAGCAACAAAGGCGTGGGCACGCTGCGCTTTGCCCACCCTACGAGATCGAGATTGTGGCCCGCAGCTCAGCTCGCAGACTGTCATTCCCTGCGAAGGCGAGGCATCCAGCACGCCGCGGCTTATCGGTTCGATCACGACGGCCTCTGGAATACTGGATCGCCCGGTCCTGGAGCGCAATTGCGCACTGGCCGGGCGATGACAGCGCGTGTGTAACTGCAGACATGGCTTCTCAGCCTCGCGGCTCAATTCGCCCGAGCTTTGCTTGGTCATGCCACCCTCTCAAGACAAGAGCAACTGGGAGGGAAGTAGACCTGCGATCAGACGGGCTCAAGGCTGGTGC